>ERZ772902.46-NODE-46-length-154790-cov-16.622626_pt1 | contig 154790 bp, 217 predicted proteins | sample MGYA00511470_ERZ772902 | MGnify/ENA primary metagenome ERZ772902 (study PRJEB29015, sample SAMEA2737717) | human gut metagenome | biome: human gut; feature: human-associated habitat; material: faeces | place: China | collected 2012 ... | reverse complement strand
TGCACTAAAAAGACAGATTTGATGGCAGTTCGACTCCCATCGCCTCCACCAAATGTGGCTAGAAATTGACGTTAATTCGTTAGTTTCTAGCCATTTTCTTTGAAAAAATGTAACCGGTTACATTTTAGGTTGCATTTTATTTTAGAATTTGTTACAATGGTGTCGTGAAGATTTTTTCTCGGTTACATTTCAGGTTACATAGCTGGTTACATCAACTGGCGAGATTTTCAAAAAGGAGAGTCTAAAATGAGAGAAAAAGTTGCGTCTAACATCTATTACGACCGAGAGAAGAAAACCTACATCGTCTACTTCAACTACGGCAAAGATCCTTCTGGTAAGTATATCCGTAAGACTAAGACTTATAAAGACATCCGTACAGCAAAGCGTGAACTGAAGAATTTCGAGGCAGAGAAGGTCAACCAAGAACTTATCGACCCTTCTGATGTCACATTCAAGGAGTACGCAGAACAATGGCTCAAGTATAAGACAGCAAGCTGTGAGGACACCACTATTTACGGCTACAGCCAGTTTTTAAACAAGCATATTTATCCGTTCATGGGTGATATGCCACTCCAAAGTATTACGTCTGACACGATCAACGATTATATTTATTTCAAAACTCACTGCGACAAAAAAGACAATCCACTCAGCTTGAACTCGATTCGCAAACACTATGACCTGTTAAAACAGCTTTTTGACCGAGCGGTCGATTCAGACAGAATAAAAAAGAACCCTGTAAACAATGTTGCACCACCCAAGAAGACAGACGCTGAAATATCTGTGTATACCGCAGAACAGTTGCAGATGTTATTTTCTATTATAAGCGGTACAAGAATGGAACCCATTGTAAAGCTTGCAGGATATCTTGGGCTTCGTAGAGAGGAGATATGTGGACTGAAATGGGAATCAGTGAATTTTGAAAAGAACGTAATTTACATCAATAACGCAAGAACGTTTGCCGGTACTACAGTAGAAAAAAGGACAAAGAGCAAGCGCAGCACTCGTGTTCTAGCAATGCCACAAGATTTGGCAAAAACTTTAAAAGAGATCAAAGTAGAGCATGACGACTACAAAGCAAAACTTCAAGCCGACCATGGATTTGAGTATGTAATAAGTATGGAGAACGGGATGCCTATGCGCCCCAACTACGTCAGCGATTGCTTTAAAAAGACGATTGATGACGCACATTTGCCCCATATAACACTCCATGGTATTCGCCATAGTTTCGCTTCTGTTGCAAACGAACTTGGGATTCCTCTTTATGAAATATCCACATCCCTTGGTCATTCCAATACAACTATCACAGAGCAGATTTATGTAAAGCTGTTTGATGCAAAGCATACAGACACCATAAACACAGTAGCTGACGCTCTATCTACAAAGTAATAAATAAAATATAAAAGGATTTTTAATAATGAACAATCCAGCAATACTTGATATCGCACTCGGCTTCGTTCTGCATAAACATAGCCGGGACGAATTTGGTCGTAAAAATAATAAAGCACAAGCCATCCGTGAGTTGTCCGATAATGAACTGGCCTCGCTCTTAAACGAACTAGTCGCACAGCAGGATAACTGCCCAAACACTGTAAGTGGATGGAAAGAATGGCTCAGTGAAAAAATAAAATAAAACGCTAAAAAATGGGGTACTGGTCCAATTAAGGATCAATACCCCATCTGTTTTTATTCTGCTATTGAATCTAACACGGCGTTGACAATATCAAGCCCTATCTGTCCGGGAGCACTTGAGTCTCCAGCGCTGGCAAAAGTCATGGCAGAGCCAAACACCTCTCCACACAATCTGCTGGCAACACCAAGCTTACCCATACTGATTGTGATAATAGGAGTGGCAAAATATTTGTTTCTCATTTCAATCGTAGCAGATAATAAAGTCAACACGTCCGTATTGTCGTGCGGCATAACTGCTACTTTCGGTAAATCAGCTCCGACCTGTTGCATTTTAACCATACGAGAAATGAGCTCATTTTTATCAGGCGTCTTTTGAAAATCATGACTTGAACATACAACCACAACTCCAGAAGAATGTGCATTGTCTATCAGTTCACGAATATCATTTCCGGCTGTAAAAAACTCAATGTCGATAAGGTCTGCACAGTCAGTATCTATTACCGTGTTGATGAAATCCAAATATTCTTTGTGGGTCAAAGACACTTCTCCGCCCTCTGCCTTGGTGCGAAATGTCACAAGCAAGAGCTTGTCTTTCAGTGCCACACGAAGTTTTTGCAGGCAAGATACTACAGAATGTGCATCCATGCATTGTTCAAACCAATCAACACGCCACTCCACGCAATCAATACGAAGCCTTGAAAATTCAAAAGCGCGTTCTAAAATTTTTGATTCAGTCATTTCAACGATTGGGATTATGATTTTGGGTCTACCTTCCCCAATATGACAGCCACGAACAACAATAGACATAGCGCACCTCCACACATGATAGATACACTATATCCTATACAAATTTAGATGTCAACAATCAAATCAAAATGAACTCCATGTTGCCATTCCGCAGATGCCGTCAGCCGCCAATCCATGTGTTTTCTGCCATTCTACCAGCTTAGCTTTTGTACCAGCGCCAAAAATGCCATCTACCTTCAAGCCTAAATGTCGCTGCAATACAGTCACAGCATAAGACACGCCACCAGTGCAGTCCTTAGAGCCCTGACGAATCGTGGGCATGATTTTACTCACGACCTGATATGCAGTACCACTTTTACTGACCCAACGGCTATGAGTCTCACGCACATCAACATGAACAAAGCCACCCGTCACCTGTGCTCGACTATAATAGCCAATACCGCCATGCTTCTGGAAGTAGGGGAGTGAGGCTACGTATAGCGCAATACGAATTGGGTCAACACCGTTGATGTGAATATCCGCTGCTGTGCCCAGACAATGCTGACTACGAGAACTGCCACCGATTGAAATGTTATATGCAGGAGTACGGTAGGCAGAGCTGATTAGAACCGGCTTGCCGAAATGGTCACGAATCTGCTGCAGAGTCTCTACTAGTTCAGTTGCGACCTTGAACTCGTCGCTCCGGTCATTGCAAGCAAATTCATAGGCACAGAAGTTCTTGGACAGCTTCTTGTTCCAGTCCTTCTTCATAGAATATGTAATAATGCTCATAGAGCCACACCTTCAATCCTTCTTGAGTTCTGCATTGATCTTCTCGTTCTGGATATCCATTTCCTTAACGGCGGCCTCAATCATCATCTCGATAGTAGGAGTGACCTTAATATGCATCTTCTCCAATGCGGCAATAACATACTTCTTCTTGTCAGCTTTCTTGATTGCGCCGGTGACGCCCAACTTCTCAGCGGCACGCACAGCCATCTGGACGATCTTGTACATACCGATCTGCTTCAGGTAGGGGATGCCATAGGTCATAAATGCAGTGCCAGCAACAGTGATAACCAGCTTCACAATAACAGAGACGATCTCATTAACAATACTTGCCATAGTAATACCTCCTGTTTTTTGAATAAAAAATAAAGCCCGGCACACACGTACCGAGCTATGTATTAAATGTCTTTTAAATTTTGTCCGTCAATTAGGTAGCTTTCAAGAGCAGCCTTAGCTTCCTTCATGGGGTCGATAGCATTACCATCAATGCCGTGACTGAGTAGAGCCAGTAGGGCTTTCATCATCACATTGATACCATGTTCACTCTTGTTCACACGCTGTTCTACGCCAGCGATTTTTCGTCCATGGTCTTCAACTACGATATCCTGTTCCTTCTGATGCTCTTCAAGTGACAAAAGCTTGGAACGATATAAATCCAAAACCTCTTTATCATTCTTGAGCTTGCGGTCGATATCTTCCAGATGTTTGTCGTGTTCAGTAAGCTTCAAGTTCTGTTTCGTGTCAGGTTCTTTTGCCTTCTTGATTGCATTTACAATAACGACAACAGCAGCTGAAATAGCCGTAATGCCACCAGCAATACTTAGAATCATTTGCCAAAGCTGTTCTATTGTAAAGCTGATAACACCCGGAGCATGAGTTGGTGCGGCAGTCAACAAACCAATCATTTCATCACCTCGATTCTGGTTGACAAAAAATTCACACTATGATAGAATGGGCGTGTCAAAGATTCGTCGAGCGAATTTGTGACGTCCTATCTTTGTATAGGTGTGTGGCGGGAGAGCTCTGGGTGTAACAGCCCGGGGCTCTTTCTGTTTTTACATATACTTTTAGTTTGTTTACTGCTTCGGTTTACATACCTTACGCCAGTGATAGTGCGGCTTGTCCTCGTGGAACATGATATAGCGCATCCAGTCGTCTACATAAATGCACAACAAGGCAAGGAAAAACCATAGTACAGTAAATGGCAGACAGATTTGACCCAGCAGATTGAATGGTAGGGAAGAGTAGTCCCAAATATGTAACCCCAGCATCAAGTTCAATGGAATGCCGACAACAAGCTCCATACCAGTTACAAATAACGCACCGACAAGACCCTGTTCCCACATTGGCATTTCCCACGGAATATAATTATTCAGTCCGCCGATGATTACGTAGCAGATGCCGCCCACTACAGCCATAGTCCAGTGTGAGTGACCTCGCCACAATATCTCGATGCAATAATAAAGCGCCCCTCCTATCAAAAAGAGAAGCGCACATTTCGATAATTCTTTATACTTCTTTACGATTTTGTTCATTCAGTGACCTCCTTCAACCCGACGGTTTCGAGATATTGCTTCAGAACAGGGTCGTAGTTGATTTCGACTGCATCCAGCTCTTCCATTGTAGTACAAGCTTTAATGTCGAGCTCTAATTCTTGTTGACGAGATACAAACGGTTGTACATATGTACCAATCGCCAAAGCCAGTGCGGCAAGGTCATCATACTTCCATACGGTGCATTCATCGCCAGTGGTATTCCATTTTAAAGTAAAAGACTGTCCATTTGATACAGCAAGCTGATATAGAGATAGATTAGAAGTAAGCAGAGCCTGTTTTTCACTAGTAACACTATAATACTTGCCGTCCGTCCATTGAAGCGGGTGAGAAGCAAGATATTCAGAAAGAGCGGTTTTAGACTCTGAAATTTTAGAATGCTTTGCTTTTGCTAGTTTTGCTTCAGGGTCAAGACAAGACTCTTTACCTGTAATTTCCTTGAAGTCAGCGTCGTTTATAAGCCCTTTGGAAACATACACTAGCAGCATCGCTTCAGAAATACGATTGTTTTTCCAACGTTCACTCAACTTTTCTTTTGTTGTCATGTACACACGCCTCCTTATTCAATAGTTGGTAGATTTAATGCCACGATATCTTCTAAGGCGTCAGCGATACGAGTCTGATCACTTGTTTGTTTAGCCGCGATTTCCGCAGCTTTTTTCTGTGCTGCGTCTTGGTCTTTTTCGTATTGATCAATCAGGGCTAATTTCTCCTCGCCGGTAGTGCAGTTAGAAAAATCAAGACCCTGTGCTTCGTAATTTTCGACTAGAGAATTCAAAGTTCCAAAGAATGCGCCATTGATTTCTCCGGCGGCACATAGGATATCAATACTTTCAATGCCAGCAACTGGGTAACGAGCGATCCACTCTTCTGCAGATAGAACTTCGCCAATCGGAGTGATAATAGGGTCTTGTTTATTCCAAATTTTATATCTCATAATATTATTACTCTCCTTTTAATAATTAGTTGGTTTATAAAATATAGGTTTACCAGTATAGCCGTTATACATTACAACAATATCGTCAAAATTAACACTGCCAACGCATTCACGTTCATAATCAGAGACAATACTGGACGGAAATCCAGAATACTGTATTATAGTGCCCTTCTTTCCGTCCAATATAATATATTGCGGAATAGAGCCGTCTTTCATACCATACACAATAAAACTGCCATTCGGGGTTCGTTTTGTTTTTTTTGCTAAATAGTTTGCTTGAGCGTATTTTTTGATAATGCCAGAATCACCAGATCCTAAATTAGTATTTATGGATGTTATAGTTAAACTTGGATTGATCAAATATGTGTAACCATTACTCATGCTATAAACCATGGCATAATCTGAATTAGAAGCGGAAGCAACATAAGTTCCTGGATTTGATATAACACCAGCATTAAATGTTGATTGTGTAAGCGATTCATTATATACCTCGGCAGTTGTGTTTGTGTCATACCTGATTATCAAACCTTTTCCACCAACATAAGCTGAAAGAGCACCACACTGCGTAGCAGATTTTAAAGATTCAATATCTTGTTTTGTTCCTGATGAATTCCATGCAGAAGCACTCACAAGATATGTACTGTCGAGAAATAATGTTCTCCAACCTCCAGCAATAATTCCATAATCACCTGCTTTTGTAGTAAGCTGACTTCCGCATTTGGTATATAGGGAATCTGCAAAACTTTTTGTTAGACTCGGCGTATACATGGTCACTTCATCACCGGTTCTACCATAACTATTCCATCCACCAGCAAAAAACGCATTATCTCCAATAGTCAAACCAACGCCATCGTTTTTCTCCCATGTAAGAGACGGAGCAGAAACTTTTGTCATTGTGCGCGAAAATGCTTCAACAATATCTGAAGTAGAAGGTGTTGTGCTACCACTAATGTTATTAGAATCGATACAATCTCCTCCTGCAAATATAGCATAATCGCCAGCACGAGCAGACCCTTGGAGCTTATACCGTTTTTTGCCGCTTCCAGAATATTCTTTAAATTCAACAGCCCTCATACGATATTCGTACCATAACCTTGCTATTTCGTTTACGCCAATGTATACTTTTTTAATTTTTCGAGCTACACCGTTCACGCCAATATACATGATATCAATTAGATGTGCATTATTGTCAACGCCAATGTATCCATTATGTGCCATTTATTCACCACCTTCTTATTCGTAAACAATGTAAATAACATTATTATTGAGTCTTGAATAACCGGCAGTTAAATCAGAGGTGGACGCTTGAATTGTAAAACCATTTAATTGTGAAGCCGATCCCGCACTCGCAGCATACTTCACACTCTTGTCTTTATCCGCAGTATTATCAACGTTACCCAGTCCAACCTCAGCCTTGGTGTAGCTTGGTTTTGTAGCTGCTTTAGCCCATGCATATACATCACTTGCAGGCATAGAACTTGGAAAATCCGTTATTTGGGACTTTTTGTGCGTATGTGAAATAGGCGCTTTACCATCAACTAATGTTTTCAAAGCTTTGCCTTGTGCAGCACTAAGGCTCTGATCTGTACTATCACTTGTCAAATTATTCTGGATTCCGCGCCATGTGTTTGTATCAGTAAACTTAGCATCCGCTGGGACACTCTTGGCGATTGTGTACCCGATTGCAACGGGCTTACCACCAGAGAAGTAGACGGGTTGATTATTGGAGCCAGCATTAGAGGAAAGCTTTGTAGCTGTTGTAGCGTTTGTTGCATTCGTTGCGTTCGTGGCATTTGTAGCGTTCGTGGCATTGCCCGCCCTATTAGCGTAATTAACAGACTGACTGCCGATAGTAGCACTTGTAATGATAGTACCGGCTTGAGCGGGGAGATAGACTTGAGAAGTTTCGTTTTTGCCAGCATTGTATTTCGCGTCAGTTGAATAATTGAATATTAAACTCTCATCTCCGCCAAGGTTACCCATAGTCCAGTAACCGTTTTTTGTCGCCATAGCAGCAACGGCACCATAAGAACTATCACCCGCATAGCTACTCTTTATTGCAGCGCGGTCCCTATCACCAATCCAAGAGCCGCCAGTGGATTTTGTAATTTGACCACTCATCGTACCACCGATAAGAGGTAGATAATTCCCCAATCCAATCCAACTCTTCAGGACATCCTTGGACACGTCTTTGATTTTTGTGCCATTGTCTGCATAACCTGCAACATAACCTAAATTTTCTGTAGTCAAGCCAGCGCCAGCAAAACCAATCTGAATAGTTCTATTAGCGTCGTTGTAGTCTTTTACACCGTTAGAGGTTGTCGCGCTATCGGCAGTTCCTGCGGTTGCTGGCTTGTCATCTGTAAAAGCAACGGTTTTCCATGGAGACCAATTCGCATCTGAAGTGTCTCGTTTATTCCGGTAATACAGTCGTTCAACTGCGCCAGAAGTGCCACTCCATCCAGCTACAATTTGTCCAGAACCAGAACCGTGCACAGTAATGACGTTGCCGTAAGTTGTTGGATAGCCATTATTATAGACCTTATTAACCGTCAATCCGGCAGCAGGAGAGGTGGTTCCTGACAATGCAGTCTGATTATCACCCATAGTAAGTTTTCCAGCGCTGTCTGCAGTTGTTGCTTTTGTAGCCGTACTAGCACTTCCTGCGCTCGTAGCATACTTAACAGATTTATTTGCATCAGCGGTGTTATCTACATTACCGAGTCCGATATTGCCTTTCGTGACGTTGACTGTTTTTGCAGCACTACCATCGTAAATAGCGGCAGTTGTGCCGTTTGTTTGAATCGTCAGAGCGGTCGGATTTTTAAGCGAAGCAGGAAAGTCGGTGATCTGTGATTTGGTATGTGTGTGGGATTTTGCAGAATACACGGCATCGGCTTTGCTCTTAATATAGCTCCATATCGTAGAAAACTTTACGCGACCAAAACTGTTTCCTCCTCCTGTATCTTGCCGCATAAAATAGGTGTCATCAGTAGGAGTGGCAGTCCAGACAGAGAGCTTTGAAAGCAGTCCATTTGCTCCAGCTTCGTTATTGTTCACCTTGCTGTTCAGCTTACCATCCATCTCGGATTCCGTATAATACCTATCATCGTGGCTGTGGCTCTTCGGAGCGAACTTTTCTTTCAGCTTGCCCCACAGATACTGTAAACCAGCATAATCTAAATATCCCATAATCGACCTCCTGTCTCAGTAAAAACTGAAATCAGCTTGCCAAAACAGTGTCGATTTCAGTATTTGTGATCTTTGTAATAGTAAAAATTTCTCCCAGTGCGTCCCATGCAGAACCGTTCCATGCATAGTTCATTCCATTGCCAACGTCATACACATCACCAATGGTCTGACCACTCGTGGGTAGCTTGTCCGTAGAAGCAACGGAACCCTTGTAACGATACATTGCCGTGATATCGCTCTTCAGGGCATAGGTGCTTGCCGCGCCAAATCCATCCAGCTTTTGTTTATCGGCAGTACTCATCAATCCATGAGCACTCTGTGTTGCATCACTGTATGTAGTATTAGTCGGGGTAGACCAAGTGCCATCTCCCCGCAGATATTGACCCTGCTTTCCAGCTGCCGGGGCAGGAACCAGACCAGCGCCACCCGCAGCCGAAGAGGTAGCAGCTTTAAAATCAGAATAGGTGGTGTTATAATCAGGTCCCCAAGTAGCAGAACCATCACCACTCCACCTTAGAATTTGACCAGACTGACCGCCAGCCGGAATATGTTTATTACCAGCAGAAGTCGGATGTGTATAGTTGTTTGCGTTTGCAGCAATACCATCCAACTTTGCTTTATCTCCGGCGCTCATCAAGCCAGCAGAGCCAGAGGTTGCATTATTATAGGTCGTATTTAATGGGGTTGCCCATGTACCATCGCCTTTCAAAAACTGACCAGCATTATTAGCAGCAGGGGCGGGGACAAGACCTGAGCCACCGGCTGCGGCACTTGTTGCACCCTTAAATGCGCTATAAGTTGTGTTATTATCAGCGCCCCACTGTGCTTCACCATCCTTACTCCAACGCAGAATCTGACCAGCAGAACCACCAGACGGAATGTGTTTGTTACCAGAACTTGTCGGATGAGAATAATTGTTTGCGCCAGCCGCGATACCAGCCAGCTTATTCTTTTCAGCGGTGGTAAAATCGTTGGAGGACAGCCCTTTGCCTTCGACTTTATCGACCTTATCTGCCAGCTTTGCCTTTATCTTTTGCCAAAAGTAAAGTAGGCCATCATAATCTAACCAAGCCATAAAATTCCTCCTCACATTGAAAGTATCTTGTCTATATCTGAATTGGTCAGCGCCTCCATGTACATAGATGGATCGCCGGTATTCACAACAAGCTCGCCATTCTCATCTGTCATAACAGTGGTGATACCAGTGCCTTTGATAGATACAGAACTTTGCTTTGCGCCATCCAGCGTGATTTTTGCCTTACCATTAAGTGCACTCTTATTTGCGCCCAGCGAGAAATTGTTGTCGTTTAATAACGTCCAATTGCCGCCCAAGTACGCATATAGCTTATCAGGCTTCAGATAATAGATTTTTTCGGCTAGAGGAGCCAATGGTAAGTCGCTCACAACCTCTAAATCGCTTCCGATTTTTACGTGAGCCATAGCAGTATCTCGATAGGCGTTTCCGGTGTCAAGGCAGACAATAAGCTGTCCGTCGATCACTGGAGTCTTGTCGAGTTGAGATTGTGCAATCTCTAAAAGTGATAATTTTGACATCATGAAACTCCTTTTCGATAAAAATAATCCCACACTCCATTACAGAGTGCAGGGATTCATGTTAGATTATTATGTCTCAGCGTTTGCGCCGGTATCATCAAGCGACTTCCAAGTCAGAGCCTTCTCAACCACTTTTACGCGGCCGTCCATAGCAGTATTCAAACCATCTGCATAAGTTTTAGCAGTATCGCGAGCGGCATCCGCCTTTTTAGTAGCATCAGCAGCAGCGGCAGAAATTACTTCTGATTTCGCAGCGGTCAGCTCATCTTGAGATACCTTTGCATTCCAAGTGTTGCGCTCTTCGGCGGTAATGTGCACCACAGCATCCTTGGAATGACCGTCTAGCTGGTCTTGCACCTTCTTGATTTTTGCGTCAGTCTCAGCCTTGGTATAAGCATCAGGCACAGCCACATACAAACCATCTTCTTCAATCGTGATAGAGTTGTTGGCTTTTGCGGACACGCGCACAGCGACACTGATTTTATTGTCGTCAGAAACGGTTACAGTTGCAGTAGAAGTTGCCACGCCGATATAAATATCAATCAGAGAACCAACAGGAATCTTGATGACCTCGCCAGTAGTGATAGTCAGTTCGATTTCATGGGTCTCAGTATTATAAACGCCGCTCGTTACAACCAGATCCTTACCCAACGCAATCGTCAGAGTGTCGCCGCCAAATACAGGCATCTTAATGGTGCGGGTTTCCGCATCGTAAGTAGGCTCGTGAACAATACCAGTCAAGGTAGTAGTAACAGGTTCGTCACCCTTTGCCACACTCAACGCACCAGCATTATAAGTGACGTCTGTAACGAATTTACCTTTGATACCTTCCACTGCGGCAACCTTGGCGTTGACATAATCGGCAACAGCCTTTGTGGTCGGAATATCATCGTTGGTAGCATCTGCCGGAATCTGAGTAACAGTTGTTTTATTCAGCTGTACGAACTCCACGCCATTCCAAATGTGCATGGTGTAGTCTGTCATGCGGAAATAAATAATGCCCTGAACCTGACCAGCTGCGGGCAGGGAAGACACCATCTTAGTGCTTTTGGTGTACTCAGTTGTACCCTTAAACAGTTGCCACGTATCGGTCGTGAAGTACAGTGTGTCCATGTCTTTTGGAGCAAGGGCATCGTACCGTGCTTTCGTACCATACGCAAATTTTACTTGTGCCATATTTTTCCTCCTTATTAGAATTCAGTCCATTGGAAATTTGTAGATTGAGTTTGAAAAGGCTCGACGAAGAACCGACCTGACTCCGCACTTTGCTGCACGACCCACGGTTCATATTTGTCGTCTTTGCCTCGTATCATTACGGTCTGACCTGCATAAGTCGCGTCATTCTGGTTGATTGCCTCATTTGCCGCCGGAATACTATCAAAACAAAGCGTCCGAGGCGCTACCTTTTGAATAGATAAGTCGTCCCGGACGTATATGAATTCTGATGTATCTTTTGTGATAATAATGTCTTTGCCATCAATCAACCCAAGCGCAATCGCGGCTTCTACGTCTTCTGCGTTACCGTAACCAAGCTTCGAGTATTTGTATGCCATTCTTTTCACCTCGCTTTAAACGATGGTTAGAATGGGACAACACGCATACTACCATCTTCAGTTTCCACAGTTTCAGTCGTAATCTTAATAGCGTTACCAATGGGTTTGCCCTCGGAGGTAAGCTGAATACGATGCTCTTCATCGTAAGTGATGTTATCAGCCTTGTTAGCCAGACTAGTGTTGAAGCGGTCGGTCATTGCCTTGTTCAGAGCCTCCAGCGCAATAATACGCTGATCCAGTGTGCTCAGTGCTTCATCAGGGATCAAATCAGACCACTTGCTGATAGGAATAATATGTACAACGCCAGGGCCAGCCTTACGCACGCGCTGAATCGTCTGTCCTTCAGAGTCCATCTCGACATGAATGAAGGTCAGCTGGAATTCAATGTCTCCAGCCTCACTAGTCAAACCCGTATCAAATGGCAGAAGATATTCCAACCGGTTCTTGTACAAGTCTTTTGACTTTTGTAGAATTTCAGTTTTATAGCGTTTACTCACAGGCAAAACGTACTCCAGCATAACTGTATAGTCACTAATATCTACACCTTTGTAGGTCTGATCGGCAAGAAAGTGCAGATTATCCACTAGCTTGCTTCGCTGCATGATACGCTCAGTCAGACTCGCTGTGATAGTGTTATCCTCGTTAATTAAAAAGGTATACATATCACACCTCCTTTCCGTTCACAATGTACAGGTAATCATCCAATGAGATCTTCTTGCCCTCAAGCAAGTTCTCCACAAATTTGTCCTGTACCATTCCATTCTTATAGAGTCTGTGCATACTCTCGACGAACTCAGTGAAAATCTTCTCCATCACAGTAGACCTCCTTGAATTAACGTCAACGTATAGGCATCAATAATGGCCTCAGGAGTTGTACCTCCCAAGGCCATGATTTGGTCATATTCGTATTTATCAATCGGCTCAAGCGTTACAGTATCATATTCCGGCGATGGAATCAGGTAATAACCTTCAACGTGCCAGATATATTTGCCGTTGCTGCTGATAATACCCTGTGCGTCATCTTCGGTGCAATTCACCATGATATCGTGCTTGGGCTGATACTTTACAAACTGAAGGCGGTCAAGAGCATCGATCACTCGACCGTCTTTAAGTACCTTATAATACACTCTCAACACCTCCTTAAATGCTGAACATCACGGCTACTCCTAACTGCTCAGAGGGATAATGGAAACCATACAGCTCACCAGTCTCCTCAATTGCATAGAAGTATCCATCATAGGTTGCAAACGGGCTGCGCAGCCAATACTTTGTTGCCTTGCCCTCTGTGTTGTGCTTGATGCGTGATTCATTGCCGGTCATGTAGCTGATTGTTTGACCTTCGTAAACGTAAGGCTCGTCAATCATCGAAGAGCTTACTTCAATCGCAGATGGAATGAAGAAATAACAATCCGAGGTCACAATTTCCTTGCTCTTATTTCCGGCAGAACTCGGCACTTTGACCTTCTTAATCAGCTGTTTCCAACCAATCGGTAAAGCATCAACCAGACGAGAGTCAAGATATTCACGCAGAGAAGTGCTGCCCCAACCGCCAGCATTATTTGCAGCAGAACTCAGCACCATATCTTGACCTAAAGTGTCTTTCTGCAAGAATGTCATGGAACAACGCTTGTTGGAATTATCGCTCAGGTAGTAGTTCTTAAAGCTTGCCACCTCAACGATCAAATCATCGTGTGTCCATGCGGCCAATTCGCGACAAGCAGCATCACCAAGGTCTGCGTACCAAAGCTTAGACCAATAAACCGTACCTTTGGCGTGACGCTCGTAAGCACCGTCGTCTGCTTTTGCACATCCAAATACCAGAGTGGCATTCGTCTTTGTGGAACGGGTACGAGTAATCTTTGTGTAATTCAGTGCAGAACCATAGATATTAGAGGAATAGACATACAGTCCATTATCACCCTTAATATGCCGGATAACAGTCATATCGCGAGAACCGGCAGCAACGCCATTTGCAGAGTCGATACCCCAAGTCATTTTGACGCCAGTTGAGTTCCACAAACGGATACCATTCATACCGTTCTGCTCAAAGCACTGCATCAAAACAGTGTTATTTGCATTTGTGACATCCATCTTGTAGTCAACAGCCAGCACAAAATCTCTGTCCTCTTCAAACAGCTTGAGGTCGGTATCAATGTAGTTCTTGCCATCAAACACCTGCGGTTTACTAATAAGAACCTTTTCAGTGATATCCTCATAAGAGAAATCGTTGCCAAGCTTGATGGAAACTTCATCCTTTGGCGTGGCAACATTCTGCTCAACGCCAACCTTGTTCATCGCATAAATTTCAACAGGGCGAAGCTGACCGATTTCCTTACCATCAAAATAAGTAGAAGAATACTCGCAGCTATCATAAACAGCATTGATATCCTTATCGCCAGTGACGTAACCGCCTTTATCCCAGCCACTGAACAGGTAATACTTAAAAGCAGTTTCCTCAGAAGTGTAAGTCGGAGTATCGCCATCATACAGAACCATAGAGCCATACGGAGCAACAGTTTCCTTCAGCACAGCGCCACGATTCATATAGCGGACAGTGTATTTGCGCACAGATTCTGTATAAATTGCGGTAATAGTCTGATTGCTGAAAACAGTCGTAAACTCGGTGTCCCAGCCACTGAAAGTAAAATCTGTAGAAATTGTGCTCTCAGCAGTAGGTGTCGGAATCGGATTCTCCTTACGGGTAACAGGGTCAACGGCCTTGTCGCCTTTATCAATGTATTGGACATCCAACACCGTGCCATCCTTGTTCACGAACGTCCAGACAAACTGCTGAACAAGCGTGTTGTAAGTGATATTCAAATCAGGCCACTGTGCGTTGTAATCGGCCAGCTGACGCTCGCGCATGATAGGCACATGAACGCTACCTTCAACGACAGAATGATCAGCGTTATAGCCATTCTCATCCAGACCTGTCATCTTCAGCAGACGATCAAGCAGGGAAGTGTCATCCAACTGCCAATCAATACCAGTCAAACGCACACGACTCAAGTTCGTGCACTTAGCCAGCATATCAGTCAGGTCAATTGTCGGGCACTTCTCGACAGTCAGTGTAGTGATATTCTTATAATCTGTAACCTTCAGGTCGGTCAAATAATTCAAGTTCTTAGCGCTCAGACTTGCGATCGCAGGCAATTCAGCTTTTCGAATCTTGCCACCCTTAGCAAATGCGACACCAGTAATACCAGAGCCGCCAGCATAGAACTCTTCTAGATTTGTACAGCCAGTCAGACTGATGGACTTTTTCAGGTTCGGCACATTCTGCAGGTTCAAATGCTCAAGCAGTGTGTTGTTACCAACCGCGAAGTCAGTCATATTCGTATTTTTGTAGCCCTCGGCGGCAGAACCAATCTTCAGGTCAGTCAATTTTACGCCGTGGCTGAAATCAACATAGCCGGGATAGAAACCAGAAATATCGCCAATGCTCTGGATGATAGAAGCGTTGTAAACATAAACTTCGGTATCATTCATAGCTGCAATCGGGCACTGAATCTCATAAGTCTGACCGCGCTTACCACGCACCTTCACAGGGTTAGAACCATACCGTACAGAGACATAAGTGTCGGCATAGGGGACAATATGGAAAGTGCCATCGGGTTTCACACCTGTCCAGTTGGTCGGAGTATAACCACGAATGGTCATATCGTCAGAGGTACAAGTAGCACCCGTATACTTAGATGCCATGTATTTCTCTTGATAACGCTGGAACTGACGCCGCTGATGACGCTTATTGCCATGCATCATAGGCAGATAGCTAGTTGTTCCATTGTCCTCATAAGTGCGGAAATACTTGCGCCGCATATCCATGATCCATAGCTTTTCGGGCTTTACGTTCTGATAATCCTCGAACTTTTTCAAAATACGAGTAGCACTCCATGCCAAAGCACTCTCACGGTTCAAGAACATCTTTGCGAGGTCATCTGCAAATAGGTCACGAATCTTACACCACAGCTTAGAATCGTGTGCGTTGAACACGCTCTTTGTTCCGATGGCGTCCATATCTTCGTAGCCGTAACTCAGTGTCAAACCACCCTCGTTATCGTTGCCCATGGCAGTGTCGTTATCGTAATCAAAGCAGAAATCCCAGTGCACAAGGTCAGTCGTGTGCGGGAATACGTTCTTTGCACGGTTATCAACCATGGTATGGCGCTCAGTAAACAGATAGTGGAACAGGGTAGAATCCTTGACGAAGTAATTCTCGAAGTTCTTCTTAAACTCCTCATCATCAGCATTCACGACCCAGTTCTGCACGCGAATCCATGCGTCTTTAGCGTCTTGAATCTCTTGTTCGCTACAATTTTTATTGATATAGCGGAACTCAAAGCTGTGGTCGCCATCCCAAGTTTCCTCAGAGAAATCGCCACTCAGGAAACGAGTCTGTGCATCGGTGTTATTATCAATCTCAATAATAACTTCCTTGTGATTGTTCGGGTCCATACCCATTGTGTCACTATTCTTCTTTGAGTTACCAAAATCACCACAAGCATAGAAATGCCACTGACCATCCTTAAAGACGGTTGCATTTGTGGTATCTGTCTCCTGAATAAAAACGACACAGGGGTAGAATGCCATGGTGTCACGCACTTTCGGGTTGTCCTTGCGAGCCTGACGAATGTACGGATTGAACTCGTTAAACTCGTCTGCCAGCAGAGCATTATTTGCATTCTCAGAAGAAGCAACATTGACTTTGATGTTAAAATACTTCTCACCAACACTGTTTTCTGTAAATGCATACTTGCTACCAGTGCTCTCATCACCAAAGGTGAAACCGCCAGAGCAGTTGATATCAATATTACGACCAGATTCACCGTATGCGTTAGAGCTGGTGCCCTGTCCCTTGTGGGAGCCAGTAGCAGTCCAGTTATCTTCCACAGCACGGCCATTCTTGTAAATGTGTTGAATGGTTGTGTTTGGCACTTCGTTCTTTTTGCCAGTCGTAAAGGTCGGAGCAGAGATCTTGATAATGCGCAGGTCTGGGCACTTCTCAGCCAGTAGGTCAGGATTCAGCTCGCCGCTCACGTCCGTAATATCATTGCGGGTGTAGCGCTCAATCATTTCCTCTGCATTCTTTGCGTCTGCAATAAAGTTGTCGAGGATCTCGTCGTCCGTCAGGTTCATCATGTATGACTTCATGCGATAAACCAGCACGTCACAATCAGGAGAACCAATCGTAATGCCTACCGGAGAAGCCTGTGTAAAGTTGTCGCTTGCATCATACAGCTCAACACGACAGGGAATACCATCCAACCATAGAACCATTTCCTTGTACTGACTGTCTGGCAGAATATTAAATTCAAATTCCATAAAGTCGTCTTCACAAGTCGGTAGGCCGATACTATTCTGCTCACTAGTCAACGTGACCTTCTGCGCCTGAATATTCAAACCGATACCACCGTTCAAGCAGGTCAGTGCCGTAGCATCGTAGTTCTTGACATTCGTAGTCTTAAACACAAGCTTGAAATTCTTGCCTAACTTCTTTGCGTCATCACCAAACAACTTATAACTGATATTTGCAGTTGTACCAGCCTTCACACAGAAGTAGGTATCACCATCTTCATCCAGCTGATAACCACCGTTAGACCAGTCAAAATTATCGCTTACGGTCAGCCTTGTATTGCCATCAGACCACAAACGGGTCTCGTCAGCGTTGGTTTTACCAGCAGGGTTAAAATCAAAAGCCAGATTTGTCTTAACGGGCTCAATCGTAATACCAAGCTCTTTAATCTCGACACTAATCTCCTTGCTCACGGAGCCGCATACGATTTTTAACATATGAGTGCCAATATCAGCAGACTTCCAAGTCCATGTCTGCATGGTACGTCCAACAGTCAGGGTAGCAGTCTTAGCGCCATCAACCTCCAACGTTACCGTGGTTGTAGAGCTAGAAGGGTCATAAACGGTATAGTTGATTGCAACATTGCTATACTGTTTTGCACTTGCTGTCTTTGTGGCGCAGCTGATAATAGGAGTTGTATTATCTTCAGTTGCCCACATGATATCTTTGACAACCTTATTACTGGTGATCTGTTTTCCATTGATTTCAGCAGTCATGGAAACTTCTACCAAATGTGCGCCGTGGGTCTGTGCAGGAATAGCATAAGTCAGCTGTCTGCCGGTAACGCTGCTTGTGGTAGAGCCAAGAATCTTTCCGTCAATCGTAAAGTTGATAGTCTTGGAAATATTGCCATACGGAGTGTAGCGGAAGGTTACCTCTCCACTATAAACCAGCGTATCATCAAAAGAACTCTCCAGATAGAATTCAACGACATTGACAGTCCAAGTCTTTGTACCAACACTGCCCACACTATCGGTCACCTGTAGCTTAATAGTATTGTCACCGCTATGCAGATACTGTGTTGCGTCAAAGCTATTTTTGCCCTGAATAACAGTCTGCGTGCCAACTTTTGTATTGCCGACATACCAGACACCAGTAGCAGAACCAGTGTCATCGCCAGAATTGTCCACAGAAGAGAACTTGAAATTGATAATAGCTGGGTCACCAGCAACAACAGTCAAAGCAGACCCATCCAGACGCTCGATCTTGATAACGCTTGTGTTGCCGCCAGTGCCGCCACCTCCACCGCCTTGAATGACCACGGTAGTCTTAACAGTGCCATTCTCTAACAGGTTCAGCTTGGAATCCTCATAAGTAATGTCATACTCGCGTCCAGCATTCGGGTCTGGTTTCACATTCTTCAACTGCTCCTGAATTTCAGAAATATCGCCATTGATAGTGTCAATGCTATTCTGCAAACCGGAAGCAGTGTTTTTCACCACGGTCAAATCATTTGCCACGGTCTCAACGCTGGTCTTTTCAGCCTTTGCTTCTAACAGCTTGTCAGTTGCCTGTTTGTTGTAATAATCACTTTGCAACGTCTCAGGCAAGTTACCGACGCTATCCTGTAGATTCTTTACGGCAGCATCATTGCTGGTCTTATACTCAGTCAGTTCGGTCTTAACGGGCGCAATCTTTTCATCGATTTTTGCTTCAACGGTTTTATTAAAAGCTGTCACCCAATCAGCACTCGGGTCAGTATTCAGGGTGATGGTTTTAATAACCTTTTCGCCATTCAGGAACTTGATCGTCTGTGTTTCAGCATCATACTGCACATCAAACTTTGCCAGACCGTCAACCTTGGCGATATCATCCCGAAGCAGGGTAACAAAACCGTCAACCTCTTCCTTAGTGTAATAGTTTGCCAGTGTGTCAGCCAGACCATCTACAACAGCCTGTGCTTCTTGTGCGCTCTGTGCAGCCTGAGTTGCAGCAGTCTGTGCCTCACCAACCTTCTGGCTCATCGTAGCTAAGAACTGAGTATACCAGTCATCGCCGGTCGGATCGGTCATTGCAGTGCCGGTAAGCGCTTTCAAAACATTTAGCTTTTCGTTCGGCTTTGTACGCCATAGATAATTCTTCGATTCACCGCTGTTCGGTACAGTAATTGCACCAGTCGCCATAATTTCAAACTTTAGCACACCCTCTTTGATAGTGGCATAGTTACTGACCATCCAGTAAAACCGAATCTTATCAGTACTATAGCTCACGTTGATGGGTGCGGTATAGTTCTCAGCATTATTAGCGTTAACATAGTGGATCTGAATCGTCATGCTCATCAGGTCAACACCATCATAATAACGCGGCATCTCAAACGGAATGACCTGACTGTTGTTTTCCTGTGTGATATTTACCTGAGTCGGACTCAGTGTGATTTCTTTATTGGTATCAACCGTAGAAAAATCATTGTCCGAGAAGGTATCAAACCACGTATAGTTGCCACTTCTGGTGAAATTCTGGTCTTCCATAGAGAAGGTTGCCACATCCTCATCACAATCAACCACTGGACGAGCATCTTCTATGGAAGCCTCCATCGTCATTGCGGGGCTTGCAGCGACCATACGTTTGGATTCTTCAAATGATAATGCCATCTACTCACTCCTCTCATTAAGTATCTTTCTTATTATCGATATATTTTTCTTTGAGGACATTCTCATAAGTGATATAGGGATAATACGGGTAATAGCGGCTCAATGTAACATTCATTGTGCCTTCTCCAATGTTTTTATCTATCTTTTTAATAATCCACTCAACTGCAATATCAGACTTCAGGTACTTCGCTGCATATTTTACCTTTTCATTTACGTCAAGCCACGGAATCATGTGCATACTCAATGTGATGGAATCCGTCAGCCGGCAATTTTTCCATAGCGTGTATTTGCATACCGTCATGACTGATTCATCCGAGGTATATCCGTCAAACTCACTACCCGAGCACACAAGGTTTCTTCGCCCGATTTTATCAATCGTCAACCGACTATTGTACAAGTCATCAATGCGGTTTGGGTCATTTACGACAACGTACTCAAGGTTGTCACATGCCTCCGCAATCTTGTCTGCCTCAATTTGTTTTGCGGTCGGCATTGCATCCACAAACTTCGTCATAGCATGAGACTGAGACTGACCAATAAAATAGACCCGGCTCTCAATAAGAAGAGCAGGGTCTGATATCTGGATCTCTGTATTCGTTGCTGGATTATACTTCACATACACGGTGTCATAATTTTTCGTGGATGGATTATAGATTTGTTTCGGGTAATAGCGCACCTGTGGATCACGCTGTTCTTTTTCGTATTTGCCTGTAAGTGCGTTGAATTTATATGTGAATGCACCATCAGTTGCCTGATTTAACCAATGCTCACCATATTTTATGACGTAATAACGCCCTTTCCTTAGTAGAGAGGTATCTTCTGGTTCGTCCTCTCCTTTTTCGTTGGTAACAGCCTTAAACAACATCATAGGTCCATACACTGCGCGTGTCGTTTCCCGATACTGTCCTTCTCCAGTCGGATTCGATTTAATTGTCGTAACAAGGTTCTCAACACAGATTCTTGCGTTTATCGCAATATCTTCTGGGCAAATAAACGAAAATCTTGTACCGTCCTGAATACTTGCTTGTTTTAATTTTAGCAATAAAATAGACGCACCTGTATCATTTGGGTTCATGTTGTAGCTCATATTCAATTTATTATCTCTGAGCAGTGTAACAACATCATTCCATTCTCTTGTTCCTTTTCTACAATACACGACCTCGCCAGTACCTTCAGGGTCATTTTTTTCAAGTTTATCCTTACAGAAATAGTCGCTGGAGTTTGATGCACCCCATACCTCTACGCAATTATGAATTTGACTGTAATCAACACTGGCATTTTCGCTGATAACCATACTCTTAAATGTATTCTCGTCCAGAACAACGGGGTCGTCGTAGCCAGACGGAATTTCTTTGCACACAAAAGTATCGTCGTCAAAATACATCTCAAAAGGAAAGTAGAGGTCTCTCAACTCCGTCAAAATGTTCCAGATGGTCGTGCCAGTATTATATTCTAGGTCGTGCGGAATTCGCCGTACCCAGTAATCCACCATACTCTTTGTCAGCCCTGAAAGTTCAAATGTCTCCTTAATGGAATCGCGAACATAGTGCGGCTTCTTTTTGTCATCTTCGTAGTAGTTGACCCCATCCTTAACCACGAGCTTGCGGTCAAACATCGGAATGCGCGTTGCGTATCCAGTCAGTGTTCCACCAAGTGTGCCGTCAAGTAAACAAGTCATATCAAGGCAAGAAAGGCTCAGTTTGTTTGTTGTGGCATCATAACTGTATCCGTTTTGCTGTATCGCATATACGCCAGCGCCATACCAGTGCACGCCATCTGTGTCCACAAAGTTTGTGCCTGTGCGTATTTCAGCCTCACCAGAATATAAAGCGTGATAGAAGTTGTATATCTGGGTCAAACCATCCTTCAATTCCCATATCGTTCCTTGAATATCGTGCATGGAGTAGTCAACAAATACACTTGTGTCATGGAAATACTTATCAAGCTCTTCTTTGGTACAACCAGCAATCGCTGCAACATCGGCTGCAGATAATATCCTTCCTGCTGCAATGCCGCCCTCTACAGCAGCAATCATATTCTTTACACGTATTGTTTTCCCATAAATCGTACAGTCAACACCAAAACTATCAAGTTCAAGTATTTTACTTTGTAAAGTTGAACCATCTCTTTGAACTGCATCACAAGCTGCATTGAAAATCACTTCAATATAAGACCTGATATCTGCATTCAGCAGCGGAATAACAACATCTCCTCCGCCTATCAGTAGTGGGGTGTATGCAATCTCATACGTCTTGCCATTTGTTGTGTAACCAGCCGATGATGCAACAACGGTCGAATAGGTTCCAACATCTCCTTGCTCTTTCACAAAAGATGCATATTTCTTTTTATTTTCATCTGTCCAAATAATACGCTTACGATTTATATTTTCGATATTACCATACTGTTCATAACCGCCAACCTTATATCTCCACTTTGCTTGTCTTAACTCTGTGTCCTTTTCTTTATATATCACACTATTTTTGATTTTTGCATTGATCTCTTCTTCTGGTATTCTTACCGCGTCCGCCCCAACAAGCGGCATACTCGTTGGAGCTTTCATACCAATCTGTAAGCGCAGCATCTTGCTCGTCCACTCCTCTGTGGAGAACTGAGAAATAGAAAATCCACTTTTCGGGAAGATATCAAGATTAAAAGTGCGCCGTGTATCTGAGTCTGCGTCAATCGAGTTAGAGCCACTTAACGCAAGTCCTTCGATCGTATCAATAATCTGGTAGTCCTTATTCAGCAGTTCAATACGACAGTATAATCTTTTTGACCGGCTTTTCAGTAAGGCCAGATCTTCTTCTGTAGGTAAGTAAGTCATGGCCCACCTCCTTAAATCAACCCAGCGTTCTTCATATTGTCGCCGTTATTCAAATCGCCAGTCTCTACAAAATCAAACGAGATTTCTACCTTATCTGGGTGATCGTCGTCTGAGTAAGAAACGTTTCCATTTACGTTCATCAGCCATGCGCGGCCATCATACATCTTCAATACTTTTGGCTTTTTGTTCGTTAGCCAATTGATAAAAGTCTCCCGATAGTCAATAGACCCATCAAAATCAAACGCATCATTGGCACGATCCCACTTGATAATAACACCAGAGAAGTTGCCGCTATAATAATTTGCCTCACTACCATAAAATACGATGGGATACTTGCTTCCCAAGGTCGTCTCCACAGACGCTTCTTGATTGCGTGTAATATTCGTGACGGCTGGCTCAAGACCAACATAATATGATATGTCTTTGTCCATTAGCCATGCTCCGTCAAAATCGCTTACGGCACTTGTAGATGTGTACACTTGTTCAATTTCATCCACAACAGGAACTGCCATGTATTGATATTTCGTCTTCCTGCCACGTGCGAATTTGTCATAGCATACAATCAAAATAGGCTCAACGGAACTTGTGATTTTCTTTTCATAAATCGTAATCCAGTCGTATTTGCCAACCTCTCTACGTTTTACGCGAATAGAGTCAAAATTATTAGGCTCGTCCGCGTTTTTCGTAACAGTAAGTTTGATTCTGCCTTCTCTTTTTTCGTTCTCTGCCACAATTTCAAGCTTCTGCAGTTGTCCGTCATACTCAATTCTGAATGCGCAAAAATCCGTGTCCAGAACATATCCGTTCACAGTTTCTCCAACCGCTCGCACATAGTACACCTTATTATTATCAAGACTTTCTACGTTAAATGCATGTGAAATAGAGCCGTGGTATATCTCCTCATGTAGCAAAGTCTTGTCTGAATCATAAAGCTGATATTTATAAAGATTCAGTGTCTCGCCCTCTTCTTCGATGTTTTTATATTCAACATTAAATGAAAAAGCGGGGAAGGGAATCGTCTTTTCAGCGCGTGCTTCCACATCAACAAACGTTAACACCGGTTTTTCATGGCAATAAAAAAGAACGGCATCGCTAAAATCGCTTTTCTTGCCGCTCTGATTTGTTACTGCAATTTTAAGATAGTAGGGGAGTAGTCTGTTATGTACAAGGTTCGCTGGCAGCATAAACATACGCACAGAAGATGAACCACTGGTTTTCACTGTCTGGTCAACAATAATATTGCCGGAGGCGTTGTCATAGATAATATACTCCACTTCATTGATCGTGTCATCGTAACATGTGTACCGCACGATATTTTCCCGCGTAGCGTCTATCACGGAAAATTTTGAAATTATCGGTTTCGCCAATTTAACACCTCCTTATTTTACGCCATATATCTCACATGGAATAATCAAATCGTTATTTGTTGTAATGGCCGTCTCACCAGAGCTCTGTGCGTCAAAAAATGTAACTTCAGTGCAATATTTATTATTCTTTTCATATGCTTTTACATAGAACGGACGGAAAGCGCTTTTTATACTTGTGTCAGAATTGTATGATACATTTGAAGTAGAATTGTCGCCAGCGCTCAAATCATAAATCATACACAGCTTCGGCGTATTCATAGTGACGCAATGATATTCTGCACCACTCCATTCACCTGCGACTGGTTTCGACACAATAACAGAAACTTTGCTCAAATATTCGAGCACCCGTTTTGTTGCAGCACTCTCTGGATCAATCTCAACAACTTCTCTCTCTTTGTAGCCACGGAAAATAAAAATATATTCTGAATAATCGCTGTCCGCTTCAAAAGTCAACTTGTTCTCTTCGCCAACAGCAGAGTATGCATCTTTTGAATCGTTCTTCCATAATAGCTGGAAAATCTGCCCAGCCTTCAACTTGTCCACAGTAATAGTATCAGTGGTGATTTTATCCCCAGAAACTTGCGTAAGGCTGTTGTTTACAGAGGTGGAATCAAGCGCCACTTTACCATTTTTGTCAACAGATATAGCACCAGTCAAGTTAAGCTTTGTCGCCTTGATTTTTACAGTATTTGTACTCTGGTTTATCAAAGTAGCAATGTTTTTTCCGGTATAATCCGTCTTAGCCACCTTTGAATCAATGCTTTCAGTTGCTGTTTTAATGTGCTCTTCAAGTTTTTTATTTGCATTTAATTCTGCAGCATCCGCATACTTTTGAGCTTCAGTTTTTGTGGCACACAGTATGATGGCATTCTCATTTTTTGAAACTCTAGATTCTGCAAGCGAAATTTTTGTATTTAGTCCGCTCATGTCCTCATTGTATTTTTTGGTGGTTACGCGGGCTTCAATCTGCTGCTTTGTACTCTCCAAATCAGAATTATATTCCGTTTTAAAGCTTACAAGGTCACCATCTATTTTGCCAGCGGCATCCAGTGCCTCGTTTGCTTTTGTATCATCCGTGTATTTTAGCGCCACAGCCCAGTCAGTTCGACTAAAGCTTTCAGTTGTAGGACGTGCTGTCTGACATACAAGAACTTTATTATCACCAGAACTACTTGCCCAGATATCACCACGGCTATATGGGGTTGAAGGCGTTGTGAAAAAAACACGTCTTGATCCATTTGCTGTATCGTTTTCAAGGCTCGCAGCTCTCAAAACTTTCAATAAATTCTTATCACTAAGAGTCTCCCATATAAAAGTGTCCGCCCACCTATACGCATCATCAGCCTTTATGTCATAATAAAGGTCGCCAATGTGCAGTCTCTTTGCATCCTCCGTTACCCAATTTACTGTCGGAGCCGTATCAGTAGATGGTACACCACTGTAGAACCATAAGCTGAGTTGTCCGTCTACCTGATCTTTCAGCGTTAAAAATTCACTGACATCCGTGTATTTGACAATAGTATCAGCAAAATCTGTATCAATAATGGACAGCTGACTGCCAACCACGTTGACTTTGCTGTCCACTGTTTTCATTGTACCAATATTATCGGGGGAACATACCAGTCGCTTCATATCACCCTGCAATGCAGTCACAACCACACTCTGTCCAACCGTGTAAATCTGGTCAGAGGTAATGTTATACTGGCTTCCAAACACGGATATTGTGTATGTATTCCCACTCACCGCAGTTACCACGCCAGTCTGCGATTTGTCAAATTTTGCGTCATTGAGTTTCTTTTCAATCGTGTCTACGATGACTTTGCTCAACACGTCGATTGCATCTTGACTATTTTGTGACATCTCGTCCCTCCTTTATAAATGTATACTCGATCTCAACCTACCCAACCCACCCTGAGCCAAGTATACTTCGTATTTATTTTTGCTTATTGTACTGTTTAACGTCTATTCAGTTCCTGTACAACCTTGTTCGGCAGACGATTTACCAACTCACGAGCCAGTGCATCGCTATCACCAACGGGGTTGTTCACATTCACATCACCAATAGACAGGGAAATACCACCAGCGTCGCGGCTTTGCACCATAGAAGCAGAACCATGTTTTGCCAACTGATCGCTGAACCACTTATCTGGATTGCCACCCATCTCAAACAGGCGAGAGGTAATATCCGCAGGAACCACACCGTCACCAGTTTCAAGATATGTATAACGTCCAGAAGCAGGCTTACGGACAATAAGTTCTGAACCTCTTTCGTCAACGTTTGCAAAATGATTCGTTTTAGAAGATTTAAGACCATTCGCGTGACGACCAAAAAAGAAACCAGCAAAACCTCCTAAAAGAGTACCAATCAATGCTCCTGCTGGTCCACCTATTGCCATACCCGCAGCTGCGCCCAGACCAGCACCAGTAAGAGTTGTAGCAACCGTTTTGACTGTTTTATCTTCATTGGCAGTTGCGTCATTCTTTTTGTCTGTTTCGTCAGTTGCTTTATTCTCTTCTTTAGATACGATCTGTGTAGCGTTAATTGTGAGATTTGTTGCGCTGTGTTTGGTGTTTTCTGCAGTTTCAGAGCTACTATCTGCTGTATCCTTGGTGTTCTCAGCAGTCTTTTTACTCTTGCCAGAGATATCCTTGCACAGATTTACAATTGCACCAATCGGGCTAATATCCCAGAAGAAGGTAGCGACAGACTTTATTGCTTTTTTGCCAAAGCCATCTTCTTTGTTAGACCAGATTTCTTTTTGATGTTTGAAATTTTTCGCAGCACCGTAAATACCAAGACCAGCCGCTGCAGCGATCGGAATTGCGTAAGGTCCAGCCGCAGCCAAGGCGCTTCCAGCTGTACCAATAAGTTTTCCAGCACCAGCAAGCAACTTGCCTCCGCCACTAAGTAATGTAGTTCCAACCTTACCAATCCCGCCAAGAATCGTGGAACCAATTTTACTCTTACTAACAGCATTGCCGATAGCCTTAAATCCATTCACAAACGTGGAAATGATACCGCCGCCAGAACCAGAACCTCTAAATAGGCTCTGAGCGCCAACTTTAATTTTATCCCAGATGCCACCAAATGTTTCAATAAGTCCGTTTCCAGAGGTTTTAATCTGGTTGATCATTGCATTGATAACATCTGTTGCTCCAGTAGTTGCAGTATCTGTAAGCTGTTTTTTACCAGCATTGAATGCCTTTTTAGCGGCATTGAAGGTGTCTTTAAAGGATTTATTTACATTCTCTGATTTTCCCTTATTGAAGAATCCTTTTATCGTATCCCACAGACCTTTTGTGCCGAGATCTTTGTACTCACCAGTCTTAAACATGGAATACAGGTTATTTACCTTCGTAAGCGTATTGATTAGCGATTCAAGGTTTGTAATCAAATTCTGGATGCCGGTAATCGCGCTGCCAGTATTCAGGCTTGCAATGATCTTATTGTGATAATCATCCAGAATGCCCTCCATCTGCGTGAGAGTCATCTTCTGAATCTGCGCAGTGTACTCAAGTTCCTTCTGGTAATCCTTCCAGCTCTTGCCGATATCATCCATGACTTCAGACAACTTGTCCTTGAATTCATTGTACTTCTTGATTTGGTCATCAATAGCCTTTTCAGCGTCTTTATTATTCCATTCACGCTGCTTGTCGGCAAGGTCTTCGCGTGCAGTACGCACATCTTCAGCATTTGCCTGCCACTCGTAACCATTCTCAGTGTACACACGGGTCGTGCGCTGTTGCTGGGCACGGGCGAGAGCATCTTGTGCCTTGGAAAGTTCAATGGCGCGTTCAGTAGCTTCATTATTTTCTTCCAGAGCTTCCTTCTGCTTATTCAGAGCCTCAATCCGCTTGTCAATGACTTTATTCATCGTGTCGCCCCAAATCTTGAGGTCATTGTTGGATTTGTCATTTAAAGTGGAGAGAAGGGAAAGGAAAGAGGACAGAACAGCTTTTGCATCGGATAGAGCGGACTTGAATTCCTCGATTACCTTTTCGACGCCATCCCAGTGCTTTTTCAGTTTTGTTGTAACCTGTGCGTCGGTTTCTTGAACCTCAAGAAGGGCTTCTTCTATAGCCTCGTCAAGCTCTTTTTGAACCTCGGCCTTTTGCTGGAGTGCTTCATCTTCCGATAGATCCTTGTTAGAATCAATGGCAGACATTTTCTTTGTGTATTGCGCTAGAGCTTTTTGATACTTTACAGTTTTCTCCGCAAGCGCTTTATATTCTTCTGGAGTCGGCTCACGCACATCATCAATCATGGCTTGAACCTGAATACCAATCGGACTGCCTTCAAACTCTTTTGCAAACGCACTCAGTTTATCAACGTAGCTTTGGCGAAGCGCCTTTACGTCGATTTTAGCGTTTCCGTCCTCATCATAAGTAAGTAGATTAGAAAATTCTTCAGGAAGTTCCTGCAGCTTCTGCATGGTATCCTGTGTCAGCTGGCCGGTAGTATTCCACTCGTCCATCGCATCTTTTAGCGTGCTCCAATTAGTCTGATATTTGTCCAACTCGGTATTTACACGCTCAAGGTCAGTTCCAAGACCAACAAGATAATCACTAACAGAAATTTTGCCGCTTTCAATATTTGCTTTATCAGAACTCAACGAGTTTGCAAGCGCAGTAGCTGCTGCACCACCGGTTTCGTTTGCGGCTTTTATGCGCTTATCCAATTCATCAAGAGTCGCTTTCTTAAACGCCTCGGTGTTAAGATTGATGTTTCCGTTTTTGTCAACGAGATTATCCATCAAATCCTTGTTGTCACCAAAGAACTTGCTCAGTTGCAAAATAGACTCTATCTTACTTTCTGTTGCATCAAGGTCGCCAACACCGAATTGACTATTCTTGATTTTCTGCTGAATATCATACAGCCCAGAAAATGCGGATTTTATAGCATCCGTCTTTTCCTTGGCTTCATCCATCGCCGTACCGTAGCCCTTGATGGCATCAGTAAGTTGCTCAAAAGAAATGGTTTCGGAATCGACACTAGAGTTCAACCAGTCGAGAATCTTCTTCATCTCGCTAGCAGACTTGCCACCATCATTAGCTGCATTCGCTTCCTCAAGCTGCGCTCTGACAAAAGTGCGGAATTTTGCGGTATTAAGCTCAAGTTTTCCATTTTGCTCAGTTAAGCAAGCAGTAAACTTATCATCAACACCGATTAACGACTTCATGGTGTCTGCACTAATATAGCCATACTGGTTATATTCTTTCATCGCTTTTGTTAACGTATCAAAAGCAGATGACAGGTCAGCAACAGATTTAGAAGTTGTACTAGATGATTTTCCAGCATTTTTAGAAGATGAGCCAAATCCATTTAACTGATTTGTTAATGCTCGCCCACCCTTTAAAGCGGCATTCATATTGGTGTACAGCAAAGAAAGCTGAGTATTTGTGCGATTCGTGATTTCCTCTAGTTTTGCAGGATCTACGCCGCGTTCGCCGGCCTTCTCTACTTCATTTGCAAACTCCTGAGCCGCACTGTATGTCGCAGTAGCCGCAGTAGCATTTTTCAAGGCAGGAAGAAGATTTTCCAGAGCAGTCTTTTCAGCCTCTGTTTTTTCTTTTAAATCATCAGTGCTTTCAGCCGTATCATCGGCAGTAAGGTTTGCGACCTCATGTTGTGCGTTAGACAGAATTGTTGCCGCAGCTTCTGCGTATTCAGCAGCAAGTAACTCGGCATAACTCTGTTTATTTATCTGGAGTTTACCATTAACAAGCTCAAGGCAATTCAGATACTCGGTGTTCATCGTCAGTAAAGACTGAAGAGAATCGAGACTCATGTAGCCATACTGATTGTACTCTTCCATTGCACTGGTAGAAGCTTTATACGCAGACTGGATTTCATCCATTTTGGAAGAAATATCCTCCATCTTCTGTGCGCCAGCAGCCAATGCGTCAACACCATTTGCAGAAGACTGAGCTACAATACCAACTTGAACAAGTGCTTGGATAAACGCATTTACACCGTTTGTATCAGCAGAAAAGTCCATGTCTGTAAGAGCTTTGCGAAGATTTGCGAGAGCTTGAGCTTGCTCGTCGGATAATCCTTCGTTTGTACCCCACAAGAGCTCGTTTAACTTACTTGCATCAAACCCATCAATTGTATCTTCCAGTGTTTGAACGGCAGAATTTACTTTATCAAAAGTAAAGCTAACATCCATGCCATTACTCTTGCCATCACTCCAAAAATCAACTGCTTGAAGTTTTCTACGAGCATTCGTATTATTGTTGATTGCGTCCGTAGAATCATTGTAAGAATCTACATCATCACGGAGAGCGGTTTGCTCATCAAGCAAGAATTGATACAGACTATGATACGTTCCACCAGCAGCTCGTTCAGCCTCAGTTGTGTTATCAATGATATATTTTAATGCTTTGCCAACTTCGTTGTAATAATCAACAATTGAATCCGCATCATTTAACTTGTCAGGTCCATAACCACCGAACTTGTTAAAGACATCAATGCCAGCATTTTTAATCTGGTCTCCCATATCCATTTCAGGAGCCGACCAAACAGTAAGATAATGCGTCCGATTATTCTTCTTGGCTGTATCAACAAGCTTATCGCCTTGAGCATCTTTGTTCTGTGTCAACTCATAACGAGATGCCTCTAACTGCTCCGCTGTAATATCCTGAAGCAATCCAAGCTGCTCTTCATACTTGCCGTTTTGAAGGTCAAGTTTACCAAGTTTGCCCTCATCCAGAGTTCCTTGCTCCTTGGCAAGATCAAGAATCTCTGCCTGAATGTCTTTTGCTTGGTCAAAGTCCTCGGTATCCCAACTAGACTTGTCGCCAAGTTCTTCATAAGCACTGACCAAATCCTTTAAAGAGGAAGTGGTGCTCTGCGCAGCATCGGCGGCTTCCTTGGATTTCGTGGCCGCAGTGTCAATACGCTGAGAATATTCAACAAATTTCTTTGTTATCCACGACAGTGCAAAACCAATGCCAGCGCTTAATGCGGCATTAAGTAAAATAGCTCGTGCTCGAAGCAACAACATACTGAGCGACAACTTGTTTGTTGCACCCTCGGCTCCCTCTGCTTGAACTTTACTTTGGATTAAAGCTGTGGTAAGATTACTAAGAGAAGGCCTTGCTCCGTTTGCCGCTTCTTTACACTGATTGTAAACTGCAACTAAACGCAAAAATTTCTTGATTATTGTGTCCCAAATGCTAGATGTCGTATCTGTTCCATTAGTAGAAAAGAAAGTTAATACCAATCTACTTTTATGAGGAGAAAGTTATGAAAAAGATAGGATACTGTCATTGGTGTAACAAATATGCCGATTTAAATTATGGCTTTTGCCCGTTTTGCTCAAGTCAACTGATATCAATTAGTGCATGGAATAAAATGACCAACAAAGAAAGAGAAGATTGGTTAAATAGAAATCCTAGACACAACCCTCCTAAAAAAATGTGGGGTGTTAATCTTGACTCCGCAGAAAAGGAAAACAAACAAGCTCGTGCTGAACTCGCTCAAGAAGAAGCTCGCAAACAATACATACCCAGATGTCCAACTTGCGGATGCCCTGACGTAGAACGTGTTGGCTTCGGAGAAAAAATTGTGGATACGGCTGTATGGGGCTTTCTGGCGAGAAAACCTAAATGCCAATTTAGATGTAAAAACTGCGGATATGAATGGTGATGAATTATGTCTCTTATTATTGCAATCCCTACTAAGCAGGGGATCTTCGTGTCAGGCGATTATAGACGAGAATCTAAATATACCGACAGAGACTCAAACGAAGTCATGTACACCACTCATTTTGATTTTGAGCAAAAGGTTTTCCGAACCAACAATGGTCATGCAATAGCTCTTGCTGGAAATGCAAAGTTAAACGATGGAACTTCGACTAATGATACTGTTTACAAGCTTGTTAAGAGTGTCAATCGCCGCAAACTAACCATCAAACAAGAAATCGAGCTTGTAAAGAAAGACATCTCAGCTAAAACAGGAGATAATCCTGTTGCACTTCTTATCGCTGGCTACGAGAATGGAAAACAAGTCATCTTGAAAACAGATACAAGAGAGAATAGTATTCAGGACGTTTCAAACGAAGACATTGCTGTCATCGGTGTGATGGGTGTCGCAGAAAGACTCATTCGCATAGTACCGCCGAGAGATACACTTTGCGAAATCGATGTTGTTGAGTACATCAAGTTTCTGAATAGAACGGTCGCAAAAATGCTGGAATTCTCGGACTATAACCCAATGGTAAGTGAAGACTGTGACGTTCTAGTTATCACAGAGGATAACGCCCGATGGAAAACCTCACTCAGAAGACTCGACTCTCTTAGGTAGTGGACCGTAATCAGCGTAAATTACGATTGTCCCATCTTTTTTTAGGCATGATATCCCAAAATGCGGAACGACTTCTTCGATATCTGGAAGTTGAGCCGCAAATGCTTCAATTTCTTCAAGAGTTGAAAGAGGTTTTCGCTCAAAAGTAGTAGTATCATTCATATGAAAAAACCTCCCAAGAGAGCAAGCTGAAATTGAGGCAGCAAAACCTAAGTATGTTCCCAAATGCCCTATCTGCGGTTCACCAGATATAGAAAAGATCGGAACTGCTTCTAAAGTCTTAGATGTAGCATTCTGGGGCTTCGCCAGTGGAAAAGTAAAAAAGACTTTCCACTGCAATAATTGTGGATATGAGTGGTGAGTTGCAGTTAACTAAAATGACATAAATAAAGCCCTGTCGGACGGCATCCGTCCAACAGGGTAGTTGCATGTTATTTAACTTAGTGTTTTGGCATCTCAATCAATCCGCCAATATTGAACTTTTGATACGGGGAATTATTATCCATATACATGAGTTCAAATCGCTCAACTTCACTCATCTTGATACAAAGGACAGTTCCATCTACACGATGCTCTTTAAGTGCAGTTGGGATATCGTCGGCACTATTTGCCGTACAATGGTGAATCACCACAATGTAATCATCATCAGCACTTGAAAGCTTTCCGTAGATTACCTTCCCATCTTTTGTGAAAACTAGAATCTTTGTGCCACGTTTTGTATCAAAGAATTTAGTCCAAATATTGTCGGCAGTTTCAACACTTAGAAAATGGGCAAAGAATTTTCTTGCCGGAAAACTATTCTTTATTAAATAAAATAAGATACCGCAAATAACACCAAGGGCAACATAAAGTAGGGCTGACGGAACTACTGTAATCAAACATTGTGGCGCGTAACCATCCACAAAATTCTTGAAAAGATATCCAAGCGAAATACTAATAATAACGTATGCCGCATACTCAATCTTTTTCATCGAAAGACGAGTATAAACCCAGACACAAATTGCTCCTGGAACAAAATAAGAAAATAGTGAGTTAAAGTCACTTATCAGTTCCGTTATTTTCACTTTGACCTCCTTCTTTTGGTTTTACAGTTCGGAGACTTTGAAAAAATTTTACATCCGAATCAATATCAAAATCCTTACCTTTGCCATCAACATACGAGAATTGCATATCACGACTCGAAATTTCATAATCCGGCACATGCTTCTTATTGTTTTCCATGATTCAACACTCCTTTTGTAAGAGTGTATCATAGGCTGTCGTAAAAAGCAACATAAATTAAAACGCCCGGCATCCCAGTAGTAAGGAAGTCGGGCTTTTTATTATGATGATACCTTACTTCAGCTTTTCCAAAATCTCGTCCGTGCTCATACCTTCAGCGAGCAGTTTCTTGAGAACGTCTTCCGCCTCAGCTTTCTTGGCAGCTTCTGCGACCTTTGCGTCGGCATCAGCCTTTTTCTTTTCGAGCTTGGTGATCTCTTTGTTGAGTTTTTTCAATTCTGCTTCTTTTGCTTTACGCTGGGCGTTCAGTGTAGCAATATCATCACCAATAGTTGCAATCTCCTGAGCAATAGATTCTGCGGCAGTATTCTTTTCAGCAATCTGTGCCGCATAATCGATACCGTCAAGAACCTTTACTTTGTTCTTACTTCCTTTAGGTCTAGCCATAATAAAACACCTCCGTATATTTTGGATACGCGATTGTACTTTTATTATAGCCAGAATATCGTATATAGTCAACGAATATTTTGTTTTCTCCTATTTATATCGCGCCAGAGAATAGCGCGTCTCCTCGTTTCCACCTACTTCTTTAAGTCGTCTGATTACGTCTGAGATGGACTTCTGAACTTTCGTCCAGAACTGACTATCCTTCCAGTGGTTGCTCACTGACCCTTTTTAGTCGATGAACCTTCCACCCTCCTACATTATATAATAGGGGAGTGGATCGGCTGCTGACCGCCCATTGTAAACGCTACTTAGCGCTCAATTATTACCATATTTTGACAATACGGTAAAAACGAGCTTTTATCTCAGCATATAGCATCCATATCCTTATTTCTATCTTTCGATTCCTACATTATATAAATATAGGTGATATGGCTCTTAGGGTTTCCCAGCACTCTAGGGGCTGTTTTATTTTTACATGGTGCCGCATCCTATATTTTTTATACGCAACAAATATAAGAGGGCATATTAACTTTACCCGCACCATTTTTGAGCTTTCCGCTCATCTGCATTACGGACAACACGCCAGAAATGGCAGCTGTCAAAGTGGGTAATGCACCAGCAAATTTTACAGCGTTATCTGCACCGTCAACAAAAACTGTTGCAAGATCTACGAAAAACTTCGGAATATCAGACTTCATCAAATCCGTACTAAACTTCTGGAATGCAGAATCAAGCTGATTAAGCTTCGCCTGTAAAGAATCCATGTACGTCTGGTTCTCACGCATTGCGCTACCGCTAGAATTAAGTGCCTGCTTCATAGCGTCTTCAGCAACACTAAAATTATTCAGCAGGGCAGATGTACTCTGACCTCCACGCTTACCGGCGATCAATTCGGTAATATTTGCCTGAGTGGTATCAGAAAGGTCTTTCCAAACCTCAGAAAGCTCCTTCATAATCTGATAGGTTGATTTGAAGGTATTATCATCCTTCATGATATCAACCCCAGCAAGTTGCTTCAACTCAGAGCGAAGCTCAGATACGGAACTCGCCATTCCATCCGTAGCAATACCGGCATTTTCTGCATCAGTCTTTGAAGCACGAAGGTACATACTCAAAGTTTTTAGGTAAGTGCCACTCGCTTCACTGTCCTGAAGTACGCCATTTACAGCGGCTGCAAGGCTAAGAGTCTCTTGATATGTATTTCCGGCGGCAGACATCGCAGCAGAACTTTTCTGCATGATAATTCCGAGATCATTCATACTGACAGGCTCTGTATTCGCGATTTGGTTCATGCAGTCCAAAAGATGTTCTGCGTCGTCTGCAACCAGACCAAAGCCTTGCATTGTAGAAATCAGGTAAGAGGAGGCAGTTGTTGCGTTATCAATCTGATCTCCAACGTTAGCCATAAGCGCAGACACACGAGCAAGCTCTTCAGAGTCTTTGTCCGTATATCCGAGTCGTTTCCAGTCAGCAGTACTACTTACAAGGTCAGAAATATTCGCACCAAGCTCACGAGCATTTGTTGCAGTTCTGTCGAGATATTCATTCATCTCGTCGCCAGTCATTTTACTGACCTTTTTGAGTTCAGTTACAGCCGTATCAAGCTCAAGAACGTTATCATAAACCTCTCGCAGACCCTGCTTAACCATAGCAACGCCAGCCATAGCAATTGCAGTCTGAAAATGCTCCTTAAACAAGCGAGAAAGCTTTTGGCTTAAAGTTTCTGTAGTGGCCCCACATCTGCTGGCCTCAACCTCAAGGCTTGATAGTCTTGCACTAAGATCAGTAACATCGCCTTCACAGCCAGCAGCAGAAGCTTTTATTCCGTTTAAACTATCAATTAGCCAAGAATATTTACTTTTATTTGCAATAGAGTCTTCTAACTTCGTTGCACGTTCATAAACACTCTTAAACTTCGTCATATCAACATTGGCTTGATTTAAATCTCTAAAATCAAATCCAAGTTCTTTTAAATGTTGACTTGTAGAATCAATAGTTGTATCAAGAGTCTTGCATTTTTTATCAAAGTCTTGAATCGCTTTTCCTGGTGTAGTGTTCTCAATAGAAGCAAGCTGATCTCGCAACTCTTTTAATTTTCCAGAAGTTTTTCCAGTTCCATCTTCTCCATATAAATATTTTTTGATATTATCATTTTTATAGTTGGAGTTATTCTTGGAATAGTTTTCAAGAGACTGAATCTTTTTTTGATATTTTTCATACTCGGATTCTTGAGATGTGAGAGTCTTTTTTAAATCATCTGCAATTTCTTGATTTTGTTTTTTTAGTTCTTTTGCAGCCGAATCAGCACCTTTTGCAGTATTCCTGTCAGCATTAAACTTTCCGTTTTTTTCGATATCCTCAAGCTTTAACTTCTGAGATTCCGTAATTACATCTTTTGTTTTTGTCTTGAGTTTATCCATCTCATCGTTGATTGCGCTCAGTCTAGTCTGTACCGCTTTCAACTCAGATGATTTGTTTCCATTAGCAATTAACGATGCTTCATCCGCTTTTAACTTTGCTTGACGATTTGCAAGGCTGAAAAGGCGAGAAATATCACTTTTTGAAGTATCTTGTGTTTTTGTAGAACCAGACTTTCCGGTATCAACCTTAACTGTCTGCTTTGCCGCAGATTGCATAGCTTTTTTAAGCTGTGCAGTTACTTTACTCTGGTCGATCTTAACATCAAGTGTAACCTTTGGAGTTCTTAATTTTCCGCTCTTGACCACCTTGTCAAGTGCATCATTTATATTACGGATAGTGTCGTTTTGATTTACTCCAAAAGCAATTTTTACTGGTTTTTCTTTATAATGCTCCTTGACAGAATTAAATTGCTGGTCTAATTCTTTTTTATTTGTGTCAATAACAACCTTGACCTTAATGGCCGTTACGGCAGAAGACTCTGCGCCAGTATTTTCTTTTTCATCCATACTGTTGGTCACCTCTCTTTTCCATTTTCAACAATTCCTTTCAAAATAAAAAAGAGAAGCGGCCAGCTTCTTCAAGCCAGCCTCCTCTCATTCAAATTTTCCAAATAAATTGTGGGATTACAATTCATGTAATGCGGTTTTTACGAGCATAGCCGCTTCAACTTGTACTTTTGAAATAAATGGACGCGCAGGACGCTTTGGTTTATTTTCCTTCGGTCGCCCCATTCGATTCCATTCTGCAATATCCATCCACAAGCCATGCTCAATCCAATTAGCAAACATTGTTTCTTCTAATGCTGCATTATCTCCTTCTCGGAATGGTGTTTTGCACCACGATGCCTGCGGTCTTGCAATATCCTTCACTGTCATGGTCACCACATTATTGTCGGTAGTAACGCTACTTACGATATTTTTTTTGCTTTCGATTCCGTCAGACCGCCCACTCTTCGAGTGTACGTTTTCTACAATGCTCGCCTGCAGTCTCGTTTCAATTTCCGGCGCAACACCTTCAAGGATGTCTTGAACGCTGTTAACCACACCGGCCAGTAAATCATCAAAGTTCGTATACGAAGAAGCAAGACTTCCCATTCACTCCACCTCAAATCTCAAACCGATCCTTTGCAGACTGAATCTTTGTCGTATCCTTTTTAATGTAATACTTGTTGGTCACATCCGTGCCAGCATGGTTGAGCAGGGAAGAGACGTCTTCCAGACTCATACCCGCATTCTTCAGCAGGGTAGCACCACTGTGCCGGAAATCGTGCGGATGCAGTGTAGGCTCGTCAATCATCTCACCAATCTTCTTACACCAATCACCGGCAGTGCTTGAAGTAATCGGCATCCATGCGCCATTGATTTTCGTACCAACAAACACATAGCCGCCATCCTCAATATCATGCTCAGTGCGGTATTCCTTCAGCTCTTTCAAAAGCTCAGAAACTTCCTTGCTGAACATCAAATCAACAATTTTTCCTTCCTTTTCCAGAACGTCATGCACCATACGGTTCTCATAGTCGATAGACTTCCAGAGTGTATTCCGCACAGCGTTGACACGAGCCATCGTGGATAGCGAGAACAGTGCATACAGACGCAGCGTCATCGCATTATCCTTCATGTGAACGGTGGTCGCAGATTCAACCAGAGCGTTCAGCTTCTCTCGCATCAACTTAACCTCATCAGGCGTAAGGTATGTCTGCTTCACAACAGCCACATCCTTTGTCGGTCGGTCAATGAACTCCATCGGATTCTCTTTGATGATTTTCTTCTTGCGAAGATACCGGTACAGTGCAGAAATCGTACTCATGCGTCGCTTCATACGAGCAGAGTTATTTCCATGCTTCTTACAGTAGAACAGAAATTCTTCAATATCCTCTTCCTCAAGTTCCGTCACAGGGGCGTTGCCCTGATTGTCCAGAACATAAATCATCCACTGCTTGAAATCTGATTCATAATTGTAAACAGTAGACGGGCTGAGATCACGGATGCCCATATCAGTCTCATATCTATCCCAGTATTTCAAAGACACTGGGTTAACATTCTTGAACTTCTCAGCATCCCATAACTTCAGCGGTTTACTTCTTGTAGCCATATTAAAATTCCCTCCAACCCACCTCTAAAAGTGTTTATTCCTTTTTATCTTTTGCCAGCACAGCAGAGATCTCCTGCTTATTGTCCAGCAGGGCAGAAGTCACTTCAGAAAACTTCTCGACGTCAAAGTCATTCAAGTTGCCCTTCACATCATTCAAATAGTTCTCCATAAAGTCAACGAAATCAGAAATAGGGTCAGGCTTCTTAATAATCTCGTTGAGCTTGCCACAGAGACCAAGAACAAGCCATTCCTTATGAGAACGGTCAATCTGTTCGTGGACAGCCTTCTCCAGAGAATCGTACTGGTCCCAGAATGCAGAAGTATCACAACCAGCCTTGTTAATCTTGAAGTTAAAAGACTCGTAAGCAATACGCGGCCACTCACTCTGCGGCTCACCACGATAATCATAATCCGCAAAATACTTTAGAACGGTTAACCGGAACACTACATCGAGCAGTGCGGGCTGATAATCACCGTCAATAGTACATGCCTTAACTACTTCATCAAGAAACTCATTTCGCTCCTGAAAATTTAAAACCTTCATTTTATCTCCCTTTCGTCTGTTTCGTCTGTGCTTGCTTTAATTTCTTTCGCTCTTTCCGAGCTTTTTTTAGGTCGTCATAATCGACCCAGCCTCCATCGATTTTGGAGTATGTGATCCAGCGGTAATCTACATCAGGATACTTGAACCAGAACATCTTGCGCTTCATCAAAGCGACACTATCAGCGAATCCCTTCGTATCAATCACTTGTTTGCTGCCATCTCGATATGTAATTTCATAGTCCGCCACATAGTCAATCTTCCGCACCGCTACGTCCTTGCCGTCCTTATCGACCCGGCGGAACGCTTCTTGCAAAAGAAAGGGGACTTGTTTACGACACTCTACAATTTCGCCGCTTGCCAGTCTTGGCAATACAATATCTCGATAAAACAACATTTCTGCCTTACTATCATAAACTACGCCGTCATATGTTCTATCTGCTGGATTCTTACTGACATTAAACTTTGTCCTGTTCTTTTTCTCCATAAAATCACCACGAAAAACGAAGGGGCGGTTATGCCCGCCCCTTACGATTTGATGTTTTCTTAACTACCGGCTTCACGGGCGTCTCATCCTTTACATCACTAGATGATTCATTTTCAGCCTTTGCAGGCTCATCCATGATCTCATGGAAAACATCACGAACAGCAGGGATAAAAGTTTCTACCTCGGCTTCCGTAACATTCTTATACTTGCGCATCAAAAGAGTAGTCAGATCTGCCTTTGCAGTCTCTTTTGAAATAATACCCTGACGATACTGATTTACAGCAGTCCACACAAGAAAGTGCGGCTCAGTGTCGCAAATCATTCGCCAAGGATTAAGACGCGCATCCTGCTCGCAATGCGGGCAAACCGGATATTCTTTTCCGCAAGTACGGCACCAATTTAGATTTGCCATTAGGCAGCTGCGGTCTCGATGCGGAACAGACGCTTATCGTCAGAGCAGTATTCCTGAGTAGCGCTGATTTTAACAGGGTGAGTCAGCTCGTTATTCAGGGTCATGTCGATAGCGTTATCCATCTTAGCGTTCGGGAAGATGATGCGCATCAGCTTCTTGTTTGCCTTGTCGCAAGGATTGTAGCAGAATGCCTCAATCACAAACTCACCCTCGGTAGAGAACTTGTCGGCACTATCATTGATAGCAACGCCCTCTTCGCTCTCGTACTGGTACTTCACAACAAAGCGGTCGCCAGCCTTCAGGTTCGCACCAGTAGGCAGAGTAACCTCAGTGCCAGTGACAGAGAACTGAGACTCGGCAGTCTCACCCAGTTCAAAGGTCTTCAGTGCGTTGCCCTGACCATCAATCAGATCGATGTACTTAAAGGGTGCATTTGCAACAGCAGCCTTGGGGGTGTGAGTCAGGGTCAGCTTCTTGCCATCAGCAGAAGTCAGGTACTCAACAGTGGTAAAGACCTGCTTTGCCTCAGAAGAAGCAACCTCCTTCTTGGAACCCATCTGCTCTGCCAGAGCACCCAGATGCATCAGAGCATTAGACCAATCAGCCTCGGCAGTCTTGCTCTTGTCAAATGCCATGATGTTAACGCCCTGTGCATCCTGAGCATAAACGGTCTCGCCACCCAGAGTCAGCTTGAAATCCTTAACCTGATTCATGGTCCACAGGCGCTTGCCGTTCAGGTCATACTCGTGAATGCGATGAACGCGGTCAATAACGACCTCATTGAAATTAAAATCGCTCATAATATTCTTCCTTTCAATTTATTTGGATAAAATAAAAGAGCAAGGCTAATCAGTCAACCTTGCTCGTCCAATCCAGTTGTGCTTTTGGGATTTTCCCAAATTCAACGGTGCCAGCATAAACGCCATGCATCGTATTGTCGTAACTTTTTATTTGCTGAATCTTTCTTACATGATTCATAAATACACTCATAGGGTAGTCCATAGCCTTGAAGTAATCCGCTTTAAAGCCGGATGAACACGCCATCGAGAGAACAAGCTCTGCAAGGTGTGGTTCATAATGCTTTGTTTTCTGATACTCCATGTTATCTCTGGCTTCCTCTATCATTGCAATTCTTGTAGGTTCGTCAGCAGCAAATTCAGAATGCTTTTCAATTCCATTTGCGGCGCATAGGTACTGAGAAATTGTTTCATACACCACATGGTCGATACGGGTGTCCGTAAACCTGTTGTGTAATACAATCTCACCACTTATGTTATCTTTCGCCATCATAAACCCAGAAGTGTCCATATCACCAAGCAAAATAGACATATCCTGATTTTTATTGCCTATAAAAAGTTGCCGGAACATTTCAAAGTCCGAAACCTTCTGCCAATCAACCCCAACAGAGTCAAGTTGTGCTTTATAGTCGCTCGATGTAGAACAGAACAGATAAACCAACTGAAAATACTTTTGCTCGCCATAATCGATAATGTCACCGACAGACGGCATATGAATCGTAATTTTGTCGTTGATTTTAAAATCTCTTCCACGCATCAAACTTGGCTCGTACATCTCTCGAAGTTCCATCAGCCACACCCCACAAGGTCATCCAGATCCTGCGTCTTGAATGTCATAATTCGCACGCGATGGTGTAAATCCATATTGTCCTCGATATTAGATGTGATTTTAAGCTGCTTGATTCCAAAAATCGTACTGCCGTGCAGTTCTTTTTCTACAAGACCACTCAGATAGTCAACTCGTGTTGCACCGCCATGACCTTTCATCTTCATTAACGCTTGGTTCACGATAACCCACACAGTAAGCGTGAAGTTCTCATACCAATCGTTAACGTTGCTTCGGTCAGTCATATTTACCTTAAAACAAATATAGCTGTGTGCTGCCTCAATCGTGTCTGGAATATGGAAGTAAGGGAAGATGTATGTATAAATCGCCTCGTCAGGCTCTTCAATATCGTCATTACCCATCGCTTCAACAAGTCCGTCCGTGTTGACCAACTTTAAAGCCAATTTGTTTTTGTAGTCAGTAATCAATTCACTCGTTGTCACAGCAAACTCACCACCTTACATTCAATTGATGTATTTGCCGTACCATCTGCATTTGTCAGAGAAATCTTAACAGTTACGCCGTCCATGATACTATTATTCAAAATACGAATTTTGAAAACACCATCTGTAGCAACCTGTGTTTCAACAAAGCTCTTGAACTCATCAAGACAAATAAAGCTCCACCTTGCAACTTCCGCAACCTCTTCACCCGTAATGCTTGTGAATACCGGAGTGAATTTCTTCCAAGAGCCACCAACACGAACTTCTGGCTTGCCTGCGTACTTAATGGTAGCGGTAATCTGAGAATCCGTATCCGGCACATTACTCTTGTTTGGTTCAAAGTAGTCACAAATCATCTTCTCGGCATTGTCCGTCTTGCTGTTGTACTGATCTTGCCGAATATTCAGCACAAGGAACCCCTGTGTCTTACCGTGCAGTTCATAGCGCTCTGTGCTCTGGTCAACAGAAGTCGTAACATACGTTTTCGGCTCTCCATTGATAATTTCCAGCATAAAGCGCTTATCAAGGTCAATCAGTGCAGTCTCATCATCGAAAGGCATCTGCACCTTATATTCACGCTGGCTCAATGAAGTCATAACAAGTTCCTTATTATTTGCATAATAAGGCTTGCTCAACGTCGCCCAGCGAGAGACTATCTCACCAGTAATCGGGTTTTGCCATTGAATCTGACGGTTACACAGCTCCATTTTCCCACGAAGAAAAATCTCATCATTTGGTTCTATCTCAGTTACCAGCCATTTGCAGTTGTAACAGTCAACAATATCACCAAGATTCAAAGAATCACCGGGATAAGCCCAAATCTTCTTTTCCTTGGCTACGCTATTACTACGGCTAACGACCAGCTTCTGAGGCAAACCATTTACTAGAGTATTATCCTCGTAGTCAACACTATCCTTGAAGTGTGCAGCGAAGTCACGTTTCGCAAAAGCAATTTTGACATCCTTTTTATTAGACATCTTTGCGGCACCACCAACAGCTCGCGCCCTCGTATAAAAGTCCATCGGTACACCTCCTTACTCAGAGTAGGAAGCGTATGTATCATAGTCGATGGTCTTACGCTTGCGGGTCGATCGGTCTTTTGCCATATAATTATCCAGCATCGTCATATTCTCCTCATGGATGTCTTTCACAAGAGCACGAATGCTCGTGCGCTCGTTAGCAGGGGAGAATACCTGTAAACTTGTAGGAAGGTCTTGTGCACTAAATGCCTTCAGCTTTCCAAACTCTCGCTTGAAATGCTGCTCTAACATCAGGTGCGCAAGCATATCAATTTCGTCGTATGTAAGGTCTGAATTGAATTCCTCTAACTCAGAATCATAATCATCAAAGCTAAAATTCTCTTCAGGTTCAATATTTCTGAAAATAACAGAAAGTGACTCCATTAAATAACTCTTTGCACGGTCATGCACAAGGTTTCTTACTTCATTCTCGCTCAGGTCAAAATACTGAAAGAAATTACTATCAGTTTCAACCAGCTCATAGAACTTGTCGTATATTTCCGAAAATGCGGTCACACTATCCCTCCAATCTTACTCGGCGGGAACGACCTCCGCCTTTTCTGCCTCTACCTTCTTACGGCCACGCTTAACAGTAGTCTTTTCTGCAGAGCTATCCTGTGCAACAGGCTGCGCACCTGCCATCATAATAGATTGCATCTGTGCCATCATAGCCTGCATCTGCTTCTGCATTTCAGCCATCTGATTCTTTGCAGTCTCAAGTTCTGCCTGAACATCAGCAGGGGCAGACTTGGCTGCAGGTACAACAGACAACTCGCTGTTACGCTTGCCAGCACGAAGCTCCTTGTAACGCTCGTCAATCAGGCGCTTGACCTTAGTAGACAGATCTTCACCGGCATTGGTCATACGATAAAAGCGACCACGAATACGCTCAAACTGAGCGCCATCCTTAATGTCAATCATACGCTGAAGATTCTCGACAGTTGGATTCAGAATCGTATCATCAATATCTTCAATGAATAGAACATCGTCACCCTTAATGCCAATAGCCTTAAAGATTTCATTCTGCTCTTCAGGGCGAAAACGCAGAACACCATTCTTGAACGCAGAACAAGTGCTGTTCATATACATAATCTCCTCCGGCGGAATAGGAATCACACAAGGATCTTCCACACTACCGGGCTCGAAAGTATAGCCCTTACCGTTCAGTGACGAAATGGTAACCACGTTATCGTCGCAGTTCAGAACGTCAATAAACTTCTTTTCCATCACGGAACTCATAATTTGTCTCCTTTTCTATAAAAGCGGAGACTGAAAAGTCTCCGCCCAGATTTTCCTTTGGTAAAAAATTACTGCAGAACAATCTTAGCAACACGCTCGATATGATCAATGCTGTAACCGAAGGTGAAGTCCTTGACCATCAGATGGATCTTCTCGTTGTTGTTGTCGTGATCCTCGTAAGTATGAGTCTCACCCTTCATGTCAAGGCGACCGATCTTGCCAGCGATACCATAAATACGTTTCCAAAATTTTTAAGAAAAATGTTTATCTAAAATTGATTCCATATTATCAAAATCCGTGTAGGGAATCCTGATAAGTTTTATTCCGTTATTTTTGCAATAACTTGTTTTCAAAGAATCTTTCTTTTGCTGATTTTTATATGTAGTAATAGAATCAGACTCGGTTATACTTTTACAAAACCTAACTGGCATAAAATGTTGCTGTCCATCATATTCAATGCAAGTATTTTGCGACGGAATATAAAAATCGAAAGGAAGCCGTCTCTCGTTTTTGCAATCTTTAAAGCGATATTCACGAATATATGCAATTCCCCTTTTGTCAAGATATTCACATATTTTTTCTTCACCATGAGAGGACCAACACTTAGGACACCCGTGCCCACCAAGTATTGAGTTGACTACGGTGTGCCATTCGTAACCACATTTCCTACAACGAAAGTTGGCGTGAGATAAAATATTTTTATATCCGTTCAAATACTCTACATTTGGAGAAGATTCCTTTATTCGTTCAATTATTTCAGACTCCATAATATATGCTTTCCCCGCACATTTTGGACAGCCGGAATTTTTGTTATTAAGTAATGTGTCTGGAATCGCAGTCCAATGGTAACCGCAAATACTACACGCAAAATCCACTTTCACAGCAACACGGACATATTTTGAAAGAACATGAATAGTAGGAAATCGTTCACGCATTTCTTTTAAGAATTCATCTTCCGTTCGTCTGTTTGCAATCCGTCGATAACATTCTGGACACCCATGTCCATCAAGCAATGTATGAGGTATGCCATTCCACTCATTCCCATCAAGTTTACAACGACAATGCACTCTCGCATTGTTTGTTGTGTATTCAGATAACAACTCAATATTAGGATTTACTTCAAACAGCTCCGTGGAAAATTGTATTGGCGACTTTCTTTTTTCTGCTCCACGCTTAGAGGCAACACATGCTTGACACCCACGATTATCAAGCAACATTCTTGCCTGTACTTCACGTACATCACCGCATACTTTACATTTCCTGGTAATCTTTTTTCGAAGACCATTATATTCGGATAAAATTTCAAAATTTGGGTTTACATCAAACACTTCTTTTTTGAAGTCTTCTGTCGTTCTCATTGGTGTCATCCATGCTACCTCCTTTCTTGCAAAATAAAAGCCAGACATTCTACACAACATCTGGTCAAATTAAATATTAGATAAACATTATACCGGACGCTACTCCGTTCTTGTTGCATCTAGCAACCTCGTACTCTCATACGAGTGAAGACTATATCTTCACCCAGTAAAAACACTGGGGCACACCACTTCGGATGCCAGACACTTGCATCCTAACCGCTCCCACGCGGATAGTCGTTGAACCTTCTCCTTTTCGGAGCTTGGCTGCTGATTGCCCATTATTTTTAATGTTTAGGTTTTAACCATGCATCATCTACAATTTTCTTTCTACTTTCGCAACCATCCATCTAGGTATATTTCATCCTTCTGTTTTGGTAATTGTAGTTTTAGGGTTTTCCAGCAATTCAATGTGTATTTGTTATCGTGACTTACATCACGACTGGACTATATTACGTAAATTTACATAAATTTAATCCGGGATCAGCAGGGAACCATCACCCAGCTTCTTGGCAGAGCTAATACCAGTAATAGCAACACCATCGTAAGTCTTAACAAGACCATAACGGTTGAACTCGTCCTTAGCTGCGTCAGACAGATACTCAGCATAACCGGTCATACGACGCATCTTAGCACAATACTTCATCAGGCTGACAGTGAATGGATTACCACCATCGGCATACTCATTCAGATACAGAGCCAGAGTGTCCATATCCTGCATAGTGGGCTCCTTGCCCTGTGCATCGATCTTCTGCTCGCCACCAGTGATAGCGTCATCAACCATGCTAAAGATGTCATAGAACATCTGGTTCTTCAGAGCCTCAGTCATAAAGGTGGTCAGAGTTGCCACACTCTTCCAAGCATTACGTCTTACTTCCACAAAGCTAAGATCAGCCTCGATCTGCTTATTACGCCAGACGGGCTTAATAGTCTCGTAGTGCAGGTAAGACTTCGGCACGTTGCCGCCCTTAGCTGCATCATAAGCCTTCAGGGTGTTCTTAACAGTACGACCTGCTTCGTAATCATCAAACTCACCAACATTACCACGCTCAAACATGGAGTCCAGCAACTCATCAGGTGCACCATACAGCTCATCAGTCACGGTGCGGTTAACAAACTGAGCAATCTCCTTGTTGGGGTCGCCCTTATCAATCAGCTCCTCAACATGAGCGCCAACAACCTCAGCAATTTCCTTGTCCTCGGCATCCATAGCGCGATTGTACTGAGTCTTCTCAGCAACTTCATAAACACGACCAGGCTGCTTCATCAGCTCGGCCACTTCAATATTCAGTGCCATAATTCATTTCCTTTCTCTTCGCGCAAAATAAAAGAGCTACCGCCAAAAGACGATAGCCTTAAATTTCACGTATCATATTCAAGATTTTTCTCTCAATCAAGCAACAGTCTTTGCCTCGGGCAGCACACTGATCATAATCAGCTTGTGGCCGTTGTCATCCATCACACCAGCAAACTCAAAACGAGAAGTACCAGTAGTAGCAACCTGCCACTTACCGTCAGTGTTGACCTCCAGCAGCTTGCCGATATTGGTATCCTGTGCATCGCCATCCTTGTACTGGTCGGTGCCGTACAGCTCGCCAGCATACAGAGGAACGCGCTTCACCAGCACACCTGCCTTAATCTCGGTGGCCATCTTGTCATAGTCATCAAAATTAGTCTGGCTTGCATAGATGCCCTCCGGGATAAACTCATGGGCAACCATCTCGATGCCCTCGGCGGTAGCTGCGTCAGGGAACTTAACCTGACCAGCCTTGTGGTCAACCTGAACACCCATACCGGTGACCATATCGACCTTTGCGGCATAGTTAGCGGGAATATTCTTCGCGCCGTTCACCATCAGTTCACGAATCATAATATTTTTCCTTTCTCTCAAATGTTATTACTTACCCAAATATTCCCGCCATGCGTCACGCTTGTTAGCGTTAGTGGTGTTATACTTGGTTTCATTCAAATTCAGCTTGATACTCTCAGGCTTATGTACATCAGAGGTCTCAATCTTCTTTTCAGTAGGGGCCTTCTTTGCGGCTTCAACGCAACGCTCAGCAATCACACTCTTAATGCCTGTCTCGTCCAAATTCTCAATCAGACTTGCGTAATTGCCACCCTCGGAAACCTCAGCCTCGGTAATCATCTTGCTGGAGAGTGCGTACTGACGCAGATCATCCTTCTTCTGTGCAAGCTCTGCAGCCGCTTTTTCTGCCTCTGCCTTCTCTGCCTGATCCTTATATGGAGCCAGAGAAGCAACCTCTTCCTTTGCACTCTGCAACTCAGTGTTCAGGCTTGCAATAGCGTTATTCAGCTCCGCAATCTTGGTGTTAACATCAGAAATAGAAACAGTCAGAGTGATACGCTGCGGTTCGCCAAGAGAAACCTCGTTGCCCTCAACGGTGTAAGAGAACATGATGTAATCCAAATCGTTCATACAACGACCGAATTTCTTACACCAGATAGTGTGATCTTCGGGGAACACTTCGGCTAGATACATATCTGAATTAAACTTCACAACAGCCTCATTCAGCTTCTCGTACAGGTCATGACCGGTCAAACTGGAAGTCTCAGTGGTAGACTCCGGCTCTGGCTCACCAGTAGGCTCAGTACCGGTTTCAGGCTCAGTCGGGGGAGGAGTTTCACCGCCTTCCTCGGAAGTCTGAACATCAGGCTCTGCCGGAGTGGTTGGCTCTGTGGTAGACTCAGTAGCGGTCTGTTCTGCCTGCTCAGTCTCGGTTGGATTCTCAACCTGTGCGGTCTGAGTCTCCTTGTCCTTATTCAGTTCCAAATTTTTTGCCTCCTTTTTATTAGATTCTATATTTGAAATCTCTTTTGTATCCTCGATATAGGCATTTGCCAATTCAAGACCAAAATCGGTTTCAGCGACTTCAAGCAGTTTAGAGCACTTATATGCTGGTTCAACATTTGCACCAAGCAAGCAATGTGCAGTAAACACACCATCGTCAATAATTTTTGCCATGCGGCCACCCACGATTCCCTTATGAGCTTTCAGCACATCAATTTCCCAACTGGTGTTTAATGTGCCGCTCTCAATACGGCGCAGAATCGTCGCACAAGCCTTTGGATATCGTTTCCAGATCTTACAAGAGGCAACAATAAAGTCGGTATCGTCAATTTTCTCGATACCGACTGATTGAAAACTACCGAATGCATCAGTGTCAAATTCGGCAGTCTTATATTCATTACCATCGTTGTCTTTTCTGGTGACGACTTTCATATTGTGACCGGAAAAATCCAGTTCACCCTTTGGAGCTACGACCAACTTACCAACAAGCGGGTTGCCAACCAGTGTACTCATCCAACTTTCAATGGTGTCACGGTTCAAAGCAACCTGATTCCCATTTACTGAGAAGTCACAGATGACAAACTTGGCAAGATAGTGGTCTGGATGCTCCGTAATCTCAGAGCAACAGATATTTCTACTATAGAAATACTCCTTACTCATTGTTCATCACCTCACTTACTATCTTCATTTCTCTGCTGGTCATAAATTTGTTTTTCAGTTTCCTCGCCCTTTGGACGGCCTGTCTTTTTATCACTGTCACTACCACCGCCGGAACTACCGGTCGATGTATAAGAGGTCTGGCGAGCCACAAACACATCGTCATAACCTTCTTCGGTTTCAGCCTGACGCTTGCGTAGTTCGTCCTCAGCATGAAGTCCCATGTACTCGTAAGCAGTCTTGTAAGAACAGTTCAAAGTGGTGAACAGGAACTGAGCAATCGCCTTCTTCATCTCCATACCCATCATTTCAGTAGTAGAGACCTTCACATCAGGGCAGTACATTGGGTCTACACCTGCGTCTTCAAGGCGAATACGATACCAGCGTTTTAATACATCTTCAATCTGCTCTGCAATCTTACCAATATTTTTCATCAACTGGTCAAGAGACACTTTTGCAGTTGAAACAGTCTGCTGACCATCAGTATTCAAGAAACTAATACCCAAAGCAGCCATCTCTCTGTTGCGATACTGCTTGACAGTCTCGATATTTGTCATCTCGACCTTCGGCTCAACATACTTAATATCCTTGACATAGGGAGCGGTCGTTACAAGTACGGTATTTTGCTTCCATGCACGCAACAGGTTGTCATGTGCTGTCACCTGTTCAGAGAAACCCTTCTTGTCGTTGTTTGGTCCCATCAACGCAGGATCAAGTTGCTGCCAGATTATTTTCTTAGCCTTTGCCTTAGCGTTCACACGGTCTGAAGTATCAAAGGTCTCAAGCATCAATGCCGGACGTAAGGCGCGGAACAGGGGAGAAACACCATATTTTTGCCCCATATTGCCAATACGAATTACGCCACAATGGTCAACATCCAATTTTGCATATGTATCACCATTCTTAAACGCCTGATACACCTCGTCTGGATAGTTGTTCTGAATCTCGGTCTCCTGATTTTCAAAGAATAGTGCTTTATTCTTCTTATCCTTCAGCATAGATTTGCTCAAAGCGGATTTCAGCTTAGACATGTTGATAAGTACAACGGGCTGTCCATTTGATAGGTAATCACTTATCTCAGCAATACCAAGAGGGTAGTAGTCTACAATGTAGTTCTCATCCTTCTGACGCAGATATGTAATGTAAGTACCCTCTGCATAAGTCATCGGAATGGCGGCACGAAGCAGACTTCGCACATTGATTTGTGTATTGAAGTCATCAATCACTTCACGGGCATAATTTACCTGTTTTGTCTTATTACGCTGCTCAGGGAACTGCGCGAAACTGCATTTGAACTCCGTATTAACATTCGCCTCAATCGCATCATAAGTAATGCCAATCAGGTCATCTTTATTGATGTAATTACGAATGATTCCATTTACCGTCTGCACATTCGTCAGGCTTGACTGTAACCCTCGTGCAAGTTCATCAATTCGGTCAACTGTCAGTGTCTCAGAGGAGGCTGAAATTTTCAGGTATGTACTATACTGTTTGTTTTCAGGGTCATAAGACGCAACTGCATTTCGGATGACGTTGTTCATTCTCTCTTCCGAAAGCTCATTCAAAGAGGTAATAACAACAGTACCATCATCTGTTTGTGAAGCAGTCACAACATCAAAATCTTCCTTTTTCTTTCTTGCCACATTTTCACCTCCTCTGCTTAGAAGTCAATGTTAGAAATACAAATCGGCGGAGTAGTCATTGTCTCCACCGCAGACTGGCGCACTTTATCCTTACGACGTAACTCGTATAGACGATGAGCAAGCAAAATCGCAACATAGAACCTATCATCGTGAATTTTGTTGGCAACATCGGGCGCTAAAGCATACGTTACGGTCGTATTTTCAGAGTTTGTCGTTTTCTGAATACTCGTAATCTCGTTCTTCATCAAGTCGATATTAACCCACGCAGTCTGTTCCTCTAAGGAGAGTTCATGCGTCTTCAAAATTTCTTGACCGGTTGATTTATCCACACCGTCTACTACCTGAACGTAATCTCCGCCGTTATATTCAAGAGGGAAGTGAATGACACCAAGGTTCATCAGCTCAATAAATTCCTCAACCATTGCAGTACGGAATTTACGAGGACTAATTAGACGTAGCTTATCAACAGCATCTGGGTAACGGGCATCATATCCTTCATATAACTCATGATTTGCGTCGATAAAACCACGATGTTCTGCGCCTGTTTTATCAGTCCAATTGTTAAGCAAACCGTCCGCATATGTGGAAGTACCACCGCCGCCTGCGCCTTGATCAATCATCAATCTATCAATGTACTCGTAATCAGGATTTTGACCATTATAATGTAGAATCAACTCATGCAACTGCTCAAGCTGACGATTAGAGTCAAGCTTGAATTTTTTCTCATTCGCAAGGTCAACCATGTTCACGCAATTTATAATGTCGCCACACATGCCATTTTCTGGATCGTTATAAATACGCATAACGCCAACAATAGAATTATCCATTGTGCGGGCAGGATCAAACGCAAGAATATACTGATAGTTCTTATCCCAATAAAGCTGTGGTATATACTTTCGCTCATTGCGACGAACTGTACCCCATTTGATGATCTGATTTACGCCACCATCACGGCTTGGGCGATTATAATATTCACGCAACGCCTTCATTTTATTTGACTTTAGAGCTGCTTCAACTTTATCTCTCGTCAGCAGAGCCTTGTATGGCTTTCCGTTCATATAAACCTGAATTGCAACATCACAAATCATGTCACAAACAAAATAATCACGGTCACCGGCAATCATACGCTTTGCAAAGTTTTTGTAATAACGATAGAATAGTTTATCCATTGTATCCTGACTCGAAGCATACACAAGCTGTGTAGGAACCTTGCGAGGCTGGGTTTCAGGGTTATAAGAATCATCCGTATCAGTCACGAAGTCAGTATTCTGAGTGGCAAAAGCTTCACAGACAACAATCAGTTCATCAGAGCAAAACGCTGCTTCGTCAAAGAATACAAGAGTTGCGCGACGGGATCGGTTAGAATCCGGGTTTGAGTTCAATGTGTTAATAGAACTACCGTTGTAAAATTCGACAACGTACCCGGCGGGATTATGACTAAAGCCACTCTTGTTAGTTGCAGACTTTTTGGTTTCCTTTTCTGCAATATCTTGCAGACTACGAATAGAAGCTGCTGTCTTGCCAACACGAGTGACAATTTCTTCGATTTTATTAAAAGTTTCTGAATGTATTTAATGCACATCGCAACTGTACATTGCCGTATAAACGACCACACAATTTCTTGTCGTGAATAGACTATTTCATCATCCAAATATAATTTGGAGCTTGATTTTTCCTCCGCCATAAGCTTGCGGTTTTACTCTCCCACAAGGAGATAGTCGTTGAACCTCACCCTGTCATATAGACGTTACGGGCAGTGGCTGCATGAACATGGATTGTTGCGAGCTTTAGCACGTCATAAGACGATTTTATTTCAGCATAACTCATCTCTACGTTTTTTCTGCTTTCGCACATTTACGTTTACCGTTTCCGGTTCCGCTTTAGTGTAGAGCTTTACCAATTACCTGCAATTAACCAAGAAGCACACACACATCTCTGTATATGTGAGGCAACTTACCTTGCTCTGATCACCAACGCTACTTACAATATAAATAGCTTGATTCTCATATAGGATAGCCTTTAGTAGAATGAAAACAGAACCTACAAAAGACTTACCAAAGTTTCGACTACACGCCCAAAGAACATGACTTGCATTCCAACTTTGCTCCAGCATGTATGCCTGTGCATCGAATAGTTGGATGCCCAACAAATCTCTGGCAGCAATAACAGGATTCCGACGATAGAATGCAATCGTTGCCGCATCACACTCGTAAATCTTACGTTTTACGGCTGTGATAATAGGTGCTCTTTGTTTCATTCTCATACGGCATCACCATCCGTATCTTTTGCGCTTGCATCAATACCGGCATCTTCCAACAGCTCCTTGAGCCGCTGATTCTCGATAAGAGACAGCCTGTATTTTTCCTTAGCGTCATCACTTTCTTTCTGGAACTTATCAATTAGTTCTCTTTGTGTATCGAAAATTTCCTGCATGTCATTTTCGTCAAAGAAAGCGTTTTCCTTGATTGCCTTAACACTCATATCTGCCGCCCATTGAGTGCCCGGAGACCGTAACTGGTCGTAGAAGTTTGCTTCTGCACCAGCAATATCCTTTTCACGCATATCCTTCATCAAGAATGTAAGCGTATTACGTCCGGCATCCTTGTTGGAGCGATTCTTAACAGAAATCTCGTTTTCCTTGGCAATCTTATCGTTGTTAGAAACCAGCTTAACCTTGATATCATTCAGACTCTTGATAGTGTCTGCTGAAGTCATCGGGTCAAGCTGGGCAAGTCGAAAATCAATCTTACGAATCTGGCCATTATTGATGACAACCTGAATAATCTGAGATAGCTTGTAAGGATCGTCCTCAATACCATCTTCAAAATATTTAATAAGGTCGCTAAACAAATAACGTCGGTCGTTTTCAGAGTGTCCTTCAAACGGGTCGTATCCAACAACAGAAACAACATCATCACGAGCTTGAATTTCAGCCTTTGACCACTTTTGTTCTTTTTCATCTCGAACGTCTAGAGCATTTTTGTTCAATTCACCATTTGTAAGAACGGTTGCAAATGTCTGGAATTGATACTGCCGACACGAGAGAGCTCTGGCGTACATTCCTGGTTTGCAAGAGCCGGAGTTCTGAACAATAGAATCATAAAGACTGTTATAGAATGGAAAATCCAGCATATGACAGAGAATCATACATGCTGTACGTTCACTCTCATATCGTTTCGTGTACTCATCGAATAATTCATTGACACATTCCTTACAAAGAGTAGAGAACCCACCTCGATTTTTAAATAATTGAGAAAAACTATTTTTATAAAAATGTCCAGTGGGAGCTTCATATGAGTGTTCACAACGAGTACATTCCCATTTTTCCTTGGTAGGTATAGATGCATCGACGGAATCTAGTACCTTTTTCTTTCTCGGCATCAATACACCTCCAATCAAAATCAAAAATAAAAGCCGTAGAACGTGCGCACATTCCACGGCAAACAAAAGACACCCTCTAATGTGCTTGCGTAGCAGAGGCCAAGGGTGTTTCATTCACAAAAGACCCACCATAATACGCATCGTTGAGAGACTTAGTGGGCTCAGGCGGCTCCGCCATTGTACGCTTCCATGAGAGGCGCGGCGGGGTCTTTATCATCTATATAGGTTTACTACGTCAGTAACGTACCTCACCCTGCCACCGAAGTAGCATAATAATCTTCAAATACCTGAGTTATGGAGGGAGTAGTAAAACCATAACTCAGGCTTGCAAAAGGAGAGATGCTGGGTGCAGCGGTTGGATTTGAACCAACGAATACACGGCTTATGAGGCCGGTGCCGTAGACCTGACTGGGCAACGCTGCGCTATATGATGCCTAAGTGTCTCAAGAAGTAGAAAGTCATGTGTACATCATGATTCTAAAACCCAGACTTCGGACTTGCTATATGTCGCGCTCATATAGCCATTTTCTTCGAGCTTGACAGGATTCGAACCTGTGTTGTATCCACGAACCATAAATTCACTTCGTGCGGAGCAACCATTTGTTGTCCACTGAGTTCAGCCTCTTCGCATTACAAGCTCACAATAAAACCTACCTTTTAGCCGGTGGTAGGGAACCGGTTTTAATTACAAGCCCTCCGGGAGAAGGACACGACATCAGGAGGATTCGAACCTCCGGTGCTTTACGGCACAAATGGGTTCAGGCCATTCGCAATAAACCAAACTCTGCCATGATGCCATAATAGCCCCACTTTCCATATATTGCTGCTTCTTGTTTTCGAAGAGTAGGGAGTAGCAATATAGTCATGGAGATGGAAGGACTCGAACCCTCGGCCTCTCAGGTTGATCAGTTTCCCGCGCTCTAGCCACTGAGCTACATCCCCATATAAACAAGCATCCATCAAGCTATCCGAGCTAAGTTGAATTGTTCTCGTGTTGATAAAACGCTTGTTTTAAACTTTAATGGTCCGCACTTACGGTGGCGGAACACCAATGCCAAAGGTCGGGTACGATCCGACAGTCTGCTGATTACAGGTCAGCTGCATTATCCATTTATGCTACCCTGGCAAATAACCCGTAGACACTAGCCTACGGGCATAGAAAAGGAGACAACAAATGATGTCCCAAGCAGACCTTGCGGTCGTACTTCTTTTTAATTCAAACGCACAATATGCGTTTTACTCTCAATCAACTTTCCATCCTTGTCCTGATAGACAACAATGAAACCCTCTCGTTGCGGAGTTGTCAGTTTACCGTCTGCATACTCCATTTTTGAAGTATCACAACAACAGCCCTGCTCGTATAGATTATACTTTCCAACAGAATAAGAGCCGACACGATGTACATGACTCATAACCAGCGAATCAAAATCAAGTCCAATATCCTGAAAATAGCGTAGCGCTTTTTCGCTTGTTTTCAAAATTCCAGATGAGAACGCCATAGGATGACACAAAACCGTGCTTCCTATCTGGCTGTACCAACTGTCGTTGTAAATGATTTCGATGCTTTCTGCACTAAACACCTCAATCAAAGGGTCATAATGAACCTTTGTATGAAGTTCCTTGTTATAATGGTTGAATCCATCAACAAGAATCAATTCAAGTGCTGTCTTTGGCATTAAGGCAAGTAAATCCTCATCAATGTTCTTGGCAAGATAATTCTGAAAACGAATATCATGATTACCGTAATTAACAACAACCTTCTTTGGTTGAAGCATTTCAATCAAGTCAATCAGATACTGTCTTGCCAACAGAATTTCATCCATTGGACTTTGCCGATACACACGCGAAAAACGCGACAGGGCAGCCGCGTCTACGCAATCTCCGTTTACCTGAAGGATATCAATCTTTCCAGCATACTCACTAAAAGTCTCAATGGGCTTCTGGAATGGAATATGTAGGTCGGAAATAGACAGGATACAGGTTCCTACATCTCTATTAGATAAGGACTCCTGATACTGCATACCCGCACGGAATGCCTTAAAACGCTTGCGATATGCGCACTCACCAAAATTCTTACCCAATTCATCATTGAGCACCTTGGATGCGCCATCCCAAGTCAATTCTCTAGCCAGAACAGCATTCCCGATTCTTACAAAGAAGTCATCGCTCGTTTCTTCTGGCCGTTTATTATAGCAACCCATTGGCATCAAGCCGGGTCGCCCAGCAGCTCATCAGAAGTGGAAATATTGATGGTGACACCCTCAATACCATCCCACTTTGCCAGAGCTTCCTTCAGATTGAAGACATTCTCACCGTCCTTGGTAATCTCGGTGATAGTACCCTCGATAGTATCAATAATAGCGTTCTTAAAAACAACACTCTTCTTAGCAACCATAATTTTATTCTCCCTTATATTTTATTTCAAAATTCCAACATATCCGCCCACTGACTAATCCACCCACGATGGTTGGTTTTCAGTTCACACACAGCAGCACGTTCTTTATCACGATAATGTTCAAGATAAATTTTAAAACCTGAGTTTTGCGGGTTTTTATATAAGTCACACTGACCAGTATGGCCCAAACATACGACCTTACAGCTATCGTGACACCGGGTAAGAATTTTCTTTAGATCCTCCCGATATACATTTTGACACTCATCAACTAAAATTACTTTGTTTTTAAAATTGATGCCGCGCATATATGTATGAGTTGTTGCTTGAATATAAGCACCGTATTTTTCACTCTCCGGGTCATCTTCGCTTTTAACAACTCTTGACGGATTGATTCCTAGCGTTTCAAGTGCCTCAAAAAGAGGTTCCATGTATGGCGCACTTTTCTGCTCTTGAGTGCCAGGAAGATAACCCTGTTTTTCCTCCTGTGTCGGTGACGCGATGTAAACAATCCCGTTGTATCGCTCGTATTGCACAAGTAGGTTTGCTACACCAACAGCAATCGTAGTTTTGCCAGTGCCGCTCACAGAATTCGTAAAAATTACGTCAATATCTGGACTCCACAGCATATCTCTATAGTGTTTCTGCTCATCGTCGAGCGTCATGCCATAAAAACTAGAATAGATATCCAAACTCTGAGGAACATCCTTCTTGATACGCATTTCAGTCTTATCAGAAGCCATATCTATATTTACTCTCCCTTAATTAAACTCATCCACATCATCGCAAATCTTATCTACGATACCAAAGTTGACCTGCTCATTAGCATCCAGATACCAATCCTTAGCTTTATTCTTGGTCATAGTCTTCTTGTCAATAGTAGAGTGAGCCATAATATACTCACGCATCTTCACAACCTGCCTCTCATAGTAGTCCATAGCCATCTTAGACTGTTCAAAAGTACCCTGTGCACCGCCAGATCCACTGTGAATCAGCGCGGTAGAGTGAGGCAGGGCAAAACGTTTCTGACCGGACAGAAGCATCACAAGAGCAGCACTCATCGCAATACCTGCATTGATCGTCCAAACAGGAGTCTTACTCAGCGCAACAACATCAATAAAGCTAAACATTGCGTCCAGCTCGCCACCATAGCTGTAAATAAACAGCTTAATAGGCTTACGCTGCTCAACAGGAGTATCCTTATCAATACGGTTGTACTGCAGAATCTTGCGCTCGATTTCAATCAGAGACTGGTCAATCTCAAAGTCAATAAAGAAGATGCGATCCTTCTCATCAACGTAGAAGTTCATCGTCTCAGGAGATGGGAGACAGCCACCATTCATCAGGTTGGTGATCTCTTCTGGTAGTTGAATTTCAAAGTCCAATAGTCTATACCTCGTTCTTTCAAAGATTAGTAACGTGCGTTACGCTGCATCTGCTTCAGCATCTCAACAGCGGCAATATTAAAAGGAAGCAGCTTAAGATATCGAGCAGACTCTTCCAAATACCGCTTGTGACGGGTCTTTGCAATGCAAGCATGAGGGAAGACCTTTCTCACGGCCTTCGCTTCGGACTTAGTAATTTCAATCATTAGGTAAAACACCCTTTCAAAATAAAATAGGTAGGAAGAAAACAAGCGTCCTCGCTCTCTCCCTACCATAACTTTCCGCACTGTGTTTTACTCTATATATGTAAAATTATAACGTATCTACGTTAAAATATTGCACTTTTTTACATTTCATAAATCAAACATTTTTCTATTCTGTGCGGTTTTCTCAATATTTATGTTTTTAGCGCACTTACGACAGTATTTTTGTCTGCGTCCGGTGCGAGCAACCATCTTTCCGCAACAATCACACTTGATGTATTCTTTCCCACAATACTGGCTCCACAGAATGCCAGCATTCTCAAAATCGTCCACGAAAATCTCATGAGGAGAATCCGGCTCCGCAATCAAAATATGGATATTCAAGTTGTCAATCTTTTTCAAGCTGGCAAACCCAATAAAGCCAAGATTATGTAACTCACAAATCATCTCGTTCTGTTTTTTCTCATTCACAGACACGTTTGCCATCCTGAAAATATCAGCCGTATCTTCCGTAATCCAGTAATTGCATTTTTCATTAACGGCAATATGGTATTTTGCCAAACACAGCATCGTAAACATCAGACGTTGCATCTGCTTGCTTTCAAGTGCTTGAATCTTCTCTACCTCAGCCTTCGTAATGCACACACCATCAAGTTCCACCATAGGACGACCCTTTGCAGAAGCAATTGCTTTATCAATCAGCTCTCTATCTAGAACCTTGTTATACCCTTCAAAATGACGCAGCATATACTCGTTAAGCTTTTCTCTTACGTCATCCTTTGAGTATCCCTTATAGAAATAATACTTCGCTACATAATGCAAAACATGCCCAGCTTTCTTCCAAGGCACATCTTTCTCTAGCCACTCTTCAGCGTAAAGAACTTCATTCAATACAATCATCCGCATCCTCCTTGCTATTCATGTCAACCAACACATCCTTGAAACGCTTACCATCATATTCAATATCGCCATTCTCATCCTGTACAAGAGAATGCACCATACCATTATTGCGTTCCAATAAGCGTTTAATCAAAGTATCGTGGAACAACTCCCAGACGATTGCAATACTGGATGCATTCTTCTTACAAAGATCAAGCAGGATGTCGCAAAGCACATCGTCATTAGAACACTTATCATGAAGATTGCGGAACATACTTTCCTGATACAGCGCGATGCGCTCCTTGCGGTCTGCGCCGGTTTCTTTATTATTGTTTCCGTTGCCAGAATGGATTGCGTTACCACGAGCAAACCTCAAGTAATCCTTAAAAATAGAGCGAATACCATAGTATTGAGAATTGTTGTACTCAACGCCAGACTTGAGCGAGTCGTAATCAAACTTGCGCCTTATCTTGAGTTCTTCTTCAAAATCTTCAAGCTCGTCCTCAACAGTCCAGCACAGGCGGTTCATGGTACAAGAATTGATTCCGACCGGCATCCGATAGAGGTAATACTGGATAACCATTTCATCCACGTCGTCCTTGACGGTCTTTTGCATAATCTCATCCAGACCGGCAAACCCATCCCACTTGATACGCTTGCGAGCTGCGGCCACATACTGCTTGTAATCGCGCATCTGAGCAGGGTAGATGTAGCTCATAAAGTATGGCTTACGCCATGCGCAAATACTACTCCAGAACTTCTTATCCTCGATAATATCAGGATTATCATCGTCTTTAACGGTGCAAGCTTTGTTGTCATACCAGTATTGCGGCATATCTGTCGTAGCTACGCCTTTTATTTTGTCAATCGCGTTCTGCTGATAAAGCTGTCCGCAGATAATGCGATACGTAAGTTCATCGTATTCTTTACTACCTTGCTCAAATTTACTTCGCACATCAAACATCGTTGTAATTCGGTTTGTTGTACGTCCAATATTATCTCCAAATCCGCTGATATTAGATTCAATAAAATCCTTTTCGGTCGGAATTTTTTTCTCGCATTTGCGCTGGACACAAAGAACGACAGGCTCATTTACCCATTTATCAATAAGAACTCTATTGTCTGTAGAAAATGTAAGGTCGGCATCGAAATCTTCACCGTTAAGTGCTGCACACATATTATCCCACGCATTGGTGATAAACACGGACTTCATATAGCGATACCAGTATTGGCAATCATCAGATACATTCAAATTCATGCACCGAATATTTGCCATCTGACTCATAGGAGCTCTAAAACAAGCAACCCTCTTGACGTCTCTATCATTCCAAAAACGACTGTAAACCTCACCGGCCTTCAATAGTCCGGTTACCTCCATCCGAAACATAGACTGGCAAAGCGCATATGGATCGCCACTCGCAACTTGAAAATTCCCTCGTACCTTTACAACACCCGTTTTTGCCTGAGAGATTTGCTTTTTAATAAAGTATCGAATCCGATTCTGCACATAAGGGTCGTTAATCATTTCCGGCTCGATCATAAGAGCCTTAATATAGTCGTTTTCCAGACTGTTTATGTAATTCGGGTCATCACGCATTCCACTACCACGCAAATACAGCAACGCATCACGCCAATCACCGCCCATAACGCCCTTGATCTCGTCTAAGGTTGGTTTCACAAGTTCATGAATCTCATCGTTCGTAAGCTGATAACTTTGGATAAACTGATAATTCAGATTGCGCTCTTCATCAAGCTCCAACTCACAAGTCTTGGTTACAGAGAAGTGATAGTGGTTCTCTCTACAGTTTTCAAGATAGTCCTCACAACTATGGTAACTATCCCAGAGCTTTAGCATAGAAGTGCTAAGAACGACCTGAATTCTATTGATGTCGCGATAATCTCCCCATGCGTCCTTTAACATATTCTGTTTTGCTACCTTCTTAGCAAACTCACGGAAAGGGAATGGAAATAACATACCTTTACAGAACGCATTTCGCACACAGAAGCCAGACGCGGTGGATGGAAGTTTCAGATCATCACTCCACTGTTGTGCAAGATCATAACTAATAAGTCCAAACCCATCATTCGCACAGAGCTCACAATCGTGTTCCTTATCTTCAACTATCGTAGGTTCTCCAGACACTCCATCATCCAGAATAACAATATGGTCTTTAAAGCGCGTGTAGCAATCATCTATAACAAGTACCCCATCAGGGTCAGTGACCGGAATAGAAGCAGAGCAAGCAAGGGCTCTATAAGCCTCTAACTTTGCAGGCACAAATTCCATACCCTTGTTACGGCCATTATCGATTCGCTTGCGGATCTCATCAACAAGACGGTCACTCACAAACACAATCGTACTATTCTTAACGCCACCAGTTGTTCCAACCAAACGGCGATACGTGATTCCATTGATTTTAAACCCCTTGGGAGAACACGCCCGGCGGTAATCATTCTTCTTATCAACCACCAAACACATATAATCCGGCTTGAACTGAACTGCGTCCAGCTCAGTGTATAATCTACGAATCTCCCGGCGGTTCTCTAAGCAAGATGGCTCATTCCGCAGCATCTTAATTCTACGCTTGATACTCCGTGCTTTAGCCTCTGCATCTGTAACACCGTTCAACTCATCAATCCATCGTAGAACAGTGCTATCAGCCAGCGAGATAATCTCGTGATTTCGTCTGGCTTCATCTAATGGTAGGGTTAAATCCCATTTTACTTCAACCAGACGCTTCGTATGGATCTTAAAAACAAACTTCTGGCAAGTTTGCTGCTTTGCCATTCGGCAGTCACCTCCGTATTCTTCTAAAGCGTATCCTGTATTGTATAGCTATAAAGAAAAAAATATAAAATTAGGCTTTTACAGATAGCAACTCTCGCTATCTTCCATAGCCTTGAGCCAAAGTCGTTCACGCTCCTGATAGAGCTCATCCAGCATATCATCAGCAGCCTCATACTCGCTGCGTGTCAGACTATTGCTATTCATATCACGCACAAGCTGCTTAATTTCTGCGTCAACATCCTCGTAAGTACGCATCATTCATCAACCTCAATAATCTTTAACCTTAATCGTCTGCTCGTCCATAATAGCACCGCAGGCACCGCAGAACAGTGTACAGTCAATTCCAGTAGAGTTATGACAACTGGAACACTCACAATACAGTGATTCTCCAAAATCCGCCTCATGTTCGATCCAGTGAGCATGAACCACTCGACGGAACTCACCGCCAGCAGATATCTCTTCTTCAAGAATGCGCTTTGTGTATTGCATTGCCATATCGCACCACATATCATCAATAGACTTTGCATTACCTCTGACCCTAGGACGAGCGATGGCACTATCGAGGACGCCAATCAATCGTGTTGCATTTACAAACTTATCCATCACTTGACCTCCTCAACAACCCAGCGGATCGTCCTATCAATCTGTTCAAGCTGCGTCAGCAAAACATCCACGGTATCAGCATCACTCTCGGAAATATTCAAATCCTTGATCTTATGTAAAGCCCATTCAAGATTCGGGTAATAGCCGACCGCAACCTCCTTTACGCCGGTGCCCATCTCACCAGTCTTTGGATTCTTGCCAGCTGGCCGCTGCTCAATAATAACGAGATTCCGCTCGTCGCAGTTTTTAATAATGTATTTACCAATCTGTACACGCATCTCTTAGCCCTCCTTTACCTTACGGCTTGCTTCAGAACGTGGAAGAATGCCCTCTTTTTTCAAACGCTCGTAAATATACGCCTTACCACGTTCAGTCCAACGCATGTGCTTACTAGATTTCTTTTTGCAGGTTTCCTTATCAAAGTAAGGAGTAGTCTCGTATTCAACAAAACCCTCTCCGTCAAACTTGCTGTAAAGATACCAGTGGGTGATCATCTTATCACCACGCTTTGACTTGCAAAAATACTGGAGACCAATATCGTGAAGTTTCGTATTCATACGTGCTGCAGTCCAGCCATATTCCTTTGCAATATCAGTAACTGTATATGTGCTGGTAGACTGCAAAACCGCATCACAGTAGTCGGAGCGAGGAGTTAGATACTCGTTCGTTTCCTTTAGCTGTTTATTTTTGCTAGAAAGGGCGGCAATGCGCTTATCTCGCTCTTCAATTTTATTTTGCGCCACAAGCAGTGCGGCGGACAGAAGCTCGTCATCAGTCATTTGCTCTTGACCAATAATATAACCGCCAGTTTTGCGAATAGATGGAAGGACTTCTGATGTAACCCATCTCTTGAATTTCTGAGCAGTTTCTAATTTACTACTAAAAACAAGACTGTAAAGGCCGCTCTCGTTAATAATAACTGGGTGCTGAACTCTACCGATGGAGTCGCGGATGGCTACCCCATCATCTTGCATTTTATCAAGCGGGTCAACATGATTTTGTAAAGCATCTCTAGGATTTGAAAATCCAAGGGCTACTGCTACATCCTTGCCAACTAACCACGCATCTCCTCCAATGTCAACCGTCCGAATCGTTCCAAATTCAGGATTATCAAACATCTGCAAGGTCTTTTCGTTCATAAATATTCTCCCTTTTAATATGTAAAATATATTTCAAACAAGAGCCACACAGACCCTCATTCTTTTATATAATAGCGCATCCTTTCTTCATCAAATGTTTGAAATATTCAATGAAGAAATTCTTGCCTCCTTGGGTAATCTTTGTGACATACACCAGCTTGTCGCCAACCGGTTCATCTTGATAATATCGATAAATCGGCTCTCGTTTCTTGAATACTTTAAATAGCCCAGAATCTTGATATTTCTTACAAGGAGTGTTATATAACATGCTGCCCTTTTTCATTAAATAGCCTTTGTGCCGTAGAACCGAAAATACATTACTACTATTTGGAGTAAGCCTACCAATGGATGCCTCGTTTATATAAATCTCATTTTGGATGAGAATTTCAGCGAGTTCTTCTGCCGTTAAACAACCGTCAGACGGATCTTCTTCATCGAGCATTTTAATTTCAGGAAGAAGTGTTAACTTATCTTTTAACATTTGATAAATAAACTTTTGCCCTTCTTGTGTCCAGACAAGATACTCTTGAGAATAATATCCTGTTTTGCTAGTAAACAATGAAGATTCAGTGTATCCGCTATCTTTATACTGGTCTGTTGCAAGCCATGTTTTATGCTCGTCGCTGAAATAGATCACATCATACTTGTAAAGAAAGCTGTTTAATCGTGCGGCACTCCAACCATATTGAAAAGCAATAGTCGAAATAGAAACTTTTTCTTCTGGTCCAAAACCAAATGGTAAATATTTCTCATCCATTTTATGTAACTCTCCTTAAATATTTCTAGCAGCCTCAAATGCAGCCACGTCATTCATGAAATCATTGATATGTAAATACTTATCAGCCTTCCGCACAGTCTTAGGCTTAAACTCTTGACATTTGCATCGCACCTCGTCACAAGTCGTAAAGCATGGAATCTCGTACCGGCACTTCGTACAAACATGTTTCTTATGGAACTCCGGCAAGCGCCCAGCTTCTTGGTAGCACTCGTAAGTCACCTTTAAATCAATCCAGTATGGGTTATCAAAATTCATTGTCGTCACACTTTCTTTCACAATTTGTTTCAAACGTTGCATTTGGAACATCATCGTCGTCCCAAATATCAATATTTACTCTCATGGTCTCTTCTATAAAATGGCGGATTAAATTATCATCATCAAGAATCTTTATGTCATATAAAAATTCTGGTTGTTCACCCCAAATTGTGTTCTCAAAATTTGGATTCAACTCACTCATCATACGACCGCAACGAAGACTTTTTAACTTGAAGACACCATCACACATAGCATTGTTTACCTTTATGTATTCTTCTGACGGCGAGATTTTTTCGATACGTTTCATTGCTCTATGGAGAGAGGACGTTTCTGTGATGATATGATACATTGGATAAGCATTGTCGTATCCGAATTCCTTGAATATTTCCTTTCGTAATTTTCTGTAATACTCTTCGCTTCTTCCGTTGAAAAATATTTCACGTTCACTCTCGCATTGTTGACCCTTTCCATTTTGAAAGCTTTCAATGATTCTGGTGGTCATTTTTAAATATCTTGTATATTCTTCTTTTGTTGGTAAATGAAGCTCACGAGGAGACCGCCTAAAAAATACCACTGGCTCAACCTTCCATATGATTTCTTTATTTCGAGCCATCGCCTTAAATGCGGATTTTACGTATCCTTCCATTGCTGCTTTTGCATTGTACTTAAAAAGCTTTGCTTTTATTTCCATATCAGAGTCTATATCGTGAAACTGCCTACTATAGTCTCTAAAGCTTTCATTCGTCATACCGCAAGAGAAAAATATGTCATAAGGATTCCAGAAAAGTTCAATCTTGTCCTCATCGTGCATATTGCATTCTTGAATCAGCTGATATGCAATCATATTTTCAAGCATCAGTGTGTACTTGCTGGTCCCAGGTGCTGGTCGTGGTGGTTTTATTTCTGAATCTGGCCGGATACTTATAATGGTATAGACGTACCCATCTTTCTTAAATTCAACAAACCTATCAAGATCAGCCAGAAACTGAATCTTACTATTTCCTCCAACAGGCTTATCATTTTCAGATGAATTTGTTAAGGCTCGGAAGAGCGCCCCGAAATTCTTAAACGAGTCTCCATCTTGAAGCTTTCGCGCGTTCTCTTTTGTCACAGTATGTATCTTCCTCATAAAGCCTCCAATCTAAATTGCCAAATATTACCAGTAGTTTGTCCATAACTTTCACATATAAATAAGGAATAGAATTAGGAAAAGTTATGGACAAACTTTTCTTTTCTAAAAAATTAGTTGTACTTTGAATTCTGTAAGGTTCTATCGCCCACAACTCTTCTTACAAAATATCTCTTAATGGTTTACTCGACTTGAAGCTATGGAGCGTAAGCGACATAGATTCAATTTGAGTAAACCTACGAGCGTCCGCAGACGCGAGATCCCTCTCCACGCCCTGTCTGGAAGACTACTATAAATATTCACCACAACCATCCTATCACTATTCACTAACTCCTTTACAGTATCCTGTATTGTATAGCTATCTACACTCATTATACCATGAGAATGCCAAAAATTCAATAGCTATCTAATACAGGATACGAACATTCTTGGTGCCTATTATAATAAGGTATGTTTCTGGGAGGTATTGTTCTCTATGAAGGACATCCAGATGCTTTGTATGCTTTATATGTTCTGTGTAAGCTGCCAGAGGCTACAATCATGCTTCTTAGAGGTCTTTGGAGTCTCTGAGAGTGCTGCTCAGATGCTGGATCAATCCATTTATAGCGATATGGGAGTACAGATAGGTACAAATAGGTACTTTATGCTCCGAAGAATAGTCATTTTCGGTACATTTAGGGTGCACATCGGAAAAAACCGCATGAATCCTAGCTTTTTCAGACTTTATTGGCTTAAAAAGGAACAAAATAAGGGTAAAAAGGTACAAACAAAAAGAAAAACTAGCCAAAATATAACGAAAATACGTTAAATTCTAGCTAGTTACCGAATGAACTACCGATTGAAAAATATCGATTTTAAGCCATTTTTAGGTATTTTGAGTGAAAAAATGAGTGATTTGCAGGTGTATGTAGGAGAGGGTACAGGGATATATTTTGGAGTATTTTTGGCAGGAGAAAATGTACCCGGGGTATGGTAGGAGGTAGAGAGTGTAATGGAGTGCCGGGATGGGAAATAAGATGGAGATTAGAAAGGTTTGATAGGAATTGGAAAGAAGGTAATTTTTGTGGAGATTGTTGTGCAAATTGTATAGCGATATGGAATATAACAAATTGATAATTGGCGATTATGAACAAGAAAGATGTACTGGGGGCTCGGTCTGCTGCTGGGAACGTCCAAAAAATGGAAAGTATGCCCCATTCCATCCAGTGCCGGAAATGCTCAAAATACGGCACTCAACATGGAAGGGAACGGCGGGAAGTTTTGGCGGTATCTGAAAACATGGTCAACAAAAGTTAAAAAGTTTTAACTATTTCAGCCGGGGATTAATTGCGTTTTTGTGTTCGATTGCGCTTGTAACCATTTTGTAACTTTTGTTACTCTTTTGTAACTTTTTCATTCTTGTTACTTTCTTGTAACTATTCTACCAAATTCTACCATTTTGCCTTTATAATGTACCCGTGTGCGTGCGCGTGCACACACGCCCAGGCGCACACCCAGGGACTCTAATAGGTACGCGCGCGCGAGATCAAGCTATTTTGGTATTTTCTGGAAAAATGGTTACAAAAAGGTTACAAGTGGACTAGACGGGTTGACGGCATGGATTAGACGTGATAGAGTATAGGCACGGGAACGGACTAGACGAAAGTTCCCGAACAACGCACGGTCGGAAGGTGCGGGAAAGTTCCCCGACAAATCGTCAAATAGTAAGCGGTCGTTCCTCGAACGGAAGGAAGTGCAAAAGCAAATAGTACAGAACGGCGCTCATGCAAAACACCACGCTTAACAGGCGGGTACAAGGGTATGACGGTTTGAACGTGTACACACAAAATCAACCCTTTAATCAATCGAACGGTTGAACAAATGGCACGGCGGGCAAGGCGGTCGGAATCCGTATTTGTTCAAGTAGTTCACCTTGCAAAACAGGTCGGAACTGATTCCAGATTGACGGAATGCGCTGGAAGGATAAAAACAATTTAACCGTTTTGAAAGAATCCAAAACGCAAGTTTTGGCAACGTTTCAAACGCAAGTCATCAGTTTGTTACTTTTGAGCGGTACAATGCAACCTTGCATGGTTGAGAAAACAGAATATTTTTGCAAAGATACGCAATAGACGGCGCTGGACTTCAAAAGTTTGGCGCTTTTTGTTTGGACTTCAAAAGTTTGGACTTGTCGCAGAAAATAACAAAAATAGGCGGTTTTCCATGACAATTAAATAATAGCAAGCATGGTTAAAGGGCTGTTTTGGCAGACAGAGGGTAAACCATGCTTTACAGCATACATATTTGCCCATCGTGGGCGAACCATAGGCTACAGGCAGAACCTGGAATTTTGTCTGTAGCACTTGGCTTGCTCATAATAGCAAGAAGTCCGTACACACATTATAACACAACAAAGGAGAAAATACTATGTCAACTACTACCATTCTGTCCGCTATCAATTTCAACGCTACCGCAGCCGCAGAGAAGAACCGCACCACCGGTGCCGCCGTTGCCCTGTTCAAGAAGGGTGGCAAGGAAGTTAACACCTCTGAGAAGGCTCTGGGCAGAGACTGCCTGAAGGGTATCACTGCAGAGCAGTACGAGACCTATTGTAAGGCCGTCCGTGCTGTCTATCTGGACGCTGATTTGCTGGCACGCTATGCCGCAGACGCGGACTCTGTTCAGAAGATTAAGACCTTCTACTTCAACGATCTGGCAAGCCTTACCACCGCTATCATGGGCGATACCTTCAAGGTCAATGACGTCTTTGCAACCTTCACTGTTGAGCAGTTCATTGAGCAGAGCGTGGGCAAGGTGCGTGCATTCACCGCTACCACCGCAGGCCACGGTTACGACACGGAAGCAGAATCTCAGACCAAGTTTGTCAAGTGGGTTGAAGCATGGTTTAGTGCCAACGCAAGCGGTGTTGCTATGCTCTCTATGGCAGAGCGTGACCGCCGTGCAAGTGTCCGCAAGCTGTCCTCTAAGGTTGTGCGCCTTACTAAGAGTGTCGAGAATGCAGAAGAGGTGCTGTCTAGTGCTAAGAAGGAGCTGGACTCCCTCAAGAACAAGAAGGACACAAACGAAAAAACTCTGGAAAAGAAGATGAAGGCTGTTCAGGGCATGGAAAAAGATCTGGCAGACGTCAAGAAGAGCCTGGAATCTGCTCAGACTAAGCTGGCAGACCTTCAGAGCAAGGACTTCACCAACGACTTCAGCGCAGAAGAGACCCTGTAAGTGAACTACACAACCACTGTGAACACGCAAGAATTCTACATAGATGCTAGGCGACTAAGGGTACTAGGGAAGACGTAACCCTTACCACTACGGCAGAAATGCCGTCACTATCAATCGAAAGAAGGGAATACTATGCAAAAGTTTCTGTGCAAGAACCATGCAGATCGTCAAATTAAGTTTGACGATCATTCTGTGCCGTCTGGTGCATACTATGGTCAGACCGCAGAGGGATTGCGCTTTATCGCAGTCGTCAGAGTGAATCAGATCGGTATGGTTTGGCGTTCTGGTAAAGGTTTGGTTCCGTGGGAGAAGTCTTACAATCAGACTGTCGTTGACTTTATCAGAAGTGAATCTATTGGCGTAAATCCTGAGACTGTGCATTTTGATATGACAGTGAAATCAGAGCGCAAGAAGGCTGGACGCTATGCAGCACGTTTTGCGGGCACTGGGTCTGCTAGTGCAAATCGTAAGAGCAAGAAGGCAGCAAAACACACTAAGGCTTTCCGCACTCGCAACGATTCCTTTACGGAAGAGTACAATAATGCCTCTAGCTTGATCTATGGTGAAACTATCGAGATGAACAGACGGCCTCAGAAGGTCTATGGCAAGATTGCAGAGTACATGGATGGCAGTGGCGCTGGAAAAATCCGTGGTGATATGCGTCCTCTTGAACCTGTTTTTCCTGTACCTTCTGGTAGAAAGGCAAGGTGAATCATGTCAACAACTGTTTCAAGTGGTCGGAACTTGCGTAAGAGTGAAAAGTTTGCTATAATTGCATCAAAAGGTGGTGCAACTATGGCAGATCGTAACTATGCAACCGAATATCAAAAGCGCATGGAAACGAATAGTCAGCTTGCAATCAAAATTCCCAAAAAGCTTTTTGAGGATTTTTCCGCAAAAATTGAGCAAGAGGGAACAACGAAAAGAGCTGTACTTGTGCAACTGATTGAAGGTTATACCTACAATTCCTAAGAACTTCATACTTCGGCAACAAACGTCTTGTGAATTTATCGCAAGGCGTTTTCTTTATGCCTTGTTTTGTATAATTATGCAAATATTATGCAGAATATGCAAAAAGAAAACAAAGGTGAACAGTGAAAACAAACACGTCAGAAAATCACATAAAAGAGGAGATTTATTATGGCAATTATTGCCATTGAATCGGCTCTTGATGTTGCCATAACGTTTGGTGATACAGAGCTTGTGAAAATCTATCAGGAAGCCCTAGCAGAAGCTGGTGTTGAATACGTCAGCACCGCAAAATGCTGGATCGAATAAGAAAGGATGTTAACAATGAAAAGTCTCTTGATGTTCTTTGGTTACTCGGCATATCAGGCAGGTTGTATTGCACCTATGATGTGTTTTTTCGTTCTGGGTGCTATCGCTATGGGTGTGGCAGAATGGAAAGGATGGTTGAACTGATGAAACTTAATCCTGTTTACCCCGATATTGTCAATCGCTTTCAGTATGTGAAAACGACTAACGCAGACGCTTGGCAGAAATATGTTAAGAGCGTCATTGCAGAGCATGAGTACAATGACCTGTTGACCCGGATTGCGTGGGATTTACTCAGGTATGTGTACACTTCTGGTACTATTTCTGGGTGGTACGATAAATATAACGTACATGATTCGCATATCACAACGGCAGTCAAGAAGGCTTATATTGAAGTCTTTGGAATGCCGTCAGAATAAAAGATATGTTTTAAGGAGGGCTAACATGACCGCAAAACAGTATTGTCAAAGCCATCCGGTAACCGCTTATGATAGCAGCTACGGCAGATGTGGCGGTTTCCAGATCCATGGTGACGTTCAGTATGGCATTGATGATTACCTTTATGGTATGTCTGGTGCGCTGTGCGAAGATGAGAAATATCATAGTTATCATCATCTGAAAATCATCTATGCACCGTCTGGCAGAGCATACGTCAAGTGTTTCGGTAAACGAATCTATCTTGATGAGTGCATGAGAGTGTAAAGGAGAATACAAGATGAAAAAGGGTCAATGGTTTATGAACGATGAAACTGGTGTTATCACCAACATTCATCGTGAAGCTGTCGAATGGTATCGGCAGGGCGCAAATGTCTCAATCTGGATCAACGGCGTTATTGTTTGCCGTTGGGGTCACTGATAAGAAAAGGAGAGTACAAAAAATGAAACTTACTCAGAATAAGCTGTCCGTTATCCTGGCTACTATTGTGGCTGGTGTTTCCATTTTGGCAAATTGTATGACTGCTAATGCAGCAGGGCCTATGAAAACCGGCCTGAACCATCGTTATGTGCTGGCTGGCCGTGTGGATGAAATCGAGGTATTCCGTAACGGAATCAAGACAATTCATGTGGTTGATGAAAACGGCGAGGAATGGCTGTATTCTTACGCAAGCATGGAAGAAACCCCGGTAGATGGTCAGAAAGTGACCATGGTTATGAACAGTAACGACACAGAAACCATCTATGACGATACCATTGAGGATGTCTTGTGGGCACGGCTTGATGAAGTGAATGTCGATTGATGTTCATAAAATGCTTACAAAGAAACAACGTATCAACGCACTAAAATGTGACGTTAATAAAATCTACATTTTAGTGCTTGACAAAAGCAATAGTATCCTGTATTATGTAGCTAGAAAGAGTAGTCCGTCATAGGACTTTTATTTTTACCATATAGCTATATAATACAGGATACGAAAGAAAAGGAGAGTCAACTGCTATGGCTATGTACAAAACTAAGAAGGATGCAGCTTACGCATGGGTTCAGGAATTTAATGCGATTCCTCAGAGCGTTATTGAAAAGCTCGCCAAGGTCGATTTGGAAGAGAATGGCGAAGGCATTACTGAAATCACGCCGCCGTCTTGTGGTGATCGTATCTATATCTTTAGCGGTGACCACTATGGTGAAAATGGTGAGATTCGGAGCTACAACGAAGATGACAACACTTACAAAATTTGTCTCGACGGCACTGGCGAGGAAGTTGATGTCAGAGAAGATGATTTTGAAGTCGAGCGTGACGACTTCTTTCCGATGTGGGGAACGATGTGGCAGTTTAGCGACAGTTGCGACAACTGGTGGCTTGAAAATCATCTTCAGGAAATGGCAGATTGCGGATTCCGCATCTACGAGCAAGAGGATTTTGAGTACATTTTCGGTATTGATGGTTGTGGCTACGACTTTTATGAAGCTCATTGGATTCCGCTTTATGAAAAGCGTGGATTCCATTGGGATGATGAGACTGTAAAGGAGATGGAAGAAGATGTGTAAGACGTTGCTTGAACGGCTTTTGGATGCCGGATATCCGAAAGCAGAAATTTATCATCATATATCTGACCTTTATGTTTTTGTAACACCGTTGACTACAAAAATTATTTCAGAATGGTGTGACGAAAACGGATATACGATGAATTTGCACTGTGCAAGGTTTGTTGACCAAATTACAGGAAACATGATGTACGACTGTGTTTTTCAATATTACGAGGTGAAAGAAAATGACTGATATGCAAGAAAAGATGTGGGACACGCTGGTTGAAATGTCTGGTGAGGATGTCGCAAGAGCATTTACAAACTTCTTTGGCGACCAGCTTTTGAGTGAGGATTTCTATCAGTTTTTGGTGGATGAAGGTTACATAGAAAACGAGGATGAAGAATGGGAACCTGAAGAATTCGATAGTGATTATCATCCTGGTTGGGCTTGTAATTACGAAGAAGATTATTGATTCTATTCTTGACCGTAAGGACGGCAGACAATACAGTGCACATGATTTCTATCTTGAAGTCAGAAAGTATGAACGTCTGGGTGGTATAAACAGCAGATGCTAGGTGATTGGCGGTACTAGGGCAGACATAACCGCTACCAGAATGCGAAAACACAAAAATATTAAAAGGAGTGTTTGTTTATGAAATATCGTGTAACCGTTACTCGCACTGGATTTGTTTATGTTGATGCTAAAAACAAAGAAGCGGCAGAAAAATATGCAGAGGAAACCGCATGGGATAGTGACGTATGGTGGGATGACGGTTGGGATGCAACGGATTGTCAGGAAGATGAAAACAATGATTGCGTTGATGACGAAGATTATATCATTGTCTAAAATCATGCTTTTATCGGAGATAAAAATATGAAAACTGTATACGTTATTGCCGTAAAGCATTTATTCTACTACAAAGGAAACACTCTTAATCGTTGGGAGTATGTTCAATTTGATGAGTATGGGTACACATTTTTTACTGAATCCGTTGATGGTGCGCGGCACTTTTATTCTGTTGATGAGGCTCAAAAATGGTTTGATAAAATCGGCCATGAACTTATCTTTTACGGAAAACGTAAAGGCCAGTATGATTTAGAGTCTCTTTGTATTAAGAGCGTTGTTTTCCGAGACCCTATTGTAAATTTTGTAAGAGATTTGGATTTCAAAAACTGATAAAACAGATATTTTACAATGATTAAGGAGATTCTAATGAAACCATTAAGAGATAATCCTATCGAAGAAGGAATAGATGCTTTCTTTGAAGAAAAGCAAAAACTCGAAGAAGAAATCAGAGATTACGAACAGGATTATTTGGACCGATATTATGATCTGTTAGAGGAGGAAGAACAAGAGTGTCGTTTAGAATTTCTTAATGACTTTTACAATGACTAAGGAGGTTACATTATGACATTTGAACAGTATAAAAAGAATCGTCCGTTATTTTCCGATCCATACTATTTGGATATCGTCGAAAGAGTAGAAAGACAATTTTCTATGATTCCAACGAAATATATTCATGATGCAGAAAGCGAACTTCCACCAAAACTTGATTTTGGGATTTTAGGAGAATCAAAATATCTTTCCGTTCCGTGTATTGTTTTTATGAGTGATGGTACAGAATACGGAACGTATGTTGACCTTTCATGTTATTACAGCTATCAAGACAATCAATGGTATTTTGATCGCATTGATGTTTGTAGAACCTTATCTTTACGTGAAGTGTACAGAAGAAAACCAACTGTTTTGAAGTGGGTTCCGTTAAAGATTGTATGCAACGAAGATAAAAGAACAGATAAATCTTTCAAATATTACAATAACTATTACGAAATGATGTAAAAGGAGATTACACTATGAAAGTTTATAAGAGCAAGGAATCGAAGAATACGGCTTATATTAGTGAAGTTATGATGCATCCTTATTACGGTGCTCCAGTGCAACGTGGATATCAGTTGGCTATCTATGATTCTTACGGATTCAATTATCATGTGTCGTGTCACGAAACGCAAAACGATGCTCTTTGGTATCTTCAGAATCGTTGTGGTGGTGGGTACGAATACGATAAGGAGATTTGAGTATGACCAACAAAGATATGAAAGTGATTCTCACAGCACTTAGTTTCTACCGCAGAAAACTGATTGACCAGTCTGTTGTGTTCCTTAGAGCAGGAAACCATGAAGATGCGAAAGCGAGCACGATGGAAGCAGCCAACGTGAATGCGCTGGTGATTAAGTTTACGAGAGAAAAGGAGTTTGCAATATGACTGACCCTTGCCGTTATTGTGTAGCACCGGAGCGTTATCCTGGTTGCCACGACCATTGTGAAAAGCTGAAAGCCCATCGTGAAAGTGATGAGTATAAGAAGCTGTGCGAATACAAGAATACATACCTAAAAAGTCATTCGACAGCAAGTTCTTCCCAGATTAACAAAGCGATGCGGTACTTTAAATGTAAAGGTTATAGCCTTTACGGATTCAAGAATGTTGGAGGAGTATAAAATGAACGGCTATTACGTTACTATTGAAACAAGCGTTACTTACACAACGTTTGTTAAAGCAGACAATAAAGATGATGCTTATGAGATTGCAAAAGATAGGTTTATTGCCGGAGAAATCGAACCTGACAATCCGAATCCGATAGATATTGATTATGTTACGGTAAGGAATGCGGAGGAGTGATAAAATGTGGGATTTAATTAAAGATGAATATTCCCCAAAATATGGAATCGGGTGTGCGACCTTTTTCCGTGACAAACAATTAAAAACAGCGATGGTTATGTATAAATATGACGGTCGTAGTGTTATGTTTTGCTATTCCGAGTACGATAATAAGATTCTATTTGACGGTGATAAAGACGAAATTGAGATGACTATCAAAAAGAAACTCAACTTTTGGAAGGATTAACTATGTGGGATTTAATGGGTAACAATTATTCAGAAGTATACGGTATTGGATATGCTTTACTGAATGGAATTTCAGCTGGGTTTTATGTAAGTGTCATGTACAAGAATCTTGGAAATGAAATTTACTTCTATTATCTTGATGATGCTCCTTACGGAGAGCTCGATGATAATACCAAAAATAAAATTGAGGATATTATCTATGATGACCTTAATAAGCGTCATATTTTTGGGGAGGACTGATTATGTGGGATTTAAGAGAAGTTCATGCACTGCACGATGGTGATGGTTGGGTTTGGAATGAATCTTTTCATCACAAGAATGTGTTCGTATGTGAGAATGAAGATCCGAAAGAAATCTTTTGGCAAGAATGTCAGATGTTCTTCCTTCAGGATTATCTGAATAAATGTGAAGTCGTGGATGATGGCGATATCCTAGAACTTCAGCTGAAAGATTCCGGTGAACCAGTTCTCGCTATGATTGTGGCAGGGTAAATGAGAATAGAGATGTTGCTTTTTAATGACGTTCTGGATGACTGCGTAGTAATTATCAAAGATGATAATGGCAATAATAGAGTTGTTTCTGGTAGCGCTGATTCGATACTTTATGACTGGTGGCACGAATGCAATTATGTGGCAAGTAATGATTCTTTGGTTGTTTACGCAGCTTGTTTTGGAGTAGAAGTGAAATGCAAAACGTTCGGAGAATATATGGAAATGATTGATAAGATTGCCGGAAACTGCGATGGAATTGAAAGGAAAGAATGAGTTATGCAACGATATGAAATTGTATTTTACCGCAATGATATTCTTGACGAGTTAATTCCATTTAAGAAAATGAATAAGGAATTTAATTCATATCAGGAAGCAAGAGTGTGGGCACAGAATGAGTTGTACGACTTGCCTACGGCAGTCGCAATGAATGTGTTTATGGACATTTGAGGTGAGAATATGGACGCCTTACATACGATTATGAATGAGCTTAAAAGTGGAAAGATGTTTGGTAAGACCGAGCATGGTACAGTGAGTGATTACTTTCGGTGGAATGTAATCAAGAGCGGTACATTTATCAGGTATCGCAACTTTGGACAAAGTTCAGTTGGTTGTAATCTTAAAGATCTTGCATGGGTTATTGAAGTGATTTTTAGGACTACGCCAGAGAAGTTTCTTGAAAAGTATGAATGTATTGATTCTTGGGAGGTGTAAATATGTTTAACATTGATGGTCGTAATTTCAAAGTTAAAATCTGGTCTGATTGGTACGCTTTTGAAGAAAAGGAAAGCGCATAAGAAGTGAATAGATATGAGCGACACTGAAAAGATTATCAATGCGTTAAAAGATGAATATTCTTATTGGCAGAATATCGCTTATGAAGCACAAAAAGAAGGCGATGAAGAGGGAATGACATGGTATTATGGCAAAGCAACAGGAATAAAAAAATCTATCGAAACAATCAAAAAAATGAAGGATTACGGAATCATTTTATAAAAGGGATATTGATATGAATTTACTTACATTTCTTTCTTTGGTCACTGATGGCACAAGCATAGCTCTTTGGGATGACTACAAGGAGCAAAAAATCAAAGATTATTGTAAACGTGACCAGATTTCAATTTCTGAAGCCAGTCGGTACGAAGTGTCGTTCTTTACGGCAGAATGCGAAGGTATGATTACAATTTTTGTGCATTAAAAAGATTGATAAAAGGGAGATTTTAGATATGAAAAACCTGTATTGCTATGATAATGAAATCATAAAATGGACTTTACGCGACAATCTATATTGTTTGCATATTCAGCACGATGATATTGCGGACAATAATCCTCGTTGGTGGGACGAACATGATTCTGTAATGGCCTGTTTTCATTCTCGGTATCGTCTTGGTGATAAGATTGATGCGAGTACGGCAGAAGAGTTTTGGAACAATCTTGTTTACGAGTATTGCTCTGATGAAGAAATTCTGGATGCACTTTTTAACATGAAGTTGGAAGATACCTGTGTCGTTGTTGATGAGAATTACAGTGACGAAAAACGATATACTATTTGTGGTATCGGAACTCTTTTTGATAAAAAGGTCTCTAATAATCCAATGTATGTTGGATTAAAGTATAACGAAATTGCTACATATGTTGCTGGTGAATTTTCTATTCGAGATTGTCAGATTCTTCTTGATAAGCATATTGCATGGCTTCCTCTTTGGCTGCACGATCACTCTGGTTTATCTATGGATTGTGATACACGGTTCAGAGGTTCGTGGGATGACAGTAATGTTGGTTGGATTGTGATCGCTATTACGGATGGTTCGGATAATACCAAAAACGAAGCAGAACGAATCATGCGTAACGAGGTAAAGACTTACAGCGATTATCTTTCTGGTGAAAACTATGGCTATACGCTTTATAAAGAAGAGCATGGAGAGTGGAAAGAAATTGACAGAGCATTCGGATTTATCGGTTCCGATGTATTTGAAAACGGTATCACATACAGCGTTGGCTGTGGCCTTGAAACAGCATTAAAGGAAGATCGGTGCCGTATCGGTGATGCAGAGAAGGTTGTGACCGTCACTTATAACTTTGATAAATGTTGAGTCCTAAAAGGGGTTGAATAGATATGGCATATAAATACACCGAAGAAGAAGTTTGGGATGCGATTCATACACTTTCTGATATGAGAGCTGGATTTAACTGCTTTGACGAAAATGATGTACAGAAGTATGAAGCGTGTTCAATGGGGATTGTTGCATTAAGAACGCTTGTGGACGCCGATAAAAGTTGAATTTTAGGAGGAAAATAAAGATGGATGACAACATGATGGAACGTCAGATTGCTGATTATATGGTAGAGTATGGCACTAAGAATACAAATTATGGCACATGGGTGTTTGAGGTTGATGAACTGGCGAAAAAGTTCAATATTACAGAGAAATGGATTCAGGAACATGAAGACGGTATTATGTCTGAGCTGTATCTCAGAGAAGAAGTGGCTGACGTTGAACGTGAATTAAGCGGCAATGATATGACTATCACACTTTTTGATGTGAATTTTTACACCGACTATTGCCCTAACTATATTGAAGACGAACAGGAAAAAGATGATGGCGTGGATCAATATTGGTTTGCTGAAACACGTTGGTGTACCGATGATATTATCGAAGCAGCAAAACGAAAAGGGATTGTGTTAACTCCGCAGCAGGCTGAGCTATGGTGGGAAAAGAACGAAAAGTGGTTCAAGGATACTCTTACTGAGTATGGTAATGAGATTCTTTTTAATGCAAATTTTAGTGAGGTGTAAATATGTGGTGTGTTATCGAATGTGGTTCTAAAGGTGAAATTTTTGAGCCTGAGTTTTTTCAAAACGAAAAAGAAGCTATGAAATATATCGTGGATGATTCGAAAGAATGCTATGCAATGTATTCTGACCTTCCTAATGTTCTGGCTTATTATGATAGTGACGAACTCGAAGCACAGGTTTGGACGGATGAATTTAGTTTCAGATGGAAAGCATTTGATATTTCTAACAAATTGATGTAAAAGGAGAGTTTTATTATGAAATACGACACTCAAGCGATGGCTGAGGTCCTTTGTAAAACAGCAGGCGTTGAATATAGCTCTGATTTGGAAAAATTGCTATACCATTTAGATATTCAAGCACAAAATCCTTACAATGCAGATTTTCGGCGTACAGGTTTGGCTATCATTGTAAAAGTGTGTGAGGAGTTGGAAAAACGATAATGTATTATCATCTTGAATACTCTGTCAGACACTTTATGTACGGCGATACATATAGAGGACATGAAATATATCCAACAAAAGAACTGCGTGATGCAGAGATTGACTGGATGAAAACGTGTTACAGCAGACTGACCGAGCTTGTCTATGCAACGTATGAAACCGAAACGCTTGGTGAAGATAAGATAATAATATAAAGGAGAAAGATATATGTATAATGTTGATGAACATGATTTCAAAGTCAAAATTCATGATGGCTGGCTGATTGCTACGGAATCGGCAGATAAAGAAAGCTATCCAGGAATGGGAATTTTTTACTCGAAAGACGGGGAAACATTTTCATGGAACGATTTGATTACAATTGTTGAACAGGATGCAGAAAATGATAAGATTCGGACTGATCTATATAAGAAAGGCCGCGAAGATTGTTGCTATGTTTTTGATTACGAAGATGGAGAATTGATAGAGTGAACGTTATGATGAAAAGTTGCTTCAATAGAAATTTCTTCAAATTTAAAACAAGGTCTGGGTACATTATTATTTTGACTTCAACGGATAAAAATGGGCACATGACTGCATTTGCATTTAGCTCAGTCGATGGAAAAACTTTTCATCCGTGGGATTTGATTAAGGTTTTTGATAACGAGGACGAGCGTATGGCAGATTTCAATTATGACGACATGAGGTGAGAGTTATGACTGCACGTGAAATTGCAAGAGATTTTATTTCTAAGATGAATCCATGTAGATGGAATGGACGTGGATACAAACCGGATACATTTAATGATAAAGATCAGATTAAATATCATGTAGATGGTCACCCTGAAATTGATGTGGATGTTTATTATGAATATGATGCTGGCGATAATAGCTGGTGGCATTTTTGTGATGCACGTGATAATGCTTCTGGCGATAAAATTCTTGGTGTATGTAATCCTAATGTTTGGTCTATTGATGCAATTGAAGAATCTGTTAAATATTTATTTAACAAAATGAATATTGAAATTAAATAAAATCGAGGTTTTAAAAATGTGGACTTTTAATAGGATTTATCTTCGGGAAAGTTGTATTTTGCTTGTTGATGAGGACGGAGAAAAGAGTACAATCACAACAAGTGTATATGACTTAATAAGAATGTACAATAACGGCGAGAGTGAATGTCCTAGTGATAACGCAAAGGTTATTTATTGCTCGATTTTTAATGTAAAAATGAAATGTAAAACGTTCAAAGAACTTATGGATATGCTTGAGAAAATTGTAGCTGATTGTTGTTGAGGTTTTAGATATGAAAAATAAAGCAGTGGTTGTTGTTTATGATGATACGATGTGTAATGGGCCTTACCGTGTAGAGCACAAAACAATGGAAGATGCGGTAGAGTCTGTTAATAATGATTTTGAAAGTCTGATGAAAGAACTGCGAGATGAAGGCTATGAACCTGAATGGATTCGTGATGGTCACCATATGCTTGAGGTTTATGTTCCGAATACGTCTATTAACGCATGGTGGGATTTTGAGTAAGGAGAATTGAAAATGGATACTACAAAATGTGTTGACTGCTGCTATCTCGGTGATAAATATAGTTTTCCACTTCCAAATAATAAAACAGATATTGATGACAAGAACCCGTTTCTAAAACACTACTATTGTTGCTGTGAGGATTCCGATAAGTACGAGTGTGATGTTACAAACGATAAAATTTTGGATTGTCGTTGTTTTGAGGAGATTTAAAAATGAAAATTAAACTTGAAATTGAAAACGACTATGGGCTCTTTAAAGCAAACAATAATGAAGAGCCGGATCGCCTGAAGATTTATGATAGTGACGGACAGTATATGGAATATATCGATGTAAGTGATGTTATTACAGAAGAAATGGATGATCTTTATTTGGCTGCAACAAATAAAGACGCTTGTTATGTTGCCTTCCAGCTCGCAAAACTACTTCGCAATCAAGGGGCTGAAATTGTAGGCGTTATTGATAATGCGGATTTTTGCCTCGTCTATGAATTGTATGGAGAAGAATTTGTGAATCGTGTTGGAAACTGTGCTTTGGTATTCAAGGAGGTTTAAAAATGGATATCAACGAAATCAAGATGTTTGAACAGAAGATGGTTGACAGTGCATTTATTGATGCTGTTGATTATGATCCGAAGGTGGCTGCACGAGCTGTGGGAGCACGTAAGATGAAAATGAAGGGTGTGTGCTCCTTTAATGAGTACATTAACTATTTGCAGACAATTACCGGAAATGCAAAATTGTTTTGGAAGTATCAGTTTTGAGGTGATGATATGGTTCTAAAACTTGAATTTACCGATGGTCACGAGCCTTGGATATCATTTCCAATGAATAGAGAAGAGGCTCTAAAACTGTGGAATAGTCTAAGTAAGATGCCAACGGTACGACCTGAATTCCGGTTTGGCAAATTGAAGTGTCGCTGTGATTGTCTTGGTAACTGGTATGTTGCTCAGTGGTTTGATGGAATGCATAAGAGTAAGACGTTTAGATATCTTGCTAACGCTCTGAAGTACATGGAAAAAGAGACGGCTTGAGGTGATAGTATGAGTGAATTTGAAAATAAAGTTTTTGATATTTGGAATCGTTTTGTGAGGAACTTACCTTGTTATCCAGAAGAAGGTTGTGATCGCTGGTGTGACGGTGAGAACATTCTATGCAAAACAAACGAAGATGCTCAAAGTGTTGCTGATTATATTGATGAAAAGGCTGGAACGTCAGTATCTGCTACTGGTTTTTATGACCCAGAAGAAGATAAACGAATGGGGTGTGTAGATAAGTACACCGGTTGGTATTACGTCACGATTTGATAAAACAGTTCTTCTAGGAGGAAAAATAATATGAATGAGAAGCGATTTGCAATCGATACACACATCGGAAGGATTATTGCAGAAGGTTTTGTAGAGCCATATCCTGAAATCGTGATTTACCTTAAAAGAAATGATGGTGAAACAATCAACTTGTCCAGTATCAATTACGAAAGTGGTGGTGATATTGAAAATTATCTTTGGATGGATGTGCTCAGTGACGAGTACACAGATCATAAGAGTTGGCCGTCCGAAGATTTGACCGCAGATTTTTCTTAATGAATGAAAAGGAGCAAAACAAATGACTACTAATAATCCTATGACTGTAATAACCTCTAAGCACTTTGGTGCACTGAATGTAGATGTGTACCAGAATGACAAGCACCAATATTACATGACACGTGAACAAATTGGTGCAGCGCTAGAGTACAATAATCCTAATAAGGCAATTCAAAACATCCATGTTAAGAATACGGATCGTCTTGACCCTCTTTCAACATTCCTCAAACTGAGGAAAGTTGAGGGTGGAATCACGAAGGAACGTGAATATATTGTTTACAGTCTGCGTGGCGTAATGGAAATCTGCCGTCTGTCTCGTCAGCCGAAGGCTGATGCGTTCATGGATTTCTGCTGGGACATTATGGAATCTTTGATGCGTGGTGATTCCGTTTTGGCTACTCCTAATATGGATGCAGCACTGAGTAAGGAGTTTATTGATGTAAGACTTCATGCTCTGTTTGATAGTATGAAGAATCTTCAGAGTGAACTCAAGTCTGTTCGCAAGGATCTCAGTGAACAGATTGAGGAAGCTCGCGCCACCAGTAACGAGGCATTGAATACGATTAGCAGCGTATCTCGGTGTGTCCATCAGATTAAGGACAAGCAGATGGATGATGCGATTCGTTCTACCAGAAACTTCACTCCTCGTAAGGATGTGATGAGTGACTGGCGTAAGAAGATGTATGAACGTATCAATGTGATTGCGGAAATCAATGAGATGAAGGTTCAGGATGTGTTTCGTGATGTTTACGAATACATGAATCGTGTCTATACCTTTGTTATTGAGGAAGAACGTAGAAAGTATTGCGCAAGAACTGGTCGTACTGGTCATATTCCTACGATTGATGTGGTCGAGGCAAGCAAAATGTATAAGTCTATCTTTGGCGCTCTGGTTGAAGATTCGTATACTGAAGCAATCAATAAGAAGAAGGAAGAGACCGCTGAGCAGAAAGCTCTGCCTGAAGCTAAGGCTGTTGATGCAGCTCCTGAAGTAGATGTCTGTGTTGCTCCTGTGATTGATGTTGAAGCTAAGGAAGTTGAGCCTGAGCTGGTTGTAGAGGAAAAGCCTAAAAAGCAGACTGAGACAGCAAAAATTCTTTTCCCCATTATACTTCCTCTGGCAGAAAAGCTTGGTGATAAGCCGCAGTACAAGCACACTTACACTCTGATTTATGAGCGTATTGGCTATAAGAAAATGAATAATTTGTTTGTGGCTTACGAAAAGGCACACGGTAAGGCACCTCATCCGAAGACTAAGGTGTTTATTGAAAGCGAAAAGAACCTCGCGTTGTTTAAGAAAACTGTAAAGCAGTTGATGAAGGAGCAGGAGAGCAAATAATGTACGTAATCTCGAATGGTCATAACTATATTATGAAACGGAAGGGAGGTCGAATCTGCGCCACCTGTGATATCAATTTGGCATTACAGTTTGAATCCAAGGGACTGGCGATTTGTGAAATCAACAAGCTTCCCGCCGGGTACAAGAACGGACACTATGCACCGAAATCTATGGATGAAGCTACCATCGCAGGCAAGAGTCCGAATATAACGGCTCCGGCTGTAAAGCCGAATACATACGCATTTCACATGGAAGATTCTGAATGGCTGGCAGAACTTAAAAAGAATTTGGTTATTACAGATAAAACCATGTGTAATTTGAAAGAGCTGTATTCAAAAGTGTACGGCGATTTGACTGCCGCAAGTGATGAGATTGATGACCTTGAGCACGCTATTGAGTTCAAGACTGTTAATGCAGCACAAGGCTATCAGCTTATGGCAGAGCTTAAAAAGGCTCGTCGTAAGCGAAGAGAAGCTAAGGACGCAAAGCTTTTGCTTGAGATCGTTATGAACACAGAAACCAGAGAATGGGGAGATGGCAAGCTAGAGACTGCAATTGAGCAGCTTGGCACTCGTCAGTTTACTCCGAAGGTTCGTAATGATTTATTTGAAAAGAATTGAGGTACATAAAAATGAAGGTCTATATTTTGCACGAATGTATTGATTCTAGCGATTTTTACGCAGAAGGTAATGTGATTATGGTTACAAAGGATAGAATCAAAGCAATTGATAAAATGGTATCCCTGTTTAATGAAAGCAAGGATGACCTACAGCCTGTTAGCGATGATGAGACATGGTGCGAAGCTGCGGAAGCATCTGTTGTTTGTAGTGGTGAAAGTTATTATCGTCACCACTGGAAGATTGATGAATTCGAGGTGTAAGGTATGCTCAAATATGGAAATATAACGTGTAAACGTTGTGGTATTACATGGTATGGACCAAAATGCGGAAAGCTTTACTGTGAAGAGTGTCGTAAGGTTGTAAACAACGAGAAGAGTCTCAAATGGTACAGAAGTAATAGAGAGCTTGTTGCAAGGAATCGTGCAGAGAGAAAGGCAATGAGGTGAATGTAATGAACGCAGTTGTTGAAAGAAAAGAAGAACAGATATCGAAGTTAGTTTATTTTAATCCCAAACCTTCTGTTCCGGCTAAAAAACGTGGTGTTACAAAGAGTAAGCAGAAGCGTAAGCGTAATATTTCTCCAATTAGAAGCTTGGATGATGTTCAAATGATTTCGGAATACTTCTGGGATAAAAAGCAATATCGCAATTGGTGTCTATTTAATGTAGGTATTGCAACTGGTTTGCGTGCTAGTGATTTGCTCAAATTGAAGGTTTCCGATATGTCTTATTGCCTTTATAATGGAAAGATTGAAGTGGTTGAAGACGCTGGAGTGTGTATCGTTGAGGAAAAAACGTCCAAATATCGTGAGATTATTCTTACTCCAGAAGCGAGGGACATTGTTGAAACATACATCAAGATTGCGAATCTTGGATATGACGATTGGATGTTTCCGTCTCGGCAGGGGAGTTGGAAAAAGTCGTTGAGAACAAATGGTGGAGATGGGAAAACTGGTATTCCTCATATTGCAGAACCTAAAAAGGCCGGTGATCCTATTGATGTTGATTCTTTTGCTCGTATCCTTCGTAATGCTGGCAGAGACTTGGGTCTTAATTACAAGATTGCATCTCATTCTTGCCGTAAGACATTTGGTTATCGTGAGATGTGTCTTAATAAGGATGATAACCAGGCATTGTCTTGGATTCAGGGTCAGTTGAATCATAGTAGTCAGGATATTACATTACGGTACGTTGGTTTTGATGAGGATAAGGCAAAAGAATATTACAAGAAGACTTTTTATGGTGTGAATACACACAGCTTGGAAGACTGAGGTGTATGATGGCTGATACTTATATTAAAATCTGGGATACTTACGAGAGCTACTTCGAACCCCTTAGTGCTGCTGAGGTGGGGCGTCTGGTACTGGCGATGATGAAATACAAATCGTCTGGAACGGAGCCTGAACTTAACGGAAATGAGCGGTATGTTTGGCCTGCTGTGAAGAGAGATTTGGATAAAGATGCCGAATACATCGAAGGTAAGAGGATTTCTGGTAAAGCTGGTGGCTCATCAAGCAAGCGTAAGCAAAACGAAGCAACCGCAAGCAAAACTAAGCTAGAAAAAGAAAAAGAGAAAGATAAGATATCGTCTTCGTCTTGTGATGAGACGACAACGACGAAACCTATCGAAGATGTTTTCCGAGAGAATATCGGGAAGCTTGGTGCTACTGGTCAAAAGGCTTTAGCAGAATATGTTGAGCGCATGGGTGACGAACTTGTGCTTGCTGTGATTGGTAAGTGTTCTGATCTCGGCGGTAGCACATGGGCTTATGTGCGAAAAGCTCTTGATGAAGCAGAATCTCTTGGTTGCAAGACTGCTGATGATTATCGCCGGGTGTGTCCGATAGGGAGTGGTCGCAACACGAGAGTGGATAGACAATCTCCCAGTGGGAATGATTGGCTAAAAAATGCAACGAAACGTCGTTCACTAGTTAAAAGAGAACTGGAAACAGCATGAGTGGAGGTTTGAATTATGGGATTGTTGTTTGGTTTGGGTTTGCTTGGTGCAGCGTTTGGTATTGACGCAGTAAAGCAAGCACCGTTTGATAGAGCGTATCGCCGTCTGGAAAACGAATGGGGGACTTGTACATCGGAAGAGAGTAAGCGATGTGATGCTCTGAAGTATGCTGTGCAGAATGGTTTGTGTTTCGAGGATGAAAAGAAACCTGTGATTGAGTGGCAGAAGCTGAGAGATCTTCAGTGGAAATATCAGCTGGCTGGTATCTCTTGGCCGAGAGAATCTGCGATTCGAGATGTATGCCGGTTGGCAGCTCGTGACCGTGGATTTGAGTACAAAGGGTATCTGCGAAACACACTGACCTTTGGTTATATCACTGATCCGAAAAATATTTGTAAGCTTGGTATCGTAGATTGAGAGGAAATTTGAAAATGAATAACGCTCGTAGAAAAGCTATCCGTAAATCTATTCAGGACATCAATGAAATCATTCCAAGGATCAATGCACTGGCGGATAGTCTGAAAAGCATTGTAACAGATGTTGAAATCATTAAAGCTGACATTGAATGTATTCAGTATGATGAAGAAGACGCTCGTGATAACATTCCTGAAAGTTTGCAGGATAGTGAACGGTATTGGGCTTCTAATGAAGCGTGTGATAATCTATCGGATGCAGTGACTGAACTGGAAGATATTTTGGACAATCTGGACGTTTCGTTTGATGAAGCTATTGAATATCTTAATGGTGCAAAAGAATGATTAAGATATTCAAACCCATTAAAGAGAAGTGCATGGGCTGTGTTCTTGTATAGAGGTAGGCAAGTTTGCTCATATCTTTTGCGTAATAGTAATCTTGGGGACAAGGAACGAATGGTAGAACTGCTGGCACGAAGGTACATGACAGAGCCTGAGAATATTGTTGTAGATATTGAATTTAGAGATTGAGGTGGTAGAGAATGACCGCGTTTGTAATGTTTACTTTCAATGTGGCACTGATAATAGCAGTGAATAATAGTCCGTTTGCATTTTAAGTGGAGGCATGAATATGAAAGAACTGGAAGAAATTTACAATCGATTATATGATGAATACATTGACGCTAGACGAGAGCATATTAAGTCTAGTCTCGATATGAAAAAGAATGGTGACAGAATATATTTACATGGAAAAATGCATGGGTTAGAAATTGCTATTAGCATCGTCGATGAAGTGCTCGAAAGGGTTAAGGCAGAATATACCAAGGAAGCTTTTGACGTAGACCCATATAAAACCTAAATTCTTTGGAGGAAAAACTAAATGATTATTACTATGTATCGAAGAAAATGGAAATTCTCGGTAATGAACGCAGAAGATGCAGAAAACTTTATCCGACAGCCACATTTTGAACGAATTCGGTTCATCTCAATCACTGAAGCTAATGGTTATCATATTGATTTTCATAAGTGTAAGGGCAATATTACTTTTCTACCGCTGAAGTTTGATGATTGCACTACTGATTTAGAAGGCACCTGTATCACTGATGTTCAAGCTAAGAATATCGTGAATTTTGTTCTGGACAACCATGAGGAAGATAAGACAGATTGGTTCTGCGTGAATTGTGGTGCTGGTAAATCAAGATCTGCAGCTGTGTGCGCTGCTGTTATGAAAATTCTGTGTAATGATGATATGCCGGTATTTACAAACAGCTACTTCGATCCGAATATGACGGTGTACAGAGAGGTGCTAAATGCTTGGGTTAACCGTCTGTCTGATGAAAATGAAAGTGTTTCGACTGAGATACGGAATACTGTAAATAAAGATATAGTAGAGGAGTAAAACATGAAATACACAAAGCGTGAAATCATTAGCGCATATCGAATTCTCACGAAGAATATTCAACAGAATGATCTCGGCTGGCGTGGAAAAATGATTTTAAGTGATGTGCTTGATGACTATTTCAGCCGTATTGATGGTGAAATAGTTGTTGTCGATCCAAAGTATGGAAATTTTCGTTGTCCAAAATGCAATACGGTAATTACGAGTAGGTATGATCACTATTGCAGAGATTGTGGTCAGAAGTTTGATTGGAGAGAAACAAGATGAAGATTGATTTGACTCTTAATGAAGCACGAGTAATCCAAGACGCACTTGATGCGACGAGCCTGTGCCGTTCTGGATGCTACATGGGTTACAAGAGTGGTGATGAGGATTTGTGTTTCAAACTTGATAAGGATGGAAATTATCGCTGCAAGCTAATGCGAGAAATTGATTCTATCAATGGCAAGCTTGAGGATGTAATAAATAAAGGCCGATAAAATCCGGGTTCTTGTGGATACTTAACAAAAGGATGTGCAGATCGATGATATAACTATTGATGACGTAGGATTATTAGTAAAATTTTGGTAATTTTGATAATTGTGTTGAATAATCTCTTTGTGCGGTGTATGCTTGAGACAACCTCAATACAAGATGGTCAAGCCAAAAGAATGTGAGGTTAATATAATGTGGATTATGATAATTTTACTTATGGTATTGGATGCCGTGTACGCACTTAGTCTGTTAGGAGCGCTTTCCGATGCCGATGATCAGAGTGGGCGGCTGGAAATGAAACAGGGAAGGAATGGTCGAAATGGATAATTTGAAACCGTGTCCATTTTGCGGTGGAGAAGTTACCATTGCAGAGGGCGGTTATCGCCAAACACGATGGATGTATGTTACGAGAGGAAACAAAGAAAATAGGTGCAACTGCTATGTTATCATGGAAAGCAAAACTTACGACTTTGATTCCTCTGAAATGGAAAAAGCAAAAATTAAAGCCGATCTTATCGAAGCATGGAATAAACGGATTTATAAAAGTTAAGTTCTAGGAGAGTTTTATATGATTGCTACAGAGTTAATTAAGATTTTGGAAAAGCTACCAAGTGATGTTTTTATCGAAACGGATAGCGGCTGGGAATGTGATGCAACAGAGGTGAATGCTGCTTATTATAGCAGTCAAAAAAATGTTTTGGTTTTAACATGGAAACCGCAAGGAAACTATAAATATTACGAGGAATCTCCAAAATGGGAGTGCGTGTTCTGCAATGTAGACAGTCATTCCCCGGTAGTGCTGCATTCTGATTTTTGATAAAAGCTGAGATTTAAGGAGGATTTTATTTATGCTTTTTGAAAAGAATATGTTTGCTGACTGTTCTAAGGCTGAACTTGAGATGATGGTTAGAGCAATTGAAAAAGACGAAAGTTGCGGCCTACTTACTTTTGGATATGAAGCAATGGCCCGTCAAATTGAACGAATCCAAAGATACCTTAGTATTGATTACGAAAAGAAACGCTTCGATTCCGCTTCGGCATATAACATGGCGCAGAAAGAATTGTATGAAGAAATCTCTAAAAGATATTTTGAAAGCTAATAGGAGCCTAAGATTTCCTGAACTTTAAGGAGGTTACAATGAATATAGTTGGACATTCCGTTTTAGAACGAGCAGAAAGAGAGCTCCGGGGCCAGTTTTCTGATACTGATGTTGAATTTTTCCGCAGGGGAGATGGCATAGACGAACCAATTCACTTGGTCGTTTCGTTGCCCGGAATCACAAAAGAACCAGATGAGACAATTTTGATTGGTGAAGCCTTAATTGTTGCCGGTAAGGCAGCAAAAGAATTTAAGTACAACGGATATTTTGTCGATTACAATGTTTGATAAAAACTAAGATTTAGAAGGAGATAATAATGGGCGTATTAGTAGACCGGGAAACGGCAAAGAAAGTCGAAAGAATCTTTGAACATCCAAACGAAATTTACTCTGTATATCTCAAATCGTCTGACGAAGCAGTCTGGCTCCAAGGAAAAGTTGAACTATACAAATATTTAAGAAGCTTGTAAAACCAAGTTCTACGGAGGAAATACATTATGAAAAAGTTCGTTGCTCTTTTTGAAGGTTGGAATGATAAACACGACCATGAATGTATGTGCTATGTTATTGATGTGGATGATGACTTTGAAAGCATTTTGAGTGTTGAAGAACAGGCAGAGAAGATGGCTCGAAACGAGTATCCTCATCTGAAAAGTTTTGAGACGCTTTACATCAAAGAACTGCTTAACAGATAAAACTAATCTTTTATAGGAGATGACTTCGGTGATACTAACATTAGGTATCGACAATTTTGATAAAGACAAATTTGAAATTCCTCATAATTCAGAAAAATCACAGTTCTTGAATAAGCCGGCAGGAGGTTTGTGGGGTTCAACTTTTACTCCAAATTATAATTATGTAAGTGATTGGGCGATGTTTGTTTTTGAAAACGATTTTGCCACTTCTATATACCGCAATGGAATCGCATACGAGCTAAATTCTAACGCCAGAGTTTTAGACGTTGATACTCGTTATGATTTCGTCAAACTGTTGAAGAACTTTGGGTGCCTTTGGCTTCCTGGATGTGCTTTAATTTGCATTCAAAACAAACGATTTATAGATTGGGACAAGATTGTTAAGCTTTATGACGCAGTTCATTTTAGTCGAGAAGCGATTATATCTTGTCGTTTTATAATGAATGAGGAACGATTGGATAATGGCAAAGTGTTTACTGTGTCCAATTTGTACTCGTATGATTGCGAGAGTTGGGTAGTGTGTAACCCCGATGTGATTGATATGAAATCGATTCGCAAGATCGAATTAGATAGTGAAGGACGATTGGTGAAAAGCTAAGTAAAAGGAGATGGCTACAATGAAGCGAAGAGTAAATGGAGATAAGTTCAAACGTGCAAAACAGTACATTGACAATAATCTGGGGCCAACTGAATTTTTGGCTTTGTGTTATGACTTGTATGATTTTGAGCATGGAGTAAATAATAAGCCGAGTGGTCCATTTAATAAGACTCTGGATGTTCTTGGAATGTGGGATGAAACAGACTCTGTGGCCGCAGCAATCATGGACTCTGCACACAAGATGTTTGGAAAAATGGTGTTTATGCTGCTGGAAGACAATGTGACGGAATATCTGGACTATGATGTGGATTGTTTGCACAGTGATTGATAAAACCAATATTTTTGAAAGGAAGTGATTTTTATTAACTCCAATTTGTTAATAAATCGTAAGCAAAGTGTTGCTATTGTGTGTATAATGTGCCTGTTGGCAGGGAATCTGGTATCGAAGATCAGCCCGGTGATTCAAAATCAGAGTAATTCGTACCTTTATAATAGTAGTCCTCCGGCAGTGAGTGTTGTGCAACAAGAGGAAAAGGAGTCAGAAGTCATTGTAGAGACTGTTGTTGAGACGCGGATTGTGAACTTCAGTCAGGGGAAGCGCGAGCTTACCGATGACGAGCGTGCTCTTGCGGAGCAGATTGTTGCTTGTGAAGCAGGTGCTGATAGCCTAGAAGGTCAGATGGCTGTGGCTCAATGCCTTTATGATTCCGCTGTGCTTGATGGTCTAACCATCCAGCAGGTATTTAAGAAGTATGGTTATAGTTCCTTATATAATAGGAAGGTGACGGCAGAGAACGAACTGGCTGTGTCTATGGTGTTTGATTACGGTGCTAAGATTTCAGACAAACCTATTCAATGGTTTGTGACCCCGGCGGCAGCTCCCGGCAGTTGGCACGAGCGCGGAGCAACATTTGCTGGACAATTTGGCGCACACAGGTTTTATTATGACGCGAAGCTGGTTGTGGATGATGCTGAGTAAATGGCATCATCTAAAATTTCGATAAACAATACAACAAAAAGATGTGTAATATATTGACGAAAACAAAAAGATGTGTATAATATATCTTGAAAGTTGTTTATGTGAGCGGAAGGCGGTATTTCAATGAGTGAGAAAAAGGTTTTGGAAATTATACAGGTTGAAAACTTTTTGAAGTACATAAGAAAAAAGCGAGTGTGGGTTTGCTTTATTTGCAATGGTGTGGATGTTCACATGATCTGCAAGAAGATGGATGACATTGGTGTAGAGACACATGGGGTTGTCAAAGGCATTGGATTTTTTGGAAACGAAAGTCATGTTGAGTTGCGGCAAGAATGCTATGAAGTAAGGAAGATAGAACTTAGGCCGGGCGATAAAGAGAAAGCGTATGAGATGATCTTCGATAACACCAGTGTGTTCGTGTCGGAAAATCCTGAGTTGTACGGGCACTAAAAATATTTTCAAAAACCTCTTGACTTATATGGTTGTATCCTGTATAATATAGCTATGGAACGGAGCTACACTATTATAGAGGAGAAAGATTATGGACAACAATATTGACCCAAAGGTCGGAGAGGTTTGGTTGGTCGATTTGTCAAATGCGACAGGTCATCAGCAGCGCGGTATTCGACCGTTCGTTGTGACGAGCAACAATAAGCGCAACTTCTTTAGCCCCACAATCAAAGGGAATCCATTGTCTTCCAGAATATACAAGCGTTCTCCGGTTCATGTTCTACTTTCAAAGGAAGACTGTAATTTCTTAGAGGTTGACAGTATCGTTCTTTGTGAAGAGACTGACACGCTTAACAAAGGACAGTTCATCAAAAAACTTGGTGTCTTGTCGGAACGTCAGATGAATATGATTGCAATGGCAAGATGTAAGGATGAACCGTTTTTGCTCGCAGCATTCCTGAGCGGCGTACAACATACTATGGAATTTCAGAATTTTGCCGCATTTGCTTGATTTTTTATAATGTTTAATGGTACACTACATATAATAAGAAGGAGTGTGCCACTATGCTTACTGAAGAAAAAATCAACGCTTTTGCCGAAAGGTATTCTGATAAAAGCGGTAAGTTTGTTGTATCGACACTTAACAATGTTATGATCTATGAGGCCGAGTGTGGGTATGAGTTGTTTGATTTTACAAAAAATGATTTTGTAAAGATGTTTGCAAAATACAATTGGGTGAACTCAAGTCGTTCATTTAGAAATGTGAAATCAATAATCACTGGCTACATCAAAAGTGAAGATCGTACAAGTTTGTATGACTTGGCTGAATTTTCGGAAAATGACGTAAGTTCAGACGATATGTATGCAGACAAGTATTTTGCATCGGTTGATGAATTTGTTGACTTATTAAATAAATACGAAGAGCCATATCAGATTCGTATGAACGTGATTGCTGTATTATACTGGATTGGACTTACCGCTGGTGAAATTGTTAATCTAACAATCAATGATGTTGATTTTGAATCTCGTACTGTTCTCAATAGGACTGGTATTGATGCGAGGTTGATGGATATCATCAAGCAGTGTTATGAAATGAAACAATATGATGCTCCCAACATGGGAGGATACAGAACGTTTTATGTCATAAACGGTGATTACATCCTTCGCAAAACAGAGGACAGGACTGGAGCAGACAGTGACCCAAAGATATCTACAAATACAATTCATACCTATTTTATGCGATTGAATGATATTCTCGAAAAAAGAGGTTGTTCTAAGATTTTGGACCAAAGACATTTAACAAGAAACAACGAGTATATCAAGGTTTATGACTATTGCAAAACTCATCCAGAATTTAATCTTGTAGAACTTAGCTTCGGAAATGGTAAAGATCCTCTTGCAGACATTATCGGAAGAAAGTGTAGCAAGGTAGCCTATATTAGCTTCCGGCAAGGATACAAGGGCTGGATTGAGTATTTCCATAAAAATTAAAAATAGGGGCTTCGGCCCCTTAATTTTAACACGTTAGCTATATAATACAGGATACTCATTAGAAAGGGAAATGTAGATGAGAACGCTTTTGCTGTTCCGTGGAGCACCGGGTTGTGGGAAGTCCACCTATATTAAAGAGCATAATCTTGAGCAATACGTATTGAGTGCTGATACACTTCGCCTTATGTGCCAGAGCGCACAGGAAACACCTGCCGGGCAGATGGAGATTTCTCCACAGAATGATGATGTTGTATGGGAGATGCTTTTCAAACTGCTTGATGTGCGTATGAGTCATGGCGAGTTTACCGTGATTGATGCAACGAATTCCAAGACGGTCGAAATGAACCAATATAAGAATCTTGCAAAACAGTATCGTTATCGGATGTATGTTATTGACATGACGGACCTTCCGATCGAGGAATGCAAACGAAGAAACGCTCAGAGAGAATGGTTGAAGCGAGTTCCTGAAGCGGCCATTGATAAGATGTACGCTCGGTTTGCTACTCAAAAAGTTCCTTCTGGCGTGACAGTTCTTCCTTCTACTACGGATGTGATGTCCGATTTGAACTACTATCCGAATGACTTCAACCAGTGGGAAAAGATACATATCATCGGTGATGTTCATGGCTGTTATACTTGTTTAAGTGAATACCTTGGTGAGATGAAGGACGACGAACTTTATATCTTTGTTGGTGATTATCTCGATCGTGGCGTCGAAAACGTTGAGGTATTCAAGTTCTTGTGTGATGTTGTAAATAACAACCGCAAGAATGTGATCCTTTTGGAAGGAAATCACGAGCGTTGGCTGAACAAGTGGGGGCATGATGAACCGGTTCAGAGTGAAGAGTTTGCAAACTACACTCGTCCGCAGCTCTTTAAAGCCGGTATTGACAAGAACACTGCTCGTAAGATCTATTCCAGAGTCGGCCAGTGTGCCTACTTTGAATATGATGGGAAGCGGTATTTCGTGAGCCACGGTGGTTTGAGTTATTTGCCTTATTTTCTTCCTTTTGTGTCTGCTGATCAGATGATTAAAGGTGTAGGTCGCTATCCTGATATGCTAACCGTGGCTGAGTCTTGGGGAAAGTCGATGCCGGATAGCTATATTCAGATCTTCGGCCATCGAAATGTACAGGATGTTTCTATTGATATGGGTCATCGGTGCTACAATCTCGAAGGCAAAATCGAGTTTGGTGGATATCTTCGTTGTGTGGAGCTTGAACACGGTCAGCCTATCAAATGCGTAGAAACCAAGAATGATGTATTCCGAAAAGAGGAGTCAAAGACTGAAGCTGCCGCTGAGATGAAAACTGAGTTTGATAACGCAGAACTTGTTAGTAAGATGCGTCAAAGCAGATATGTGTTTGAAAAGCGATTTGGGGACATTTCTTCTTTCAACTTCTCTCGTGAAGCATTTTACAAGAAGCACTGGGATGAGGTTTCTACCAAAGCGCGTGGATTGTTCATTAACACTAAGACAAATAAAATCGTAGCTCGTAGCTATGATAAGTTCTTTGCGGTTGATGAGCGAAATGAAACGAGAATTGGAAACCTACAGAACACTTTGAAGTTCCCGGTGACCGCATATCTAAAAGAGAACGGATTTCTTGGTATCATTTCGTATGATGCAGAACAGGATGGTCTGTTTATTGCAAGCAAATCCACTCCTGAAGGTCCTTTTGCAGATATGTTCCGAAAGATTCTCATGGATACGACTTCTGATGAAGACCGTAAGAATCTAAAGGAAGTTGCAAAAGAGAATGGTTCCATCATTTTTGAGGTAATTGATCCTGTAAATGATGCTCATATCATCGAATACAAGAAACCGCACATTGTTTTGCTGGATATTGTTGCGAATGATATGAACTTCAGTGTGATGGATTACGATGATCTGAAGCGTGTTGCTGAAAAGTGTCATTTGCAGATTAAGGAGAGGGTTAAGATCTTTGAGAGCTGGAGTGAATTCTATCCTTGGTATGAGGAAGTCATGAACGAGAACTATCTGCATCATGGCTTTGAACACGTTGAAGGCTTTGTTTTGCGAGACAGCAACAATTTCATGTTTAAGATGAAGCTTCCTTATTATAAGCACTGGAAGTTCTTGCGTGGTGTCATGCAGAGCGTTCAGAAACGTGGCTATTATGAAAATACCGCAAAGTTGTTTACTGCTGAGGATAACCTGTTTTATGGTTGGATGCGTGAACAACGAGAGAAAGACCAGGAATCTTTCTGCAAAAAGGGTATTATTCAGTTACGGAATGAATTCTATGAGAATCGGCACGAATAACTAAGATATTTTCTTCCTCCGAAAATGCCCTGCGCGGGGCTGACAGCCGGGAAAGACCGGCGATATGGCCCTATGGCGGAATTAGGCATACGCAACAAGCTCAAACCTTGTAAAATTCTCAGTTCAAATCTGAGTAGGGCTACCAACCCATTTGCAGATGGGTAAGTGCTAGAATATTGGCAAATCGGAAAGACGGTTGACTGCTGGACAGACAGCTTTGATATGCTACCGTGGTGGAATGGCAGACACCGGAGACTTAAAATCTCCTGTCGGCAACGACGTGCCCGTTCAAGTCGGGTCGGTAGCACTAATATCCGGGTGTAGCTCAGTTGGAAGAGCGCGTGCTTTGGGAGCATGAGGCCGCAGGATCATGACCTGTCACTCGGACCAGCCCGAAAGGGCATGTAGAATTTTTCATTCACATTATTCCCAGCTCTCTGGAAACAGAGCAGTGTGGCATAGCAAGCTGGGTAGATTACGAGGATTAGCCAAGCGGATAAGGCAGTGGAATTTGACTCCACGACCGCAGGTTCGATTCCTGCACCCTCGATTTATATGCGGGTATGGTGTAACTGGCAGCCACGCGGATTTTAGGTGTCCGTGCCGAAAGGCGTGAGGGATCGTGCCCCTCTACCCGTACCACGGTCATAGAATGGTTGCGTACCGTTTGTTGATCTCCTTTGGCCACTATTATTCCCAGCTCGCTCGTAAGAGTGCAGTAGTGCTTTGTAAGCTGGGTGATTGTGCAGTTATTGTGTAGTTGGTAAGCACGCTTGCTGATGAAGTAAGAGGATGAGTTCAAAACTCATTGACTGCAAAATATGAAATCAGTTGTTCTAGCTCGTTCGTGGATTGGCCGTACATTGGCGACCGGAAAGACGTCATACCGGTAAAGGACGTCAAGCCAGACAAGAAGAGAAATAAGGTGTAAGCCGACTAGCTATCGGATAAATACTCTTCGGTTCGCCAGAAAACTAGAATGTAAAACGAATGGTTGGCTGTTTCTGATTTCATTTATATGCGACTGTAGTTCAATTGGCAGAGCGTCAGATTTCCAATCTGAATGTTGCGGGATCGTGCCCCGTCAGTCGCTCCACACGCAGCCCCTTACGCTGCACCGGTTGCTCAGAGCCGAAAGAAACCTATATGTTACGACATGGTTTCCAAGAGTGATCATATTGGAACGCGACGTAGCTTGGATAGTGAGAATTAAATTCTGAGGTATACTGCTGGATAGCTTAATGGTAAAAGCGCTCGGAAACGCCGAGAGATAAGGTTCGATTCCTTCACTGGCATCACGTCGATGAAAGTCGGCGTTTGCATGGGATAGTAGCTCAGTTGGTCAGAGCTGGCGGCTCATAACCGCTTGGTCGCGAGTTCAAATCTTGCCTGTCCCACCAGCCCGATAGGGCATACATAAAATCTGCTAGAACTTTTGTTTTATAAGCGAATGAATAATATGACGTTAATACGTCTATTATTTTTCGCTAATTTTTAAAGTTTTAGCTATATAATACAGGATACGAAAAGGAGGAATGAAAACTGAAGCATTACGGAGATATCACACAACTTCATGGATGGCAGATTGAACCGGTTTCCTGTATCACAGGAGGCAGTCCATGCCAAGATTTGAGTCAGGCCGGTAAACGTGAAGGTTTGGCTGGTGAACGCTCTGGATTGTTCCTTGAAATGATTCGTGTGATTACAGAAATGAGGGAGGCCACCAATGGGGAATATCCAAAATTCTCAATCTGGGAAAATGTCAGAGGAGCTTTTAGCTCAAGCAAAGGTGAAGACTTCAGATGTGTGTTGGAAAGATTTGCACGCATTGTCGAGCCAGACGTTTCAATTCCTCGACCTTCAGGAAAGAACGGAAAGTGGGCAAAATCTGGAGCGATTTCCGGTAATGGATGGTCTCTTGCATGGAGATTGTTCGACGCTAAATACTGGGGAGTCGCCCAGCGCCGCCAGAGAATCGCGCTTGTCATGGATTTTGGAGGACAACGTGCCTCAGAAATTCTATTTGAGCGCACGAGCATGCCAGGGGATTCTTGTGAGAGCATCCCGGCGTGGAAAACCTTTGCCCGAACTCCTGAAGCAAGCGTTGCTGGATATGATCGAATGGTGGAATCCGGGAACTCTGTCACAGGTGGTGCAGAAAGTGAAAGAACAAGAAGGTCTGGAAGAAAAGGAATTGGACGAGTATTGGAGTCAGACCATCGAGAGACTTCGATTCGATGCACAGAACCTGCAGCTTACACTCTAAAAATCCGTTCTGGATGTGAAGGTGGCGGTAAAGGCGCTCTGGTTCAAACTGAATTGAGCGCAACGATTTCTACGTTGCAAGACCAGACGCTAATTTGCTTGGCAGAAAATCCCTCCTTACATAATTTAAAACAAAAGATTTCGCCGGTGGTGTTTGAGAGTCACAGTCAGGATGCTCGATACACTCAACAGGGCGACACAAGTCCGACTTGTACTGCTCAGTGGGGAACTGGTGGCAATAATATGCCGCTGGTCGTTGAAAAGAAAGCCTTTGCAATGCAGCGCATTGGCGAGTACAAGGAAAGTGAACGCGCCAGTACGATGAAATCTCGTGACTACAAAGATGCAACTGACCTGATTGCAGAGAAAGAAATGAAGAATCTACGATGGATTGTTCGCCGTTTGACTCCTTTAGAGGATGAACGGCTTCAGGGCTTCCCTGATGGTTGGACCGATATCGGTGACTGGATTGATGAGAATGGGAAGAAGCACAAAACTTCTGACGCAGCTCGGTACAAGGCACTCGGCAATTCGATTGCATTGCCTCAGTGGTATTGGATTTTCCAGAAAATGAAGCCGTATATCGGTGAAAATCCTACGCTTGGCAGTCTCTTTGATGGTATCGGCGGTTTTCCGCTAGTATTTCAAAGTACATATGGAGAAGGTACTGCTATTTGGGGGTCGGAAATTGAACCGTTCTGCGTTGCGGTGACAAAGAAGCATTTTCCAGAAAAGCAAAGAGGATAAAAATGGGAGCTTTTATTGCAAGACAGCCTAATGGTCTGTTGTGTAGGTTTTCTTCGGTTGTAGATTGTATTACCGATTACAACATGACAGAAGATGATTACATCGAAATGTGCGCCGAAAAGGCACGAGAAGAAGCAAGAGACGTTCTTGACCATTATATTAAGCCGTTTGAAATGGTTGACAGGTGTTTCTTCCCGAACAACATGACAATCGAAGAACACAAGCGGATTATGAAGGAAATGGAAAAGCCCGTTGACAAAGCAACTCATATTCCGTAATAAGAAAATCTCATAAAAGGCTAATTCAAATAATAGGTGACCTAATGAACAGAAAAATTCTTATCAATGTAACTATCGACCACGGTTCCTTGAGCCTTCCGGCAAGTCCTATCTTTCAGAAGGAGAAGAACACGTATCTCTGTCCGTTTTGTGTGACAAAGCTGGAAAAGTTTGAATACGAGTGTTCTGATTGTCATCACAAGATGGATTGGAGTAGGTTTACTGAAAAGAAGGAGGAGATGTTTAGTTGAATATAGATTTCTTCCAACGGCGTAAAACTCAGCTTGAAGATGCACTTCTTTTGAAGAATCAGGCGGTCGATATGCTTGATTATCTAAAGACACACTGTATCAGCAGTGACCAGTATTGTGCAATTCGAGATTGTATTGAAGAAGCTGCGAAGATTCTGGAGAGCGATCTCGAATATGCAAACAACAAACTGCAGTCCGCATTCAGACCTAAGCATGGTCTGAACAACAGATTGACTCGTGCTCAATCTAAAATGTTTCGTGATAGGGAATATTAAAAAGGGGTGATGCCGTATGAACACGTGTAAGAAAATATGCAACTGGTGTGGTCGTGAAATCAAGCCGATAGGCAGCGAGCAGGGAATCAGTTTTGAACATCAATACTCTTACGGTAGCCAACTTGATGGTTCATGTTTGAGTTTTGATTTATGTCCTGAATGTTCAGAACGGCTCCCAGTAGTGCTCGGTGCGATGTTTTTACATAATCCCTTAAAGGATGATTTCTAACGGTAAAAGCCGTATGAAATATAAGCCATCAATAAGCCAGACGGAGGACAACATATAGAATGAATAGTGCATGAATTGATTTAAGATAGCAGAAAGAAACATAAGTGATTATCAGTGAAACAAAATTACATAAAGGAGACTTGATATGGCAGATAGAATTTTTAATCTTCCTCAGACCCGTGGCTCTTTTGAGATGGCTGGTAAGGTCACCGGCACCCAGCGTAGTAACTTCTATAACGAGAAGGAGACTAAGAGTGGTGCTATGCGCCGTGTCCTGAGCTTTGGCGTTCAGACTTCCAATGAAAACACTTTCTATATTGATCTGGCTGGTATGCCTCGTGATAAGGTTTACTTCTTCCGCCGTGCCGATAAGGACAAGGGCATCGAGAAGGATAAGAAGGAAGTCGCTTGGAAGGATCGTCTGACTTATGTTGCACCGGAAGGCTATGATATGATTGGCGTTAAGGTCGGTGTTACCAAGAAGACGAATGAGTCTGGTAAGGTCGTCAATGATAACAAGACTCTGACTGACTTCGATGCAGCCAAGGAGATTTCCGAGAATCTGCATGACGGTGACAACGTGTATATCCGTGGCAACATCGAGTACAGCACTTACAACGGCAAGCACCAGATCCGCTTCGTTCCTACTCAGGTGTCTCTGAGCTCCAAGGAAATTGACTTCGATGCAGAGGGTTTCGAGGAGCTGGCTCTGTTTACTCAGACCATTATTTACACTGGTTGCCGCAAGAGCGATGAGTGCGATGAGGTAGTTGTTGATGCAAAGATCGTGAATTACAACACTATCGAGGATGCAGAGTTTTTCATTGACTATAAGGCAAACACTCAGAATAAGGTTCTGGCAGACTCTATTCGTAAGCGTTTGAAGCCCTATACCAGTTTTGAGTGCTTTGGCCCTATCGTTAATCAGCAGAAGGTTGAGGAAGTTGAGACCGAGAATATCTGGGGTGGCCCCAACAAGATGAAGCGCCAGAGCACCCCGGCGGTTCGCAAGCTGTATATTGAGGGTGTTAATCCTGATTCCTTTGATCCGAATCCTGGTGACAAGGATGCGGAGCCTACTTACACTGAGGACAATATTTCCGAGGCACGGGCAAAGATTGCCGCTAACGCTCAGGCAAAAAATGACTTTGATGGCAAGGCTGCTGAGAACGACACCTCTTGGTGGGGTGGTCCCAATAAGTCTGTTGCAACTCCTGCAGATGAGGAAGAGGTCGATTGGGGCTAAAATTTTTTAGTATTAGCTATGTAATACAGGATACATAAGGAGTTTAGTTATGCAGAATACTCTTGAGTATACCGCCTATAATGGCATGAAATTTTACATTGTCTACATCGAAGCACTTGAAAAGGAACCTGAAGAAGACTCTCCGATGATGTCTATTGTGTTTACTACGCATCCTGAGATTATTGCAGAAGCTAAAGCTTATGCGGAATGTAGTAACGATGCTGTACCGGTAGGGTGCAAGGATCTTCTTGTTGATAGTGTGGATAGTATTACCCGCCAGTTGGATTATATTGCTCATGCAGTTGAGACTGGTGATCCATGGTATGAGTGCCTGAAAGTTTAATAAAAGAAAAGATTTAGAGAGGAATTTACATATATGGCTATGATTCGTAAGGCAAATGCCATTCGCAAGAAAATTAAGATTCTTGTCTATGGCGAACAGGGTACTGGGAAATCTCGTCTGGCTATGCAGATGTGTTATTTGAAGAATGCAGATGGCCGTCCATTTCGTGTTTTATATATTGATACCGAGAATGGCTCTGTTGACAATTACACAGAGGAACTTGAAGCAAACGGTGTTGATCCTGAAAACCTACTTGTTGTGTATACGCAGTCTCTCGCAGAGGTACAGGATTTCATTAAGACTGTTGCTGACAATGAAGACTTTGAGTATTCGGATGGAAGTGTAATTCTTGATGCGGACGGTAATCCATTCCGTGCTGATGCGATTGTTGTTGATTCCACGTATATTTTGACCCTTACTTGTAAGCAGGGGCTTTCGGAATTCTCGAAAAAGCGTGCAAAAGTAAAAGCAAACGCACAAGGTTTGACTGGCGATGAAAAGGCAGTCAAGATTGAGGGCGCTGGTATGGAGCTGAAGGATTACCAGCAGTTGAATTTCAAGGGGCAGTCTTTGATTCTGGATCTGAATGCAACTGGTGTTCATTATGTTGTTGTCTGCCGCGAAAAGGACGAGACTGAAAACAAGATTGTGAATGGTTCTTCTGTCAGCGTATCGACTGGTCGAAAGATTCCTGATGGATTTAAAGGTCAGGGTCATAATGTTGATACTGAAATTCGTCTGTACAAACAGAACGGTGCACATCTTGCTTATTTCGTTAAAGACAGATCTGATGTGCATCGAGACGAAGAAATTGTTGAAGATCTTACCTTGCTGGAATACCAAAGCCTTATCTCTAATAGTGCAAAGAATAAGGATTTCGTTATTAAAAACGGACTGAGCGATGCAGTCAAGACTGAAATCAAGCTGAATATGCGTGATCTTGGTCTTGATGAGAATGAAATTGAAGAATCTTCTGATGTAAAGAAAGAACTTTCGCTTGATGAGCTAAAGGCCAATCTAAGCAAGATGTTGTCTGATGCATCTCCGATTAAGAAAAACGCAGCAAAGAATGCGGTTGAGGAAGCTGGCTTGTCTACTCGATTCCGTTCCATGACTGATATCGAGGAACTGAAGAAGGTTGCCGCAATCATGGAGAAGGAACTGGCTTAATGGAACTTACCCGTAAATGCAAAATTTGCGGGAAGAATATTTTCATCGAGCGAGACCGTAGCACGTTTTTCTACGACAAGACCGGCTTTTGCCATAAGGATTGTTTTGTAGAAAAAAAGAAAAATCAAAAACGCCCTTGGACAGATGACCTGCTAAGGGCATTTTTTGACAAAGTGAAGCCCGCTACGGATAAAAAGGTCGATGATCTTCTTTCCAAAAAGAGAGAACAAGACCACAATCGTGAGCTTGCACAGATCAAACAGGAAGAAAAAAAGATTCTTTTCGACCATATTCGAGATACATACGCCCCGGCGGTTGTTCCGGGTAGCTTCTACTCGAAACTTACGCAGTTGATTTCCGGTAATTATTACAAATATAGAGGTTCGATTCCTCCGCTAGAACTTTACGATATGTGGGTTTTAGCGAAACCCCGACTAGATAAAATAATTGCCGAGAAAGAAGCAAAAGGTTTTGATATGAGTCAGCGATGGAATTATGACTTGGCTGTTTTGCTGGCACAATATCCGAGTTATCTCGAACAAAAAGAAAGACAAGCTTCGATTCGTAGTGAATGCGAAGGTAAAACAAAAGAAAACCTGACGGAAACGGTACTGAAACGGATGAAAACAGTACCAAAACAGAGTAAAAACGAGAATGAAATTGATATAAATGCAATTCTCGATGAGATATAAAAGAGGTTGGTAAATGGATAATACAGTTCATGACGCACAAAGATTGAAGGAGCTTCAGGTACTTCCTCTTGAGCGAAAGATTCAGATTACTCAAAACCGCATCCAAGAATGGTATATGCACTACGATGGTGGTGTGTATGTTAGCTTTTCTGGTGGCAAGGATTCTACTGTACTTGCCTATCTGACGAGGCAGTTATTCCCAGATGTTCCGCTCGTGTTTAGTAACACTGGTTTGGAATACTCGTCGATCCAGAAGTTTGCACGAGATGCAGGTGCAGTTTTTGTTTATCCTAAAATGGGATTCAGTGATGTGGTCTCTACATACGGCTATCCTCTTATCTCTAAAGAAGTGGCAGAAGCGATTTACTATGCTAGACGAATCAAAAATAGCGGCGTAGCCACCATGAGAGAGAGAGAGAGTAAGAACGACTCTCAGGAAAAGACCGGAACTACTCGGAATGAGAACGGTAAGTTCGGGAGGTGCCTTTAGCAATCCTTGGCTTTATGATGAGACAGGCGTATTTCAAGGAAATAGACGAACCATTCTTCTGGGAAATGAGCCAGATATAACGGATGGCAGTTCTGTATCTTCTGGAAAGTCAATGTTTAATAAAGAAAAGTGGTTGCCAGCAGCTCAAGAATTGCCAATCTTCATTTCTCATTATTGTTGTAATGTAATGAAGAAACTTCCAATGAAAAAATATTCTCGCGTGAGTAAGCGTAAGCCAATCATTGGAACATTAACAGATGAGAGCCGCATTCGTAAGCAGGCTTGGATTCGTCATGGGTGTAATGCTTTTGATAGTAAATCCCCAACAAGTCAGCCAATGAGTTTCTGGACTGAACAAGATGTGCTTACATTTATCAAGCAGTCTGGAATTAAAATCGCAGATGTCTATGGAGATGTCGTCCCTATGAGTGATAAGCCAGAAGCCCCGCTGTGCTGTACTGGATGTGACCGTACCGGATGCACATTTTGCGGGTTCGGAGCACACAACAAGAACGACAATAGATTTCTGACGCTTGCTGAACTTGACCTCAAAAAGTACGAGTACAGTATGAACGGCGGTCAATGGGTGGACAATCCGAGATATGATGCTACTGCACCTGAGCACGATGGTGTCTGGAAGAACTGGAACCCGAAGAAAATCTGGGTGCCCAGCAAAGAAGGTCTTGGCCTGAGAAAAGTTTTTGATATGTTCAATGAACTGTATCCAAATAACAAAATTCAGTATTAAAAGTATAGAGGGAGGTGGATGAGTGGAACTCATTTCAAATATCCCGAACGAAATTCTATTTGTCGGCGCAATTTACAAGCATCCTGATTATTTGGTCGAGTATGGGCATTATGTCAAGAGCAAGTACGATTTTGCCGATGAAGCAACAAAATTTTTCTACGATGCAGCGTTAATTATTTACGAAACTCGGACTCAAGAATTCAATAAAACATCTGTTTTAACGTTTATGGCTGAAGACGAGTCCAGATTGTCCCAATACAAACGGCTAAAGGGCTGGTCAACCATTGAATACTACATGAGCCTTGCAAATGACGAGGACATCAAGGGATATTTCAATATCCTAAAAAAATATTCGTTACTTCGTGAGTATCAGAGAAACGGATTCAATATTGAAGGAATCTTGAAGCATCGACAGTTTGAAATGTTTGGTGCTCAGGACATTTACAAACTGATTCGTGGTAAGGCTGACAAGATCAATACCGTCATCATTACAAACGACGATGCTGAGATTTTGAATAATGGTCTGCTGCCAATGGTCAATGAACGTCTGAGCGTTCCTGATATGGGCTTGCCGTTCCAGTATCCTATCATGAATGATTTGTTCCGAGGATTGAAGCTTGGCACTGTGATGTTCAATGGTATGCCATCTAACGCTGGTAAGACTAGATACATGATGGCGATTGTTGCATACGTCACATTGGTTCAGAAGCAAAAAGCACTTCTGCTGCTAAATGAGATGGATCTCGAATCCGTCCGATACTGCTTACTGGTCACTGCTATCAATAATCCTGAGTTTCAAGAGCTGCATGGTCATCGTTTTCATAAGGACGAGCGAGAAATCACCCTTGGAATGTACCGGGATGCAAATGGAAACTTCATCTTCAGAAAACAAAACGAAGACGGAGAATACATAGAAAGCATTGATGAGTTCACCGCTCGCGTCTATGAGGAAAGCGAAGAGTATCGCAATGTGCTTGATGTTTGCCAGTGGATTGAGAGCGAATCACAAGGCTTGATTATCGCAAAGGATGTCTCCGCTGATTATAGTGATAAGTCTCTGCGGTTCGAGATCCAGAAGGCAGCTCTCACCCAGGGTGTCAAGTATGTGTTCTACGATACTCTAAAGAACGATATTGCTTCGATTGGTGAATGGGCAGCATTTAAGGTCACAGCCACCGAACTTGAAGAGATTGCGAAAAATCTGAAAATCTTTATCTACGGTAGTATCCAGTTGGCTGAAAATGCTCATGAGTATCTTCCTGATGAGCTGAACTCAAACAATATTGCTGAGTCAAAGATGATTAAGCACGTTGCTTGGACTATGGTTCTATTCAAGGAGATTCCAAAAGATAAGTTCGCGAAGTATCAGTACATTTCCCATGATCCTGAATGGGGCGGTGACTGTGCCCATCGGTTGAATCCAGATAAACGGTATTATGTTGGAAACATCGACAAGAATCGTTTTGGCGAAAAGAAGAAAATCATGTTTGAAGTGAATTTGAACCAGAATGTCTGGAAAGAGGTCGGTGTCTGCACCAGAAAGTAAGGAACTACAATGGTAAATATCGCAGATTTGAAAAATTACATTCTTGAAGAACAGCAGATTGAGCCAATTCTGGAGGAGCTTGGCTGTCATCATATTAGTCACAAAGCTGGATATTACCAGTGTGCGAATCCAGATGGTGATAATAGAACGGCACTCTGTATCTACGAGAATGAAAATCTTACTGCGGTAGATTACACACGAGACATTGCTAATGGAAAGACCAGCTATGATTTGATTTCTGTCGTCCAGTTTTTTCTGGAACTGTCTTTCCCAAAAGCCATCAAGCAAATCTGTGAATGGGTTGGACTTGACTACTATCACAACTTTGAGGAAGACCTTCCTAAAAGTATGTTGATTCTGAAAGAACTTATCGCCATGCAAAATGAAGGTGAAGAACACGAGGATGACCGTCCGATAGTCCCCATCTCCGAAGCCATCCTCGGTTATTACAAACCTTATGTGAACCAGATTTTTGCTGACGATGGGATATCTTATGAGACGCAGCAGGAATTCGAGATTGGCTTTGATGAGCTGACAAATAGAATCACGATTCCAATTAGAGATGAAATTGGTACTCTGGTTGGTGTAAAGGGAAGATACTTTGGCAAGCCGCCTGAAGGCAAGATGAAGTACAAGTATATTGAGCCGTGTGCCAGAAACCGCATTCTATATGGTCTGTATAAGACAGAGCCGTATATCAAGAATGAAGGTCTGGTATATGTTGGTGAGGCCGAAAAGTCTGTCATGCAGATGTGGAACATGGATGTCTGCAACTGTGTGGCGACTGGCGGTAAGAAAGTTTCACAGAATCAAATTGAAATTTTAACACGTCTTTGCGTTGATATTTGTTTTGTCTTTGATAAAGACGTTCAGCTTAGTGAGCTTATGGTTCTCGCCAATCGATTCGTCGATGGCGTAAGTGTGTATGCTGTAGTAGATGATAAAGGGATTCTGGATGAAAAGGAAGCCCCGACTGACAATCCTGAAAAATTTAAGGCATTGATTGAGAATTGTGTTAGGAGAATTAAATGAATGTAAAACTCTGGAAGGGGAGTAGGAACGACCTATCCGACCCGATTGGAACGATTATGGAGAATAGAGGGGTCGAGGATTATAAGACCTACATGAATCTGGATGATTCTTGCTTAAATTCTCCGTGGGAATTGGATGATATTGAGTATGCCGTCATGATGTTGAATAAACACCTTTGGAAAAAATCTACTATCTCTATCCTTGTTGACTGTGATGTGGATGGTTTCACAAGTGCTTCGATGATGTTTCAATATTTGAAGGCGATTGGTTATTTTAGAAAAATCAATGTTCTGTATCATAGTGGCAAGGAACATGGACTCTCTAAAGAAATTGAGGTTCCACCTGAAACTACCTTGCTGATTATTCCTGACGCTGGCAGCAATGATGTTGAGCAGTGTAAGGAACTCCATGAAAAGGGCATTGATATTTTGATTCTTGACCATCATATCTGCGATAGAGAAAATCCTTACGCAGTAATCGTCAACAATCAGAATGGTACATATCCTAACAAGGAACTTTCTGGCGCTGGCGTGGTGTATAAGTTTCTTCAGGCTGTTGATGAAGATAATTGGACTAATGTTGCAGACCGATATCTTGATCTGGTGGCTGTTGGAAACATCGGTGATGTCATGGATATGCACTCGCATGAGACAAAGCGCCTTTGCACGAAAGGTCTGGCACGAATTGTAAATCCGATGATTTGTGCTCTGGTTGAGGCGAATAGCTTCAACATTAAGGGTGACCCGACCATCAATGATATTCAGTTCTATATCGTCCCGATGATGAATGCGCTGATTCGTGTTGGCTCATCTGAGCAAAAGAAGCGGATGTTCCGTGCAATGGTCGGTGAAGAACAGACTTTCCAGTACACTCCGACTCGTGGTAAGAACGCTGGTGTCACGATTGATGAAACTCTTGCGCAACATGTGGCTCGTGAGTGTTCCTCTTGCAAGTATCAGCAGAATAAAATCAAAGACAAGGCTGTTGGAGAGCTCCAGAAGTTGATTGAAAAGCACGGTGCAGACCAGAATAAAATCCTTTTCTGCAACTCTACTGGTATTCTTGATAACACTCTAACTGGTGTTGTGGCAATCAAGCTTGCTGAAATGTATGCGAAACCGTGCGTGTTGCTCCGTACTTTTACTGACGAACCGGATTATTATGGTGGCTCAATGAGAAATCCTGACGGTTCTCCGATTGAAAGTTTAAAGGAGTTCTTGATGAGTACCGGAGATTTTGAGTCAGTTCTTGGTCATGATAACGCAGCTGGTGTGAAAATCAAGAAAGAAAATGTGCCAAAAGCGATTGCGGATTGTAATGAGTTGCTTAAAAATGTCACGATGAGTAAGGAAATCGTGGTCGATTTTGATTTTGACTATAGTAGGTTGACTGTTGCATTGCCGAAGACCATGTATGAAATGCATAAAATCTGGGCACAGGGAATCTCCGAGCCGTATTTCTACATTAAAAACATTCCGCTGATTCATAGTGGATGTGCTCCGATGGGCAAGAACGGCAATATGTGGAAGTATTCTGATGAAGAAAAAGGCATTGATTTTGTGTGCTTTGCTGATAATGGTCGGATGATTAGCTGGATCAACAATGATTTTTATGGTGGGCAGGAAGAAAAATACATCAATGCTGTATGCCGGTTGTCTTTGAATCAGTATGGAAATAAGGTGACTCCGCAAGCACAGATTATTGATTTTGAGGTGATTTGATATGGGAAATTGGAAACGTGCTATCGCCATCGACTTTGATGGAACTCTCTGTGAGAATAATTATCCTGATATCGGTGAACCAAACTGGAATGTGATCTACCAGGCAATTCAAGAACAGAAGCACGGTGCTGGTCTGATTCTCTGGACTTGCCGGGAAGGAAAGCTTCTGTATGATGCAATGGAGGCTTGCTTTGATTGGGGTATTCAGTTTGATGCCATCAATGAGAGTCTTCCTGAGTGGAAAGAGCATTTTGGTACTGCACCTAGAAAGGTCGGTGCTGATGAATATTGGGATGATAAGGCCAGAACTGTAAAGAATGGAGAGTTGGTTGACAATGACTAATGCGAATAATTACGATTTATCATTAAATCTATTGGATGGTGCATATCAATCACTCGCGAATGCTCTTAAAAACTTGGAATTGCTTCGAGAAGGAACTGTGTTTAATCAGGTTTTGAATGATGATACGCATATTATTGAACCGGATGAATTGACTTATATTCTTGATAAATTTGCAGAACAGCATCCTGATTGGGAAATCTGTATTGAAACTGACTATGGGACGATTAGTGAAAAACTCAAAATGAATCATAATTTCTACGAAGGAATGGGTAATATGATTGTCCTTGATTTTGAATGAAGATGACAAAACGACGATATAGACATTACAGAATTGATTATCGCACATATAATTACACACTCAAGAAATATCACAACTTACACAGAGAAATCTACGCTGAAAATGCAAGAGATGCAGTTAAAATGCTAAGAAGTAAAGAATGTAATCGTGAGTTTGAGATTGTTAAAGTCTGGTTTGTTGATATTTTTGGTGATAAAAACGATAGATTTTATCCACGAACTTATGTGATTGACAAAGAAGATTATGAGTGAGGTGCGCAATGATTATTACTACTCCTACTTGCAAAAGGCTTGAAAGTGAAATTCAAGCTTTAATTGAAGAATGTAAACGCCGGACTGATAATCCATGTAAGACTGATAATCTATGTGGATTATGTGATGATTGTCGTTATCTTGATTTTTGTAAAAAATATTATGTAGAAGACGAAGATATGTATGGTTGGAAGATTAAAATTAAGGAGTTTGACTGATGGCGGTTTACATTACAGGTGATATTCATGGTGATTTTAACCGTTTTTTAGAATTAGAGAAATTTTGCCATGAATATAATCTTGGGAAGAATGACTGGATTATATGCCTTGGCGATGTCGGGTTGAACTACTATGGCAAGGACGATGATCGAGAATGGGGTATCAAGACTATTGCTGCAGATATTCCTGCGAATTTGTTTTGTATCCATGGAAATCACGAACGCCGCCCATCTCGTAAGGATGGCTATAAGACAAAGGAAATTAGTGGAGATATTTGCGGCAAAGTGTGGTATGACCCACATTATCCCAATCAGTATTTTGCTATTGATGGCGAAGTTTACCAGATTCTTGCTGATAGGGAAATTCTGAACTGTCTTGTTTGTGGCGGAGCTTATTCCGTAGATAAATGTTATCGGTTGGAGCGTGGATGGAACTGGTGGCCGGACGAACAGCCTAATGAGAAGACTAAGAAAAAGATCTGGAATATTACACATAACCCTCAAATCGATGATATTGATGTTATGCTCACGCATACCTGTCCATTCCGGTTCATTCCAACTGAATTGTTTATCGGTGGTATTGATCAAAGCACAGTAGACCAATCAACTGAAATATTCTTTGATAATATATACGAATGTTATCCTAACGATTGTAAACCATTCTGGTACTTCGGTCACTTCCATGGTAACAAGTACACTGACGACTATGTGATGCTTTTTGATGACATTATTAAGTTTGGAGATAAGGTGAAGAGTGATGATTAAAGATAAAAATTTACGAGTGCTTGATTATATTGATGGCAAAGAAATCCTCATTCAGATGGGTGAGGAAGGTTCTGAGCTGTCGAAAGCTGCGATAAAGTTTTATCGTGCAATTGACATGAAGAACCCGACACCTGTAAGCATTAACGAGGCTTATGAAAACCTCGTAGAAGAATTCGGTGATGTGCTGAACTGTATCTACGCATACTATGATGATGACGAGGATTGCATCTTGGCGTTTACATCGAAAGAGAATGAGATTGCTAACGAGAAGCGCAAGCGTTGGATTAAGCGCTTGAAGGAACGTAATCAGTTTTAATGGTGAAAGGAGAATAGATGTCAAATAATTTTGTAAATCTTCATGTACATACAGCGCAGGGTTCGTTACTTGACTCTATTCTTACCGTCAAGGAACTTGTAGACTTTGCCAAAGAGAATGGTCAGAAGGCTATTGCTGTTACGGATCATGGCAAGATGCACTCTTTCGTTGACCAAGTTAAGGCTTGTAAAGCAGAAGGTATTAAGCCTATCATCGGCTGTGAAGTCTATGAAGTAGATAATCAGGCAGAGAAAGCCGATACAAAAGACTATAAACAACCTCGTTACCATCTTGTTTTACTAGCAAAGAACGAGACCGGTTTAAAAAATCTATTTAAGATTGTTTCAAATGCTTGCGTTGATGGCATGTATAAAAAGCCTCGAACTTCTTTGAACATCATTGAACAGAACGAGTGGGGTAAAGGTATCATCTGTCTTACGGCCTGTCAAGTTGGTCGAATGAGTAGATTGCTTGTTGATGGAAACGAGACTGAAGCATGGCAGTTATGGAACAAACTGAAATGGATCTTTGATGACGTGTTTATGGAAGTTCAGTCTCATGATACGCCAGATCAGGCTGAAGCTAATGCCAAAATTGCAGCTTTTATTAAAAAGTACAATCTTCCGTATACTATTACAACCGATGCTCATATGCTTTCCAAGGAAGATGTTGATGCACATTCAGTTTTTGTAGAAATTGGAGAAGGACGAGAAGTTGGAGAAAGTTATGTTGACTGCTATCTTCAGACCGAAGACGATGTGCTGAGAACACTTTCAAAGCAGTTTGATGAAGACTTCATCCGAGAAGGCTGCTCAATGTCTGTGAAGATTGCAGATATGGTTGACGATATTGATATTGGTCTTGGTCAGCCAAACCAGATGCCCGAAGTGAAAATTGAAGGTGAATTTGATTCGCATCTGGATTACCTGCGTTACCTCGTTTATTCTACTTTTGATGAAAAATTCGGATGGATGAGTAAAGAAGAACAGCAAACCCGGCGGGACAGAATTGAGATGGAGCTTGACGTTCTTGAATACGTTGACTACATCGATTACTTCATTATGCTATATATGCTTTGCAAGGTGGCTGATGAACGAGGTATCCCTCGCGGCTATTCTCGTGGTTCTGGTGCAAACTGTCTATGTCTATTTATGCTAAACGTTACGCAGATTGATTCTGTTCGTTGGGATCTTGACTTCTCTCGTTTTGCAAATAAGGGTCGTAAGAGTCTCGCGGACTTCGACTTTGATATTAGCCGTCGTCGTCGCAAAGAACTTGTTTCTATTGCAGAAGAGCTTTTTGGAAAAGAGAGTGTAGCACCAATCGCAACTTTTAATTCTCTGTCTACCAAGGTTGCCATTAAGGATATTGGAAAGGTACTGAACGAAGATCCAGAAAGCCCATATTATATGCAGATTCCGTATGAATTGCGAAATGAAGTTGCTAAGTTGATTCCGACCGTGAAAACATTGGATGATCTCGGAGAAGAAGTTGAGAAGGAAGTTCTATTGAAGGACATTCTTGGAAAGAGCGAGCAGCTTTCTAATGTGTATGATAAGTTCCCTCTATGGTTTAAGTACGTTATGCGGCTTGAAGGTTTACCGAAAAGTATGGGTCGCCATGCTGCAGGAACTTTGATTACACCTAAGCCTGTCATTGAATATTGTCCTCTCTGTATGGATAGAGAAGGAAATCAGATGTGTCAGCTTGAAATGCACAATGCAATGGACGACTTATCATTGGTCAAGATGGATTTTCTTGGTCTTGAAAATTTGGATACGATTGATGACACATTAAAGATGGCCGGTCTAACTTGGAAGGATGTTGACATTAACCATCTCGACCTAAACGATAAGGCGGTCTACGACGCAGTTTATAAGTCTGGACACACAATTGGTATTTTTCAGATGGAGTCTGCTGAAGCTCGAAAGATGTGTGTTGAAGCAAAATGTGACAACGCCGAGGATATCATTGTTGTGAATGCAGCAAACCGCCCTGGTACTAAGGACAGTTTCCCGACGTATTGCTCCAATAAGCTTCATCCAGAGACTATCAAACTACTTCATCCTGATATCAAACAGCTTTTTGCCAAGACTCAGTACATTCTTCTTTATCAGGAACAGGCTCTGGCAGTATTTCGTTATGCAGGATTCCCTGAAACTGAGGTTGACAATGCTCGTCGTGCCATTGGTAAGAAAAAGAAAGATGTTATGGCATCCTTGGAGGTCCAGTTTAGAGATGGTCTTCACAAAAAAGGATGGAACGATTATCAGATTTCTGAGATGTGGGCATTGATCTTGAAGCAGGCTTCTTATTCCTTCAACCGGGGGCACGCAGTTGCTTATGGACTTCTTTCTTACCTGACAGCATACCTGAAGACTCATTATACTGAGTATTTCATGGCTGCGTGTATGATTACTAAAGAAGATGATTCTGGCAAAATGGGTGTGTTTATCAATGAATGTGACCGTTTACATATCCGGGTCCTTCCTCCAAGTGTTAACAAGTCTGATATGGAATTTAAGGCCGATGCGGAGAAACACACAATTCTGTTTGGTTTGAAAGCCATTAAGGGAATGGGCGAGAGTGTCGCATCAGGAGTAATTGCAGATCGTCCATATTCTGGATTGGCAGACTTTGTTCAGAGAGCAAACGGTGGCAAGATTGGCGCTTCAAATGTTGTCAAGTTGATTAAGGCTGGAGCTATTCCAACAAAGGACAAGAGAAAAATCTTAATCACTTTTGCAAATATGGTTTTTGAGAACGAGTATAAAGAGAAGAGTTTCCGCGAAATGGCATCTCTCCCCAAGATCTCTATTCTCAAAGACGAATACGGAATTGACACAGATTCTATTAAAGACAAACCTACCAGACTCGCCTTATATAATAAGGTAAGAAAGGAGCGCTGGGAAGCGGACACATGGAATCGAAAGAAAGAAAAAGACAAAAAGCGGAATGCCTTTATGCAGGCGTTTGCTGAAAAGTATATGCAAGACGAGCACATGTGGGAATTTGAAACCCTTTCAATGTTCTTGACTAGCAATCCCATTAAGGATGCTTGTACCTATATTGATGCTGGTCTTGATACTGTAGAGGATTACGGTGAGGCAACTGCTATTTGTGTCATCGTAGATATCCAAAAAAAGAAGGATAAACGTGGCAACCAGTTTGCGTACTTACATGTTTACACGACAGGTGGTATTGTCGAAATGATTTGTTGGGCATCTCAGTATGCACGATATTCAAGTCTGATTTCAAAGGGTAGCGATCTTGCAATCCTTTGCAAGAGAAAAGAAAATTCGTACATTGTTGAGAAGATGAAGCCCTACAAGCAGTGGCTGCGTGATAGAGAGATAAAGTAATGAATGGTGTTTTATATACTATTGACGGAGAGGTTCTTTGTGAGCTTCCTATGTTTAAAATTGATTGGTACAAAGATAAAACTGTAATTAAGATACATTGTACGAATTGTTGCGTCGTTAGAAAAGTTCAGAAGTGGAAGTTTGATTGCGCAGAACAATGCGAGCTTACCACAAAATGGTTTTATTGCAGAGTGTGCGGAGGACTGACAGAATTTAGATTAGGTGCATAATAAGAGGGTTATAAAGTGGCAGATAAGAAATTTAATGAAAATATGATCCGTTGCTACATCAGGATAAAACGAGTCTTTTATCCGAAAGATGGAAGGGAGGTGGAGCCCGGCGGCTTCGCCACTTTCTCTGCCGAGGTGGTAAAAGTCAAGCAGGGAAATCCTATCATGAGTCGATATAGTGACCTCCGACTGAAGGGCAATGTCCCTAGTCTTGATATGAATAAAACTTATTCGTTCTGTGGTGAGTATGTTCATCATGAAAAGTTTGGTGATCAGTACAAAATCATCTACATGAATGAGTTTCAAGAGATCACTGACCCGGAAGAACAAAAAAGCTTTCTCCGTTTTATTTTGACCGATCATCAGTTTGAGATGCTTTATGAAGCATTCGATAATCCGTATGAAGTTATCAAGAATGGTGACATCAAGGCTCTTTGTACTATTAGCGGTATTACGGAAGGTCGAGCACAAAAGATCATTGACTCTTTTGAACGCAACATTGATAACAGTGAAGCGTACACAAAACTGATTGAGTACGGTCTGACTCCCAGTGCTATTGAAAAGCTTGTTCGTCAGTATCACGGTGCAGACATTCTGGTAAAAAAGATTGAGGAGAATCCTTACGTCCTGATTGATGATGTGTATGGTATCGGCTGGAAAAAAGCTGACGCTATTGCTTTGAATATGGGCTTAAAGCACAATTCGCAATTTAGAATCGAAGCTTACGTCATGCATTTTCTTGCTGCTCGTGCCGAAGAAGGTAACTCTATTATCCCGGCAAACCAGACAATCAATAGCTGTATTAAGGAACTTGATTTGAACGAGGGTGATCAAGAAGTCATCAAAAGGGCACTTTTCCATTTACATGATGTCCGTGAAACGCTTTGGTGGAGTGATGACCGTCAGGAATTTGCTTTAACTAGAGTGTGGAATCTTGAAGATAAAATCGCAAAGGAAATCAAGCGACTGGCGGATGCACCTGTTGAGCCGATTGGTCGAAACATGGATGCTGCAATCAATGAAGCCGGGAATGCGCTTGGCATCGAGTATACTGAGGAGCAAAGAGATGCTATTAAAAAGGTATGCTCTAGCAACGTCTGTATCTTAACAGGCTACGGCGGAACTGGTAAAAGTACCGTTGTCGCTGGTGTTTTAAAGGTTCTTCGTGGCAAGTCTTTCGCTCAGACTGCACTTTCTGGTCGTGCCGCAGCTCGTATGCAGGAGATTACTGGTCAGGATGGAAAGACCATTCACCGTCTTCTTGGCTACGACATCGAGAATGGTGGTTTCATCCATAACAAGGACAATCCTCTTGAAGAAGACATTATCATTCTGGATGAGACCTCTATGGTTGGAGCTCAGTTATTCTATGACTTGATTCAGACAATCGAGACCGGCAAGCGATTCATCATGATTGGTGATGACGGCCAGCTTGAGAGTATTGGTATGTGTAACATCTTCAAGGATATGCTTGCATCTAAGGTTGTTCCTGTGGCTCGTTTGACTAAGATCCATCGTCAGGCAGCTAAGTCTGCAATTATCACGGAAAGCATTAAGGTTCGTAACGCTACGCAGTTGGTGCCTTATGGCTGGGCTGGTAGTGAGATTCGTGGTGAACTTCGTGATTTGGAGCTTGATATCTATAAAGACGCAAGTGAGTCATTCAACCACATCATCAATCAGTACCGTACCTTATATAATAAGGTAGGGAATGATAGTGCGAAGATTCAGATTGTACTTCCACAGAAGCTGCGTGGCAGTATCTGCACATACGAAGTTAATAATGCTATTCAGGAAATTGTGAATCCGAGTCGTGGTCAAGCAGAAGCAAAGGTTACAATCTATGGTGATGGCAAGGATAGGGTGTATACTCTGCGTGAGGGCGATCAGGTTATTATCAACAAGAATAACTATGAGCTTCACACATACAATCTCAAGACAAAGAAAAAGGAAGAGAAGTGTCCGGTGTTCAATGGAAACCGTGGCATTATCCGAAAGATTGAGAGTAGTTTTATTCTGGTTGATTTTGACCAGTGGGGAACGATCTTCATTCCTCATTACTTTGGTGGGAATAACATCTGGGCAACACTTGAACTTGCTTATGCTTTGAGTTGTCATAAACTGCAGGGCAGTGAGGCTCCGTATGTGATTGTTGGTATGGACAACTCTGCATACTTGATGCTGACGAGAGAATGGCTCTATACGGCCATCACTCGTGCCAAGAAGTATTGTGTGATTTGCGCCGAAACTCATGCTCTTGATCGGGCTGTAAAGACTTCGAGAGTGCCATACAAGCGGACGTTCCTGAAGGAATTTTTACGGAAAGAATTTGCAGAAAAGCATTGACAATTATGTGAGTATCCTGTATAATATAGTTATAAAAAGTCTCCATCCCGGAGGCTTAAAATTCTCTCTTTAACTATATAATACAGGATACGGGAAAGAAATGGCTTGCTCGTAACGACAAGCCTTTCTTTATTAGCTATAACTATATAACACAGGATACGCAAGGAGGCTTTATGACAGATAAAGAGCTCATAGGTAAGCTTGATGCGATGGTTAAGGCATTGCAGAAAGCAAAGAAAAAGACGGACAAGACCCGCATTTTGTTGGATGCACGTAAGGATTTTGGAGATGAAGCTGACGAGCTAATGGCATTCTTCAAATTCCTGCTTGACCCAGCGATTGTGACTGGCCTGTCTGATGCAAAGATCAACAAGAAGGTAACGGCAAAGCCTGATATCGATATTCAGTATCTCAGCTGCGGATACCTTTATATTATGGGTGCTGGGCATAATACTGGCTCTGATGCATCCATTGTAACAATCCAGAATTATTTACATAAAAATCCTGAATACGAAGAGTTTCTGAAGCGACTGTTCACTAAGAACTTGCCGATTGGAGTCGAGGCAGCGACCATCAATAAAGTGTACGGCGAAGAGATTATTCCAGTCTGGGAGGTCCAGCAGGGATATCCGATTGATAAGGTAAAGTTGAAGGATGGCATTTGGTTCAGTTTGAGCCAGAAGATGAATGGCAATAGGGGGACTCTATATCGTGGAGATTTAATTTCTCGTCAGGCACAGAAATTTGAAGGTCTTGACCATATTAAGAATGACCTGCTCTCTTTGTATGATGGCGATGCGACGAGGCGAGATTCTTTGGTATTTGACGGAGAACTTATCTACAAGAATCCCGAAGGAATGTCGGACGGAGAGGCGTTTCGTTTCGGAACTGGCCTACTTAATTCTGACAACAAGGACAAGACTGAAATCAAATTTGTGATTTTTGATGTGATTCCTGTTGTAGAGTTCGACCGTGGGAAATGCGCGGTTCCGTATCGGACGCGCCGTGAATGGTTAAATTGTCTTCGCGCAGAGATTACTCGCAAGAACCTTGAAAACATCGAAATTGTTCCAATGGTATATGAAGGTACTGACCAGAGTGTGATCCCGAAGTGGCTTGATTATGCTGTCGAACATGATTGGGAAGGTCTTATGTTGAACACGGACGTCCCTTACCGCCGGACTCGTCACAATGGTTGTCTCAAGATTAAGCGTTTTTACACTGTTGACCTGCGAATCACCGCAATCGAGGAAGGTCAGAACCGTCTGGCTGACACGATGGGAGCTCTCGTTGTGGATTACAAGGGTAATGTGCTTCGCATTGGCTCTGGCTTTGATGATGCTACGAGAGCTGCTGTGTGGGCAAATCCTGATAATTACATCGGTAAGATTGTGGAATGTAAGTACAAAGAGGTCACGATGGACAAAAAGACTGGCCTTGAGTCGCTGCAATTCCCGACATTTGTACGATTCCGAAATGATAAAAATGAAGTGAGCTACGGCTAAGGAGAAAGCTATGAATCTTTCCAAGAAGTCCATTAAACATATTCTTCGGATTCTTGATAACAAATGCGTCGAGGTTCCTCCAAAGACATCCGCTTATAACAGCAGTGGATGTAGAATTTTGACTCGTGATTTTGAGCCAAAGGAGTCACACGGAATGAATGGCTGGCAACGGATCGTCTATGTACCGTCTGAAGGATATTTCTACGGAATTTATAACGGAAAATCGGAAGAAGATTGGGATATTCCAGATATCTGGTCTCCTGCACAGCTTGCTGATTTGTGAGGTTTTATAATGTTTATTTTAACGCAGCATCGAGCCGAAATTGTTGATACCAGTAAATGTTTTGGAATTTGCATTGTAGACGATACGACAGTTATTAGAGCGTATTGCAATGATACAAGTAACTGGATAATGCTTGGTTTCTACAAAACAAGAGAACGAGCAAAAGAAGTAATTCAAGAGATTAACGTTGCTCTTTGTGAGAACCGTGTTAGTTTTGATATGCCGGAGGATTAAAATGCTACTTTTAACGCTAGATGGAGAGATTATAAATCTTGACCGCATGGCAATCATTGATACCGCAAGCCTTAATGTTTATGCAAGGCAGGGCATGGGTGAGCGTGGAATTGTTCTTGGCAGCTATAACTCCGAAAGTAGATGCTATGACGTTATTGCAAATATTTTTGACTGCTATCGAAAAAATGAGAAAGCATACATAATGCCAAAATGAATGATTTTAAAAAACTAGCTATCCCAAAGAAAGAACGACTTGAAGTTCAACTTACGGATGGCACAGAAGAGCACAATATATTGTACATAATCACATCTCTAGCCACTATTAAAGGTGCTGAGATTTTTAAAAATTTTCGTTTGTATTCTGTAGGCTCCGCCGGGGAGCTCAACTTATTAGAGAAGCGAGACGGCGATCCCTACTTTGATAAGCTGAAAGGAACAGAATATGAGTAATTCGATGAATCGAGAAGACCGGCGCAGAGAGCAGCGTAAGGCACGAATCCTTGCCCGGCGAATCAAAAAGGCCGGTGGTCCCGACTTTCTGGCTGGAATGCCCGCAGAGGAATGGGAGCCAAAGATTGGTGATGAGGTCACCATTAAGGTAAAGCGGATTCAAGGAAAGAAGGATTTCTTTAAGATGAGTTCTCAGTATCAGGACTTTATCAATAGCCTTGAAGACGGAAAGCCTTACAAGATTACCAGCACCGGCATGAAGGGGCAGGTTTACGGCATTGACGCACATCCTTATTTCCAGATTTGGAAGGGTGATATGGAACCCTACAAGGAGTCCTAATGAGGATGTACTTCAGAACGGATTATTATGCTTGTTACTGCGTGGAGTGCTTGAATCAAGTCATTTTAATGCGAAAAGGTTATTTTTATGATGTGATAGGTGAGGCGGATACTTTTTATCTTGTATGTACAGATAAAGGTGACCCATTTCCACAACCATTTAATATCGTAAAAATTCTCAAAGAAGATCTTGAAGATGACGTATATGTCGTGACTGGCAAGAGTAAAAAACTTGAGGAAGGAGGTGGGGCGATATGATTGGTATTGACCATCGTGAGCAGGGTCGTAAGGAACGAGCCCTTGCAGAATATTACAGAACCTTGGCTCGATATCCTACCGAGTGTGGAGAACCGATTACATATCAGTTGTCCGATGAGCAACTTAAACAGGTTCTCTGTGGGAAGGTTACTGTTGATGAATTGATTGGAAGAGGTGAGGTAAGTGAGAGACAGGATTAAGATGTGGATCGCTTTTATTAAGATTTTTAAGGATTATCTTATTGCGGTCGGAATCATGATTGTGTTGTGGCTGCTGTCTTGCCTTATCAAGTATGGGATTTCAGTATCCAACTTCCCAGATTGGTTTAAGTTTGCACTTCTAAAGTAATGGAGGATTGAATGGTAACCGATATTCTTAATAGAGAGATTCATGTTGGCGACACAGTTCTTAGAGCTAGAACTCGAAATGGTCGCGGAGTTCTTTGGAGCATTCGTAAAGTTGTCTCAATTATGAACGTAATGATTAAAGTTCAAGACGGAAAGTACACAACGAATGTTGCACCTAGGAATTGTATCGTAATTGACGAGAGTGACATTCCTGAAAACTGGCAGGACGAATATTAAGGAGAGTTGAATGATTGTTGATTTGATCGCGTACACACAGCGAGTTGTTCCTACAAGTGATAAGAATCCTTTAGATATTGTGGAGGAAGCTGCGAGTATTTGTTACGATTCTTCAATGACTGACGATTATAAGATTGCCAAGGGATGTAAGGCAAGCGGTCACTATTCTGTGCTTGAACACATCAACTTTACGTTCTACGTCAAAGATGTAAGTCGAGCACTTCTGGCACAGATTAGTCGTCATCGACATATTAGCATGAGCTGCCGCAGCCAGCGTTATTGCAGCGAGGATGGATTCAAGTATGTGAACCCGTTTACCGGTGAAGATGCTGATGTTTTCGATAATATGATGTCGGACATTGATACCGATTATCAGATTCTCAAGAAGTATCACAACGCCAAAAATGAAGACGCCCGTGCAGTTCTGCCAAATGCTTGCTGTACAGAATTTTACATTACGATGAACGCTCGTGCTTTGATTGAGATGAGTCATCTTCGACTTTGTTCTAGGGCTCAAAAAGAAATCCGCGAGATGTTTACAGAAATGAAGAAGGAAGTTGCACAGGTTTGTCCTGAAGTAGCAAATTGGATGGTTCCTTCCTGTGAGGCTAATCCGAAGTATCCGTTCTGCCCAGAAGGTCGTGGCTGCTGTGGCCGTCATCCTCGGTTGGCAGATGTTTATAAGCCTATTGAAAAAAACAAGGAGGTTATTGATGCAAACACTTGACGAAATTAAGAAGAACGTCGAGCACCCGTCTTATTACGGCGGTGCAGACAATCCCTATGAGGCTATCAAAGTGCTGCGAGAGTGGCAACTGGACAAGGATGCTTATCTTTGGAATGTTGGTAAGTATTTGAGCCGGGCAGGACACAAAGATGGCAATTCTAAGCTTCAAGATTTGATGAAGGCACGTAAGTATTTGGACTATAAAATCCGGCTTTTAGAGGAACAGCAGAAGATTGCTGAAAGTGTCGTAGATACACTAAAGAAGATTCCTGATGAGACTAATGATAAGCTGACTACGATGCCGAAAAAAGACATTAATGGTTATTTTTGTGCTCCAAATCTCGGCGGCGTCTGCCATGATTTGGTTTATCGCCCTGATGATTCATTTAAAGAAAAACTGGCAAAGGCAGAGCCGACGTGCAGTATTGAAACTGCTGTGTTTCCTGATTGTGCCGATAAGGTCAAGTTTTAAGAGGTTTACATAAATGAGATACAACTGGAAGCTACCTATTATCGTTATTTGTGTTGTGCTGATTTCCATTCTTGGCATGACCTTTATGGTGCAGGGGCCTAAGAACACGGCCATCTCTTATGAAGAGCAGATTCAGGAAGCTAAGTCTGGCATTGAGATTCAGGAGAAGCGCAGAGCTGATCTGATTCCAAATCTGGTTGAAACTGTCAAGGCTTATGACCAACATGAGTATCAGACACTGATGGACGTTGTGAATGCTCGTGGCACTTCCGGCCAGACCGCTCAAGAGATTACGACTCAGATTGCAGCTATTGCGGAAGCATATCCTGAACTGAAGTCTAGCGACAACTACAAGGAGCTTATGAATGAGCTATCCGTTACTGAAAATTTGATTGCAAACTATCGTGGCGATTACAATCGTGTCGTGAAGGAATATAAGCAGAGCGTTCGTAAGTTTCCGAACTCCTTTCTGCTGGGTCTGACTGGATATGAGGTTCAGAATTATGAGTATCTGTCCTATGAGGGGAATGAGGCGGCACCGGCAGTCGGGGACCTTTTTGGAAATCGGTAACGCCGAAATTACTTATCGTGAATTGATCGTCAGTGTTGGTATTGTGTTCATTATGCTGATACTTGGTAGCGTTATCGCTGAAAATATCACAAGAGATTCGCTTGAGCAGAAAAAAGAATATAATACAGCAATTTCGATTGAGTCCGAAAATATGTTCGATTATGGAATGAGAACCAACGTAGGTAATGCGTTTTGCCAAGGCGCACTAGAAGCAGTAGATACCGTAAGTGACTCACGTATCGACGGACAGTGGATGTACATCTATTGCGAAGAAAAGCATTATACGATGCATACACGAACTGTAACTACTACGGATGGAAAAGGCCATACCAGAACAAGAGTCGAAACGTACTGGACTTGGGACTATTACAGCTCAGAAGAGCATAGCTCCAAAAATGTAACGTTTCTTGGTAAAGAATTCAAGTATGGTGACATCAAAATGCCATCCAGCAAGTACCTGACAACTGTACAAGTCAGTTCCCATGTGAAATTCGAGTTTTATGTCAAAGATGTTCGTTATGATGGTACGTTGTTTGCAAATTTAAGCGACGAAAGTATACATAATGCACAATTCATTAAGGATAAAAACATCGAAGAAGCACGAGATTATATGATTTCTGCAGCTGGTACACGAGTGATTTGGTTTTATGTATTCTGGATCACATTGATTGTAGCTGTGGTCGGAGTTTTTTATGTAGCCGAAAATCGTTGGTTGGAAGATTAAGAGGTGATTGCATGGAATATGTGATTAAACGCGATGGAACGAAAGTTCCTTTTGATAAAAGTAAGATTGTAAATGCGATTGAGAAGGCGATGACGAATACGACTGGTGGAGTTGATTCTCGCGTGTCTAACGCTATTGCAGACTACATCGCAGACATCCCTGATACGATGTCTGTAGAGCAGATTCAGGACGTGGTTATTGACCAGCTGAAGAACAGTCCTCTTTCGGATGTGGCTGACGCTTATAGTCACTGGCGTATTCTTCGGCAGGAGATTCGTGAGAAACAGCGAGCATATGGCGAAATTCTTTCCATCTGTGATGTAGATAATGAGAAGGTCAAGCAGGAGAACAGCAACAAAAATCCTGTTGTGAATAGCGTACAGCGTGACTATATGGCTGGCGAAGTCTCCAAAGATCTGAGCTTTAATCTGCTTCTCCCGAAAGATATTGTGGATGCTCACTATGATGGCCGAATTCATTTCCACGATTCCGACTATTTTGCCCAGCACATGTTCAACTGCTCGTTAGTCAATCTGGAAGATATGCTGCAAAATGGCACTGTGATTTCTGGTACAGGAATCGACAAACCACATAGTTTCTCTACGGCGTGCAATATTGCAACACAGATTATTGCACAGGTTGCTTCAAATCAGTATGGTGGGCAGAGTATTACTCTGTCTCATCTGGCTCCCTTTGTGGATGTCTCCCGCAAGAAGATCGCGGGTGAAGTTCATGATGAGTTTTACGACATGATTCAAAACAATGAGATTGACAAGATGCCAAATCAGGAGACCATCAATCGAATTGTAGAGAAGCGTTTACATAAAGAAATCGTTGCAGGCGTTCAGACTATTCAGTATCAGGTTATTACTTTGATGACCACCAACGGGCAGGCTCCTTTTATTACCGTTTTTATGTACCTGGATGAAGTTCCTGAAGGCCAAACCCGTGATGACCTTGCAATTATCATTGAAGAAGTCCTTCGTCAGCGCATTAAAGGCGTGAAGAATGAGACTGGTGCATGGATTACTCCGGCTTTCCCAAAGCTGATTTATGTGCTGGAAGAAGACAACATTCGAGATAATTCTAAGTATTATTATCTGACTGAACTGGCAGCTAAATGTACTGCCAAGAGATTTGTACCTGACTACATTTCTGAGAAGAAGATGTTGGAGTACAAAGGTGCTTGCTACCCCTGTATGGGATGTCGCAGTTTCCTGACTCCTGATCGAACCACCGAGAATATTTCTGGTGCCATGAATTGGGAGAAGGGCCACAAGTATTATGGTCGCTTTAATGCCGGTGTTGTCACCATCAATCTGGTAGATGTTGCTTGTAGCTCTAAGAAGGATGTTTCTGAATTTTGGAAAATTTTTGATGAGCGTCTTGAACTGTGCCATCGAGCACTTCAGATTCGGTATAAGCGATTGATGGGTACGCCTTCCGATGTGAGTCCAATTCATTTTCAGCATGGTGCAATCGCACGTTTGAAGAAGGGCGAGAAGATTGATAAATTGCTGTTTGACGGATATGCAACCATCAGTTTAGGTTACGCAGGTCTGTATGAATGTGTAAAGTATATGACCGGTAAGAGCCATACTGATGATGAAGCAAAACCTTTTGCTCTTGAGATTATGCAACACATGAACGACAAGTGCAGTGAGTGGAAGGCAGCAGAAAATATTGATTACAGTCTCTACGGCACCCCGCTGGAATCCACCACCTACAAGTTCGCCAAGTGCCTGCAGAAGCGGTTTGGCATCATTCCAGATGTAACCGACCATGATTACATCACCAATAGCTATCATGTCGTGGTTCGTGAGCATATTGATGCATTCAAGAAGCTGAAGTTTGAGTCTGAGTTTCAGCAGCTGTCTCCCGGCGGAGCCATCTCGTATATCGAGTGCCCTAATATGACCAACAATATTCCTGCTGTGATGAGTGTCATCAAATACATCTACGACACTATTATCTACGCAGAGCTGAACATCAAGTCTGATTATTGTCAGGTTTGTGGTTATGACGGCGAGATTAAGATTGTCGAGGACAATGGTAAGCTTGTTTGGGAATGCCCAAATTGTGGTAATCGAGACCAGAATAAACTGAATGTTGCACGACGTACCTGCGGATTTATTGGGACTCAGTTTTGGAATCAGGGGCGGACGCAAGAGATTCGAGATCGAGTAGTTCATCTGAGCGATAACTAAACAAAGGATGAAATATGGATACTACACAACAGATTTTAGAGCGAGATTGGGATAATGATTTTGTTAAAAAGATGCAGAATCGTATTTTGGTATCTCATTATAAATATGGTTGGATGAATCAGACATATCCAGATTTGGCTCAAGCTGTAAAGGAAATTTATCCAAGAGTCAAAAAGTATTTAGAGACAGGAAATACAGAATGGCTCATTGATGTTGCTAATTTCGCAATGATTGAATATTTGCATCCTAGTGTTGTTGGAGCGCATTTCAAAGGAACGGATAGTGAAGAGTCTCCGGGACTGACAAGTGGAATCAGCTACAAAGAACTCGAAGAGAGTATGAAGTAAAATTTGAATATAAGTGGTGGGTTGGTGGGATTACATATGAAAGAAATCATTGTTTTCTTCGTGATTGTATGGGTTATCGCCTATTACATTCTGAAAGACAACTATAAAGATTAAGGAGATACTTATGAAGAAATTTATGGCAATTTTTGTTGCATTCCTCATTGCAGTTGGTGCGGTGCTTTGCACTGAGCGAGTACATACTGGTTATGTAGGTGTTGTTTATTCCGCAAAGGGTGTCGAGCAGCAGACTATTTCTCAGGGCTGGCATTTTATGAGTCCTCTGAAGCATGTGTCTGAGTTCCCGATTACTCAGCAGCGAGTGGTATTTTCTAATGCTCCGTCCGACTATGGCGCAAAGGAACACGCAGATTGGCACATTGATGCCCCTGCTAATGGCGGTACGATTGCAATCAACTTGACTGTCAATTATAACTTCCTGCCGGAGCATGTTGTTGAACTGTACACCAAGTTTGGTGGCATGGATGGCGAGAGCCTGATGGAGAGCAAGATTCAAAACGATATTATTGCTTATGTTAAGGAGGTCACTCCTCAGTTCAGCGTCATGCAGATTTATTCTGATGACCGTGCAGGTGTTAATACTGCAATCACCGACTATCTGAATGAGAAGCTAACCGCAGAATATGGTATCAATGTTTCTTCCGCACTGATTGTTGACGCACAGCCTGACGATACCCTGATGCAGAAGATTCGCGCAAAGGAGCAGGCAAAGCAGGATGCAGAGATTGCAGAGCTGAATAAACAGACCGCTCTGGCTCAGGCAGAGACTGATAAGGTTAAGGCACAGACGGAAGCTGATGTTAAGATGATTGAAGCACAGGCTGAGGCTGATGCGAATAAGGTGCTTTCCGAATCTATTACTCCTGAACTGATTCAGATGAAGGAAGCAGAAGCTCGCCTGAAGCATGGCTGGGTTACCGTACAGGGCGCAGATACTGTCGTTACCAAGGGTGAGTAAATAAGAATTACGATAAAGATTGGAGTCTATAAAATGAAACGAATGTTTGGCATGATGCCCAGTAGTGAAGTTGAATTGCGTGAAAGTTACAAAGATAATTTTGGACTGACCGTAAGAATTGAAGCTGGCAAGCATGGATGGACTATTATGTGGGCAGATGGTGGTTCTGATTACAAGGATGTCGATGCAGAATCCGCTATTGAAAATTTTAATGAAGCATTTGAGACTGCACAGAATAGGATTGGAAAACTCGTAAAAGTGCGTTGTTGTGGTGAATGTTGCGGTGAGTGCTAAGAGGTCTTGTAAAATGAAAATTCTTGAAAGAAGGTGATTGGTATAGAAGCATGGAAGAATTTCTTTAAGGCGCTTGGTTCTTTCCTTGGGATTGTTGTACTTTTTTGTGCTACATATTTTGTATCGTGGATTACCACGATTGGTATTATCTGGCTGATTTTTAAGCTGTTAAACATCACGTTCACAGTCAAGGTCGCAACAGGTATTTGGTTGGCACTTATTTTACTTGAATGTTTCATTAAGGGCAATCGAAGTAAATAAATCAACTAGTAGGGTGGGCGTGGTGGCATGAAAGGAGCTATATGGATTATTGGTCTGTTGAAGTAATGTATTACGATGACGGGCATCAGGCGTTCAATACATATATGGTTAAGGCACAGGATCAGAATGATGCTATGAACAAAGCGCGTCATCGCTTTGAAAAATCTCATCCCGGTGTGAGCTGTATGGTTCAGAATGTAGAAAAGGCAGGTGGCTAAAATGGAAGACGAAAATATCGTTTATGAAAACATCAATCCTGAAGACGATGATGAAAGATATTTTTTAACTCCTTGGGGTTGTCTCTGCTGTGCGTTTGCAGATTTTAGTCTAAAACCTCCTGAAATCTCTGAAAAGATGGCTGATGCTCTCATGGATGATTTCTTTGAGATTATGGAAGCAGCGGGTATTTTAGAGAAGAAAAATAAATCTTGATAAAAGTGCCGTTCTAGCGAGGTAAATATATGAAGAAATGGACAAAAGAGCAGCTTGAGTCTGAAGGATACGAAATTTGGAATGCAGAAATCAAGAATGTATCTCTTAGTATGGAAGATCATGCTTGCCTTGTTTCTTATCTGAGTCTTGATGGTCATGGTCCTTGTTGTTGCTATGGAGGATATGTTCTTGGTAAAGGATATGTAGGAGCAAAAAACTTTAAAGGTTATGCTTCCGGCATTGAGGCCATCATGCGGATTATGGATACGGTTGGCTGTAGTACATATGAGGGCATGAAGGGGAAATATGTCCGTGTTGCAACTAAAGGCTGGGGCAGTACAGTAAAGATCATTGGCAATATTCTTGAGGATAAGTGGTTTGATTATGAATCTTTCTTTGATGATATGAAAAACGACACTGCCGATGATAAGGGTACTGAGGTAATATGGAGAAGAAATACGTAAAAATTTTTAAATGCCGTGGATGCAATCGCGATATCATTAAAAATGATGTTGGTTTATCTATTGCTGAGAAATGGACTCTTTCAGGAATGTTTCAAGATGGGTGTGAACCCGTTGAAGTGTCTGGCGGGTCTAGGCTTTCTGGACAGAACAAATTCCTGCTTCATCGGTGTGATCCAGAGAAGCTTTGTATTTGTGATTTCATTGGATGGAAAGAAATCGAGGCTAGAAATGATTAACAATCCTTTTGCAGAAGATGGTATCGTCTCCTGTCAGTGCTGCGGCAGTGGTGAGTACCTTTATAACGAAGATGGAAACCAGAACGGCTACTGCGGAAATTGCGGAGCTAGAATTGACTGGCCAGAAGAAAACGACGGTTGGAAGAGTACAAATACTGATCTGCCAAAATATGGAGTGCTGTGCAAGACTAAATATAAAGATGGTCGAGAAGATACGGCTGTTTTAAGTTCTTATGTCGGATGGCATACCGAAGGCGTATTTAATACTCTCAAGGAGCCTGATTATTGGCGTTATTTTACGGAGGATAACAATGAAGAAAGTAACACTTGAACTTCTGGTTGATGAAAACGGAGACGAAGATATCAACCCTATTAAAAGTGAGATTGAGAGAGCTCTTCAGCGCTGTTACCACGATATGAAGTTGGTTTCATATGAAGAAGAGAAGCTCGATGTACGATGGTTTTGTGCAAAAGACGTAACTCCTCCTGTCCCAGAATATGGTATGTGTTCTGAAGATGTCATCGTAAAATACAAGGATGGCACAGAAAGCGTTGCGTGCATCACATTTAATGGAGTGTGGTACGATACTAATTACAATGAAGTTGCAGATGTAATAGTGTATTGGCGATACATGACGGATGACGAAAGGCCAGATTAACAAATAAAATTCCGCTTTTAACAGAAAGGAAAGGCATGTTTAAGACTTTTAAAAATACTGCTGTATGCGTCCTTCTGGCAGCGATTATGCTGACTGGATGCAGTGCAAGTGTGAAAGACTCAGTAGGAAATGTAGCTGTAGAGAATGGCTGGTTCTATCGTATCAGTGATACTCCTATGGTATACGACAACACACATTATGTATTACTTATTCTCTAAATGTACAGGCAATCAAGGCTACGGTTATATGTCTCCTTATTATAATGAGCACGGTCAGATGTGCTACTACGTTGATGGTCAGGTTATTCCAATCGAGGAGGTGCTAATCGATGCTGACTGAGATTGTTTGGATGCTTGTTAAATCGTATATCGTTTTGATTCTTACAGCCGCAATTATCCGCTCTGAAGAAATTCTATACGATTTCTTACGTAATACTGTAATGTATGACATCAAACTTAAATATGTAAAGTGGACTGTCGTTGCACTGAATATTCTTATTATCGTATGTGTGAGTCTATGGACAAAGGTGATTTAAAATGGATACTAGCTTTAATTTAAAGCACGTTCCCGGAAGCTTTGCATGGATTATTGAGCGAGAGAATGCCGACAAAAACTGTAATAAATGTGATACCAACGGAAATGTGAATATAACATTCTTTGACGGTACTCAGAAAAAGTGGCGTTGCCCAATTTGCCTTGGATACAAAAAGGTTGTAAAAGACGTATATCGAATCAAAAAATGTAAAATCAAGAGAGTAAACATCGGAGCAAGGATTAACGAAGATGGCAATTTAACGGTAGAAGAAGAATCTATTCAACTAGAAGGAACTAACATAAGGGACAATATCGATCCTGATTTTGAGTATTACATTCGTAATATTTATGACACAGAAAGTGATGCGAAAATTGCGGCAAACGAAATCAATAAAGCACGAGGGAACACTGATGAATTATATGAAGATTGTCCCATGTGATATAGCGAATGGTCCGGGCGTAAGAGTCACGTTATTCTGTGCTGGTTGCAATCACCATTGCCCCGGTTGCCAGAATCCTACTACATGGGACCCGAATGGTGGTCAGCCATTCACAGATGAAACGCTTGATAAAATTGTAGATTTACTTCGACCTGATTATATTCAAGGGCTTACGCTCACTGGTGGAGATCCACTCTTGCCGGAGAATAGAACTACAATCTTTCGTATCTGCAAATGTGTTTACAAAGAGTTTGGGCGAAAAAAAGATATCTGGTTATGGACGGGGTACACATATGAAGAACTGCGACAAGAATGGATGGAATCATGGGATAGCGTCATTCTTGTCAACATTTTTTCATACACAACAGTTCTCGTTGATGGTCCTTTTATTGAGGCGAAAAAAGATATTTCTCTTCCATATATGGGGAGCTCAAATCAGAGGGTGATTGATATTTGGAGGAGCGCAGGAAAAGATAATCCAGTCCTTTGGTGGACTCCAGAAGAGAAAGGAAAATAATATGGATTTAGGAAACGTAGCTAAGTATTTTTATGGGCGTCACGGGGCTGTAGAGTCTGTCGCTCCAGTTTATCGCCCTAATATCAAAATCAATAGACTTCACGACGATGCTCATCTGCCGACTTATGGTTCTGCAAATGCTGCTTGTGCAGACCTGTATGCCTATATCGGTTTTGATGATGCAACGATGGTAAACAAGAATGGTGATCGCTGCATTATGATTCAGCCGCATGAGACCGTTAAGGTACATACTGGTTTACGGATGGCTCCGCCTGAAGGTTGGTACATTCAGGGCTTTGCCCGCAGCGGTCTTTCCACAAAGCAGGGACTTGCACCTGTAAACGCTGTGCCGATCATCGATCAGGATTACCGTGGAGAAATCATTATTCCTCTTCACAACTATTCCAATATCCCTCAAATGATTACTCATGGCGACCGTATTGCTCAGATGGCAGTTGTTCCGTTCTGGCAGGCTGATTTTGAAGAAGTTTCCGAATTGGACGAAACTGAGCGTGGAGTTGGAGGATTTGGTTCTACTGGAAAACAGTAATCGAGGTGTTTATGGGAAAGACGATTGATACGTCCGAACTTCTGTATCGGATGGGAAAGTACGCAGAAATCGATGTTGAAGAAGAAAAACATGATGCGTTTATGCATTTCATGCTTCTTTTGACACGCACAATTGAAAAGATGCCGAATGCTGCATTGATTCATAAAAATCCGATTGATGATGAGATTATGGAAAATCAGTACAAGTTGACGAACGCAATCTCACTGGTAACTGGCCGCACTCGAAACGACGGCTGGTATTCTACTTGGATTGGCATGACTATGAAGATTGTGCGTCTGAAGAGTGGAGAATCAGCTGGTTTCCGGTACATTAAAGATAATGAGGGACATGATTATCCGGGCACAATGCATACATCTTGTGTTGTTGATTATTACATCTCAAGTGACAAGAAAAATGTTATTGTCCAGACTGAGAACACAATTTATAAGTTTGAAAAGGTTAAGGAGGACTAAATTATGGCTAAGTATTTTTATGTTTACAATATCGCCGGTGTCGAGGATTCTATTGTAAAGATGTTCAACACTGATACTGGTGCAATGGGCGAGAAAAGCGTCAAGAAGGATCGCATGGATGGCTTTATTGATGGTATTAAGACGAGCGGCTTTGTTTTGAATAAAGAACTGGCGGAGGCTGACGTTGCAGAGGCCGAAGCAAAGCGTGTTCTTGCAGAGAAGATGACCGCTTATCAGGCAGCTCGCGATGACTATCACAACAAAAGTGAAACTCTGAAGAAGGTCAAGGCCAAGTACGGTATCAAGTAAGGAGAATACATAATGAAGTATTATACGGTTGAATCTTATGCCGAGAAAGAAGCTCCATTTGGAATTGCATGGCAAGTAAAGCTGTTTGACGAGCATACTCTTCTGGATGAATACGACCATATCTTTTATAACGAGATTGCTGGCTACTGCAAGTGTCTTGAAGATATAGGATTCGTGGATGAGCAATGGACTTTTAAAAGGCCACAGGACGAAGAAATCCATGACTTTGTTAAAATGTGCATAAAGGAAAAGGAGAATGCACTTCAGATGGAATGGTATGAAATGACCGGTAACTGGCCGAATGGCGCAGTGACTCTCGATTAAAAGGTAAATTTTACGGAGGAAGTGATTCTATGGCATACGCAGGCAAAAATGGATACGATAAAGACACGGATATTTTATTTCCAATAGCTACTAATATTATTGGATGGGTAGGTAAAACAGATAGAGAAGAGATTCTTGATCTCAGTTTTGAACGAATTTCCCTTTATCAAGTAGGGAAGATCCTTGAAAAACTTGGCTATCAGAATATTGATATGAGCGAAAACGGATGGGAAATGGATTACTGGTGGGAGTACGAACTTGCCAATAACGCCAATGATATTCCAAACCTTCCTTGTCGAGTTCAAATTAAAGGAAGTTGCGCAGAGGGCACAATGATGCTTAATGTTTTAGATAACGAATAACTCTAATAGTAGTGGTGGGTGGGAGGAATAAATGTATGAAACGGAATATCACAATAAAACAGACTTGCAATTGTAATGGTGATAACTGTACTCAAATTGGAATCATTCGCAACGATGAAGTATATGTCATGCAAACAAGTTCTCCGAAAAGAGAAGACCCAGCGGAATTTACGTGCAGTATGCCTGAACAGAAACATTGTTTAAAAAATATCCTTTATAAGATTGTAGAAAAACTAAATAGTCTTATTGGATGGATTATAGATACGTTTAACGATATTTGATCAAGGAGATTGTATGAAAGCACATATTCGAGAAGAAAAGAAAACAACTCCATTAAAACTTGGTGAGGGAATATTACTTCAAGAGAAAGATGGAAAAATTTACAAGGTTTGCGATACAGTAGAATATGATGAGACGCATACCGACGATGAAGTTATAAAGGTTGCTTTATCTGAAGAAAATATGATTGTTGGATCGAACTTTTTTAATACATCGTTTGTGTTTACAGATTGAGGTGTAGATATGCACAAGACTGATAGTTTGAAAAATCCGGTAATCGTATTTCCATGTAAGAATTGCGGTTGCACAACTAAGATTCGAGTGGCTTCTTTTGAAAATCCTGATTTGGACATTCCTGAGAATAATGTGATTGCGTGCTATAGATGTAGAGCGGAAGTTGCTGGGTCTGAGTTTATTTCTTGGAAAGAAGCAACTAAAACTATTTTTACCGTGGAGGTGCCAGATGGCGATTAAGATTATTGAACACAAACATGAGCGAAAGAAAATAAGATATGCCGTTAAATTCCTTTGTAAATGTGGATGCGTATTTTGGGCTGATGACGAAGATACGAAAATTCCAAAAGAATTTGATTGGACTGAATACTCACCGGTTAAACAGGCGATTTGCCCAGAATGCAACACAGAAGTTTCATCTTGTTTATCTGCAGTTCCAAGAGAAAAGATTTTTGTGGATTGAGGTGCCAAATGGCTATACGAATTGAAGTCCATGGTAAAGAAAGAGAAAAAACAAAATACTCAGTATAGTTTAGATGTTCTAGCTGCGGTTGCGAGTTTTGGGTTGATGCAGATTCTCTTGGAGAGTTCAAGCCAGCCAATTATTGTGATTTAAAGTATAACTGTCCTGAATGTGATTCTAGTTCTTATCCGGTTGATATTATGGAGAACAGCCGTATCTTTAATGAGCACAAATGGAAACCTGTATTTTGGCAGATTATCGAATCTCCATTTCATCGGTATTGTAGAATTTGCGATAAAGAAAAATAATATGCTAAAGCAAGCTTATTTTTAAGAATGTATGTTTTAAGGAGGGCAGTATGTGGATAAAAATTGAAGACGAACCAATTCCTACTTATGGAAAAAATGGAGTGTTATTCAAATTGTTTCTCAGTTTTCATGTATATTATGGATACGAACCATACGAAACTGATGATCCTCTTATAGAAGCTGCATGGGACAGTCTCAACGAATGTTTCTTTGAAAAGCGTACTGGACTTCAAGTTCGAAATGACGACATCAGTATGTGGTGGAAAGAAGATTAAGAACTAGACTTTTATGAGGTGACTTATGGGTGACTTTGCATTTTGTAGTACATTCACAGAAGATTATAAACTTTTCAGAAAAAAACTTGAAGCTGGTACGCTTACGGAAAAAGAACTAATAGAGTTTGATAAAAAATATGGCTGCAGATTAGAATACACTTATTATGCAGATCAAACGCCTGAATATCTCAGACATCTTTTTAAACCAAAGAAATGTGTCTATAACAATCCAATCATTAAAATGCGGTGAAAATCATGGCACTTGTTTACAAAGATGACTGTACAAATCTCGTAACGAAAGAAAGGTCATATGCGATACATTTATTGAAGCAACGACATGAAATATCTGTTTATCGTGATTCTGTATTGGATGAAAATTATATTGAATATTGGTTTCAATATCTACCAAAATACAATAATTTCAATTCGCGTGGCTCATCTCCTCTAATATCTGCACCAGACGCAAATATGATTTTTGGAAGTTTTAGAGATAAACATCGTGGAAAATATTGGTTTAACGGATGTATGCCAGCCACAAAGGAAATAAAGTATCTTAAAAATTATGAGGTGGTGAGAGTTTGACTAAGCAAATAGGCTATTATAAATCCGACTGGTACATTATGGGCATCGACGGAAAATATAACAACTCCTGTATCTCGCATACAGAATCGCAGCTTCGATATACAGTCCCAAGGTCGCCAGAATGGACCATCAATGGATTGGGTTTTGCTTACCTTAGAGAACATGGATTTGAAGATTATCCTGAACTCTATGGTATTGTATTCTATGATATGGAGTGGTGGCGAAAAAAACGCTATCCGGGTGACTTTTATGTAGAAATACCAATTTGTGATTTGTGTGCAGATGCCTTTCATTTAAAATGGCGTTGTAAGGAATTTCGTGTACATCAATGGTCTTGCTTGCGTAAAGAAACAAAGTGGGTGAAAGGCAGAAGTAACTACACTATTTGTGAGCTTGCCGATAAGTTGCCACACGAAGAATTTATAGAATATCTAAAAGACAACGATATCTATATTGTAAACGAAGGTGGTGTTGAACTTGGATGATAATAACGAAAAACTCACTCTTGGAGAAAAGATCTTGTTTTTGACAGTCGGTGTGCTCATTACTCTTATTGTTGGATATTTTGTATGGGCGATTGGCGACGGTATCTATCGTCATTATAATCCGATTGAGTGGACTGCCACTATTGAAGAACTGGAACCGGGCATCTACGGATATACATCTACTATGGTATCTAATGTCCCAGCAGAAAATTATGAGATGCTTACAGTTCTTTGTAATGGCACATACATGAATATCAAAGGCCATGTACAGATTGTGTACGATAGCAATACTCCGTATATCGAATATAAGTCAACCAATACTGTTAATGCTGACTCTGTGATTATCCATGCACAGAAATGGCAGATTAAGAATAACGGAGTTAGCACAGTAACGAGGTGATTTTTATGGAAGAATTGTATGTTTTAATGAGGGTAAATAATATGACTTATACACTTATGTCTGTTCCAGAAGATAAAGAAGTCTGGTGCACTGGATTTCGATTTGATGATACGAAGGCTGGCATCAATTGCAAGCCGGTACAAGGAACTATTCATAACAAGAATTATTGGGAGTCGAAGTTTAAAACAAAAAATCGCACAATCAGCGTGAATACAAATCAATCGTATTATGCATTTGCTGATACTTACGAAGAGGCCGCACATATTTATAATGAGATGATAAACACATTTCTTGTTGAGCTTGATAAAAGATACCATAAAATCGCAAGTTCATTAGAAGGCTGCTATCTATCAAATGATCGCGGCGTGATGTATTAAGAACTAGATTTTTATGAGGTAGTGAATTATGATTGAACGCGGAGAATTTTATGTGGTAAACAATCTCATGGTTGTTGCGCACGACTACGAACGTATCGATGGATATTGCCGTATGTGGAGCAGGCTGCCTGTAGATAAGAATTGCCTTGAAACTTATTGCCAAGCTCTAAAAGACTGTGGGTATAAGGATACTACGGAGAATTTCAAAAATGCTTGAAGAATATGTCAAAATTATATGTGATCGGTGCGGCGAATATACGCTTATTAAAAAGAATGGATTCCCAGACAGTGTCGCAAGTTATTACGTTCCTGATGATAAAAAATGGAGCTTAAAAGGCGAAGATGCTATCTCGGATTTATGCCCACAGTGCAGATGTGAATACGAAAAAATGCTTCATAAATTCTATTGTGGAGGAATAAAACGCAATGACTGAAGAATTAGGGTTTTATAAAGACCAAACAGAATATTACAAAAGATCAATCGAAGATCTACTGCACCATTATACTGATAGCTGTGGCATGTGTACGGTTAATTTAGATTGCAGTGAATGCGTTGTGGATGGTTTTATCAATCAGCTACGAAATATTCTATATAGTAGTAGTGAGTATAAAGGAGAACATCGATGAAAGAGCTTGGATATTATATTATCTCTGCTGACTTATGTGGCATTGCTCCATACCGTAGAGAAATCTTTTATAAAAAAACTTTGCTACGATACGTTGAGGAAAATTCAATTGAAGAATATTCAGTAAAATTTTATAACAGAGATGGAACTGGACGTCCAAGTTGGATAGGGGAGACAATTAAAAATCATTTTTATGTTGCCATCCCGAATATCGGTGAGCACTCAGAAACAGTAAAAATCAAAAGAAATAGTGACAGTTATATCGAACTGAAGAAGCAATTTCGGTACGTCTCTCCGAATAAAGTATCTACTGCGGAAGTTATGCACGACTTGTCTTTTGAGGAATTTTTAGAGCTTGCACGAGATATGGGTTACGATATTACTAAGCGACCTTGATAAAACTTGGATTCTTATAAAGGAGATTCACAATGATTATTGATTGCAAATCTATTGCACAAGATATCAAAAATAAAATCAAGAATATTATCGCAGAAGATGACTACGCTCCTATTTTACATATTTATCAAGTAGGAGACAACCCTGCATCCAACGCTTATATTCGCGGCAAGCTGCGTGACTGTGAAGAGGTTGGAATCGAAGCGGAGCTTATCAAATTACCAGAAAATATCACTGAAGACGAATTAAACAATAAAATACTGGAAGATTATAATTGGGAAGATGTGGACGGTATCATCGTTCAGCTACCTCTGCCCAAACATATCAATCCCAAAAATATCATTATTCCAGACGAACTTGACGTTGATGGTTTTAATTCTACATCGCAATTTCAGCCTTGTACTCCGCTTGGCGTTATGAAGATTTTTGACGCGATTGGTTACGATCTGGGTGGTAAGAATGTGCTTGTGTGCGGCCAATCTGATATTGTAGGTCGTCCACTTGTCGATATGCTGATCGGGAGACACTGTAATGTGATCTCTGTTAATAGTACAGGGAGCTACATGAAGAATACTGCTTACGTTACAAAACTAGCAAATGTTGTCATCTCTGCGGTTGGAAAACGCAATTTTATTTCTCATATAGATCTATTCAACACAGACGTCTGCATTGATGTTGGTATTAACTACGACGAGAATGGCAAGCAACATGGAGACTGCGCTGATGAGGTTTACAACATGAAAGATATTATGGTGACCCCTCGTATCGGCGGTGTCGGCCTGATGACCAGGGCGATGCTGCTTTATAATGTATGTGTGGCTAAATATGGTGAGTATAAGATGGAAAACATCCTATAATATAGATAATAAGAAGTGGAGAACATTATGGAAAGTAAAGAAGCAAAGTTGGTGTACACACCAAAAGACATTCAGAAGATGCTGTCACTCAGCAAGAGTGCGGTATACAATCTCATTCGAGATGGCTCTATTCCGTCTGTTAAAATCGGACATTCCTATAGAGTCGGTGTAACCCAGTTTAATCAATGGTGTAAAGACAACGCAATCGACAAAATTTGCTGATGCGACATGGGTTCTTTGTCGTGACTAGGTTACATCTAGGTTACATTTTAGGTTACATAATACCAAAAAGACAATATGGACTATATGGAAAATATGGACTATATGTCCCTGTTTTTAACAAAGATTTGCTGAATTATCTGCACTATATGGATAATATGCACTAAAAAGACAGATTTGATGGCAGTTCGACTCCCATCGCCTCCACCAAATGAAAGGGCGAGGGTATTTGGTACTGTTATTTTCGGACAGTATCGGATACTCTCGCCTTTATTTTTGTTGCTGATATGATTCTTCAAATTGATTTGGGGTTTGCTGCTTAAGACATTCATGCGGTCGGTAATCGTTATAAAAATCAATATATTCTGATAGATTTTCCTCTAATTCGGAGACAGTTTCATAAAAATGAAATTTGAACTGTTCTTTTTTAAGCGAAGCAAAGAAAGATTCCGCCACAGCATTATCAAGTGGATTGCCTATATCGGAAAAGGATTGGTGTACATTAAAGTCAAGAAGTAGTTGACGAAAGCTGAATGCGGTATACTGCGCGCCTTGGTCACTATGAAATGTTAACCCTTGCGGATGGTTCCGATTTTGATAGGCCAATTTGAATGTGTGGATCGTGAGTTCTGCATCGGCGAATTCGGCAACGGCGTGTGAAACGACTTTTCGAGAAAATAGGTCGATGATAACACAGATATATGCGATAGAAGTGTTTACCTTAACATAGGTGATGTCACTGACCCAAATGCTGTTTGGCTTTTCAACGGTAAAATTTTGCTTTACGAGATTGGGACGATAAGTATAGTGCCGCTGAAAAGTAGCATTCTCTGGAAGTGCTTGTTTACGTTTTAATCCGTGCTCTTTCATGAGCCGCACAATACGTTTTGTGCTAACAGTATAGCCTTGCTCCATCAATTTTGCGCGAATCTTTTTTGCACCGAAACGGTAATCGCTTTTCTGGAAGATGATAGTGATTTTTTCTTTCAAAAGTGTATCTTCTACATCTAGTTGCTTTTCAATCAGTGCACTTTTCTGTCTATTTATGTAAGTGGATTTTGAAAGATTCAGCAAACGGCAAAGTGTGTAGAAGCTGTATTCTGACTTTAAGGCATCAATAATTTGCACCTTGTTGTCTATGGACAAATCAAGAGCAGCTAGAGATTTTTGATAGATGGAATTTTCATTTTCCAAGGTTGCAACATGGCGTTGAAGCGTTGCAAGATCGCGTTTAGAAATGTTTGAAACTTTTGCTTCTTCGCTCCATTGGTATAAGATACTGCGAGAAATATGGAACTGGGCACAGAGATCAGCGGTACTTGTGCCACTGTTGTATAGCTGGACAACCTTATTCCGAAAATCGGCAGAGTAGGTCATAATATTCTCCTTTATAGTCTAAAATGCCATTATTATCCCATAAAGGAGATAAGATGTAAAGAGATGGTCTTGACAATAGAGGATATATCCGCTATACTGTATATGAGATAAATCCACTATTCAAAGGGAGTGCAGCCGTGCAGGAATATGAAATTGAATTCTACGATAAAGCCGATGGCTCCGAGCCAGCCAAAGAGTTTATCCTAAGTCTGGATAAGAAAATGCAAGCCAAAGTTTTGCGTACCGTTGCGTTGCTCCGTGAGGAGGGACCATTTTTAAGGGAACCGTATTCCAAAGCACTGGATGATGGGATTTTTGAAATTCGTACCAAGTTTGGGTCGGATATTACCCGCGTGCTGTATTTCTTCGTGGTTGGTAAAAAGGTGATCCTCACAAATGGATTTATCAAAAAGACCCAGAAAACACCTGCTTCAGAGATCACACTGGCAAAACAATATCGCGCAGATTATCTTGCCCGAAAGGAGAATTCCAAATGACAAACTTCAACGATTTTTTGAATGAGCAGATGAAAGACCCTGAATTCAAGGCCGAATGGGACGCACTTGACCCGGAATTTTCTGTGATTGAAGCCATGCTCAAGGCCCGCAAAGAAAGCGGTTTGACCCAGAAGCAACTTTCGGAGCGCACGGGTATTGCACAGACCGACATCAGCAAACTGGAACGCGGCAATGCAAACCCATCTCTTCGTACCTTGCAGCGGCTTGCTGCCGGGATGGGAATGAAGGTTAAAATTGAATTTGTTCCTGCATCTGCAAAATGATTTAGTGATGGGATGCGTTTCGGTAAAATAGAAAGCACAATAGTGACGCTATGCAGCGATATTTTCAAGCACGCGTTCGTCCGGCGTTGCAGTCCGTCCACCAGAAAAAAGCCACCTGAAAACGTAAGTTTTCGGGTGGTTTTTGCTATATCTGCTATTTCGTGCTGTACGGTTATGCCAGATCCGGCAAGATGTCCGACCACAGTGCCTGCTCCTGCCGCAAGGCATCAAAGCAGCAGTCCAGATATATTTTGTTGACCGCTGCAAAAATGGTGCTGCGCAGCAGCAGACGCTCATCGTTGAGCGTAGTCTCCGGCTGGGCTGCCTTGCTGCCGAACACCACAGAAAGACTGGCCTCCAGTTCCTCGCAGAAGATATCGTAGGCTGTCCCGGCGGAGCAGTGCTCCCGCTGCATTTTGAACAGAGTGTCGATGTTTTCGATCGAGAGCACCGTTTTGGAGACTGCAATGTACATCAGGGATGCGATCTGATCTCGGGTGTATTTTTTGCGGATGGGGTGGTCTATCACCCCTTTTTTGACGTAGTTACTCACCATAGACGGGGTCAGCTCCACGCCGCAGAAGCTGCGGAAGTAGCCGTTGACAAACTGCACCGTCTGGTCCAGATACAGCCCTACCGAGGGGAGATCGTTGTACCGGGGCAGGGCAAAGCCCGCAGCACATGCCGCAACGCGGAGTTTGGTTTCAGCTTTCATAGTATCTTGTTCCGTTCATGCTCCTGCACTTTTTGCAAGCAGGAACGTTGTTTTTGTGCAAAGGCAGGGCAATTGCTTTCCGCAAAAGTGCTTCTGCCTGTGAAATAGTATACCGCATTTTGGAAAATTGGTCAACGGTCTGCGAAAACTTTGTAAAAGAATTTGAGAAAACAGTTGACAGGGTTTTGAAAAACTGCTATGATGGTCACGGAAAAAGGAATGACTGCGGCGTGCGCCGCTTGAAAATGGAGAAAAATATGAAAAGCAAAATCGTTGTAGATTCCTCTGCAAATGTGTACGAGCTCCCCGATGTAGGGTTTGCCTGTGTGCCGCTGAAGATCCTGACCGATGAGCAGGAGTATGTGGATACCGCAGAAGTGGACGCCCCCGCGCTGGCCGAGAAGCTGCGCAGTTATAAGGGACGCACCAGCACCTCCTGCCCCAACATCTCGGATTGGCTCACTGCCTACGAGGGCGCAGATGAGGTGTACGTTGTGACCATTACCGGTACGCTGTCCGGTGCGTATAATGCCGCACTGCTGGCGGGCGAGGAATACGAGCAGAACCACGAGGGCGCGCGGGTCTTTGTGCTGGACAGCCTGTCTACTGGTGCGGAGTCCCGGCTGCTGGTGGAGCGTCTGGCGGCGCTGATCAAGGCAGGCAAGCCCTTTGATACCGTGTGTGAGGAGATCCGGGAGTACCATGAGCACACCCATCTGCTGTTTGCACTGGAATCGCTGGCAAACCTTGCCCGCAATGGCCGCGTGAAGCCCGCTGTGGCTGCGGTGGCGCGGATGCTGGGCATCCGGGTCATCGGGCAGGCCAGCGACGCCGGTGATCTGGAGGTTCTGTGCAAGACCCGCGGCGAGCACGGCGCACTGGAGCGCATAGTGCTGGAAATGAAGGCGCACGGCCTGACCAATGGCCGGGTGCATATCGACCACTGCTGCAACGCTGCCGCTGCGGAGCGGCTGAAGCACATGGTCCATGCCGTGTTCCCGGATGCCAAGGTGGAGGTGGGCACTTGCGGCGCTCTGTGCAGCTACTACGCGGAGTACGGCGGCCTGATGGTGGGCTACGAGGATAACGAAGCACCCACCGTTTGAACGGAAAATATGATACTGTGATTTCGATTCACCGGGGCATCTGCGGACGCTCCGGTGAATTTTTTATGCGGAATAATTCCGGTGCGCCCGACACCAAAAACTTGCAAAGGGTGAAAAACCGCGTTATACTTACCTGTATTATAGAGATAAGGAAACACGGGAAGGGGAGATGGTATGCTGTTCCGGTTGCCGATCGTCAAGTTTTTTAACCGCATCCTTAACCGCATCACGGTCACGGTGGTGCTGGTAGCGCTGCAGCTTGCATGGCTGGCGTGGGTGTTTTTTGCCCTCACCACCGGTACGGCGCGGGTGTGGGTCACAGGGGTGCTCAATGGGCTGAGCCTGCTGATCATTTTGTATCTGGTGCGCAAGGACGAAAACAGCGCCTATAAGGTGGGCTGGATCGCCCTCATCGGGCTGCTGCCGCTGCTGGGCGGGGCACTGTATCTGGCCTTTGGCAACAAGCGCCCCTCCCGCCGTCTGCGCAGCAAAATGCAGGCAGTAGAGCAGGCACACCGGGCAGACCGCGCCCAGCAGCCCGGGCAGACTGCCGGTCTGTACGATGAAAATCGGGGCGTGAGCCGCTACCTGACCCAATACGGCTGCTATCCCGCATGGCAGAACACCACCGCCCGGTATTTCTCCTGCGGCGAAGCCATGTATCCGGCATTGCTGGCCGACCTTGAAAACGCGGAAAAGAGCATCTTTCTGGAGTTCTTCATCGTCAGTCAGGGCAAGATGTGGCAGGGCGTGGAGGATATTCTGCGGCGCAAGGCGGCACAAGGGGTGGACGTGCGGCTGATCTACGACGACTTCGGCAGCCTGCTGGGTCTGCCCAAGGACTTTGTGGTGCGCATGGAGCGGGCGCATATCCGCTGCATCCCCTTTAACCCGGTGGTGCCGCTGCTCTCGCTGGTGATGAACCACCGCGACCACCGCAAGATCGTGGTGATAGACGGCAAGGTGGCCTACACCGGCGGCATCAATCTGGCAGATGAATATATCAACGCGATTACCCGCTTCGGCTACTGGAAGGACGCAGGCCTGCGCATCGAGGGCGCTGCGGTATGGAACTTTACCGTGATGTTTCTGGATTTCTGGAACGCCTTCCGTCCCTTTGAGCAGGATTACAGCGCCTTCCGTCCGCAGCTTGCGGTGCTGCCTGCCAGCGATGGGGTGGTGCAGCCCTACGCGGATAGCCCGCTGGACGAAGAGCCGGTGGCAGAAACGGTCTATCTGGATATTCTGGCACAATCACAGCAATACGTTTATTTTTATACGCCTTATCTCGCCATCGGCGAGGAAATGCTGGACGCGCTGCGCAACGCCGCCAAGCGCGGGGTGGATGTGCGGCTGGTGCTGCCGGGCATCCCGGACAAAAAGCTGGTGTTCCGGCTGAGCCGCTCGTACTATCTGCCCCTGCTGCGGGCGGGGGTGCGCATCTACGAGTACACCCCGGGCTTCCTCCACGCCAAGTGCTGCGTCAGCGATGACCGCGCGGCGGTGGTGGGCAGCATCAATATGGACTACCGCAGTATGTTTCTGCACTTCGAGTGCGGGGTGCTGCTGCTGCAAAACAGTCAGGTGCTGGCTTTGCGGGACGATGTGCACCGCACCCTGCCCCAGTGCCGGGAGGTGCAGTGTGCGGACTGTCGCACCGGGCTGGCAGGTACGCTGCTGGACAGCGTGCTGCGGCTGCTTAGCCCGCTGATGTAAACACCTGCTCATAAAATCCCGCACGGCGGGGTACACTAGCTCCAAAGCCTGCGTCTGCAATGCAGGCACGGAAAGGGAGCGTATGTGACGATATGAAACAGGCATCGCGTTGGTTTTTGTGCTGCACGCTGGCGGCAGCACTGGCATTGACCGGCTGCGGCGGGGGAAACTCCGGCAGCAGCTCCGGCTCTGTGAGCGGAAGCACCTCTACGGGCAGCAGCGCGGCGCAAGGCGCGGCGTGGCGTACTGGGTTGGGGGTTCTGACCGAAACGGCCGGCACAGACCGTGCGGGCAGCATCCACACCGTGGCGGCTGCCGTGCTGCTGGATGCAGACGGCAAGCTGGCTGGGGTAACACTGGACGAGTTGGAGCTTTCAGTCAGTGCGGACGGCACCGGCAAGGTGACCACCCCCACCGACACCCGCACCAAGCGCCAGAAGGGGAAGGACTACCCGCTGGCAGAGGTGTCCGGCCTGAAAAAAGGCTGGGCGGAGCAGGCCGATGCCTTTGGTGACTGGCTTGAGGGCAAGACCCCGGACGAGGTGAAAAAACTGAAAACGGATGCGGACGGCAAAGCCACGGAGGCAGACCTTCTCTCTGGCTGCACCATTGCGGTGGATGGCTACCGGGATGCTGTTGTCCGTGCCTGCGAGAATGCGCAGGTGCTGGGCGCTGCCCGGGGCGATACGGTCAGGCTGGGCGTAGAGGTGGACGAAATGCCGCAGGGGCTTGTGGGCACCGACGACAAGGACGCACAGGTGCAGGCTAAAATCACGCTGGCAGTGGTGACCATGGACGAGAATGCCCGAGTGACCAGCGCTATCGGGGATATGACCGAACCGGAGCTGACCGTCAGCGCGGACGGTACGGTATCTGCCCCGCGTGAGCCGGTCTACACCAAAAACGAACTGGGTGACCGTTACGGGATGCGCAGTGCAAGCGCCCTAGGCAAGGAGTGGTACGAGCACAGCGCAGGCTGGTGTAGCTACCTGAAGGGCAAAAATGCCGTGGAGATTGGCAAACTTTCCACAGACGGCACAGACGCCGACCTGAAGGCGCTGTGCACCATCTCAGTCACCGACCTGCAAAAGGCGGTGCTGAAGGCCATGGCGGAGCAATAATCATAAAACAGGATGTCCCTCTGCACAAAAAGTGCGGGGGGATTTTTTATGGATACCCCCTCAGACGCTAACGCGCCAGATTCCCCCTTTTGTCACCTGCGGTGACATCTTCCCCCGGCCGGGGGAAGTCTTTCCTCAAGGGGACGCCTTATGGAGGTACCGCAAAGTTTCTCGCTACCGCGAAAAGCCGTCCCCTTGGGGAAGGTGGCTGCGAACGCAGTGAGCAGACGGAAGGGGTCAGCGCCTGAGAGGGCGAAAGCGCACACTCTGGGTGACTGCTCTTTCAGGACAGACCGCAGGGCTTTATGCAGCACAGATGCACTTTTGCTGTGTAAAATCGGTTGAAGTTTGCGCTGTGATACGCTATAATAAAACATGGTTTATTATAAGCAGCTGTGGGCGCGCAGCGCGGCACAGCAACAGGGTAGGTGGAAGAGATGGAAAAAACTGTATCGGCAGTATTGGTGGCGGCAGGCTCCTCGACCCGCATGGGTTTTGATAAGCTCAGTTTTGATCTGGGAGGCGAAACAGTGCTGCACCGCAGTATCCGCGCCTTTGCCCAGTGCCCACAGGTCACCGAGCTTGTGCTGGTGGCGGGCAAAAACCGGGATTTTGTGGCGCAGCAGGCAGCGGATTGCCCAAAGCCTGTGCAGATCGTAGCGGGCGGGGCTACCCGCGCCGAGAGCGCAAAAAACGGCGTGCTGGCGGCGCATGGAGAACTGGTGGCGGTGCACGATGCCGCCCGTCCCTTTGTGAGTGCGGCGGTCATTACAGCGGCGCTGGAAGCCGCTGCCCGCTGCGGCGCGGCAGCCCCGGCAGTGCCGGTAAAGGATACCATCAAGGCCGCTGCCCGGGGCGATGGAAAGACCGTGCCCCCGGACTGCACGGTGCAGACGACCCCGGACCGCAGCACCCTGTATGCGGTGCAGACCCCCCAGTGCTTTGACCGTGCAGCGTATCTTGCGGCGCTGACGGAGTTGGACGCCGCCCGCGCCCGCCTTGTTACCGATGATTGCAGCCTGTTTGAGCTGACCGGACGCCCGGTGCAGCTGACGCAGGGCGACTATGCAAACCTGAAGATCACCACCCGGGAGGATCTGCCCCGCCCGGCACAGAGGAAGGAAACGGAAATGCGTATTGGACACGGCTATGATGTACATCGTTTGGTGGAGCAGCGCAAGCTGATCCTTGGCGGGGTGGAGATCCCCTTTGAAAAAGGCCTGCTGGGGCATTCGGATGCGGACGTGCTGACCCATGCGGTGATGGATGCCGTGCTGGGTGCAGCGGCGCTGGGGGATATCGGCCAGCATTTCCCGGACAATGACCCGGAGTACGCCGGTGCCGACAGCCTGAAGCTGGCCTGCCGCGTGGCGCAGATCCTCAAGGAGCATGGCTGGCGCATTGAGAACATTGATGCCACGCTGCTGTGCCAGCGCCCCAAGCTTGCACCCCATATCCCGGCCATGCGTGCCAATCTGGCGGCGGCTTTCGGCCTGCCGGTAGAGGCGGTAAGCGTAAAGGCCACCACGGAGGAGCATCTGGGCTTTACCGGCGAGGGACTGGGCATTGCCGCCCACGCAGTCGCCCTGATCGAAGCTGTGTAAGGGGGCACACACGCATGACACTGAATGCGATCATCGCAAATTTTCAGACCTTTAAAATTGTCGATCTGCTGGATATCATCATCATCGCGTTCCTGATCTACCAGCTGCTGGGCATCATCAACCGCACCCGTGCCGGGCAGCTGGCCAAGGGCGCGCTGCTGGTCATGGTCGTGTATCTGGTGGCCAACACCCTGAATATGCGCACCGTTACATGGCTGCTCAACTCGCTGCTGCAAGTCGGTCTGCTCACCCTTGTGGTACTGTTTCAGCCCGAGATCCGCCGTGCGCTGGAGCGTATGGGTCAGACCGACCAGTGGGCGTCCAAGCTGTTCAACGTAAAGGGGCGCTACAATGACCCCAGCCTGAAGGGTGCGTGGCGCAGCGCCATCATTGCCATCTGCGATGCAGCCGAGCGCTTTTCCGAGACCAAGACCGGCGCCCTCATCGTGCTGGAGCGCCACACCAACCTTTCCGAGATCGTGCGCACCGGCACCCCGGTGAACAGCGCAGTCAATCTGGAAGTGTTGGGCACCATCTTCTACGAGGGCACGCCCCTGCATGACGGCGCCGCCATCATCGAAAACGGCCGCATCAAGGCGGCGGGCTGCGTGCTGCCCCTTTCCAACAATCTGGATCTGGGCAAGGATATGGGTACCCGTCACCGCGCCTGCCTTGGCATTGCGGAAAACTCCGACGCTATTGCCATCGTGGTCAGCGAGGAGACCGGCATCATCTCCATGGCCAAAAATGGTGTGCTGATCCGTCATTTTGATCGCCAGAGCCTGTATACCCGGCTCATTGATGAGATGATCCCCAAGGAGTCTACGGTGGAAAAGAACACCGCCGACAGCTGGGTGGAACAGGCGAAAAAGCTGTGGAACTGGATCAGCCAGAAGGGGGAGGACGAGCAGCAATGAGCAACCAGCCGAATAAGCCGAACGGCGCAAAGTCTGCCGTCCGCAAAAAAAAGAATTTTCTGGATGACCGCCGCATCCGGCTGGCACTGTCCGTGTTGGGTGCCATCGTTGCGTGGATGGTGGTCACCATTATCGTCCAGCCCGGAACCACCAACACCATTTATAACGTGCCGGTGGATTATACCTATGATTCCGCCGCCTATACCTCCCGGGGCCTGAGCATCGTCAGCGCCGAGGACAAGACCGTGAACCTGAGGCTCTCCGGCGATGGCTACACCATCGGCGGGCTCAGCGCCTCGGATTTTGTGGTCTACCCGGATTGGTCCAGCGTGCGCGACAGCGGCGAAAAGACCCTGCGGCTGCTGGTGCGCGGCGCCAACGGTCTGCTCAATGGCGTGACCGTGACCATGGAAGGCAGCGACAACACGGTGGACGTAGTGTTTGACGTGGTGGAGGAAAAGACCCTGCCCGTTACCGTTACCACCAACTATCTGCGCGTTGCAGACGGCTATATCCTTTATAGTACTGAGGTATCCAAGGAGACTGTTACCCTGTCCGGCCCCAGCAGCGAGCTGAGCAAGGTGGCTACCTGTACTGCCGAGGCATCCTATAACAGCGAGCTGACCGAGTCGGTCACGCTGGACACCCCCCTGCGCTTCTACACCAGCGGCGGCAAGGAGGTCAAGTTCCAGTACACCACGCTGGAAGAGAGCAACGTGGACGTGACGCTGCAAGTGTACAAGATGGCGACCCTGCCGGTGAAGGTAAATTTTATCAACGCGCCGCGCGGGTTCGATAATTCGGTGCTGAGTTATGCCCTCAGCTGCAAGCAGCTCAAGGTGGCGGGCCCGGCAGAAAAGATCGATGCACTGTCCACCTTGTCCATCGGCACCATCGACCTTTCCACCTTCAGCCTGAACAAGGTGTACGAGATGCCCATTGAGCTGCCGACAGATATCTATCTGCTGGATAATATCTCCACGATCACGGTCAGCTTTGACTGCTCCGGGCTGGAGACCAAGACCATGAACCTGCCCGCCAGCTGTGTGCAGGTGGTCAATCTGCCCGCTACCTATCAGCTGACGGTGGAGACCGAGCGGCTGATGAACGTCATCCTCTGCGGCCCCAAGGGCGCTATGGAAACTTTGACCCCCGAACAGGTGGTCATTGAGATCGACGCCGAGGACTTTGCTGTGGCTACCGGCCAACAGAACATTGCCTGCCGGCTGTATGTGCCCTCCAACGGCAAGATCTTTGCACTGGGCAGCTATGTGCTGCAATGCCGCATTGAAAGCAACTAAATTTAAAGGAAAACACAACAAATGATTCTGGTTCGCAACATCCGTCTGCCCCTCTCTGCCGCAGAGCCGCAGGCATTTGAAAAGGCACTGCACACCCTGCGTGTGCCCTGCAGCAAGGTAGAGCACACCGGCGTGGCAAAGCTTTCGGTGGACGCCCGCCACGGCCAGCCCAAGCTGGTATATACCGTGGCGGTCACCCTCAGGCAGCCCGGGGAGGAAGCTGCGTTTGCGGCACGCTGCCCGGACGCTGCCCTGCACGGCCGCGCAGACTTTACCCTGCACGCGGGTACGCAGCCGCTTGCGCACCGCCCTGTGGTGTGCGGACTGGGCCCGGCAGGGCTGTTTGCGGCCCTGTTGCTGGCACGGCAGGGGTACCGCCCCATCGTGCTGGAGCGCGGCCCTGCGCTGGATGCCCGTGTGCAGGCGGTGGAGCACTTTTCCGCCACCGGCCAGCTGGACCCCAACGCCAACATCCAGTTCGGCGAGGGCGGCGCAGGCACTTTCTCGGATGGCAAACTGACCACCCGCATCGGGGATGAACTGTGTGATTTTGTCACCGAGGTGTTTTTGCAGCACGGTGCCCCGGCAGAGATCGCGTGGAAGCAAAAGCCCCATGTGGGCACCGACCTGCTGCGCGGCGTGATTACCTCCATCCGCAAGGAGATCGAGTCTCTGGGCGGCGAGGTGCACTTCAACACCGCGCTCACCGGGTTGGAGCGAAAAAACGGCCGACTTGTGGGCATCACTACTACAAATGGCAGCTTTGCCTGCGAGACGCTGGTGTTTGCGGTGGGGCACTCGGCACGGGATACCTTCAGCATGCTGATGGACAGCGGTCTTGTGCTGGAATGCAAGCCCTTCAGCGTGGGCTTCCGCGCCGAGCACCTGCAAAGCGAGATCGAAAAAAGTCTGTACCATGAGGCTGCCGGGCATCCGGCGCTGCCCCGGGGCGAATACCAGCTCTCCCAGCACGTCGGCGAGAGGTGCGTGTACACCTTCTGTATGTGCCCCGGCGGTCAGGTAGTGGCTTCGGCCAGTGAGGAAGAGCGTGTTGTGACCAACGGCATGAGCTACCACGCCCGCAACGGCAAAAACGCCAATGCAGCGGTGGTGGTCAGCGTAGGCGGGGCAGATTTTGCAAACGACCCCCGCCGCGCCATCGCCTTCCAGCGGGAGTTGGAAGCAAAAGCCTACGCCGCCGGTCGTGCCGCCGGAGCCTACGCCGCTCCGGCAGAGAACGTGCAAAGCTTTTTGGAAGGGCGCGGGCAGCTGCACATCGGCAGTGTACAGCCGACCTACGACCGCGGCGTGACCGCCGCAGACCTGGGCGCACTGCTGCCCGGGGAACTGGCGGATACCCTGCGGGCGGGTCTGCGCGCCTACGAGCGCAAGATTGCGGGTTACACCGCGCAGGACGCCATCCTGACCGGCCTTGAGACCCGCACCAGCAGCCCGGTGCGGCTCAAGCGGGAAGAGGACTTTGTGTGCACCCAGCTGGCAGGGCTTTACCCCTGCGGCGAGGGTGCCGGATATGCGGGCGGCATCATGAGCGCCGCCGTGGATGGCCTGCGGGTGGCCCGCGCCATCATCAGCCGGTATGCACCGGCAGAAGGGTGAGAAGAATTTGATGAACGATCGTGAAAACGATACAATGAGAGAAAATGAGGGCCGTCAGGTGCAGCAGGAGCTGGAAAACCAGCTGCGCGCCTTTGGCGATACCGTGTCGGATGCCTTTGCCCATGGCTTTGAGGGCAAAGGGGAGGATATTGGCGACCGCGCCTATGGTGTGGGCCGTGCGGCGGTGAATGCTGCAAACTTTGGCCTTGGCGAAGCGGCAAAGGCGTTCCGCAGCCGCCGGGAGGAATACTATCGCAGCCGCCAGAATGTGCAGAATACGAAAAAACAGGGCTTGAATGAGGACAATATCAACGCGCAGGCCGCAGGTGTTTCCGGCTGGTTCCGGCAGATGTTCGGCAAGGCAGAGACGACCCCGGCAGACGAGATCCGCGCCAGTGCCAAAAAGCGCTACAGCGCAGGCTGCGCATTGCTGGCAGTCGGCATCACGTTTACGGTGATCTTTGGCATCACGGCGGTTTCCTGTCTGGGTGCGGCGGGCCTGTTTACGCCCAATGCGGCGGTTCTGCAGGCCCTTCTGCAGGACAGCTTTATGGCTGAAAATGCTGCAGCCATGGGCAGCTTTGCGCTGGGGGCGGTGCGGATCACCGGCTGGTGCTTTGCGGCTGTCACCGCCGTGTTCGTGTGGATGATCACTGCCGGTGCATCCCGCCTGAAGGCCAGCAAGACGCTGCTCCGTCTGGCCGAGGCAGCAGAAGGCTTTGACTGCAAAAAGGGCCTGCCGCTGGAAGCCGTGGACGAGAAAAAGGCCCGTGCCCTCAAGCGGGTGCGCAGATTCATCCGCAATGGCTGGCTGAGTGCATGGGTGGACGAAAAAGCGGAAAAGCTTTACCTGACTGCTGAGGATTACCGTGCCGCGCAGGAAGCTGCCGCAGCCTCCAAGGCACCGCCGCAGCCGGAACCGGCGGCAGAAAAAACAGACGATGTGCCGCTCAATCTTGAGACGGCGCGCCGCTTTGCCGCCGTGCTGCAGCAGGAAAAACAGCTGATGCAGGATGCGCAGGGCCGCGAAGAGCTGGACCATATGCAGACCACCACCACTGCCATCTGTGACTGGCTGGAAGCACACCCGGAAAGCCTGCCCAAGGCCCGCCGCTTTGCGGAATACTATATCCCCACCACCCTCAAGCTGCTGCACACCTACAACGATGTGCAGGGCCAGCAGGGCGAAAACGCCGAGACCATCCGCCGCGATATCGCGGGCATCCTTCACACGCTGAATCAGGCCTACGACACCCTGTATGATACGCTGCTCTCGGATGTAGCGATGGATGTCTCTTCTGAGATCGCCGCCCTGCAGGGAATGCTGGCCAACGACGGCCTGACGGGAGGAAATTTTGAATGACCTACCGTGCATGGAATCTGAAGCCGCTGGACCGTGCCGCGCTGCGGGAGCTGACGCAGGCGATTGCGGAGCAGGCCACCGAAGAACTGGAATATAACGCACAGAACGACGAGCCGTGGAGCGAGCAAAAATATGCGGCCGCCCTTGCCGCCCAGCAGAAGGAAAATGCCCTGTTGGCGGGTGTGCTGACGGCCCGCGGCATTACCGACCCTACCGAAGCACTGACCCTGCTTGCCGGTGAGGAAGAGTTGAGCGACCCTTCGCTGCTCACCGATATGGACAAGGCCTGCGAGCGCATCTGGCGGGCCATTGACGAGGGCGAGACCATTGTGGTGTTCGGCGATTATGACGTGGACGGCGTGACGGCCACGGCCCTGCTGTACCAGCATCTCAAGGGCATGGGGGCTACCGTAAAATGTATGCTGCCCAGCCGCGAGGGCGACGGCTACGGCCTTTCGCGCAATGCCATCCGTTCCATCCACGATAAGGGCTGCAAGCTGATCGTGACGGTGGATAACGGCATTTCTGCTGTGGAAGAAGCCGATTATGCCGCTGAACTGGGCATTGACCTGATTATTACCGACCATCATCTGCCGCCGGAAACTCTGCCCAAGGCCATTGCCGTGGTAGACCCCCGTCGTGAGGACGACACCAGTCCCTTCAAGGGCCTGTGCGGTGCGGGCGTGGCGTTCAAGCTGTGTGCCGCACTGGATGGCTGCCCGCCGGAAGAAATGCTGGACTACTGCGGCGACCTTGCCGCTGTGGGTACTGTGGCGGACGTGATGCCGCTTACCGGCGAAAACCGCACCCTTGTCAAGGCGGGCCTGCGCCAGCTGCAGAACACGGACCGTCCGGGTCTGGAAGCGTTGCTGGAAGAGGTGGGCCTTGCGGGCAGACCGGTCACCGCAGAAAATGTCAGCTACGCCATTGCGCCCCGCATCAATGCGGCTGGCCGCATGGACAACGCTGTTACGGCTTTGCAGCTGGTGATGTGTGAGGACCCGGACCGCGCCGCAGAGCTGGCCCATAAACTGAACGAGATCAATACAAAGCGTCAGGAGACAGAGCTGCAGATCTTCAAGGCCGCGCAGGAACTGCTGGAACAGGAACCGGAGCGGCTGGAAGACCGCGTGATGCTGCTGTGGGGCCGCGATTGGCACCCCGGTGTCATTGGCATCGTGGCATCCCGGCTGGTGGAACGCACCGGCCGGCCTGTGATCGTGGTGACGATCGACGAGCACGGCGAATGCAAGGGCAGCGGACGCAGCGTGCAGGGCTTCAATTTGCATGCCTGCATTGGTGCCTGTGCAGATCTGCTCATCCGCTACGGCGGCCATGCCATGGCTGCGGGCCTTTCGGTGCGGGAAGAAAATCTGCCCGCTCTGCGCCGCCGCCTGAACGACTGGGCAGCACGGGAATGCCCGGTGCTGCATACCACCCCGCTGGAGTGCGACCTGCCCATCCATCTGGACCGTGTGACCGTGGAAAGTGTGCGGAAGCTCGACCAGCTGGCTCCCTATGGGGCCGAGAACCCGACCCCGGTGTTCCTTTTGCAGAACGCCGTGCTGGATGGGGTATACCCGGTATCGGAGGGCAGGCACAGCCGCCTGCGCCTGCGGCAGGGCAATGCCAGCGTGTATGCCGTGTGGTTCGGTATGCCGCCGGAACAGCTGCCCTATGCCATGGGCGATGTGGTGGATGCTGCGCTGAACCTTTCGGTCTACGATTCGCCCCGGGGCGCACAGCTTTCGGGCCGCATTCTGGACCTGCATCCGGCAGGGCTGGGCACAAAGCTTGCGGAGCAGGCTGCTTTTGTGGTGGCGCTGCGCCGCGGCACACCCCTGACTGAGGAACAGAAAAAGCTTATTACGCCTGAGCGCAGTGATATCGTCACAGTGTACCGTGAGCTGCAGGCGCGCCGCTGGCACGCAGAAGATCTGCAGCCGCTGTGCGCAAAACTGGGCGAGGAAAATACAGGCAAAACACTGGTGGCAGTGACGGCCTTGGAACAGGTGGGCCTGATCGCCGCTGTGGAAAAGGGTGGGGCAAAATATCTGGAGCTTGTGCCTGCGCAGGGCAAAAAGAACCTTGCGGATGCCCCGATCCTGAAATGTTTGGAGGGAATGTAAAATGCCAGAGGGAAAGAAAGCTGCGGTCCCGGCACCCAAGCCGGTGCGGGAAGAAGATCTCTACTCCGCAAAGACCCACCTGCATCAGCCGGTACCGGTGCAGGAAACGGCTACCGTTTCTGCAACAGCACAGCTGGCCGATGCCCCGGAAGGCGCGCTGCCTTCGGAGGTGCGGCCGGAGATCGTTACCTGGGAAAAGCTGTGTGAGGCCATCAAGGCCAGTGGCCGCTCCTACAATATGGAGATGATCAAAAAGGCATATGACCTTGCCAACACTGCCCACAAGGGGGTGTGCCGCCGCAGCGGCGAGCCGTATATCTGCCATCCGCTGGCTGTGGCACGGCTGGTGCTGGATCTTGGTATGGACTCCGAGAGCATTGCTGCGGCCCTGCTGCACGATGTGGTGGAGGACACTCCCACTACACTGGACGACCTGAAAGCCGCCTTTGGCGAGGAAGTTGCCCTGCTGGTGGACGGCGTGACCAAGCTGACCAAGATCCAGTTCTCTAACATTGAGGAACTGCAGGCTGAAAACCTGCGCAAGATGCTGCTGGCCATGAGTCGCGATGTGCGCGTGATGATCATTAAGCTGTGCGACCGGCTGCACAATATGCGCACCGGTGATGCATGGCCGGAACAGAAGCGCCGCGATAAAGCCCGCGAGACCATGGAGGTGTATGCCCCTATTGCCAACCGTCTGGGCATCCTGAATGTGAAGGAAGAGCTGGAAGACCGCAGCCTGCATTACCTTGACCCTGTGGGCTACGAGGAGATCAGCCGGATGCTCAGTGAGCGTGCAGGCGAGGAGTTCCTTGCAAAGGTGTCCGGTGTGATCGAGCGGAGGCTGGCCGAAAGCGGCATTGAGGGCGCTACCATCAAGCGCCGCGTCAAGAGCATTTACGGCATCTATCGCAAGACCATCATGCAGAACAAGTCCTTTGATGAGATCTACGATATCTATGCGGTGCGTGTCATTCTGGATACGCTGGCCGAGTGCTACAGCACTCTGGGCCTCATCCACGATATGTACCATCCGCTGCCCAACCGCTTCAAGGACTATATCTCCACTCCCAAGCCCAATGGCTACCAGAGCCTGCACACCACCGTCATCGGCCACGAGGGCATCCCCTTTGAGGTGCAGATCCGCACCC
>ERZ772902.24-NODE-24-length-193986-cov-5.799733_pt1 | contig 193986 bp, 152 predicted proteins | sample MGYA00511470_ERZ772902 | MGnify/ENA primary metagenome ERZ772902 (study PRJEB29015, sample SAMEA2737717) | human gut metagenome | biome: human gut; feature: human-associated habitat; material: faeces | place: China | collected 2012 ... | reverse complement strand
ATTGTGGTTCTGAATGTCGTGGGTTCGAGTCCCACCCCCCACCCCTCTTAAATCCCTGTAGTTCAAACGACTACGGGGATTTGTCGTTTAAGGGCGTTTCGCTACATTTGGCGCCCCAATAGCCAAATATTGTCGCGCCAGCCGTTCTGTTGCCACGGCTGCCAATGTATGACCAGCCGCCCGGTTTGCCATAGCTGCCCATGTTATGCGTTAGCCGTTCGGTTTGCCACGGCTATGCCGTGGTCATTGCCCGGCCCTCTATGCCCCGTCAGAAACCGCAAATCCCTGCCACTCCTTATGAGCGGCAGGGATTTGCTATTATCCTATCATAGACGCGGCTCAGTCTGCCTTTGCCACATGCTTGCACTTCCCGCTAAACTCCGTGAAATCGACACGGATAATATTCACACGGTGAAACGACTTCTCGCTATACTTATACCCGATATCCTTGAAGTCGGGCGATAGCTTATCCACCAGCAAATGCAGTGCACGCATCATCTCTTCGGCAGAGAGATGGACGTGAGCCTCACCCCGCAGGATGACGCTCTCATACTCTGTGGTGAAGTTACGTGGCAGCAGATGCACGCGTCCAATGATACAAAACGACACTTGTGGATGCTGCTCCAACGCCTGTAGCTTATGCCCCTCAGGAGCACAATGAATGTAGATGGAGTGGTCACCGTCCCATACATAGTTCAGTGGCACACCATACCCCGAGCCGTCGACATCCTGCATCGACAGTACACCATATTCACTCTCCCGCAAGAGCTCCCGCGCCCTCTCCTCGTCCATCAGCCTATCCTGGCGACGAACGGTGTCGTTGACATACCTCATTTCTTCTTATCCTTTAATCATTGTGATGATCATCTTGAAGGGTTTCTCAGCCTTGACAGCATGACGCGCTCCGGCAGGTATCACCAGTGACTCTCCCGTTTGAAGATGCAGCGTCTCATCCTCCAATACAAACGTCATCTCGCCGTCGATCACCTGAATAAGTGCGTCAAATGGTGCCTGATGCTCGCTCAGCCCCTGTCCCTTGTCAAACGAGAACACGGTGATGCTACCTGCCTCGTTGTGCTCCAACTCACGGCTGACCACACTGCCCTCGGCATAGTCTACCAACGCCTTGGGCTCGAAAACCTTTCCTTTTTCAAACGTAGCCATAAAGATATTTATTGTTGAATGTTGAATGTTGAATGATGAATGATGAATGATGAATGATGAATGTTGAACGATGAATTAACTCAACACACTTCATTCAATATTGTTTATGCATTAATCATCGTCTTGACATCCTCGTCTACGGTAGAGATGGTACCGAGGCCGAAGCTATCCTGGAGCACTTTCAGCACACCGGGAGAGACAAAGGCGGGAAGCGTAGGACCGATGTGGATATTCTTCACGCCAAGGCTTAGCAGAGCGAGGAGCACGATGACAGCCTTCTGCTCATACCATGCAATGTTGAAGGCAATCGGCAGATCGTTGACATCAGCAGCACCGAAGATCTCTTTGAGCTTCAAAGCTACCACAGCCCACGAATAGCTGTCGTTGCACTGTCCGGCATCGAGCACACGAGGGATACCATTGATGTCGCCGAGGTTGAGCTTGTTATATTTATACTTAGCGCAACCCGATGTGAGGATCACCACATCCTTAGGCAGAGCCTGGGCGAAGTCGGCATAATAGTTACGGCTCTTCATACGGCCGTCGCAACCACTCATCACCACGAACTTGCGGATAGCACCACTCTTGACAGCCTCCACGATCTTATCAGCAAGGGCGAAAACCTGATCGTGAGCGAAACCGCCTACAATCTCACCATGCTCAATCTCCTCAGGAGCCTGGCAGTGGCGTGCCATCTCGATGACCTCAGAGAAGTCCTTATGGCCGTCGGGACGTGTGGCGATATACTTCCATCCTGGGAAACCCGTGGAGTTGGCTGTGAACACCCGACCTGCATAGTTAGCCTTCGGTGATGGCGGAACGATGCAGTTAGTGGTGAAGACGATAGGACCGTTGAAATGAGCGAACTCTTCCTTCTGTTTCCACCATGCATTGCCGTAGTTACCTACGAGGTGCTTATATTTCTTCAGCTCGGGATAGTAGTGTGCCGGCAGCATCTCACCGTGAGTATAGACATCGATACCTGTGCCCTCGGTCTGCTCCAAGAGATCAGCAATATCGTGGAGGTCGTGACCACTGATGAGGATACCCGGGCGCTTACCTACGCCAATGTTCACCTTCGTGATCTCAGGCTTACCATAAGCTCCCGTGTTTGCCTTGTCGAGCAGTGCCATCACGTCAACACCATATTTACCAGTGGTGAGAAGCAGCTGCAGCAGACTGTCAGCAGTAGCGTCGGGGTTGGTGATACCGGCCAAAACCTCAGCCATGAAGCCGGCAATAGCCTCATCGCGCTGTCCCAGACGTGCGGCATGCTCGTAATAAGCAGCCATACCCTTGAGTCCGAGCACAATGGTCTCCTTGAGTGAGCGGATGTCTTCGTTGGTAGTGCGCAGCACGGTCTCGCGGTCGCCCTCAGCCTCGTAGTCGCTCTTCTCGCCGCCCCACTCTACTTCGTGATAGTTGGGCAGTGCCACTCCGAGCTCAGCAGCCTTAGCCAGCAGCTGTTTCTTCAATGCGATACCCTTGTCGACTTTCTGCAGCAGTGCGCTGTCGTCAAAGTTGGCATTGGTGATAGTGGCAAAGAGTGCGTCCACGATGAAGTCATCCACAGCGGTATCATCACTCTGTCCCTGCTGCAACAGCGCGTGATAGATGGTACCTACACCACGTGTCACGCTCAGCAACAAGTCCATCCAACGGCTTGTCTCGGGTTTCTTACCACATACGCCACTCACAGTACATCCTGTACCCTTGGCTGTCTCTTGACATTGATAGCAAAACATCATATCTTTCTTCTGATTATAAGTTATATTTATTGTCTAATGATTGGTTACGAATTCTGTCCGTCAAAGTGCGCCGATACATCGGCCGAAGCCTGGTAGTCGTTAAGCAGTGTGGCGATGTGCCTTGAGCACATAGTCTACAAGGAGACCCGGCGGCCACTCGCTGAAATTGTATCTGCTTTTATCTTCCATCTCGTTCTGCTTGATTAACGATTGACGGGTGCAAAGTTAGGAAAATAGAAAAGGAGCACCGGTAACAATTGTTACCTCAGCATATTAATTAGAGTTAAAGATGAAAAATACATCACTAAGAGAGGATGTCGATTAAACTTTCAGGAGGTATCAACGTCATATAAGTGTTTTTGCACAACAAACAAATCACCGTATTATTCAGAATAGAATATTCAATCAGATATGAAGAAAGTATTACTCCTTGCCTTGCTATTGATGATGACGATAGCATCAGCGACAGCGCAGCAGAAAATCCAGGGTACGCTCATCGACCGCGACTCCAAAGAGCCCGTGCCTATGGTCACCGTTCAGCTGCTCAAGGCCGACTCTGCCTTTGTCTCCGGCACCGTGAGCAACGACAGCGGTAAGTTCGTCATTCAGACGTCATCTCCCGGAAAATACCTGCTGAAAATCTCCAGCATCGGCTATGTCACCGCCATCAAGCGTCTGCAGATGGAGGCTGAGCACGACTTGGCTCTGGGCAATATCATTATCCACTCCGATGCCGTGATGCTCAAAGAGGCACAGGTGACGGCGCAGGCACTGAAGGTGACACTCAAGGAGGACACCTTTGTATATAACAGCGCTGCCTACCGTACCCCCGAAGGCTCCACCATCGAGGAACTCGTCAAGCGATTGCCCGGCGCTCAGGTGAGCGACGACGGTAAGATCACCATCAACGGCAAGGAGGTGAAAAAGATCATGCTCGACGGTAAGGAGTTTATGACCGGTGACACCAAGACGGCCATGAAGAATATCCCGACAAGCATCATCGACAAGGTGAAGGCCTACGATCAGAAGAGTGACTTGGCACGTGTCACCGGCATCGACGACGGTGACGAGCAGACGGTGCTCGACTTCGGTACCAAGGCTGGCATGGGCAAGGGAACCATGGCCAACGTCGATCTCGGTGTGGGTACCAAGGACCGGTATGCCGAAAGATTCTTCGGCGGATGGTTTAACAAGGCGGCCCGTATCTTTGCCATGGGCAACGCCAACAATGTCAATGACATGGGATTTGGCGGACGTGGCGGCTTTGGCAGAAACCGCAATGGCCTCAACGCCTCGAAGATGGGTGGCGTGAATGTCAACTATGAAAAGAAAAACGTCATCAAAGTAGACGGCAGCGTCAGATGGAACCACAGCGACGGCGACATCTACTCGAAGAACTCCAGTGAGAACTTCGTCAGCAAGTCGGCTTCCTTCTCCAACAGCCTCAACCAAAGTTATTCCCGCTCCAACAGTTGGAATGGGCAGGCACGCATCGAATGGACACCCGATACGATGACCAATATCATGTTCCGCCCCACTGCCAGCTACTCCACCAGTGACGGACTGGGCAACAACAATTCTGCTTCCTTCAACGATGATCCTTATAAATATGTGGGGGATCCGCTCTCTGAGGACGGTTTGAAGACACTCGGCGAGAATGGACAGCTCGTCAACAGCCGACGCAACACTTCCATGAGCTATTCCCGCAACAAGGGTCTCGGCGGTGAACTGCAATACAACCGCCGTCTCAACAGCCGCGGGCGAAACATCACACTACGCGCCGATGCCAACTACTCCGACAACGACAGCAAGAATCTCTCCACCAGCAACGTGCATCTCTATCAGATTCTCAACGCATTGGGGCAGGACTCTACCTATCAGACCAACCGCTACAGCGTCACGCCGACAAAGAACTACGGCTATACCTTGCAGGCTACCTACAGCGAGCCGCTGTGGCGTGGCGCCTTCCTGCAACTGCGCTACCGCTTTAAATACAGCTACAGCAAGAGCGACCGCTCCACCTACGACTTCTCCAACCTCGGTGAAGACTTCTTCCTGGGTATCAACGGCGCCTACCGCTCATGGGACAGCTACCTCAACCGCCTCGCCAATCCCTACACCGATTATCTGGATTCCAACCTGAGCCGCTACTCTGAATATAAAAACTACACGCATATCGTAGAGCTCATGCTGCGCATGATACGTACTAAATGGCAACTCAACGCCGGTGTGATGGCACAGCCACAGAAGTCGCATTATATCCAGGACTATCAAGGTATCAGCGTCGACACCACACGCAATGTCTTCAACGTCTCCCCTACCTTCGACTTCCGCTACCGCTTCAGCAAGGTCAGCAACCTGCGCATCAACTACCGCGCCAACACGTCACAGCCCAGCATCTCACAGCTCCTCGACATCACCGACGACTCTGACCCGCTCAACATTCAGAAAGGTAACCCGGGACTGAAACCGTCGTTCACGCAGAACTTCAGATTCTTCTACAACAACTACTGGGAGAAGACACAACGCGCTATGATGGCACACCTGGGATTCTCCACCACGAACAACTCCATCAGCTCTAAGGTGACTTACGACGAGAAGACGGGTGGACGCACCACACGACCGGAAAACATCAACGGCGACTGGAACATGAACGGTGCCTTTATGTTCAACACACCGCTCGACTCGGCCGGCATCTGGAACATCAACACGTTCACGAATATGAGCTATGCTAACAACGTAGGTTATGTGACGCTCAACAACACCTCTGACTCGCAGAAGAGCACTACCAAGGATCTCAACCTTTGGGAGCATCTCTCAGGCAGCTACCGCAACAGTTGGCTGGAGATGGAACTCGACGGCCAGCTCTCCTACCGCCACTCACGCAATGAACTTCAGTCAACTGCCAATCTCGACACTTGGCAATTTGCCTACGGTGCTAATGTCAACTTTACACTACCGTGGGATATGTCGCTCTCTACCGACCTCCACGAGAACAGCCGCCGAGGTTACAGCGATCCTTCGCTCAACACCAACGAGCTGGTATGGAATGCACAACTCTCACAGAGCTTCCTGCGTGGTAAGCCCCTCACGGTGATGTTGCAGTTCTACGACATTCTTCACAACCAAAGCAACCTCTCACGCACCATCACGGCCATGCAGAGCAGCAACACGGAGTATAACAGCATCAACAGCTACGTAATGCTCCACGTCAACTATCGTCTCAACCTCTTCGGTGGCAAAGGCATAGGTCCTGGCGACGGCCGTCGTGGTCCCGGTATGGGTCCGGGGCGTGGAGGCCGCCCCCCAATGGGTGGCTTCGGTGGAGGAAGACCTCCACATGGCGGCGGCTTCGGTGGATTCTAAAGCACCAAAGCATTGAAGGCAGCTAAAGCATTGAAGCATTAGTATATTAAGCATTAAAGCATTAGGGCATTAAAAAAGGGAACTCTTAGCAGAGTTCCCTTTTTGTTATATGTAAGGAAGCAGCTCTTGGCAGCCCCTATATAAGTAAGGTGTATCCTTACAGTGCTTTCACCGCCTTGGCGAGTTTCTCCAATGCCTGACGTATATGGTCTCGCGGTGAGCCAACGTTGAGTCGCATGAAGCCCTCACCACCGGATCCGAACATCTCACCGTCATTAAGAGCCAAATGAGCCCTGTCAATAAAGAGGTCGAGCAACGCTTCGTGGCTCAGACGCAGCTCCCGGCAGTCAAGCCATACGAGGAAAGAAGCCTGAGGACGCAGTGGACGGATGCCGGGGGTATGTTCCCGACAATAGTCTTCCACAAAACGGATGTTATCCTCGACATAAGCCAGCATCTCGCGACGCCACTCCTCACCCTTGCGGAAAGCGGCTATCGTGGCAATATGGGCAAAGATATGGGCCTCGTCCAGCTCATTGGCCTTGAGCCAGCCAAAGAAGCAGTCACGCAATTCATTGTTGGGCACGATGGCGTGACTGGTGATGATGCCTGCTATATTAAAGGTCTTGGTCGGCGACTGGAACGTGATGCTGATGTCGGCAGCCTTCTCCGACACGCTGGCAAAAGGTATATGGCGGTACCCGAAGAGTGCCATGTCGCAATGGATCTCGTCAGAGATGACCAGCAGATGATGGTCATAGCAGAAGTCAGCCAGTCGGCTGAGCGTCTCACGTGTCCAGCAGATGCCACCCGGATTGTGAGGATTGCAGAGGATCAGCAGCCGGCACTTGTTGTCGCAGACTCGCTCCAAGCCCTCGAAATCCATGTCGTAGTAGCCATCCTCCCGTCTGATGAGCGGATTCCACACCACTTCCCGATGATTGCCGCGGGGCGTGAGGAAGAAAGGATGATAGACCGGCGGCATGACGATCACCTTTTCGTCGGGCTTCAGAAAGATGTTGCAGACCAGTCCAATGCCCTTGACAATGCCAGGGATAAACGACAGCCACTCGCGCTTGATGTCCCACTGATGATGAGAGAGCACCCAGTCATGGATAGCGGGGAAGTAATCCTCCGGCTCTACCGTGTAGCCGAGGATAGGATGATCCAGCCGATGGCGCAAGGCATCGAGAATCTCCGGACAGACGGCAAAATCCATATCTGCCACCCACAGAGGTTGCAGGTCGTCGCGTCCCCAGCGTGGTTTCAACGCCTCGTGCATGAGATCGCCCGAACCACGACGCTCAATGATCGTATCGAAATCGTATTGCGTAACTCTCATAATTTCTATGATTAGCCCTCCAAAGCCTGCTTGATGTCCTCAAAGAGGTCGTCGACATCCTCCAATCCGATGGAGAGACGGATCGTCGTGTCGCTGACGTCCATCGCCTTTTTCATCTTGTCGGGGAAGAGACCAAAGATCGTACTGGCCGGATGGATGGCCAGCGTACGGTTGTCGAAGAGATTGGTGGCACGGTGGATGAGCTTCAGATGGTCGATCATGCGGAAGCAGGCATCCTTCGATTCCAAATCGATGCACACCATAGCTCCGGCAGTAGAGCCAAACTGCCGCTGTGCGAGCTCGTGGAAAGGATTATCCTCCAAGCCTACATAGTTGACACGTTTGATCTGAGGCAGTATCAGAAGCCTGCGAGCCAAAGTCAATGCATTGGAGGATTGTACACGATAGCGTGCGCCAAGTGTCTCCAGTCCCATGGTCTGCAGGAAAGCTACCTGCGGAGTCATATAGGCGCCGAGATTGAAGAGCATCTCATTTTTCATTACCTCACCGAAATGCGGTGTGGTGCCATAGTCGATGACCAGTCCGCCTAATGATGTAGCGCCCCCACTGACATACTTCGTGCTGGACACCACCTCAATGTCCACACCCAAGTCATGGGAAGAAAACATTATGAAGGGAATGGTTGTCGTGTCGGCTACCAATGGGATATGATGGGCATGGGCGATCTCTGCCAACTTGCTCAAGTCAGCCACCTCCGTCTGCGGGTTGGTGATGATTTCCAAAAAGATGCAGCATGTATTCTCGTTGACAGCAGCCTCCACAGATTCGGGATCCGTCAGGTCAGCAAGCTTGCAACCCACGCCAAACTTACGAAGCGTAGACATGAGCAAAGAGAAAGTGTTGCCGAAGAGATGCTTCGACGTCACTACGTTCTTTCCCTGTGATGTGAGCGCCATCATGGTATTGCTGATGGCAGCCATACCACTGTTGAGCGCAATGACATTCTTTGCTCCTGTGAGCGCCTTGACACGCTCCTCGAAGTTGGAAACCGTAGGATTCTCACAACGAGAATAGTCCGGTGCGTCGATACGGTTGCAAAAGGCATCGCTCATCGTCTGAGCATTGTCAAACTCATAGGCTACTGCGTTGTACACGGGCATACTGAGTGCGTCATACGCGTCGCGCCGCTTATAAGGCACATGTATGGCTTGTGTCTGTTTCTTCATTGTATCTTACCAATATAGTTCTATAACGAAAGTTCTGCTTGAGTTACCCCCCCACGACATACAGAATACCACTCTATACAACATGATTAATACCACTGCACGGCATTGCTGTAACCGCTCCGCTTGTCATACTTCAGCGCGTCGGTAAGCGTTGATGCGTTGCATCGGAAGGTGAAGTTGTAGCTCGTGTATGGAGCCAGTACCACAGAGCAACTCATGTTGAAGCAGTGAAGGTCACGCTGCAACGATGCCGTGGTCATTGACATCTTGTGATTGTCGAAATCATAACCGCTGGAGAAGCTGATATTCCATCCGTCGCTGATGCGCAGGTTGCCGCTCATATTGAGTGTCTGAGAGAAGCTATAGGGATAGCGCATACTCTTATAGTTGAACTTCCCGGAAGTGTTCTCACGCATCGTGATACCGTAGCCGAAGGTGATGGACCAGGGCATAGAGAAGCGCATGTAGCCGTCGTCATCTGTGCTGGCTTTGCCGCCACCACTCTTCTTCTTGGCTCCGTTCTGCGCCTTGATCATCTCGGCATCGACATTACTGTTGATGTCGGTGTCTATGCCTTCGTCACTATCATCATTGTTGTCTTTGTTTTTGATGTCCTTGTCCTCGTCGCTGCCACCGCCAAAGAGCTTGGCGATCTTCTCGGGAGTCAGCGTGTAGGAGATGTTCTGCGACATTCCCTGGAAACGACCGAAGCGTCCACGTCCCCACTCTGTGTGGTTACCGACATAAGGCTTGCCGTTCTCATCGAGATCCCAAGCGTAGGTGGCAAAGACCGCATTCATGTTGAATGTGTAGTTCTTCCACCATTTCAGCCTCAGACGCATGCTCAGGTCACTCCACTTATGATAAGAGGCTGCCATGTTGTAGGACATGCTGGCACCGAGCTCATCGATAAGGCTGATCTTCTTATAACCCGTCGAATCCTCGTCGCTCTTGATTTTCATCTCAAGATTGTTGGACAAGTCCATCGAGATGCTACCCGTCTTGCCCTTGCCTGGTACGGAGTAGAGTTGGTCAGAATAGGGTGAATATTCCACCAGCGACACGTTGCCGTCGGCATCGGTCTTCTGATAGGTCTGATAATAGCCGTAGCGCGAAGCACCGAAATCAGGTGCATAGCTGAAGGAGATTTGCGGTGTGATGACATTGCGGATGGCCTGAATCTTATCACCGAAGATCTTTCTGTTAGGGATGGCAAACAGATAGAGCTTGGTATTGGCCGAGAGACTCAGGTTCCAGTTATAGACATTGTGGAATCCGTAAGTCGTATCACGCACCTCTTCCTGTGTCGCCTGATCCCACGAGCGTGTGACCTTGCTCGAATACATACGGTCGGTGAAGTTGAACGAGGGCGAGATGTTGATATAGTTGAACAGCGTGAAGTTGCCGCTGATCGGTATATTGTGCTGCATGCCGTTTTTCCAGTCTTTGATGAGATTGGAGTGCATGAGCTTGTTTTCCTTGGTGTTGATCGAGTTGCTGAGCTGTCCGGTATAGCTCATAGAGATCTTCTCATACCATTTTTCGTCGCCCACCTGATGCTTGCGGCGGAAAGGATAGAAGCGAGAGATGTTGATATTCAAATCGGGCAGCGTCATGGCGATACTCGAGTCACGCATATTCTGCGAGAGGTTGGCAGAAGAACTCAGCGACAGTCCGATGCTGGAGAAGGTAGTGCTCCAACTGACCGAAGAGGTACGTGTCGACTGAGTGAGCGACTGCGGATTGTACATACTCGTCAGGTTGTTGCGTTCATACTTCGATGACGCAAAGTTGACGCTGGCAGCAAGACTACTGAAAGGATTGGCTTTCGGGTCCTGCCGATGGCTCCATTGCAATTTGAAGCTCTTCTGCTCAGAGAAGTCCGGCATGCCCTTGTCACCGGTCTTAGTGTCCTGGTAGCTGAAGAGAAACGAGCCACTGTACTTATATCGTTTCCTATAGTTGCTGGCTGCCGAGAAGCCCCACGAGCCTTTGGTATAGATCTCACCCAAGAGCTTCAGATCCCATTTGTCGCTCATGGCAAAATAGTAGCCACCGTCACGCAGATAGAATCCACGACTGTTCTCGTCACCATACGTTGGCATGATGAAGCCACTGGAATAACTCTTGGTGAAGGGGAAGAAGCCATAAGGAATGGCGAATGGTAACGGCACATCGGCTACAACCAGATAGGCCGGACCGAAGACTACATCCTTGCCAGGACGTACCTTGGCACGCGACAAAGCAATATAGAAGTCGGGATGGGGTGCGTCGCAGGTGGTGTAGCGTCCGTGAGCCAGATAAATCTCGCCATTGTCGTTGCGTTTCGACTGCTCACTGGTCAGGAATCCATCCTTCTGCTTGGTGTATACGTGTTTGATGAAGCCTTTCTTAGTCTTGAAGTTAAACGACATCGTGTCGGTGTCGTAAGTATCCTGTCCCATGACAAAGACCGGCTTACCCTTGATGCCGTCCTTTTCCGTGGTGTCTCTGGAACCGGTAGCGTGTACAAGACTGCTGTCAAGACTCAGCTTGATCTTGTCGCTCTTCAAGTCCATGTTTTCGTACTTCACCTCAGCCGAGCCGTAGAGATGGGCGGTATTGGTGGAGGCCATATAGACCAGCGAGTCATCGGCTTGATAGGAGACGGGGGCGTCAATGCCGTTTTTCTTCTTTCGGTTGATGGAGTCGAGGCGCAGCGAGTCGTCTATCGCCTTGTTGTGGTGATAGACAGCGAGTTGCAGAGAGTCCATGCCCGTGGTGTCGGTAGCGGCACCATCAGCTTGTAATCCTTTGACACGGGAGGAGTCCGTCTGCGTGGTATCAGCCTTCTTGCCGGTAAGCCGCTTGTCGGGAGAAGGCATAACTCCACTGGCCATGGCTACAGCCATGACACCCACTGCCGATAATATAATGAAAGGCTTACTTCTCAATGGATATTCTGAATAATGTGAAAACAATGAATGACGCTCATCATGAGCTATGCAAAATTACGCAATATCTGTTGAACAAGCGAGGGTTTTCGCATTTTTAACGTTCAGGTTCAAATAGTGTTTTCCATTGCAGGAAACGCTGGAGACCATCCTCTCCAAACTTAGCGATGCTCTTTGCGGCCTGCTCTGGTGTCTTGACTTTCTTGAGATTGGACTTGCTGTAGAACTTGTCAGCATAGCAAATCAGCTTCTCTTCCAGTGTCTCAGGCAGGAAATCCTGATGTGGCAATGGCAGTCTCTGCCGGATGATCTCCTCTTTGGACAGTCCGGCGCCGGTATGCCGCTCACACACACGGGCATGCTTTGGGTAGCCTTCCTCACGCATCAGCTCTGCGCCCAAACGGCCGTGACAAATATAAGGCTCTGTACCATGGCAGGCAATGCCGGGCGCGTCACAGCGAAAGATGCCAATATCATGAAGCATAGCCGCCTCCTCGACAAACTGTCTGTCGAGATTCAACTCGGGATGACAGTCACAAATATCCAAAGCCCGCGTTGTCACAGTACGACTGTGAACGAGCAGGATATGGCGCAACTCATCGACGGTTGGGTAATACTTGTCTATGATCTTCTGATAATCCATATAAAACGAATTCATCATCCACCCTTCTCCTTGCTTCCTTGCAGGCTCAGCCACGCCACAACGACGCCGGTCTGCTCTCATGGAAAGCAACGAGAAGGACAGATGATGAAATATGATATTAGTGTTGACGCTCTATGTAAGCGATGACATTGCCCTTCTGGACTTTGCTGCCCTGCTTGGCATTGATCTCCACGAGCTTGCCGCCGAGGTCAGCCTTGACCTCCACAAACTCGCCCCAAGGAGCCTGGATATAGCAGAAGGTGCCGCCTTCCTTATATTCCTTGCCGATGTAAGGCTCCACGGCAGGAGCACACTCGCCCTCGCCCTGGAACTCCCAGAACACCTGACCCTTCACCGGAGCGACGATAGCGTCAGCCTTGGCGTGCTTGAAGGCGGCGAGCTCCTCTTCAGAGAGTTTACTGCCCATCTTGGCATCTTTAGCCTTCTGCAGGTCAGCCAGCATGTTCTTCTTAGCCTGACCGCTCTTATAGTTACGGTACTGCTCGGGATGCATGGCGAGCTCGAAGAGTTCTTCGTCGTCCTTTCCATAGTCCCATCCGTTCTTGTCCATCTCCTTCTTGAAGTCCTCCAAAGCGGGCTTCAGCAAGGTGTGCGGATCGATGTCGGTGAACTCATAGCCTTTCTCTTTGGCCAGCTCCTTCAGCTCGGGGGCGATCTCGCCAGGCACCTTACCACTACGGCCGAGGATCATTCCCCACATGGAATCATCCATATAGACATAACGACCCTTGCCCTGCTCCATAGAGAGCAAGTTCATCAGAGAGATATTCTTGGTATACTGAGAGAATGGTGTCACCAATGGTGGATAGCCCACACGCGGCCAAACGTAAGCGACCTCGTTGAAGAGCTTGATGAGCAGATCGTCGACGCTCAGCTCAGGCTCGCCCTTCTTCTTGCGCAGATTGTTGATGGTACCGCGGATGCCGCCTAAGTCACTCATCATCGAACCCATCATACCGCCGGGAAGTCCGCAGCTCAGCAGGAGTGAGGACATCAACTTGTTTTGGGGATTGATGAAGTAGCCCAACCACTCATCGATGAATTCCTGAGTCAGCGCACGTGCCTTCATGTAAGCGTCCATATTGATGTCAGCCACCTCAAAGCCAGCGTTCTTCAACATGCTCTGCACAGAGATGACATCGGGGTGAACCTTACCCCACGACAGCGGCTCAATGGCGGTGTCGATGATGTCGGCGCCGTTCTTGCAGACTTCCAGAATAGAAGCCATGCTCAGACCGGGACCGGAATGGCCGTGATATTCGATAATGATCTCAGGATGCTTATCCTTGATCATCCTGGTGAGCTTACCCAAGAAGGCAGGCTGACCGATACCGGCCATATCCTTCAGGCAGATCTCCTCTGCACCGGCCTCTATTTCCTGATCAGCCAGATGGCTGTAGTATTCAAGTGTATGGACGGGAGAAGTGGTGATACACAGTGTTCCCTGTGGTGTCATACCTGCTTCCTTAGCCCATTTGATAGAAGGCGCAATGTTGCGGATGTCATTCAGGCCATCGAAGATACGGGGGATGTCCACACCCTGAGCATGCTTGACACGATACATCATTGCACGCACGTCGTCAGGCACAGGATACATACGCAGCGCATTCAAGCCACGGTCGAGCATGTGGGTCTTGATGCCGGCCTCATTGAAAGGCTTGCAGAAGGCACGCACTGCATCGTTAGGATTCTCACCGGCCAGAAGCTGCACTTGCTCAAAAGCGCCGCCGTTGGTCTCCACACGCGAGAAACATCCCATGTCGATGATGACCGGAGCGATACGCTCCAACTGATCCTTGCGTGGCTGGAACTTACCTGAGCTCTGCCACATGTCACGATAAACGAGACTGAACTGAATTTTCTTACTCATATTTATCTACTACTTCCTGTTTTCATCTATTTCTTGCTGCGGGAGTCTCTTCCTCCCTCACTAAGGCTGCAAAATTAAATAAAAAAAAGCAAAATACGGCTTGTACGATTGATTTTTTATGATTTATAACTATCTTTGCACTCAAAAAGTAACACTCTCGATGATGCGTGCAAAAATATTGATGACAGTCACTTTGGCCGCAGGCTTGTTTGGGGCTTGCACCAATGACAAAGCGACAAAAGACTACTCCAACATTCAGGTGGAGTCGGAACTGAAGATCACAGGCGACAAGACCGTCTATGGACTGGCCTGCGAGGGCTGCAACGACTCTACCATCCTGCTCCTGCCCAACGACGGCAGCGACCCGGTGAAATACGACATCATTGATGCCACACGCAACCACAAGGTCCGCGGCAAGATCAAGACGGGCGACTGGATCTGTCTGCTTACCAACAAAAGCGATAAGCACGTGGCTGACTTCGTGATGGATCTCGACCAATTACGCGGCATCTGGTGCTATATCGTCATGCCAAAGATGCGCGACTACGACAAGATGAGCAAGCGCCTGCAGGCTCGTATGATGGAAAACATGAGTGACTCTATGAAAGAGACGTTCCTCATCCCACGCGAATATGGCTTCTGGCTCAAGCGACAGTGGCAGGCTCAGAGCGTCGGCTATGTCAAGGAAAGCAGCACGTTGGCCGAAGAGAGTCCTGTCGTCTATCCCCAGCTGGGCTTCTATGTTGCCTGGGGCATCTGGAATGGTAAGATCATCATCGCAAGAGGCACCCCGAAGTTCAGCGACACGGGCCAGGTGACGGTAACGAATATGGTCAACGACACCTGCGACGTGGACTACTTAGACGCCGACTCTCTCGTGCTCTCGTCCGACGGACAGAGTCGCAGCTATTATCGTAAAAACGACATCAACGACGTCAACAAGCGGGCCAATGCCATCGCGGCCATGCGTAGCAAACAAGCGCTCCAGCAGGCCACGGAAAACAAATAGCTTGCAAAAACGGCTGTCCCTGAGGAAGAGACAGCCGTTTTTGCCTTTCTAAAAAGACAAGCCGCGACTCAAGCGAAGTTTATTCGTGCGTCTCGAAACGTTTCCGCGCAAGGAGTTCATAGCGCGTGCCCTCGCGACCATAGTTGGCATAGGGATAGATGCTGATGCCGCCACGGGGGGTGAACAATCCCGTCACCTCTATATACTTAGGATCCATCAACTTGATCAGGTCCTCCATAATGATGTTGACACAGTCTTCATGGAAGTCGCCGTGATTGCGGAAGCTGAAGAGATAGAGTTTCAAGCTCTTGCTCTCCACCATACGCACGTCGGGGATGTAGCTGATGCGGATCTCCGCAAAGTCGGGTTGTCCGGTGATGGGACAAAGCGACGTGAACTCCGGACAGTTAAACCGCACCCAGTAGTCGTGGTCCTGATGTTTGTTGACAAAGGTCTCCAGCACCTCCGGAGCATAGTCCATCTTGTATTGTGTCTTGGCACCGAGGGCTTTCAGTCCCTCTGATTTGCGTGTATCTTCCATTTCTCTATATTATTTAAATCATCTGATTTCTTCCTATCCAGCCCATATCAGAGGCTGAACACATTCCATATATTATAGCTGACGCCTAAGTCGTAGACATCCTCGCCCTCATGCTTCTTGAGCTTCTTCACGACGCGGATGGTCACCGGCAGCGCAATGATCTCATAGACGGTCTTGAGCACCACTTGCCACAGCATCAGTGCAGGCAGAGCCGAGAGCGGCACTACCCCACCCAAGGCCAACGGAAAGAAGATGAGAGAGTCACAGCTCTCTCCGGCTACAGTACTCCAAACGGCACGGGAGGAGAAATGACGGCCTTGATCGCGAATCTTCATCTTGCTCATGACATAAGCGTTCATGAAACTGCCCACGATGAAAGCCACAAACGAAGCCAACGCGATGCGGGGCGCCAAGCCAAAGACAGCATGGAAACCCTCTTCATTGTGCCAGTAAGGTGCCCCGGGAATGGTATCGCAGAGCGCGCCCATCGCCACGAAGAAGAAATTCATGCCAAAGCCCAGCCATATCAGAAGACGGGCCTTGCGGTAACCCCACACCTCGCACACGCAGTCATTAATAATATAGGAGATCGGAAAGACCAGCAGTCCGCCCGTCAGATTGACAGGCCCCACAGCGATCTGCTTGGTTTCCAACACGTTTGCCGTAATCAGGCAAACACAAAAGAGAATGCTGAACAGCATGAACAGCACGCTCACGGTTTGTTTTTCTTTTTTCACGTTCTTGTTTTTAAAGAGGTTAGACAAGCACTCTGTAGAATGTTGAATGATGAAGGTTGAAGGTTGAATTTAAAACACGAGACAGGAACGGTACCAGGTCTAAACCTGATAAAGGAGATAAGCGATATATCCAATGAACAGCGCCGTCAGCGCAACACCTTCCCAGCGCTCGATACGATACTTGGTGTAGGAGAAGAGCCAAAGCAGGATCATGGAGATGACCATCACGCTGAGGTCTGCGTTGGTGATGCCTTGCGTGTTCATCGGTGAGATGATACCGGTGACACCAAGAATCATCAGAATGTTGAATACATTGGAGCCTAACACATTGCCGATGGCGATACCACTGTTACCCCTGCTGGCAGCAACCGTACTGGTAGCGAGTTCAGGCAGTGACGTACCGCAGGCCACTATCGTCAGTCCGATCACGGCATCGCTCACGCCCAAGGTATGGGCAAGCGCCGAAGCATTATCCACAAACACCTCTGAGCCAACGATCAATCCGACCAGGCCGATGACGATCAGCAAAGACGACTTACCCACGCTGAGGTTGATCGGCTGATCCAAAGGATCTTTTTCCTCCTTCATGCCTTTCTTGGCTTCTTGGAGCGTCAGATACATGAACACGAGGAACAAAACAAACAAGATGGCGGCATCTACCCGACTGATGTTACCGTCCAGACAGAGCATCAGCAGCACCACAGAGGCGACAAGCGCAAACGGGATGTCGCGCTTCACGGTATCAGGAAGAATGGTGATCGGGGCTACTAAGGCAGCCACGCCCACGATGAGCGTGGCATTGAAGATATTGCTACCCACTATATTGCCCACTGCCAACCCAGGCTTGCCGCCAAGAGCAGACATCAGACTGACGAAAAACTCAGGCATGGAGGTGCCCATGGCCACGACTGTCAGTCCAATCACGATCTGGGGAACTCCCATGCGAGTGGCGATGCCTACCGAGCCATCGGTGAGCCAACCTGCGGACTTCACAACAGCCACGATGCCAACAACCAACAAGACAACCTGAATCCAAGTTTGAGAAGGGGCAAAGTTAAACGGCAATAAACTCATATTACACGTACTCATATTACACGTATTTTTTGCAAAGGTACGAAAAAACCCTGAATATTCACATATTCAGGGTCTAAAACTAACAATCACACAATTATAAATCTATCAATCTATTATGCTCATACGTCAAAGCCTGTACTCGGCTTATGCCTTAAGAGACTGGTACAAAACCTAATTGATTCAAAATGCTTAAACCTATCCGCTTACTTATCTGCATTGTAGATTACAACAGATATGCCACAGCACCCAAACAGTCACTATGGCACAATCGTGCGACAATATGTCATTACTGATACTGCTATTACTTAGCAGCCTCAGTCTCCTGCTCTTTGTTTTCCTCTGTGCTCTCAGCCTCCTCTGGAGCCAGTGTAGCCTTGAAGTCAGTATAGCCGTTGTTGACCAGAATATTGTACCACTGCAATAGTTTCTTGATGTCACTGTCGTGAACACGATCCTCGTCAAACTCGGGCAGCACTTCCTTGAAATATGCGCGGAGCTCCTTGCCGGACACCTTTTTGTAGTTGATGGAGGCTTCCTTGCAGCCTTCCTTCTTGGCTACGTTGTCCAGCACTTGCCAAAGGGGCACATCATCGCCTGTGGTGTACATGGCAATGTCGCCCAAACTGGTCACCTTGTCGGTGGCAAAAGCTGGCTGATGACGGTGGGTGGCATCAATAGCCTCCACGATCAGATTCATCTTACCACGACTTACCAACTTATACAATCCGGGCTTTCCGGCAATCGATAATATTGTTTCCATTGTTTACCTTAAAATTTTGCTTTGTTATGATGTTTATTGATTGATATCTATCTTGCTTATTCTCTCTATTGCCAGCAGAGCGAGTCCCACCCTTTTCCGACTACTGGCCTAAGGCGCGTAGCAGGTCATCGACTTGCCGGTCGAGATCAGCCTTACCGTCGTTCACGACCGTGTAGTCGCAGCGGCGCTTCGCTTCTTCGGCCGGCAACTGACTGTTAATACACTGCATGGCTTTCTCACGTGTGATATGGTCACGGTTCATGACCCTGCCGACTCTTACCTCCAAAGGCGCGTCGACAAAGACGAAAGCATCAAAAGCCACACGACGGTCAAAAGCGCTGTCGAAAAGAATGGCACTCTCCAGCCACCCATAGCCGCTCTGTTCGAAGTCACGCGCCACGGCTGGATGCACAATATCGTCGACAGCCCGCTTGTTCTCATCAGAGGCAAGCAGGAAACTCGCCAACACGCTCTTCTGCAACTCCTGACCCTGATACACGTCGTCGCCCACAAGCTCCTGCAACTGATGTTGCAGGACAGCGTCTGTGCGCATCAGCCGCTTGGCAGCAGCATCGCAGTCATAGACCCGTATACCGCGTTTGGCAAGAAGATGACAGACAAAACTCTTTCCGCTGCCTATGCCTCCGGTGATCGCGATCCTTTTCATTGCTGCTCGATGAGATAATCGACTTGGTTCATCTCCAGCCTGACATTGCTCACGCCTCTCGGCCGCTGCGTGACGTAAAGATTACATTTATCCGACGGGTGGGCTGAGATATCCTTGAAGTCAACCACCACATGGAAGTCACTGACCTTGACCTGGCGATAGAGACTGGCACCGACGGTAAACGTCACATTGACCCGCTGGGGGAACGTACGGATGACGGTTCCGATGGGTCTGTTGATCGCCGTGATCGGCACTTCCATCGTCTCCTCGGTGAGGATGTCGGGGAATAGGGTGATCTTGACTTTCGACGGCGTGATCTTCACACCGTTGATAGGCCGGAGTCTGACCTCTCTTGTGACTGTATCGGAGAAGTTGGTGACACGAAGAAACTCGGTCATCACTGTCTCTATGCTATCCAGCTTGGCCTTACTGGCGTAGATCGTCACCTTGTCGGGCCAGAACTGCACGTGAGACAGGTAATAGTCTTTGGCCGGCACAATGTTGCCAGCCAAGCTCACCTTCACCACTTTCTTCCGGCCATAGTTGAAGTAGAAGTCCAACCGGTCGCTTTTGATGCCCGAAATAGTGGAAGAGGAGAAGAGCTGCTGTCTGATCTGCCGCTGGATGTCGACCATAGGCACGGCACCATGTCCCGTCTCTCCATCGGCATAATAGTCGAACTTCAGCACTACCGGACGCAAGCGCCGGCTTGTGGAATAGCCTAAGAGCATGAAGCCCTTGTCGTGGATGGTCACACGCACCGTGTCGGTCATCGGCGTGGTAATCACCACGTTCTTGGGCACTCCGACAAGGCGCACGGCGACCGGGAACTCTTCGTCATACGTCTCATTGAGCGTCTCCATCAGCCAGAAGATGCCGGAGAGGAAGAGGAAGAATAAGAAAATCAGAAACTGCTTGTTCTTAGAACTGAACAAGAAGCTTCTGACCATGTTGAGGAAAGATCCTATATTATGCATTAGGCTGCTGCTGAGCTGCGTCCTGGAAGACGTAGTTCTTATCAACCGTGATCACTACACCACGTGCCACTTCCACCTCGACGACATTCTTCTCGTTGTCGAGACGCTTCACGGTGCCATAGACGCCACCGCCTGTGACGACCTTGGAGCCTTCCTGCAAAGAGTTCTGGAACTCGCGTATCTTTTTCTGTTTCTTCTGCTGGGGACGGATCATGAAGAACCACATGATGGCGAAGAGTGCCACCAACATGATGAGCATACCACCGAAGCCGCCTCCTTGTTGAGCTGCCTGAGCAGCCAGTACCATTGTATTCATTTACTGTCTGATTAAAAGATGATCGTTTTGATATGAATAGGCGCACGACCCCGCTGATGCCAAGAGCCATGCTACACATTAATTATATGATAGTCTACTCTTGACTTTCGGGCTGAAGGGGCTCCTGCCCGTCAGCGGGCTGAGCATCCTCGTTGTCCTCGGTCTGCCGGGGAACCTCGGCCGACACGTCGTGATGAACAAAGCGCATGTAACCTGTCGGCTGACTGTTGCGGCCCATCGGCTGACGCTCGGGACGCTCAGGCATCTCCTTCATCATCTTGCCGCTCTCGATCAGATGACGGGCGATGGAGTCCAACATACCATTGATATATCCGCCACTGCGAGGAGTGGAATAGAGCTTGGCCAACTCCACATACTCATTGATCGTCACCGATACCGGAATGTTGGGGAAGGTGAGCATCTCGGCAATGGCGATCTGCATGATCACCACATCCATATAGGCCAGACGCGAGAAGTCCCAATTGCGGGAAGCCTCACTCATGTAGTGCTGATATTCATCGGCATTGAGGATAGTGGAGCGGAAGAGCTTGCGGGCAAAGTCCTTGTCCTCGACATCCTTCCATTCCGGCAAGAGTTCCTGTTTGTTTTTGTTCTTCGGATCGAAGCGCTTGATGGTCTTCAGCACGAAGGTGTCCACCACCTCCTTATCGTCGTTCCAATAGAGGCTCTTCTCCTCCAAGAGAGCGTCGAGGTCATCGTTGGTCTCGATAAACATCTTATAGAGCCGACGCCACAGCTCGCGGTCATCGTCGTAAGTCGCCTCGGGAGTCTTCATGTACTCCTGATACAGCTCACTCTGCTCAATCTGGTTGCACAGTTTGCGGATGAACTCGATATCGTCCTTCCACGTGAGCTTCTTATCCTCGAGAAACTCATTGAGCATCTTGTTCTCTTCCAGTTGAACCGCGAACTTGTTGAAAGCGAACTTGGGAGAGGCCGGCTGCGTGCCTTCACGCTCTGCACGCTGATTGAGCACATCGAGACGATGACGCTCCTCCTGCGTGATGGCGACCATCAAATCCAAGAGATAGTTGTACAAGTCGTATGCCTTGGAGAGGCTGAAAAGCAATTCCTTCTCAGCCGCGTCCATATTCTTATTACCGTTTTGATAGTATGCATAGGTTAACTGGACTATCTTTATACGTATTAGTTCGCGATTAATCATTTTCCTTTATTCCGTCTAAAACATGTTTTACGCTGCAAAAGTAGGGAAAAATCCGTGGATATGCAAGAAAAGAGGTATCAAAAGACTGTTTTTTTAGATAAACTTTGCACATAGCTTTGCTCAATTCAAATAAAAGCGCTACCTTTGCACCGCTTTTCAGATTGATACATATTATTGATTCAGTGTGATGGCGAATTAATTAACGATTTAATTTAGAGTAACACAAATGGAAGAAATCAGCATTTCAGGTAAGAAGCGCGAGGCCCTTGGTAAGAAAGCTTCTAAAGCCCTTCGTAAGGAGGGAATGGTTCCCTGCAACCTCTATGGTGAGGAGCGCGTAGACGGCAAGCCGGTAGCATTGGCTTTCGCATCTCCCTTCAGCGAGCTGCGCAAGCTCATCTACACTCCCCACATCTATGTTGTCAAGATCAATATCGACGGCACTGACCACACAGCAGTGCTGAAGGAGATCCAGTTCCACCCCGTCACAGACGCTCCTCTGCACGTCGACTTCTATGAGGTCAACGATCAGAAGCCTATCACCATCGGCATTCCCGTGAAGCTCGTAGGTCTGGCACAGGGTGTCCGCGACGGTGGTCGTATGAACCTCTCTATCCGCAAGATCAACGTCACTGCTCCTTATCAGCAGATCCCTGAACACCTCGACGTCGATGTCACTGCACTGCGCATTGGCAAGAGCATCAAGGTCGGTCAGCTCGCTTACGAGGGTCTGGAGCTCGCAACAGGCAAGGATGTGGTCGTTTGCTCCGTGAAGATGACACGTAACGCCAACGCTAGCGCAGCCAGCGACGACAGCGCTGAGACTCCCGCAGACGCAGCAGCAGACGCTGAGAGCAAGTAATCCCTCTCTTTAGTATCGATAGACATTGGATAAGTATTTGATCTGTGGTCTGGGTAATCCCGGCGATGAATACGCCGGTACCCGCCACAATACAGGATTTATGGTATTGGACGCTTTTGCTAAAGCGTCCAATATTTGTTTTGAGGATCACCGTTACGGCTTTGTGGCTGAGACGTCATTGAAAGGTAGAAAGATCTTCTTGTTGAAGCCTACCACTTTCATGAATCTCAGTGGCAATGCCGTGCGCTATTGGCTCAATGAGGAGAAGATCGACCAAAGCCGACTGCTCGTCATCAGCGACGACGTGGCACTGCCCTTGGGCGACTTCCGACTGAAAGCCAACGGCAGCAATGGCGGGCATAACGGTCTGGGGCATATCATGCAGCTCATCGGACAAAACTTCGCACGTCTGCGTGTGGGTATCGGCAACGACTATCCACGAGGCGGACAGATCGACTGGGTGCTCGGCCATTACTCCGACGACGACATGAAGGTGTTGCAGCCTACCATCGACATGGCGGTTGACATCATCAAGAGCTTTGTCCTGCAAGGCATCGACGACACCATGAACCAGTACAACAAACTGGGAAAAAACACTAAAGAATGATGAATGATGAATGATGAATGATGACTTAAAGCAGTATTGAGTGCTGAATGACGACTTGTTCTAACCCGGCAGGCAGTCACTCTCCATTTATCCAATCAAGACTGACTCAAGCCATTACTTCTCATTCATCATTGGATTAATTCATTATTCAACATTAGATTAATTCATCATTCAACACTCAATATTCAACATTGTATGAAAGATTCTCTTCCTCAGCACGACTCTTCTGCCCGCATCGACAAATGGCTCTGGGCAGCGCGTATCTATAAGACCCGCTCTTTGGCAGTGGATGCCATCAAGAACAGCCGTGTGACCGTAGACGGAGCAAACGTCAAGCCAAGCCACATCGTGAAAGAAGGGCAAACGGTCAACGTCAAAAAGCCGCCCATCACCTATTCTTTCCGCATCCTGGCTTGTATCGAGCAGCGCGTGGGTGCCAAGCTCATACCACAAGTCTATGAAAACGTTACGGATCCTAAGCAATATGAATTGTTGGAGATGAGTCGCATCAGCGGATTTGTTGACAGAGCAAGAGGCACAGGACGCCCCACAAAGAAAGAGCGACGGGCGCTCGACGCTTTCATCGAGCCTGCTGTATTTGGTTTTAACGACGATGACGAATAGCTATCTTTCCTCTCTCATCCAATGCAACAGAACGCTGCGCTCAATAAGAGATGTCTTTTTTTAAATAAGGTTGACACCTAAAGTCAACCTTATTTAAAAAAAGACAGATCGGGACGCATTGTATCTTCAATTCTTTCCGCCATTGGCAGCTGACAGCATCTCCAGCGAGTGACGTTCTCCTACTACCCAGATGATGTCCCCGACAACAAATTTCCGTGAGGGACTGATCATCGTCAGGTTTTGCTGACCTTCCTCCACACCGACCACCATGCAGCTGTACCGGTCTCTGATGCCACTCTCGCCGAGCGTCTTGCCCAAGAAAGCGCAAGAACGCGACAGCACCATCTTCTGCAACTTCATCTCCCGCTCCTCGATGTGGGGGTCTTCCGGAACGAGTTCTCCTTTCAGCGCCTTGCCGAATGTTTGCAGCTGCTCATCACTGCCGATGACCTGCAGACGGTCGCCGGGGAAGATGATGTCGTCACCACCGGGGATGTTGATGCGCTGATGGCCACGCAGGATGCTGCTCACGTGTACGCCATAACGCGCGCGGAATTGCAACTGCCGCAAAGACTGACCGGCCCATGCGCTGTCTTCAGGCACCTCAAAGTCCGATACATGGATGTCACGCTCCAAGAGATGATCACCATACAGCGGACGGCGCTTGCCCTGCACCTGGGCTTCGATCTCACGGCTGTGAAGGTTCTGAACGAAAAGACGCTCCAAGGCGATGGACCGCTTCTTCATTCTGCGTGAAAAGACGATCAGCGTCAGCACTACCAAGGCCAGTGTAATGACAATGGCATTGGCGAAGCGAGCCAGATAGTTGCAGATATAAAACAGGAAGGAAGCGGCAATCACAATACGTGCCAAGACAGTGAAAAGCAACGGCAGACGATTGGGACGGCTCTGTACCCACAAGGCTCTGAACTCCTCGCTATGGTTGTGATTCATCACGATGGCACGCAGGAAAGGCGCTAACAATAGCAACAACAGCAGGCCACACACGCCATTGGCCCACCAGTGGGGCAGCAGATGACGGAAGAAAGGCAAGGCGAAGGACAGCATCACGGCGGTCACGGCCATGCACAGTATGGTGTAGACCAGGGTAGAGACTGCCATTTTAGTGAGCAGCCGCTTCCAGTGGCTCTTCTCCTCTACTGTGTTTTGATGGGCCTGCCCGAAGTGGTTGAGCCGGCGGATCCACCGCTTGGGTAGGATATGCTCCAGACCATCATAGCACGGTACGGCCGCACGGATCATGTAAGGAGTCAGGAACGTGGTGATCACCGACACAGCCACGACCACAGGATAGAGAAAGTTGCTGATCACGCCGAGTGAGAGTCCCAGCGAGGCGATGATGAAGGCAAACTCACCGATCTGTGCCATTGAGAAGCCGCAGCGCATGGCTGTCTTCAACGGCTGGCCGCTGAGCATGAAACCCAACGTGCCGAAGATGCCCTGACCCACCAAAATGGTGACCACCAGCGCAGCGATAGGCAAGGCATAGGCCACGAGCACATTGGGCTCGACAAGCATACCGACTGATACAAAGAAGATGGCACCAAAGAGATTCTTCACCGGTTCCACCAGCTTTTCGATCTTGTCGGCCTCGATCGTCTCCGCTAAGATGCTGCCCATGACAAAGGCTCCGAAGGCTGAGCTGAAACCGACAGCTGTGGAGATCCACGCCATCAGACAGCAAAGCCCCAAGGCCACGATGACCATTGTCTCGTCGGTCATCAGCCGGCGCGTCTGCCGCAGAAACGTGGGAACGATGAAGAGGCCGACGACAAACCACAGCACGAGGAAAAAGCCGATCTTCAACACCGAGTCGAGCATCTGCCCGCCATTGGGGTCGCTGCCGCCTGCGATGGCCGACAACATTACCATCATCACGATAGCAAGGATGTCCTCCAGGATGAGCACACTCATCACCAGCGAGGCAAAGCCCTGCTGTCGGAGATCCATATCGTCGAAGGCCTTATAGATGATTGTCGTCGACGACATGGCAAGCATACCGCCAAGGAAGATGCAGTCGTAATGGTCCCAATGGAAGAGATGCCCCACACTGATGCCTAAGATGATCATGCTGAAGACGATCGACAAGGCCGCGATGACCGGCGCCATGCCCATCCTCAGGATCTTCTTGAACGAGAAGTCGAGACCCAAAGAGAACAACAGGAAGAGCACTCCTATATCTGCCCACGTCTGGATATCGTGTTTGTCAAGTATCGACATGGTGTAGGGCATGTGCGGACTCACTAAGAATCCAGCCACGATATAGCCCAGCACAAGCGGCTGCTTGAGTTTCTTGAACAGTAAAGTGACGGCTCCGGCAACTACAAGAATGAGTGCCAAGTCTTTGACCAGGTTGGGAAGTTCAGACATTGATAATATATATAGGAGTGATCCCCGCCTTTCCCACAACAAGGAGAAAAACGAGATAAGACAGAAAACAGAGAAAATGCGCCAACAACACAAGGTCTTGAATGGAGAAGCACTGCGCCTCTCCATTCAAAAACAGGGTATTAGTCGTTGAACGTACCGGCTATTTGGCAAATCTTCACGATGACATCCACGGCTTTGTTCATCACTTGGATAGAGACAAACTCGTAGGGGCCATGGAAGTTCACGCCACCGGCAAAGATGTTGGGACAGGGCAGTCCACGGAAGCTCAGCTGTGCACCGTCGGTACCGCCACGGATAGGCTCCACCTTCGGCGTGACGCCGCTTTCCTGCATAGCCTTCAGGACGATGTCGATCACATACATCTTGGGGTCGATCTTCTCCTTCATGTTGTAGTACTGATCCTTGATGTCTACCTTCACCGTGCCGTCGCCATACTTTTCGTTCATCTCCTTGGCAATGTTCTCCATGAAGTCCTTGCGGTCCTCAAACTTGCGGCGGTCGTGATCACGAATGATATAGCTCAGCTTAGCCTGCTCGCAATGGCTCTCAATACCCAGCAGATGATAGAAGCCCTGATAACCTTCTGTGGTCTCGGGAATATCGGTTTCGGGAATGTGAGCATTGAACTCACAAGCCAGACGGCTGGCGTTGACCATCTTTCCCTTGGCATATCCTGTGTGCACGCTGCATCCCTTGATGGTCACCTTGGCCGATGCGGCATTGAAGTTCTCATACTCCAGGTCACCGATATCGCCACCGTCCATGGTGTAAGCCCAGTCACATCCGAACTTCTCAACATCGAAATGGCGGGCACCCATGCCGATTTCCTCATCAGGATTAAAGGCGACACGTATCTTGCCGTGCTCGATCTCCTTGTGATCGCGCAGGTAGCACATGGCCTGGACGATCTCTGCGATGCCGGCCTTGTCGTCGGCGCCGAGCAGTGTAGTGCCATCGGTGACGATCAGATCCTCACCTTTGTGGAAAAGCAGCTCAGGGAATTTCTTGGGCGAAGAGACGATGCCCGGTGACAACTCGATGTCGCCTCCATCGTAGTTTTTCACGATGCGGGCCTTGATATTTGCGCCACTTGCGTCCAGCGCCGTGTCATAGTGAGAGATGAAGCCAATGGTCGGTGTCTTCTTCTTCGTGTTGGAAGGCAGGGTGGCGTAGATATAACCCATGTCATCCATCTCAACGTCCTCCAGACCTTCGCTCTCAAGTTCCTCCTTAAGATATTTGGCGAAGATAAGTTGTTTGGCGGTACTCGGTACGGTCTGTGAGTCCTCGGCCGACTGTGTATCGAACTTTGTGTAATTGATAAATCTTTCTGTTATGTTCATTTTAGAAATAAAACTGGTTTCTCATATGTTTCTTTTCGCAAAGATAAGGAAATAAAGTCATATTGCAAAGACTTTAGCAGTTTTTAAAGACAGAAAGGCGGAAATAGGGCGGAAACCAGGATTGAAGCAGACGAAAACTGTCTTCGGAAGGGTAAAAAACAAATAAAGCGCTCCGCTGTCCCTTGGAACTACGGAGCACAACCATGTGACCTCGGTGGGACTCAAACCCGCGACACTCAGAACCGGAATCTGATGCTCTATTCAACTGAGCTACGAGGCCATATTCCTAATTATCGTTTTGCAAAGGTAAACAATATTTTCGCTATCACCAAATTTTCACCTTAAAAAAACAAAGAGCCCGCCTGATTATTCATACTGGGAAACAAGGGACTCACTTTGTGCGAGCTAAACTGCTTATGCCTTGACACTTGACTGGCGCCAATAGCCTGGAAATTACTATTTGAAAAATTAATTTGACTTTTACTTGCATAATTACAATTAATAGCGTAACTTTGCAGCAGAATAGAAGAGAATTCTATTGTAGGAGATACTTATTCATATCACTATACGACAATATTAACATAATCATCATATAATGAGCAAACTTATCAAGCCAATAGGCTACAAGGCCCTGCTCGACAAACATCAGACGGAACAGGGCATCAAACAGATCAAGGAGTTCTTCCAGCAAAACCTCGCCACTGAGCTGAGGTTGAGTCGTGTCACCGCCCCGCTCTTCGTCTTGCAGGGTCTGGGTATCAACGACGACCTCAACGGCGTGGAGCGCCCTGTCACCTTCCCTATCAAGGACATGGGAGAGGCGAAGGCCGAAGTCGTGCACTCTCTTGCTAAATGGAAACGACTCACACTGGCAGAATACAATATACAACCGGGCTACGGCATCTACACCGACATGAACGCCATCCGCGCCGACGAGGAGATGGACAACCTTCACTCGCTCTATGTCGACCAGTGGGACTGGGAGGCTGTCATCGAGAAGGGTGACCGTACCATCGCCTTCCTGGAGAATGTGGTGCACCGCATCTATGCCGCCATCCTGCGCACAGAGTTCCTGGCCTGCGAAAGCTATCCACAACTGAAACCATTCCTGCCGCGCGAGATCCACTTCATCCACAGTCAGGACGTGCTCAACATGTACCCCAACCTCTCTCCCCACGAGCGTGAGGATGCCATCTGCAAAAAGTATGGTGCCGTGTTTGTGGAAGGTATCGGCGGAAAGCTCTCCGACGGAAAGAAACACGACGGACGTGCTCCCGACTACGACGACTGGTCGACGGTGGCAGAAAACGGCAAGGCCGGCCTCAACGGCGACATCCTCATCTGGTATCCTGTGCTCGGCCGCTCGTTCGAGATCAGCTCGATGGGTATCCGTGTGGACAAGGAAGCGTTGCTGCGCCAGTTGAAAATTGAAGGCAAGGAAGAGCGTGAGAAACTCTATTTCCATCGCCAGCTTCTTGACGGTAAGCTGCCGCTGAGCATTGGTGGCGGTATCGGACAGAGCCGTCTGTGCATGGTCATGCTTCACAAAGCACATATCGGCGAGATCCAAGCAAGCATCTGGCCCGAAGACATGAGAAAGGAATGCGAGGAACTCGGTATGCCACTCATCTAAATGAAACAACAATAAAAGTTGCACACTGCTTAGGTGGTGTGCGCAAAAACAAAGATTCTATATTTAAGAAACCTTAATATCAGCAGCTCTCTGTTCTATAATCCGTCTTTTTTGGCTATATTTGTGGTAAACAAAAAAGTATGATTATGGAGCAGAGAGTGATTATTTCCAAACATTTGCAAACTGAAATAGCCACTGCTATTTCAGAATGTGAGCACGATAAGATTTTTGTTCTTACCGACGAGACCACCCACGAGAAATGCTGGCCAGTGCTTGCCAAGCAGTTTGGCCTGCGCAACGCCTACGTCATCACCATCCAGTCGACGGACAGCTATAAGGATCTCACCTCGCTGTCGCACGTTTGGAAGGAACTCGGTGACCATGGAGCCACACGTCACTCACTGCTCATCAACCTCGGTGGAGGCATGGTGACGGACTTAGGCGGTTTCGCGGCCTCTACCTTCAAACGTGGCATTGACTTCATCAACATTCCGACAACACTGCTCGCAATGGTAGACGCCTCGGTAGGCGGCAAGACGGGTATCAACTTCAACGGACTGAAAAACGAGATCGGTGTGTTCAACAACGCGCGCTTCGTCATCCTCGACACAGAGTTCCTGCGTACGCTTGATGATAAAAATATCCGTTCGGGCTATGCCGAGATGCTCAAGCACGGTCTCATCTCCGACGAGAAGCACTGGGCAGAGTTGCTCAACTTCGACTTGGACCACCCCGATCTGAAGCAGTTGCAAACCATGCTGGCTTACTCCGTGAACGTCAAGAAGCGCATCGTGAAGAAAGATCCCCACGAGAAGGACATCCGCAAGGCGCTGAACCTCGGCCACACCTTCGGCCACGCCTTTGAGGCATTCTCGCTCGACACGCCCGGCAAGGAGCCCCTACTCCACGGCTATGCGGTAGCCTTCGGCCTCATCTGTGAACTCTATCTCTCGTCAGTGCTTACCAACTTCCCGACAGACAAGATGCGGCAGACCGTGCAGTTCATCCGCGAGAACTATGGCTCGTTTGACTTTAGTTGTGAGGACTACGACCAGCTCATCGAACTCATGCACCACGACAAGAAGAATACGGGCACCACGATCAACTTCACGCTCTTGGGCGGCATAGGCGACATCCACATCAATCAGACAGCCTCCGACGAACTCATCAAGGAAGCGCTCGACTTCTTCCGGGAAGGGTAACAGTTTAAAAAGCAATTAAAGGATATGGCTGAAAGCAAACAAGAAACAGAGTTGGTCGAATGTGACTTTCATCACACCGAGCAACGTGAAAAGTATTTCACGCTGCTCGGACAGTATATGATACACCCAATGGGAGGAATGGAGCGCGGGCTCAACAGCGATGAACAACAGCGACTGGCAACATACATGACTCAACATCCCGACGTACACTGCTTCCTCCTTCGTCGCGGGAGTAAGTATGTGGGAATGTCGACGTGCTACGAAGTCTTCTCTACTTTCCATGCGATGCCATATCTCTACATCCACGACATCTTTGTTGATGCTGAATACCGCAACAAGGGTTTAGGTTTTCTGCTCATCCAAAAGTTGACAGATTGGGCCCGTCAACACCACTGTTGCAAGATCACGCTCGAAGTCAGAGCTGATAACCAACCGGCTCGCCATCTTTATGCCAAAGCGGGGTTCAAGGACTTAGAACCTCCCATGTCGTTTTGGACAAAGGATTTGCTGGGATAAGAGCGACAAGCCTTTATTTATTGCTCTCCTTCTCCGCCGCCCGTTTTTTCTCCTCCATTGCCTCTTTATAGGCTCTCACGATAGGATCCTCGTCGTCCTTGTCCAGTTCCTTGAAGATCTCACGCGTCTTCCGCAGATGCTTCATGTCGCGACGATAACGCTTGTCGAGCATCTTAGCAAAGTCAAAAGCTATACCACCACGCGTATTGTCTCTAAAGATCTGGCGAACTTGTTCTGTCAGACCCTTAGACACCGACGGCGTACCATCGCCCCATACGGTCACCTCACTAATCTGATGGCTAGTAGGAATGAGATAAGTGGTATCCTTAATCTCTTTTGCCGTCAGCCGCTCTGTGAGATATTTCCCATGGCTGACCGAGAGCGTGTCAAACTTCGTGGGAATATAGCAGATGCCCCGGTAGTTGGTGGTATCGCGATAGCCCGACTTCGTGCTGACGATGACACCACGCACAGGTACATGCGTCTCCATGTCAGCAACGACGAACTTACGCAACTGAGGTTGTGCTGTCCCGCTTTGCAGAACTACCTGCCCGGTTTTCGTCTCTTGGGCAGAAAGGCCTAAAGAAACAAATAATAATAGGTATAAGAGCATCTGCTTCATAATCGGACTCCTTATTTATTATATATAAGCAACAAGTTACTTTCCGGCAGCCTTCACCACTTCCGGCCAGTCGGCCAGAAACGTCTCTATCGACGGATAGAGCACATCAGCGCCCTCGTCTGTCAGTGCCTTGTCGGGCAGAGAACCGCTGTTGATAGCCACGGTAAACATCTCCGCAGCCTTGCCGGCACGCACGCCAAGGGGCGCGTTCTCCACGACAATGGCTTGACGCGGGTCGGCATATCCTGCCTTGCGCATACCTTGAAGATAAGGATCAGGATAGGGCTTCCCACGATTCACATCGTAAGCCGAGGTAATGTGCTCGCGGACGAGATAGTCGCTGAAGTCCGTCAACAACTTGTCAATGAGCGGACGCTGTCCACTACCCGTCACTACGTTGACGCTCATCCCCGACGTCTGGATAGCCTTCATGAGAGGCTTCACACCTGGGAAGATAGGCGCCTCGCCCATCTCATGGAAGATACGCGTCTTCTCGTCGTACATCTTCTGCGCCTGTTCCAGCGTGATCTCCTCGTGCTTTTGCAGGAAGAAGAAGTGGCGAATGGTATCAATACCGCGTGCGCCTTCTGTGGCGTAGGCGTCAGCTACTGTCATCGTGATGCCAAACTCAGCCATCGACTGTTGCCAGGCTATAGCGTGATGGGGCATGGAGTCGTAAAGGACACCGTCCATATCGAACAAGACACAGCGAAAGCCCTCCCAAGCTTTCAGCCCGGGATGACTCTCCTGCATCTTGGATAAGTACTTCTCGATTGCTTTTCTTATATCTTGCATCGATTATGATTATAAGGGTATTGCCATCCCCTTCTCCATCCTCAGGGAGAGGGGGCCAAGGGAAAGAGGGTCCGGTCTTATTACTTCTCCTGAGCCAAACGCTCCTGGATGGCCTTGCTCTCAGCCTCATAGCCGGGCTTGTTGAGCAGAGCGAACATATTCTTCTTGTAAGCTTCCACACCAGGCTGGTTGAACGGGTTGACACCCTCCAACAGACCGCTGATGCCGCAAGCCTTTTCGAAGAAGTAGATGAGCTGGCCGATGTAGTACTCATTGAGTTGCGGCACGCTGACACGCATGTTTGGCACGCCACCGTCGACATGAGCCAGACGGGTACCGAGCTCAGCCATCTTGTTCACCTCATCGACACGCTTGCCCTCAAGGAAGTTCAGTCCGTCGAGATTCTCTTCGTCGTGCGGGAAGAGCAGCTTCTCGTTAGGAGTTTCAACCGAGATCACCGTCTCGAAGATGGTACGCTCGCCCTGCTGGATCCACTGACCCATAGAGTGCAGGTCGGTAGTGAAGTCGCAAGCTGCAGGGAAGATACCCTTGCCATCCTTACCCTCGCTCTCACCGTAGAGTTGCTTCCACCACTCAGCAAAGTAGTGGAGCTTCGGCTGGAAGTTGCAGACGATCTCGATCTTCTTGCCAGCCTGAGTATACAGTCCCTGACGGGTTGCGGCATACTGTGCGGCGGGGTTCTCTGCGAAAGGAACGTCCTTGCCGCAAGCCTTCTCCATGTCCTGTGCGCCCTTGACGAGAGCCTTGACATCGAAGCCAGCCACAGCGATCGGCAGCAGACCTACCGGAGTGAGCACAGAGAAGCGACCACCGACATTGTCAGGAATGACAAATGTCTTATAGCCTTCCTTGTCAGCAGCGGCACGGGCAGCACCCTTGTGTGCGTCGGTGACAGCCACGATGACGTCCTTAGCCTCAGCCTTACCACGCTGAGCCTCGCATTGTTTCTTGAGCAGACGGAAAGTCAGAGCAGTCTCGGTGGTGGTACCAGACTTGGAAATGTTGATGACGCCGAACTTCTTACCCTTCAAGTAGTCGGTGAGCTCAGCAAGGTAGTCCTCACCAATGTTGTTACCGGCGAACATGATGGTGGGGTTCTTCTTGTCACCGACGAGCCATGCAAAGGAGTTGCCAAGGGCTTCGATAACGGCACGTGCACCCAGATAGCTGCCGCCGATACCAGCAACGACGACAACCTCGCACTTCTCGCGCAGTGTGTTGGCGCAAACCTGAATCTCGTTGAGGAAGTCCTCTGTGATCTCAGAGGGCAGATGCAACCAACCGAGAAAGTCGTTTCCCTCGCATGTTCCATTCTCCAAGGCCTCCTGAGCGGCCTTCACCTTCGGCTCGTAAGCCTCCACTGTACCAGCCTTGAGGAACTGTACAGCCTTCGTTGTGTCTAATGCAATGTTTTTCATGATAATCTTTCAAGACTCAAAGTTAGAATCACGACAAAAGAACAAACGACAGATAAACAGACGATTCTTTTGAAGACAGAAAGACATAAAGGACATGTTTTCCTTTTTTAGACAGAAAGACATAAAGAACAGATTATTCTTCATTCTCTTTTTAGACAGAAAAACACAAAGAACAGATTTCTTTCATTCTTCTTTTGACAGAAAGACATAAAGAACATATTGTTCATAAATGTATATTCTGCTCTCTTTATTTGTCTTTGTCTATACCTCTGTCACTGTCACTGTTTCTGCATTCGTCTTCAATGCGAATAGTCTCCTAACCGTGATGAACTCCTGCCTAATCCTTTCTCATCATCTTACCTTATTAAATGAATAATACTAATTTATACTTGTTTTACTACCTTGTCTTCTTGTATTCCCTGTATTTACGCTTTATCTCCAGATTATCGCCTCCGAAGTTAATGAGCAATCCGGTATCGATATGGAGAGCCGTCAGATAATTTACCAGTTGAACCTCATCCTGCCTCGTCAGACATTGTGTAGCCTTCAACTCTATGATGACGTCGTTGTCCACAAGCATATCCGCCCTGTATTCCCCAACCATAACGCCCTTATAATAGACATCAATGGGTGCTTCGGGTATCACGTTCAGATTGTGCTCTCGAAGTTCAAGATACAAGGCATTCTTATATACCTTTTCCAAGAAGCCTTTTGGCAACACGCCCCGAACATTATATGCGCATTGGATAATCTTAGTTATCTTTTCCTCCAACGCCCTCTTCCTTAACTCTTCTTCATCCATCTTACACATTATAATATTATATGTATTGCCTTTCTTGCACTTAGACTCAAGAATGCTTCTTTATAGAACATGTTCTTTATGTCTTTATGTCTTAAAAACAAAAAACATGTCTTTATGTCAAAGCACTCACGAGAGTCTTTCTGTCAGAGCAGGGATGACATCTCGCGGACGCTGGTCTTTGTAGAGTATGTCATAGACGGCGTCGAGGATCGGCATGCTCACGTGGAGCTGTCTGTTGATCTCCTCCATGCACTTCGTACCGTAGTATCCTTCCGCCACCATCTTCATCTCAGCCTGGGCACTCTTGATAGAGTAGCCCTTACCGATCATCATACCAAACGTGCGGTTACGTGAGAAGTTGGAGTATCCTGTCACGAGCAGGTCACCGAGGTAGACACTGTCACAGATTTTGCGGTGTACAGGGTTGACGGCTGTCAGGAAGCGGTCCATCTCACGGATGGCATTGGTGAGGAAGACAGCCTGGAAGTTATCGCCATAACCCATGCCGTTGCAGATGCCTGCGCAGATAGCGTAGACATTCTTCAGCACAGCCGCATACTCGATGCCCGTGACGTCGGTGGAGGTTTCTGTCTTCACATAGTCACAGGCGAGCACACGCGAGAACTCCCTTGCCATCTTCTCGTCACTGCCAGCCACAGTGAGATAGGTAAGCCGTTCGAGAGCCACCTCCTCAGCGTGTGACGGTCCGCCGATGCAGAGCAACTGCCGGTAAGGCACGCCATAACGCTGATGGAAGTAGTCAGAGCAGACCACATCCTCGCCGGGCACGATGCCCTTGATGGCGGTGACGATGAACTTATGGCTGATGTCAGCCGTGAGTTTCTTCAGATGGTCTTTCAAGTAGGGTGAGGGCGTGACGAAGACGAGCGTGTCATATTCAGTGGCAATCTCGTTGATATCCGATGTGAAGTCGATGTCGTCGATGTCGAAGTGTACACCCGTGAGGTAGGCCGGGTTATGTCCGAGCCGTCGGAAGTCAGCGATGCGGTCGTCGCGCCGCATATACCATCCGATGTGCCCCGTGTGCTCTACCACCACCTTTGCGATGGCGGTAGCCCACGAGCCGCCCCCGATAATGGCCACACGACCAAAATCGGGAATGGAGCCTTTCTTCCGCAGGCCCAGTGCTCTACTGATTCTTCTGAACAGACGCATAGCCAATGGGAGTATTACAGATTCTTTGCGCCGTCAATCCAGTGCTGTATATCGTCTACTGACGGCTTCTCGTAACCGAGTTTATATTTCTTGTTGATCTCACCGATCTTCTGCTGCAAGCCCTGAGCCTTCTCATCCTTGATGTCAGAGATGAGGTTGAAGCCAGCCTTACGCAGTACATACACCCAGTCCTCAGGTACGCCAAGGGCAGCCCACTCCTTGATGCTGCTCTGCGGCATCTTAGCCTCAGGCTTCATCTGCGGGAAGAGCATGATCTCCTGGATGTTCTCCTTGCCGATCATCAACATGCAGAGTCGGTCAATGCCAATGCCGATACCACTGGTGGGCGGCATACCATATTGCAGGGCACGCAGGAAGTCCTGGTCGATGATCATCGCCTCATCGTCGCCCTTGTCTGCAAGCTTCATCTGCTCCTTGAAGCGGTTCTCCTGGTCGATGGGGTCGTTGAGCTCTGAATAAGCGTTGGCGAGCTCCTTACCATTGACCATCAGCTCGAAGCGCTCAGTGAGTCCTGGCTTCGATCGGTGCATCTTCGTCAGCGGACTCATCTCCACCGGATAGTCAATAATAAATGTTGGCTGGATGAACGTACCCTCGCAGAACTCACCGAAGATCTCGTCAATGAGCTTACCCTTGCCGAAGCTCTCATCGATGCCTTCCATCTTGAGCTTGTTCACAGCGATGTCGCGGATCTCCTCCTCGCTCTTTCCTTCGAGGTCGAAGCCTGTTTTCTCCTTGATGGTGTCGAGGATAGGCAGACGGCGGAAAGGTGCCTTGAACGAAATGACGTGGTCGCCGTTCTTCACCTCCGTGCTGCCATTGACAGCCACGCAGATGGTCTCGAGCAGACGCTCGGTAAACGACATCATCCAGTTATAGTCCTTGTATTGCACATAGAGCTCCATGCAGGTAAACTCCGGGTTGTGGTATTTGTCCATACCCTCGTTGCGGAAGTTCTTACCGATCTCGTAGACACCCTCGAAGCCGCCCACGATGAGTCGCTTGAGGTAGAGTTCAGTAGCGATACGCATGTACATGTCGATATTCAGCGCATTAAAGTGCGTGATGAACGGACGTGCGCTGGCGCCACCGGGGATGCTCTGCAGAATAGGAGTCTCCACCTCGGTGTATCCGGCCTCGTCGAAGAAGTTGCGCATGGTCTTGAGCACCTTGGCACGCTTGAGAAACGTATCCTTCACACCGTCGTTGACGATGAGGTCGACATAGCGCTGGCGGGCGCGCAGCTCGGGATCGTCGAACTTGTCGTAGGCCACGCCGTCCTTGTATTTCACGATCGGCAGTGGCTTAAGGCTCTTGCTCAGCAGTTTCAGCGACTGGGCGTGCACAGAGATCTCGCCCGTCTGCGTCTTGAAGACAAAGCCTTTGATGCCGATGAAGTCACCGATGTCGAGGAGTTTCTTAAAGACCTTGTTGTACATGTCCTTATTCTCGTCGGGGCAGATGTCGTCACGGGTGACATACACTTGGATTCTTCCCTTGCTATCCTGCAACTCCACAAAGCTGGCCTTACCCATGATACGGCGACTCATCATACGTCCGGCGATGACGACCTCCTGCTTCTCTCCCTCCTTGAAGTTGTTCTTGATATCAACTGAAAAGGCATTGGTGGGGAACTCGGCTGCTGGATACGGGTCGATACCCATGTTGCGCAGCTCCTGCAGGCTCTGGCGTCGTCCAATCTCCTGCTCGCTTAACTCTAAAATGTTCATACTTATAGTTATATTCGAATATATTCTTCCTATATGCAAAGGTACAAAAAAGAAACGAGAACAAGAGCTATTTAATAATTAATAACCACCTCAGCAAGTGTGCAACAAGTGCAACCCTGCAATCCGACTGCGCGATAGGCGTGGACGACAGTCACCCGTGAGGATGAAAGAAGATTACAGTTTGATGAACACCCGCTTCCTCCACAGCGCCCAGCCCATCAGTGCGTGCAGGGCGACAAACAGCGCAGCATAGGCCACACCGGCCCAATAGCCGTTGAGGATAACGGCATGGAGCAAAGAATAGACTCCAGCCTTGATGCCCGTAGCACCGAAGACGATGCTCACGGCCTCGCTGGCCACATAAAGGAAGAGGGGATTCATGCCAAACCACAGCGTCAATCTCACCAGCCATGGTTGCCCGGCAGAGCCGCTGCCTGTCGTCTGACTTTGAGCGCGGTGGATGTCAAGCCAGCCCACAAGCAGACCTTGCAAAGAGGCTGCAATGCCGCAGGTGAGCAGGACATAGGAGGGACTCCACACACGTTTGTTGAGCGGCAGGCAGAACTGCAGGAGCCAGCCTGCAAAAGCCATGACAGCTCCACAGACCAACAGCCGTGAGAGGGTGACGAGATGGGGATGTCCCAGTTCGGGGTGCTCTTTCCGAAGAGCCCAGGAAGCGACAAGAAAACCTATCATCGTGTTGGTCATAGCAGAAAAGCTTGAGAGCAGTCCCTCGGGATCTACGGGTGACTTATGATAGAGATGGGCGTCACCCAACAGCGCATGGTCCACACGCGAGAGGATGTTGGTGACGCTGTCGTAGTCATAACCGCCACCGGCAAGCAGCAGGATGGAATAGCCCGTCAACAGCAGTGCCACGAGAATCCACAGTCCGCGGAAGGAATGAGTAAGATGATGGATGGTGAGCACAACGGCTACCGTGGCTCCGTAGCAGATGGCGATGCGCTGCATCACACCCATGATGCGCAGATGGTCGAAGTCGAGCGGACGGCCGTCCATAGCCATGTCAAACCAGTTGATGAGCAGTCCGATAAGGAAGAGCAGCAAGGTGCGCTTGACGGTCTTGCGGGCTTGCCGATGTGTCCACCGGAATCCGCCCTTGCGAAGGCTGAGATAAGTGGAGATGCCCATGATGAAAAGGAAGAAGGGGAAGACGAGATCACAGGACGTCATGCCGTTCCATTTGGAGTGTTGCAAGGTGGAGAAGATCTCCTCACCGGCTCCGTTGTTCACAAAGATCATAAACATGACGGTCAGACCGCGCAGAACGTCGAGGCTCACCAGTCGTTTCACTGCATTTGTATTCTGCACCATCTTATTCTTTGGATATTGTTGACTGACTACAAAAGTAATAAATATATTCTGGATCTCAAACGTTTATTCCATAAAATTGATTGACAAAACACCTTCTGTCTCTTCTTTCAATCTAGAGAGAAAAACAGGGGCCGTCCAAGCTCAGAGTGACTTGAAAACATGAAAAAAGTGCGCTGTTGCCATCAAAACAGTGATTTTACTTCGTCAAAACGGCTGTTTCATGCGGTCATCTCGGTTGTTTTACATGATGAAAACGCCTTTCTGATGAAAAATTCTCTAGAGAATTTTTCATCAGAAAGGCGTTTTGTGTAGAGCAAAAAATAGGGGTAAAACATAAAGCATTGACTTTCAACACATTAACAAAATCGCGCGAGAATCGAAAAATCAGGAGCAAGAGGTCACTTGTTTCCAAAGATCGCCTTCTCGTGCCCGTTTTTTTGTCAGAAAGCCCGACATTTCTCTTTTTCGAGAAACGCCATCACTCTCTTTGCCATATCGACGCAGTCGCCTACAGGTTCCGGCGAATAAGTGTTGTGACGAAGCGTCCACGGCTCTTCCATCGCATACCAGTCGACGAACGGAGCCTTGGGCAGCGCCATGGCAAAAAGCTCTGTGGCCGTCTTGTTGGCGTTCGCGCCCTCGCCCAGCACCGAAGCATCAGGACGGCTGTCGTGCGCCATCTGTCGGGAGAGCGCATCGAGATAGGCCTGCCAGCGCACAAAGTAGAAGTCACGCAACAACCCTTGCCACTCCTTATGGGCATAGTCGCGGAGTCCGCCGCGGTCGGCGCAGTCGCGGTTGCCCCAGGTCGTTATCTGCACACGGGCGTTCCACTCATAGAGATCCTTCTCTTGTGCCGTACGTCCCAACGATCGTGCTGCCCCCGTCCAATGGCCAAGACGGAACTCGCGCCGCGTGCCTAAGAGACTGTCCTGCAAAAGCAACATGTGGAGGAAGCGGGCCGAGTCGGCCGAAAACGCACGGCGGTCAAAGCCACGATAGTCTACGATAGTGCGCAGATATTGCAGTCGCGCCTGGTCGTCGAGAGCCTGACGAACAACATCCACGAGGTCGTATTCAAAGTTGTTGTTGCCGCGGTATTTGTCGGCGACACTTGTCATCAACTCAGCGGCGCGTCGGGTTTCGTTGGGATCGTAGTAGTTGTGCATCTTCGACCAGCTCTTCACTTGGAAGTTATCGGCCGAGGGGCGTCCGTCAAAGATACTCTCGTGAGGTCCCTGCTGGTTGTTGCCGAGCGGACAGTTATAGATGCTGTTGCCCAAGACACGCCAGACTTGCTGCAGCACAGGGTCAGCCACACCGTAGCGAGCACGCACATAACTGTTGAGCCACCACTGTTTGTAGGCTGCTATATCTTCATCCTTGGGCAGCGAGTCGGTCATCCATGGCAGTTCGCTCATCAGTTCAAACATCACAGGATTGTTTTCCGAGCCCTCCATGGTGTAGCCCCAGCCACGCAGATGCTTTCTCGCACTCTGCAGAGGAGAGCCTGGCGCGGCCGCCAGCCGGAAGTTATGGATAAGCTGGTCCATGCGTCCGTGAAGTCCCACGTTGGCTCCGAAGTTCTCCAACATACAGAACAGCCACGGATGATCGCCGTATCCCTTGTCACGACGCCACACCGAAGGCGCTCCGAACATCGGGCGGCACTCCGAGAAGAGATCCAGCACCATCAGGTCTTGAGCCGGCAGGCTGTCGGCCATCGCCGGGCGCGGGTTCTCGGTCCAGCCTTGCACCATCCATACAGCCTTTGGGTTGACGCGTTTCATGGCGGCAAGCAGCTTGCGTCCGCAGGCCGCATAGTCGATGGCACTGTTGTCGGCACTCTCGTGGAAAGGATCCATCGAGTAGTAGTCAGCCTTGCCGTAGAGCTGGGTCAACTCTTTGTAATAAAGGTCAGCGATGCGGTCAAAGGACGGGTCGGTAGCGATGAGATTGGCCGGACGCGTATAGCCGTTCCACTGGCCACCATCGGTCACGCCGACGCCCATCTTTGTCTTGGCGTCGTGAGGCAACATGCCGCAGTAGCCCGGCAGCACAGGATGCATACCCAACGAGCGCTCACGCTGGAGGATTCGTTTCTGCAATGCTTCCTGCTGTCGATACCAGTTCTCGGGCAGCGGCCCGCCCCACCCTTCGAGATTGTTCATCGCCCACCAGGCCAGGAAAGCCGGTCCGGCGATGAAGCGTCCGATCTCTTCTTTGGAATAGCCCAACTTCAGCAGCATGTTACGCCATACCACTTCCTCGCCTGTCACAGCCAACGGCATGTTAATGCCGTGCAAGGCCATCCAGTCGATCTCTTCCTGCCAGCGGTTCCAGTCCCAAAAGACCATGGAATAGGAAAACGTGCAGTAGTTGAAGTCGTATCGGTCGGTGAGCCATGTGGTGCGGCGCTCCTTACCCTTGACAGCGGGCAGTCGCTCCGGCAAACGCGGGTGCATGTTGTTCCAACTGACCATGATGCCGGCATGGTGCTTGAGATACCAGTTGACACCCGTGGCAATGTTCACCCACGTATTGCCCTTGACACAGATCTTGCCGTCGCGCTGGGAGAGCTCAAAGAAATCAGAATCTGACGGCTGCAGCTCTGTGATGAACTTGCGTGCGGCACCTGCGTCCATGCGGTTGAGCAGGTCATCGACAGGATTGGCCACGGCCATCATTGGAGCAAGAAGGGAAAGTACGGCGAGCAGTACTTTCCTCATTTTATTCATAATGTTATTGTGTTTAGACTGCATAATAGATGATTTGTTTGGCAAAGGTAATAGAATTTTTCGTATCTTTGCAAGGAAGAATAAAATAAAAAACGAAAACCATGAACATAGAAAAAGAAAAAGCCGTTATCGAGAAACAAGGTGGTCTCTCGAAGACATTGAATATGGAGTTTTTCTCAACAGAGGAGCCCGACACCTGCATGGCACGCATGAAAGTCGACGATCTCAACCGTCAGCCCTTCGGTTTCCTCTCCGGTGGCGCTACGCTGGCCCTTTGCGAGAACCTTGCCGGCGTAGCTTCCATAGCGCTCTGTCCGGGCAAGATCTGCGTGGGCATCAACGTCAGTGGCAACCATCTGCGCACGGTGCTCGTCGGAGATACCGTCACTGCCTATGCCAAACTGCAATACAAGGGCCGCACACTGCATGAATGGCAGATCGAGGTAAAGAACTCCAAGGGCGACTTGATCTCTACGGTACATGTCACAAACTATATCTTGTCGCCACGAAAGGAATGAGCACAACCAACTATGTCTGCTACCGCTTGCCGGAGCAGAAGGAATATGTACGACTGGAACAGCACGAGGGTGAGCCCGTGGCCTTGAAGTCTGTCAAAGACCTCAACGGTCGCAAAGGTTTCGTCTTTGCGCCGTTCCAACCGTCGGAAAAGACGCCTGTGTGGCTCTTACAACCCGACAGCATCGAACGGGAAGCTGTGGGGGAAAGGGATTTTAGGCACAGTGTGGAATATAACGACGGCGAACTATCAAGCATGATCGCAAAGTACGAAAAGCAAGATCGGGACATTTACCACCAGCTCTTTATCAACTGTAAGCTGTATTTCAAGCTTGGCACGGTCCGTAAACTGGTTATGGCCCGGCATGTGTATGAGCTGCGGTACCTCGTCAGAGATGCCGAAGAACTGTTTCTGCACGCCTGCCGTCTCTATCCCCACCAGTATATCGCCTTGGTGAACATGAAACATGCGGGTACGTGGCTTATGGCAACACCCGAAGTGCTCATCGAGGGCGACAGTCACAACTACCGCACTATGGCCTTGGCGGGTACGGAGAAGATGCCGGTCGACTACAGACCTGGACAGGAGCTGAAATGGTCGGAGAAGAACCGCAAGGAGCAACGCTATGTGGCAAACTACATCCTCGACACGCTGAGTCCAATGACCAAGACACTGAATCACGGACATCCTCATACCACCATGGCGGCGCAACTGCTCCATCTGCGCACCGATTTTGACTTTACACTCAAGGACGACGTGCAATTAGGCGACGTGCTCGATGCCCTTCACCCCACTCCTGCCGTGTGCGGCATGCCCAAAGAAGCAGCGAAAGAAATCATTCTCAAGTATGAAGAGAAATTCCGGAAATACTACAGTGGCTTCTGCGGACCCTATGATCCGGAAGGAGAGACACGGCTATATGTCACGCTGCGCTGCATGGAAATAGAGGGTAGCCACTATATCCTCCACGCCGGTGGAGGCATCGTACCGGAAAGCAAGGAGAAAGAGGAATGGAGGGAGACTGAGATGAAACTCAACACCATGAGAGATGTATTGCGATAAAGGAAATGTCAACACACTCACCGCGCTGCTCATCGCTCACGGCGTGCGCCATGCGGTGGTATGTCCGGGATCGCGCAACGCGCCTGTTGTGCACAACCTCGACGTGTGCCCTGAGATCCAGTGCTACCCCATCACCGACGAGCGCAGTGCCGCGTTCTATGCACTCGGGCTCTGTCAGGCTACTGAGGAGCCGGTTGTCGTCTGCGTCACCAGCGGCACGGCACTGCTCAACACGCTGCCCGCTGTTGCCGAGGCGATGTATCAGCATCTGCCTCTCGTGGTCGTCTCGGCCGACCGGCCCAAGCAGTGGATCGGACAGCTCACCGGTCAGACGATGCCTCAGCCGGGGGCATTGACCTGCTTTGTCAAGCGCACGGTGGATCTGCCCGAACCGCACAACGAGGAGGAACACTGGTATTGCAACCGACTCGTCAACGAGGCGCTCATCGCTGCGACACAAGAGACTCAAGGACCGGTGCACATCAACGTGCCCATCACGGAGCCGCTCTACACCTTCAACACACGCACATTGCCCTCAGAACGAATGATTGCGCTCAGCTCACTGCTGTCGGCTCACGATAGCGGTAAGGAAGCGTGCGCTTCCGTCAATACCATTTCGGCCGTGGCTCATGACCTTCTGCAACAGCTCGCCGAGGCGGAGCGACCGCTCATCGTCATCGGACAGATGAAGCCGTCGGACTTAGCCAAAGGCAGGATTGCATCGCTCACGGACAAACGCTATGTGGTTTGGAACGAGGCGCTCAGCGGAGAAGATGGTGGCACGTCACTGGAAGAGATGTCAGCTATGGCAGGGGACGACGAGGATTTCCTGCCCGACTTTGTCCTCTACATCGGCGACACGCTGGTAAGCAAGCGTGCCAAGCAACTCCTGCGACAGGCTAAGGACGCTATCTGCTGGGAGGTGAATGCCGACGGCACAGTCCACGACCCGATGATGAACCTGCGCGGCATCGTGCAGGCAAGACCCGACGACGTGCTTGCCGCTATCACCACTGAGGGACCGCACGAGTGGTCCGACCGCTGGGAAGCGCTGCGTTGGAAAGCCGAGGACCACCGCCGCTCGTTCGTTCCACGCTACTCCAATCTGTTAGCCGTAAAACTCCTTGAAGAGCGACTCAGCCATACTGCGGAAGGCTACGCCCTGCACTACGCCAACAGCACGTCGGTGCGCTTGGGATGTCTCTATGCCCGGGAGCATATCTACTGCAACCGTGGCATCAACGGCATCGAAGGCTCGCTGTCCACGGCGGCCGGTTTCTCGCTCGCCACAGACGCTCCGGTGTATTGCGTCATCGGCGACCTGAGTTTCTTCTACGACCAAAATGCACTGTGGAACACCAACCTGCGGCAGAACCTCCGCATCCTGTTGCTCAACAACAGCGGTGGAGAGATCTTCGCCAAATTCGACGGACTGCGGCAGAGTCCGGCACGCAGTATGGTCATGGGCGTGCACGCTACCACAGCAGAAGGCATCTGCCGCGAGAACGACATCATGTATTATCACGCTCACAACGAGGAAGAGCTCTATAATCTCCTCGGCGCGCTCGTCAGCCCGATGACAGAACGCCCGATGCTCCTCGAAGTCTTCACCAATGCCGAAGACGACCTGAGGGCTTATCAAGAATACTTTAACACCTTATTATAATATGGAAAAGAGAAATTGGAAAACCATTGCGGGGTTCGACTTCAAGGAGATCCTCTTTGAAGAATACAATCACATCGCTAAGATCACGATCAACCGTCCACGCTATCGCAACGCCTTCACACCGCTCACGGTATGGGAAATGAGCCAGGCCTTCACCTACTGCCGCGACCATCTCGACATCCGTGTGGTGATCCTCACGGGTGCCGGCGACAAGGCCTTCTGTTCGGGTGGCGACATGCACGTCAAGGGACGCGGCGGATATGTCGGTCGTGATGGTGTGCCACGCCTTAACGTCCTCGACGTGCAGATGCAGATTCGCCGACTAACCAAGCCGGTCATCGCCATGGTCAACGGCTACGCTATCGGTGGCGGACATGTGCTCCACGTGGTCTGCGACCTGACGATAGCGTCGGAAAACGCTGTCTTCGGACAGACGGGACCGAAGGTGGGCAGCTTCGATGCCGGACTGGGTGCCAGCTACTTGGCGCGCATCGTGGGACAGAAGAAGGCGCGTGAGATATGGTATCTCTGCCGTCAGTACTCTGCAAAGGAGGCTGAGCAGATGGGGCTCGTCAACAAGGTGGTGCCCTTTGACCAACTTGAGGATGAGACGGTGGTCTGGTGCAAGACGATCATGGAGCGCGCTCCGCTCGCCATCCGCATGATGAAGGCTGGCTTCAACGCTGAGCTCGACGGTCAGGCAGGTATTCAGGAGCTTGCCGGCGATGCTACGATGCTCTACTACACACTCGACGAGGCGCAGGAAGGCGGCCGTGCATTCCTGGAAAAGCGCAAGCCCGACTTCGACAAGTACCCCCAGTTCCCTTAAGACAGAGTAAACAAATAATTCCAGACAGAGTAACAGAGTAGACAGATTTGTAGACTCTGTTACTCTGTCTGTTTTATTCAATCTCTTCAGAGGTAGCGCATGAGGATGTCCCACACGGCGATGAGGTGGCAGACGCTGCCGGCGAGGACGAAGAAATGGAAGACGGTGTGCATGTAGCGACGGCGACGAAGGGTGTAGAACAGCGCGCCGGTGACATAACACACACCCTCGGCGATGATCCAGATGACCGTCGCCGCACTCACAGAATCGATCAAGGGCTTGAAAGCGATGAGCACACTCATGCCCATGCCTATATATACCAGCGTCTCCAGATTGCTGTGGGCCTTGAGCCTATGAAAGCTCGTGATCGTTCCCACAATGGCGCAGAGCCATACAAAGCAGAACAGCGCCCAACCCCAATAACCCTCCTGGCGCAAGGCGATGAGCGTGATGGGCGAATAGGAACCGGCGATATGCCAGTAGATAGCCGCATGGTCCCACTTACGCAACCGCTCCTTCCATGGTGACCAAGCCGAGAGGGCATGATAGACGGTGGAAGCGATATACGAACCGAGCATGCCCACGAGGTAGAGGATGACACCTGCTGTGGCCCAACCGTTGCCACGCGAGAAGCAGAGATAAAGGAAGATAACCCCAAAAGCCACGCCCAAGAAGATGCCGCCCGCATGACTCCACGAGTTCCACAACTCTTCTTTGTGATTATAGAATATTTTTATTTTCATGATATGCTGTTGCTTACTGATGGAATATTTCTATGTAAAGATAGCGTAATCTTAGGGAAAGGCAAAATAAAACTTGCTTTTTTATCCTTTTTTTCTTACTTTTGCCTTCACGCAACAAAAGTAGTTTTAAACATGAAATACGAGATCACCGACAGGATGCTGCACTTCAAACAGCCGGCGGGAACCAGCCGCGGCGTGTACATTACCCACCATTCTTACTATATCACACTTGAACGCGACGGCATTCGTGGCACGGGAGAGTGCTCGGCACTTCCCGACCTGAGTTGTGACGCCATGAGCGACGAGCGCTATCAGACGCTCCTCCGCGACACGTGCGACCTGATCAACCGATTGGGCGGCATACCCTATGAGATGCTGCGACCTTATCCTTCAATTCTCTTCGGACTGGAGACGGCCTTTGCACAACTCGACGCTAAGGGCTCTACGGCTCTCTTCGACACACCGTTCAGCCGGGGCGAAGAGGGGATCACCATCAACGGACTCGTGTGGATGGGAACCTTCGACGAGATGTACACACGGCTGGAGGCTAAGCTCAAGGCTGGCTATCACTGCGTGAAGTTGAAGATAGGTGCCATCGACTTCGGGCGTGAGTTGGACTTAGTGAAACATATCCGTGAGTGTTTCAGCAAGGAACAAGTGGAGCTGAGAGTGGATGCCAACGGTGGCTTCACGCCCGACAATGCCATGCAGCGCTTGGAAGCACTGGCCCCATATGACATACACTCCATCGAACAACCGATCAAGCCGCATCAGTGGAAAGAGATGGCGGAGCTCTGTCAGCATTCACCCCTGCCCATCGCACTCGACGAAGAGCTCATCGGCATCAACATGCCGTCGATGAAAGCCATGCTGCTCGACAAAATCCGTCCTGCCTATCTCGTGCTGAAGCCCAGCCTGCATGGTGGCATGCACGGTTGCCGCGAATGGATCAGAATGGCCAAAGCCCGTGGCATCGGTTCTTGGATCACTTCGGCACTGGAAAGCAATGTCGGACTCAACGCGGTGGCGCAGTTCTGTGCCGAGGTGTACGGGCCGCACATCACCCTGCCGCAGGGCTTGGGAACAGGACTGCTCTACACCGACAACATCCCCATGCCCTTGGAGATTAAAGACGACAAGCTATGGTACTCGAAGAATTCCTAAGTGAGTGGCGCAACAGCAGTGACCGTGTTCTCGTCCACACCAGTGGCAGTACGGGTGCGCCCAAACCGATGTGGCCCGAAAAGGAAAAGATGCGCAACTCTGCCCGTATCACCTGCGATTTCCTGGGACTGCAACCTGGTGACACGGCACTGCTCTGCATGAATCTGAAGTATATCGGTGCGAAGATGGTCGTGGTCCGATCCATCGAGCGTCGGCTGCGCTTGCTCAGCATAGAGCCGAGTGGACATCCCATGGCGGCCTTATTGCAAGGGCAATGCGTCACAGAGACAGACTTCCATGACCCTGCTGCCCTGCCCCGCCCTTGTCCACAAGGACAGAGAATCCCGGCTCCGACTTTCGCCGCTATGGTTCCCCTGCAAGTCTACAACACCCTGCAAGTGCCCGAAGAAGCGGCATTGTTGCGTCAGACCCGTCATCTCATCATCGGCGGCGGAGCAATTGATGACCAACTGGCGGTGGCTTTGCGTGACTTCCCTCATGCGGTGTGGAGCACTTACGGCATGACGGAGACGCTCTCGCATATCGCCTTGCGACGACTCAACGGCCCCGAGGCCAGCGAGTGGTACCAGCCTTTCCCAAGTGTCAAAGTAAGTCTGGACAAAGATGATTGTCTGATGATCGATGCGCCATTGGTGCATGAGGGAACACTAAAGACCAACGACCGCGCAGAGATCGTCCCCCGCAAGGGCTTCCGCATCCTCGGCCGCAAGGACAACGTGATTGTCTCGGGAGGCATCAAAATACAGATTGAGGAGGTGGAGCATGCTTTAAAGCCTCATCTCCCCGCCCCTTTCATCATCTCCCGACGCAAGAACGTGAAGTTCGGCGAGGCCGAGATCCTGCTCACCGAGGCCTCCGACACCGATGCCGTTGCCGCCATCTGCCGCCGTGTCCTACCCAAATACTGGGTTCCACGCGAAGTGCAGCACATCGACCAGATACCCATGACAGAAACCGGCAAGCCAAAGAGAGACATCGTAATAGAATAAAAAGAAGGGCAAAAAAAATCCCAAGCATGTGACTCACGTCTCATTGCTTGGGATCTTCTATTATGATTGGCAGGTTAATTATTATCTTGACTGTCGATCGCCTTGATCTTCTGCCGCACGAGCTCAGCGTCGTCTTTGAGTCGCTGCACCTTTCGGTTCATCTCGTCAACGAGGCTGTTGCCCTTCTTGCTTGAGATATTCAGGAAGCCAAGGTTATTCTCGTAAGTGGCAATCTCCTGCTTGAGCTGCTCATAGCGGCGAGCCAGACGACCACGCTCGTTGTCCACAGCATCCCCGCCACGCTTCGCTACGTTGCGCAGGTTCTGTTTGAAGTTATCAAGACGGCGGCGGGCTACGGACACGTGCAGATCACTATAGATCTTGTCCAACACATCGTGGTACTCCTTGAAGATCTTATCCTTCTCCTTGAACGGCACATGACCGACAGCATTATAGGCGTCGACAAGCTCCTGTACCTTATCCTGCGCATTCTCCACGCTCTGCTCGGCAAGTTCCTTGAGCTGAGCGATGATGTCGCGCTTCTTCTGCAGGTTGGCTTTCTCTTCCGTACGCGTGCCGGCGTGAGCAGCGTTGCGTGCATCGAAGAAGTGGTTGCAAGCCGTGAGGAACTCGTTCCACAGCTGGTCACCAAGCTTCTTTGGCACAGCGCCGACGGTCTTCCACTCCTTTTGCAACGCAACGAACTTATCACCCGTAGTCTTCCAATCGGTGGAGTCGGTCAGCTCCTGAGCCTTCTTGATGAGTTCACGCTTCTTCTCTGCGTTGACGGCGAACTGCTGCTTGAGTTGTTTGAAGAACTCGCTCTTACGGCTGAAGAAGTCATCACAGGCAGCACGGAAGCGCTCAAAGATCTTCACGTTCATCTTCTGCGGTGCAAAGCCGATGGTCTTCCACTCCTGCTGCAAGGCGATGATAGCCTTGGAATGCTTCTCCCAGTCGCCAATGCCCTTGTTTTCCTCTTTGGCTAAGGCTTCCACCTTCTCGCAGAGCTCCGTCTTCTTGGCGAGGTTCTCCTCCTCCTTGGCACGAAGCTCCTCAAAGTGCTGCTGGTGCTTTTTGTTGATGACCGTACTGGCAGCCTTGAAGCGCGCCCAGATCTGTTCACGCAGATCTTTGGCAACAGGACCGATCTCACGATACTGTGCGTGCAGCTCCTGCAACTGATGGAAGGCACTGACCACGTCGGACACCTTGTCCAAAGCCTCCGCTTCCTCACAGAGCTTCGTCTTGGCTTCAAGGTTCTTCTTGAAGTCATACTCACGGGCTTCGCGGTTGAGGTTGAGCAAGTCATAGAACTGCTCTACATAGAGTTGGTAGTTGCGCCACACCTCATTGGCTTTCTCCGGCGGCACAGACTTGATCTCCTTGAACTCCTTCTGCAGTTCTTTGAACTCGTTATAGTTTTTGTTGGCTTCCTCGGGAGAGGTAGCCATTGCCTTGATCTTCTCAATGATGTCGAGCTTACGTCGCAGATTGACCTGCTTCTCAGCCTCCTGCTCTTGGAAAGCCTTGGCGCGTTTCTCCTTGATGATCTGCATCTCTGCCTTGAAGGTCTCCTCGTCGTCATCGGGCAGAATCTGATATTTCTCAGGATCGCCACCGGTTTCGAGATAGTCTTTCTGCCGTTTCTCGCGCTCGGCAATGTGGAATCTGTAGAAGGAAGACTTCAAGTGCTCCACTTCATCCTTATCGGGCTTGTCCTCGTTGCGGGCAATCTCCTTGACTCTTTCGAGCACTTCCTGCTTAGAGGCATAGACCTTATGAACAGGCTGTTCCATAGAACTGTCGCCATTCTGATTTGCTTCCGAGGCTTCAGCCGTCTGTGGCTCATCCTCTTGTTTCTGGCTTTCGGCCGACTGTTCCTGGTTTGTAGACGCTTCTTGCTGCACGGTCTCAGACGATTCAGCAGGAGCCTCAGTGGCAGCCTTTGCGTTTTCTACATTCTCGTTCTGTGCCTGCACAGCATTCTGTTCGCCTTCCGTGGCTCCCTGGACCAGGTTCTTATCCTGCTCCAAGGCGTTTTCTTGAGAGTCCATCATTACACCGTTTTAAGTTTATGATTCGGTTTATCACTTGTCCCCTCCCTCGTCGCTATTCATAGACGACAAGGGAGCAGACAACACATGCTATTTGATATTATTATGCAAACTTAAACAAAAAAACTGTAATTCCAACAAAAACTACTGTTTTTTCACGAAAAAACTTAAGTTTGCCGCCGTTTAGTGTATTAAAGGAGCCTTTTCCGTTTCAAATACCACAGGCTGATAGCGGTCACGACAACAGATATGGCGATGGTGATGACAAAGCCATAGTGCGATGTCTCAAGCCCGTTGACAACGTTCATACCATAGAAACTGGCGATGAGCGTAGGGAACATCAGCACGATGTTGATCGACGAAAGGTTACGCATCGTCGTGTTCATATTGTTGTTGATGACGCTCTGATAGGTGTCCATCGTCGACTCCAGAATGTTGGAGTAGATGTTGGTGGTCTCGCGTGCCTGCGTCATCTCGATGCTGACATCCTCGATAAGGTCAGCATCCAACTCATCGACTTGCAGTTTGAACTTCAGTTTCTGCAGCAGGTTCTCGTTACCACGGATGGAAGTAATGAAGAAGGTCAACGAGTCTTGCAGCCTTGACAGTCCGACCAGGCTCTCGTTGTTGATCTCACTGTCGAGGTTGTGCTTAGCCTTCTCGATAAGGGTATTGATCTGTTTCAACCGCTTCAAGTACCACACGGCACTGGAGAGGAAGAGTCGGAAGATCATGTCGACATAGTCGGTGAATCCCTCACCACGTTTCTGCTGATAGCTGACGAAGTCGATCATCATATTCGTCTCGTAGAAGCAGACGGTGATGGTCACATCGCGCTTATGGATGATGCCAAGCGGCACTGTAGTATAAGGAGTACGGCTCTTCACCTCCTTGACATAAGGAATACGCAAGATGATGAGCATCCAACCATCGTCGTACTCATAGCGGGCGCGCTCATCGGTATCGCTGATGTCGCTGAGGAAATAATCGGGGATATTGAATTTGTCCACCAGTTCGCGCTGGTCATCGTCGGTGGGGCACGTTACTTGAATCCAGCAGTTGGGCTGCCACTCCTGGAGGGCGCTCAGCTTTTTCTCAATGTTCCAATATGTTCTCATTGTAGCCAATCTCCATGATAAGATGTGTGGGGACTGACTCTCTGAGTCGAATCCTCACGTTAATACTTGAAGTTTTCCGCGTGATAATCGTCCATAAATTAATGAATATTGATTAACTGACTGCAAAATTAGAAAAAATATGCGAGTAGGCCAACGATTTAATATTCTTTTTGATGACAAAGATGACAAAAGCAAGACAAGAAGACATGCTTCTTTTATTTAGACATAAAGACAAAAATGACATATTCTTTTTTGTTTAGACAAAAAGACACATTTCTCTTTGTTTAGACATAAAGACAAAAAAGACATAAAGACAAAAAGAAAATATGTTCTTTATGTCTTTATGTCTTAAACAAGGAAACATGTCTTTATGTTTCAAAAGGAACCTGTCTTTATCGTCTACTTCTCGGGGACTTGCTCGAGCACTGCTGTCAGGAGCTTCCAGAAAGGCTCAGCGGTAGCGATCTCGAAGCGCTCGTTGACGGTGTGCGGACTGCGGAGCGTAGGACCGAGAGAGACAACCTCCATGTTGGGGTACTTCTCCAGGATGACCGAGCACTCCAGTCCGGCATGATCAACGACGACGGTTGCATCCTTACCGTTCTGCTCTTTGTAGACTCTGCACAGCAACTTCAGCAGAGAGCTGTCAGGATTAGGATCCCAACCACCGTAAGAACCGGAGAACTCTACCTTCATACCTGCCATAGAGAACACGCTCTCCAATTGCGTAGCCACGTACATCTTCATATCCTCGCGGCTGGAGCGAGCCAAGATCTTGACAGCGGCCTTACCCTCTCCGATGGAGATGATGGCGAGGTTGGACGAAGTTTCCACCACGTCGGGCTTGACAGGAATGAAGCGCACCACGCCGTTGTGGCAACCATAGATAGCGTCTACGAGATTGTCCTGAATCTCTTCCGGCACCAATGTAGCAGGTTTGTCAACATCCTCGCAGAAGAACAGCACGTTGCTCTCGATGGTCTTGAACTCATCCTCGATAGCCAGACGCTGCTTCTCTACCATCTGCTTCAATGCCTCCACATTGGCCTTAGGCAAAGCGAGCACGACCTCGGCATGAGAAGGAATGGCATTGCGCATGTTGCCACCTTCCCAGCAGACGAGACGGGCACCCAGCTCTGCAATAGCCTCACGCACGAGACGTACCATCTCCTTATTGGCGTTGGCACGACCGGCGTTGATCTCCAAACCTGAGTGTCCGCCACGCAAGCCCTTCAGCGTCACCTTGACGGCAGCCTCCTGGTCGTTCTCCGCTTCCTGATATTGCAGCGTAGCAGTGATGTCGATACCACCTGCACTGCCGATACAGAAGTTACCCCAGGTCTCAGAGTCGAGGTTGAGATAATAGTCAGCATTGAGTTCTCCCTTGGGCAACTCATTGGCTCCAAACATACCCGTCTCCTCGTCGCGTGTGATCAGAGCCTCCAAAGGGCCGTGCCTGAGATCCGTACTCTCAAACACACCCATGATGGCAGCCACACCGATACCATCGTCAGAGCCGAGCGTAGTGCCTTTGGCGTGTACCCAACCGTCCTCGACATAAGTTTCTATCGGGTCTGTCTCGAAGTTATGCTTGCTGTCAGGAGTCTTCTGTGGCACCATATCCATGTGAGCCTGCAACAGCGTGGTCTTACGGTTCTCATAGCCCCGGGTGGCCGGTTTGCGCATGACGATGTTTCCGCCGGCATCCTTGAAAGCCTCCACTCCGATCTTGGCTGCGAAGTCAAGAAGGAACTGCTGTACTTTCTCTAAGTGACCTGACGGACGTGGCACCTGTGTCAGCGCGTCGAAATTGCGCCAGATGGCTGCTGGCTGCAGATTGCTGATTTCACTCATAATATTACGTTTAATGGTTACAATAAATATTTTATCTATTCACTGATGATTGTCCCTTTCTTATTGCTCACTCTCTTCTTCGTGAAACTTAAGGCCATCCATCCATAGATGCCGATGACCACGACGAGCAGGGTCTGTATGCTGTGGACGATAAGCACAAAGTTCAGGGCTGCCGTAGACGCAACGCCATAGAGGATGAGCATGGTCTTCACCGCAAAGTGCCACGGGCCGGCACCATTGGGAGTGGGCACGATGACGGCGATGCTGCCAACGATGAATGTAACCATCGCACAGGCGAAACCTAAATGACGGGTCGCGTCGAAACAGAAAAAGGTGAGATAGTAGTGAAGGAAGTAGCAAGCCCAGATGGCAACGGAGTAGAAGATAAACAAGGGTACGTTCTTGACATAGCGTACCGACACGACTCCCTGCCACAGTCCATGGAAGAGATCCTTCACCTTATTATATATAGACATCTTTCTGAGCAGCACCCAGAGCAGGATGATCACGGCTATGCCACATATCATCGTCACCAGCCAGCCCGTAGACGAGAAGCTTGCCAAAAACTCATCGACACGCGTGCCCGTGCGCCGGAAGAAAGACTGGAAGACACGGAACTGGGAGAGCAGCGTGGCTACGATCATCACCAGCACCAGCACGGAGTCGATGGCACGCTCGGTGACCACTGTACCCAAAGCCTTGGGAAACGAAACTCCGTCCCACCGCCGCAGGATGCCACAGCGTGCGAACTCGCCCACACGGGGGATCAGCAGGCTCACGGCATAGGACACAAAGATACTGTTGACCGACACTGAGGCGCGCGGCTTCTCTCCGACAGGCTCCAACGTCTGCTGCCAGCGCCAGCCACGAAAGGCTTGCGCCAGTATGCCGAAGGGAAAAGAAAGGAGCATCCATGTCCAGTCCATCCCGTGGAGCAACACCTGCTTCATGCCTTGGAAGTCAAAGCCACGATACATCCAATAGAGGATGGCGCCGCCCAGCAACAGGCTCAATGCCACCTTCACTATGTTGTTGATGGTGTTTCCGTTCTTCATATAGCATACAAAAGTAATGTAATTCAGTGGAATAACGAAACTTTTTTAGAAAAATAATCATTTTATAATGCACGCTTCTACCCATGTAGAATCCATTGACACACGTCAACCCACTTGACACGAATCAATTAAAAACACATATTTTACGAATAAAACCACAATTGTTTGCGCACACAGAGAAAAGTTCCTACCTTTGCAAACGTAAAACAGAGACCCATAGAGGTCACAAGGATAACAAGCCCGCAAGAAGATCCCCACAACACGGGATCAAGGGCAAAGGATAACAAAAGTAGAATTTAAAGTAAAGAAAGGTAAAAAGATTATGAGTATGATGACATTTATCGCATTGGTAGCTGTTGCTTTCGTAGGTGCTTCTGCACTGGCTCTGACAATGGACCGTATGGTCGAGGGCAAGTAAACAGCCTTATAGATTTGAAAAAAATAGAGAGAATACATAGAAGACCGGGAATGGAGTAATCTGTTTCCGGTCTTTTTTGTGCTCTGACGGCAATTCTTTTATCCTGTTTCTTGCCTATCCCCAATGTTTTTCGTACATTTGTAACCAAAGAAAAAACATATAAGCAACATGAAGCAAGTAAAGCCAAAGAAAAACCTCGGCCAGCACTTCCTGACTGATCTTGACGTGGCACGACGCATCGCCGACACAGTAGACGCCTGCCCGGCACTGCCCATATTAGAGATCGGACCGGGTATGGGAGTCCTCACACAGTATTTAGTGAAGAAGGACCGGGAGGTCAAAGCCGTGGAGATCGACTCTGAGAGCGTGGCTTACCTCAACGAGCGCTATCCCGAACTACGCGACCAGATCATCGGCGAGGACTTCCTGCGCATGAACCTGAACAAGATCTTCGATGGCCGGCAGTTTGTGCTCACGGGCAACTATCCCTACGACATCTCGTCACAGATCTTCTTCAAGATGCTCGACTTCAAGGATCTTATCCCATGCTGTACGGGTATGATCCAGCGTGAGGTGGCTCAGCGTATCGCCTCCGCACCGGGCAACAAGGCTTACGGCATCCTCAGCGTGATGATACAAGCCTGGTACGATGTGGAGTATCTCTTCACCGTCGACGAAGGTGTCTTCAACCCGCCACCAAAGGTCAAGAGTGCCGTGATACGCATGACGCGCAACAACGTAAATGATCTCGGCTGCGACGAAGTACTCTTCAAGCGTGTGGTGAAGGCAGTCTTCGGTCAGCGCCGCAAGATGTTGCGTGTCTCGTTGCGCCAGCTCTTCACGCCACAGACCATGCCCTCGCCCGACTTCTTCGCGCAAGACATCATGACGAAGCGTCCAGAACAGCTCTCCGTCCAGCAGTTTGTGGAGCTCACTTCTATGGTCGCGAACAAAGTAAACTGCTGCGCACTATAAAAGCTCACCTGTTATTACGCTATAAAAGAAAAAAGTTGGGGAAATAGTTGCGTCGTCCAGAAAATCTTTTTAAATTTGTGACTTAGAATATTAAGCACTAAAAATATGTTAGACGTAAAGCAAACTCTCAATGGCGCCGAGGAGAAAATGAAGAAGGCGTCGAAGTATCTTCAAGAGGAGCTCGCACGCATCCGTGCCGGCCGTGCCAACGCAGCCATACTCGATGGCGTGCGCGTAAGTTCTTATGGTCAGATGATGCCGCTCAACCAAGTAGCTTCCATCATCGTGCCTGACGCACGCACCATCACTATACGCCCCTGGGACCGCAAGGCTATCAAGGACATCGAGAAAGGCATCATGGACAGCGATGTCGGCATCACACCGGAAAACAACGGCGAGATGGTCATCCTGCGCATACCCCAGCCCACTGAGGACCGCCGCAGGGAGCTCGTCAAGCAGTGCAACAAGATTGGCGAGGGCGTAAAGGTACAGGTACGTACCGCACGCGCTGAGGTCAAGGAGAAACTGAAGAAAGCCATCAAGGACGGACTCTCTGAGGATCAGGAGAAGGACGCTGAGGCCGACTTGCAGAAGATGCACGACAAATACATCAAGGAGATTGACGCCACCTTAGCTGCCAAGCAGAAAGAGGTGATGACCGTTTAATCCATTGGGCATGAGAGGACTTGTCGTAAGAAACACCGGATTTTGGTACACTGTGAAGACCGATGACTGTCAACTCGTTGACAGTAAAGTCAAGGGAAACTTTCGCCTGAAGGGAATCCGCAGCACGAACCCGGTCGCTGTCGGCGACTGGGTTCATATAGACATCAATCGCGAAGGTACCGCATTTATCACTGCAATAGAGAACCGGAAGAACTATATCATCCGTAAATCACAGAATCTGTCGAAGCAGAGCCATATCATTGCGGCTAATCTCGACCAGGCGATGCTTGTCATCACTGTGGCACACCCCCAAACCTCCACGACATTCATCGATCGCTTCCTGGCTTCGGCCGAGGCCTACAGCGTGCCGGTGGTACTGGTGTTTAACAAGACTGATCTGCTCACTGATGAAGAGCGCCGCTATCAGGACATGATGGTGACGCTCTACGACAACATTGGCTACCCCTGTCATCAGGTGTCGGCGCTCACCGGCGACGGCATCGACGACTTGCGCGCCCTGCTCAATGGCAAGGTGACACTGCTCAGCGGCAACTCCGGCGTCGGCAAGTCCACACTCCTCAACCTGCTGATCCCCGGCACTGAAGCCCGTGTGGCCGACATCAGCGAAGCACACGACACGGGCATGCACACCACTACGTTTTCCGAGATGGTGTCGTTGCCCGACAACAATGGCTATGTCGTCGACACGCCGGGCATCAAAGGTTTCGGTACGTTCAACATGGAACCGGAAGAGATCACCAGCTATTTCCCTGAGATCTTCAAGTTCTCTCAGGACTGTCGCTTCGCCAACTGCACCCACACCCATGAGCCGGGCTGTGCCGTGCTTGAGGCTGTCCGCAACCACTACATCGCCGAGTCGCGCTATGAGAGCTATCTCGGCATGCTCAAGGATAAGGACGAGAGCAAATACCGAGAAGCCTTTTAGCAGTCTGTGTCCACTGCGTCGCCAGTGGACGCCTGCCCGCTGCGCTGCTGTTTAGGTCTCTTTCTCCCTCTCCTTTACTCATTGGGCTGACCTCTTTTTGCCAACGATATTTCTTAAAAAATCTGTCAAAAGTCTAACGTTGCCCCTCTTTGCTTTGTTGATAAAAGGAAAAGCACTACCTTTGCTTCAGTTAAAGTAAAGGATCGTTTTCATGCAAATCACTCTTCCTTGGCTCCGTGCCAACTTTCTGACGTTCAACCGCCGATACTTCGACGGCGGGCTGCCCGAGCCACGCTACCACATCGGACGGTCGCGCACACGGCTGGGTGCTCTATCCTTTAAGCGTAAGCGCACGTGGCGAAAGGTCGTCAATTACGACTACTCGTTGAGTATGAGCAACTACTACGATCAAAGCGAGCACCAGTTCCAAAGTGTACTGCTCCATGAGATGATCCACTACTCAATCGCTTACACGGGAATCCGCGACACCTCACCTCACGGCGTAGTGTTCCAAGGCATCATGGACCGCCTCAACCGCGACGGCTGGGACATACACGTAAGTACCTCTACACGCGAACTCAGTAAGGCATCGACCACCGACGCCGCTTCCACCATGCGCAACAAACAACAGCATCTGGTGCTCGCCATCGAGATGCGCGACGGCCACCATTTCCTCTCCGCCGTGAACCCACACTTCGCCCGTGAACTCAACAATCGGCTAAACTCTATCTCTGAGGTAAGCCATCACAGTTGGTTCATCACCGAAGATTCATGGTTCGACAACATGCCGCGCGTGCGAAGCCTGCGGGGGCGTCGTGTCGACACCCCCACCTTTCAAGAGAAGACCCACACCATGACTCCCTTCACCTTTTAATCACCTTTATATATAGCAACCTATGTCTACTCCACAACAGGCACTTCACAACGACAATATCCCGACAACCGCCACCTCTCAGCCCACAACAGAGACGGCACCGGAGTTTATCCTTTACGACGATTTCTCCGACACCTCGCGGCAAGTCGACTTCTTCATTCCCAACAGGTTCATCGTGGCTTACTGCCGTCAGGGTTCCCTGTCCATCACCGTCAACCACAAACAGAAGACAACGCTGACCAGTGGAGACCTGCTCATAGCCTTCCCCCGCACCACTCTGGAGAACTTCTCCTACACCAACAACCTGCAACTGATGGTGCTCAGCCTCTCGCCCACGGTCATCAATGACAGTCTCTTGGGCGACAGAGATCTGTGGTCTAACATAGAATTTGTAAGTACTCATCCTAAGATTCATCTCACTGAGGGAGAAGTAGAGGTGGGCCGACAATATTATCATCTCTACAAGATCTACTCCCAACGTCAGCCTACTAAGTTTCGTCCCAACATCTTGTACACCTTGCACAGGAGCATGATCTATGAACTCGCTGACATGATGAACAGCCGCACGGGATCGATGCCTCAAGACAAACAATACAGCCAAACCGACAACACCTTCAAGCGTTTCCTGCAACTGTTAGCTCAAAGCGAGGGCAAGATCCGAAATGTCAGCTACTTCGCCCGCGAGTTGTGCATCACCACGAAATACCTCTCACATATCGTCAAGGAGAAGACCGGACACTCGGCCAAGCAAATCATCGACGAGACGGTGGCCAATGAGATCCGCCGTCAGCTCTGCTACACATCAAAGACGGTAAAAGAGATCGCCAATGACCTGAGCTTCCCCAGTCTGAGTTTCTTCGGCACCTACACACGTAAGAACCTCAACGCCTCGCCCGCCAATATCAGAAAGGAATATAGGGAAGGAAAGAAATAAGCAGGAATACTCTTCCCGGCTTTCTCTCTTATAAGGAAGATCTTTAGGCTATTGGCTATTTTCTTTCCAGTTAACCAAATAGAGTTTCTCCGTGGCGCGTGTGAAGGCAGTGTAGAGCCAATGGTAATAGTCGGTATTGACCATGTCATCGGTCATATAGCCTTGGTCAACATAGACGTGCCTCCATTGTCCGCCCTGAGCCTTGTGGCAGGTGACAGCATAAGCGAACTTCACTTGCAGGGCATTGAAGTAAGCGTCGTTCTTCACCGCCCGCAACCGCTCAGGTTTAGTTTTGAGATCGGCATAGTCTTCCATCACTTGATTGAAGAGCTGTTCGCTCTGCTCGCGCGTCAGCGCAGGAGCCTCGGCGATCAGCGAGTCCATGTTCACCGCCACCTGCATCTCATAGTCGTCGTAGTCGGGGAAGCGCAGCCACACGTCGGCAAAGCGAAAGCCATAGAGTTCGCGAATGTTGCGCACGCGCTCCACCACTGCCCTATCGCCGTTGGCCAGGAAACTCACGGGCAACGGCTGAGCCGGTTCGCCTTTGCTCACACTCTCACGGATAGCGGCTTGCTCTCGCTCGGTCCAATAATAGTTGTTGCGCACAATCATCAGCAGATCGCCCGAACAGAGTTCGTCCTCGCGGTCGAGGATGGTGTTGCGGATGCCCTGGTTGTAGATACCAGCCCGCTTGTTCGACCGTGTGACGACGATGGTGTCATCAATGCCCATCTGGCTGTAGCTTGAGGCAAGTGTCTCGACGAGCTCGTCGCCTCTAAGGTTGACAATGTCGGCAAAGCCCTCGAAGGTTACCGGCGGCAACTGGGTGGTCTCGTCACGCGCGATCATGTCGCGCAGCCGAGTGGCATTAAAAAGAATGCCCGAACGCTGGCCTTGGCGCAGCACCTCATCAAGGTCACATTCATAGACCACGAGTCCATATCCCCGGAGCACGTCGGCCGAGAGCGCCGGCGCCTCGTCCTCGCCCACCGGCGGCAGCTGGGCCTTGTCACCGATGAGCAGCAGACGGCAGTTGTCGCCACTGTAGACATACTTAATCAAGTCGTCGAGCAACGAGCCGGAACCGAAGGTGTCCTCGCCCTGCACACCGGAGCCGATCATCGAAGCCTCGTCGACGACGAAGAGCATGCGGTGATAGCGGTTGTCGTTGAGATTGAACTGACCGTCAAGCCCTTGGTAGGCACGCTCACGATAGATGCGCCGGTGAATGGTATAGGCCGGCAGTCCGCTGCTGCGCGAGAATACTTTGGCGGCACGTCCGGTGGGTGCCATGAGCGTGAGTTTCTGTCCCAATCGATGAAGCGTAGCCACCATGGCAGCCGCCAACGAGGTCTTGCCCGTACCCGCCGAACCGCGCAGAATCATCACCGACTCCGGCCGACGGTCAGCCAAAAACCGCCCAAACGTCTGCAACGCCGCTTGCTGGCAGGCTGTGGGCTGAAAGCCAAACTGCCCAACGATCATATCTATAAATTGCGCTATCTTCACTTTTCTCTTTGATGAAACAATAATTCTTCGTATCTTTGCAACTACGAAACCCTTATAGGGCAAAGGTAGTAATAATTATCGAGAAAGATGAACATTCAACATAAAAACACTTACGGACTCCTTATCTGTGTCATCGTCCTGGCTGTGCTCTGCGTGCTGAGCGTCAGCTCGCCCATGCGTTTCGGGCATCAACAGCAACAACGCGAGAAAGCTGTCAAGGAACGTCTGGTGAAGATCCGTACCGCTGAGGAGAAATACCGCATACGCCACGGAGTCTACACGGCTGACTTCAGCACGCTTATCAAGAGCGGACTGCTCGCCGACTCACTGCAGTATATCCCCTACTCCGACGGTAAGCGATTCACCGTCGACGTCACCACGACCATCGCCAAGAGCGGACGGCAGATTCCTCTCATGGAGTGCAGCGCTGCCTACGACGACTATCTCAAGGGACTCGACAAAAACAGTGTCGACAATCTCACTCAGGCTGCCAATGAGTCAGGACGGTTCCCCGGACTGAAGTTTGGCGATACCACACAACCCAACGACAACGCAGGTAACTGGGAATAAGCTATGCAAGACAATAACAATACCACACGACAGGGGCTCTCGCCCCGCATGACCATACGCGTGAGCAAGGGATCACTCATCTTTGCCATCGCTGACACTGACCATCCCAACAACATCCTCTATGAGCCTTATACGGCAAAGAGCGGTGTGTCGATGGCCGCCAATCTGCGCGAAGCATTCAAGACCGCCGACATCCTACAGCGGCCTACCCATCGGGCTCAGGTGCTCGTGGATACGCCCGTGGTGCTCGTGCCCATCGAGGAATACGACGAGACCAAAAACGACATCCTCTATCACCAGGCCATCACAGGCTACGAGGGCTATGCCGTAGAAAGCAACATACTCCCAGACCTCAACGCCGTGGCGCTCTTCGCTTTGAACAAAGACCTGCGGCTCGTCATCGAGGACCACTACAGCGACGCACGCTTCATCGCACTTATGCGACCCGTGTGGATGTATCTCCACCGCCGCAGCTTTGTCTCCAACCGCCGCAAGCTCTATGCCCACTTCCATGACGGCAAGATGGAGGCGTTCAGCTTCGAGCGCAACCGCTTCGTCTTCTCCAACCAATACCCCATCAAGGAGTGGCAAGACGCTGTCTTCTTCCTTCTCTTCATCTGGAAACAGCTCGCCATGGACCAACGCTCCGACGAGCTCTACCTCTCCGGCAACATTCGCGAAAAGGAAGAACTCACCGCCATGCTGCAAAAATACCTGAGCAAAGTCACCTTCATCAATCCTAAGGCTGACTTCAACCGGGCTGCCATCACCGAAATCAAGGGTATACCCCTCGACATGGTCACGCTCTATCTCGGATAAGTCTCTGGCCCGGGCAATGAGTGCCTGCAAGCCCTTTACACATCATTCATCCTGTTCACAAAGAAAAAATGAGAATCATCACTGGCATCTATAAGGGCCGTCATTTCGACGTGCCACGTACCTTCAAGGCAAGACCCACCACAGACTTTGCCAAGGAAAACATCTTCAACGTGCTCGGCGGCTACCTCGACTTCAAAAGCATCACCGCTCTCGACCTCTTCGCCGGCACAGGCAGCATCTCGCTGGAGATGCTCTCCCGGGGATGCGCGCAGGTCATCAGCGTGGAGGCTGACCGAGACCACGCCCGCTTCATCGCTCAGTGCATGAAGAAGATCGGCGCAGACAACGACCTGCTCATTCGTGGCGACGCTTTCCGTTTCCTCAAGTCTTGCCACCAGCAGTTCTCTCTTATCTTTTCCGATCCTCCCTACACACTTGAGCAGCTCCCCACCCTGCCCGACCTTATCTTCGAGCATGACTTGCTGGCTCCCGGTGGTATCTTTGTCCTGGAGCATGGCAAGGACCACTCCTTCGAGTCGCATCCTCATTTCGTTGACCACCGCCACTACGGCAGCGTCAACTTCAGTCTATTTCGATAAAGCGAGGGGGAGTTCTGTTCGTCACGATATATCGTGACGCCCCCCCTTCTCTTGCCTTCCTCCCCCTCTGAGTCAGGCACCAACAAAAAGGTCGCTGAATAGCTTTGCTATTCAGCGACCTTTTTGTTGGGATACCCGGACTCGAACCAGGAAAAACAGGACCAGAATCTGTTGTGTTACCATTACACCATATCCCAATTTTCAATTACCATAGAAACAACACCCTTGCTTCTGTATTGCGGGTGCAAAGGTACAGACTTTTTTTGAATTTCCAAAACTTTTGGAGACTTTTTTTATTAAAAACGCATTTTCATCTCTTTTGCAACCATTTCCTACCACAAAGGCCTCTCCTCACACCCTCTATTCTTCCTAAAAAATATCAAATAAACATCGAAAGACTACTTTCTTTCGATAATATACCGTATCTTTGCACTTCCAATCATATATATATATTAATAAGGTATACCAAGTTTAAACTGATACATGACAGAAGCAACAAATCTCGTAAAGTCCATCACCAAGGGCATACAAGAGAAGAAAGGACAGCATATCGTCATTGCTGACCTCAGTCACATCGACGGCGCCATCGCCAACTACTTTGTCATCTGCCAAGGCAACTCGCCCACTCAGGTGGAGGCTATCGCCGAAAGCGTGGGCGACATCTGCCGGAAAGAAACAGGCGAGAAACCTGTGAACGTCAACGGACTGGGCAACAACCAATGGGTGGCAATCGACTATGTCGACGTGCTCGTGCATATCTTCATGCCGGAGACCCGGGAGTTCTACGATCTGGAGAACCTCTGGGAGGACGCCAAACTCACCGAACTGCCCGACGTGGACTAAACGACAGACAAGACAATCCTAACATACATAACAATTCTACTCCTCAGAAATGGACAGAAACAGCAATCAATTTCCAAGGCGAAACAATCAGCCGAAGATGCCCCGGTTCAACATGAACTGGATCTACATCATCGTGCTCATTGGCCTTGCCGTGCTCTTCTTCACCGGTGGAGGCGACTCCCTGGCCCAGGCTGCCGGCACGAGCAAGGATGCCAAATACAGCGACTTCAAGACTTACGTGGAGAAGGGCTACGCCCAGCGCATCGTCGTCAACAAGAACGACAACACGTTAAAAATGTACGTCAAGCCTAAGTATATCCAAGACGTATTCCAGCAGAGTGCGCAGCAGACGGGCAACGACCCCTATGTCAACGTAGAGTTCGGCTCCGTCGATGAGCTCGACAAGTACTTAGCTGCAGAGCAGGCCAAAGGCAAGTTTGTCAGCTACAGCTATGACAACGCCAAGACAAGTGACATCATGTCGCTGATCATCAACCTCTCGCCGCTGATCATCTTCTTCGTGCTGATGTGGTTCATCGGCCGACGCATGGGCGGCGGAACGGGCGGCGCCGGTGGCGTGTTCAGCGTGGGCAAGAGCAAAGCCAAGCTCTACGAGAAAGCCGGAGAGCTTGGCATCACCTTCAAGGACGTCGCCGGACAGGAAGGCGCCAAGCAGGAAGTGCAGGAAATCGTGGAGTTTCTCAAGAACCCGAAGAAATATACCAACCTGGGAGGAAAGATTCCTAAGGGAGCCCTGCTCATCGGACCTCCGGGAACAGGTAAGACCTTGCTCGCCAAGGCCGTGGCCGGAGAAGCCGGCGTACCTTTCTTCTCGATGTCAGGTTCCGACTTCGTGGAGATGTTCGTCGGTGTCGGTGCCAGCCGCGTGCGCGACGTCTTCGCCCAAGCCAAGCAGAAAGCACCGTGCATCATCTTCATCGACGAGATCGATGCTGTGGGACGTGCACGTTCAAAGAATCCCGCCATGGGTGGCAACGACGAGCGCGAGAACACGCTCAACGCCCTGCTCACCGAGATGGACGGCTTCGGCACTAACTCTGGTGTCATCGTGCTGGCAGCCACCAACCGTGTCGACATGCTCGACAAGGCGCTGCTGCGTGCCGGACGTTTCGACCGTCAGATCCACGTCGACCTGCCCGACATGGCGGAGCGCAAGGCTATCTTCCAAGTACATTTGAAGCCGCTGAAGACCGACGACAGTCTCGACATCGACTTCCTGGCGCGCCAAACTCCGGGATTCTCCGGCGCTGACATTGCCAACGTCTGCAACGAGGCCGCTCTGATCGCAGCCCGCCACGACAAGAAAACCGTTACCAAGCAGGACTTCCTCGACGCTGTGGACCGCATCATCGGCGGTCTGGAGAAGAAGACCAAGGTGATGACCACCGAGGAGAAGCGCTCCATCGCCATCCACGAGGCCGGTCATGCCACCATCAGCTGGTTCTGCGAACACGCCAATCCTTTGGTCAAGGTGACCATCGTACCGCGTGGTCAGGCACTCGGCGCTGCCTGGTATCTGCCTGAGGAGCGCGTCATCACCACCAAAGAGGAGATGCTCGACGAGATGTGCGCACTGCTCGGCGGACGTGCTGCCGAAGACCTCTTCACCGGACATATCTCCACCGGCGCCATGAACGACCTGGAGCGCGCCACAAAGAGCGCCTACGGCATGGTAGCCTATGCGGGTATGAGCGACAAGCTCCCGAATATTTGCTACTACAACAATCAGGAGTATCAGTTCCAGCGGCCCTACAGTGAGACCACCGCAAAGATCATGGACGACGAGGTGCTGAAGATGATCAACGAGCAGTATGTACGCGCCAAGAACATCCTCACGCAGCACAAGGAAGGCCACAAGCAGCTGGCCGACCTGCTCTTCTCCAAGGAAGTCATCTATGCCGAGGACGTGGAAAAGATCTTTGGCAAGCGTCCATGGGTGAGCCGCTCGCAGGAACTCATGGAGGAGAACGACAAGCTTGAGGCAGAAAAGGCCAAGGCTACTGAGCCCAAACTCGAGGACATGCCCGACGAAGTGAAGAAGGCTCAGGCCGAGCACGAGGCTGCCAAAAAGCAAAAACAAACAGAAAACGCTGACCAGCACGCCGACACCGACAAGAAAGGCGACGCAGAACAGGCTGACTAATACATATTTTTAAGGTATGGGCGCGCCTCCACGGGTGCGCCCATCGCTATTACACAACTTAAACGACAATACGATGAACGACAAAAAACTCAATCTGATCATCCGCACCATCACAGGCGTGCTCTTTGTCATCGTCATGGTAGCAGGCTTCCTCACTCCCACAACCATGGTGGCGCTCTTCGCCCTCATCACGGCACTCGCCCTTTGGGAGTACACCGGGCTGGTAAATAACTACGTGCCCGACGTACAAGTCAACCGCCTCATCTCCACGGTGGCCGGCATTTATTTCTTCCTTGCCGTGGCCGGATGGCGCACGGGACTGGTGAGCAACTTCGTGGTGATGGTGCCCTATATCCTCAGCATCGTCTACCTGCTGGTCGCTGAGCTCTATCTCGGCAATAAGAATGCAGTGGCCGACATGGCCTACACCATGCTGGGACAGATGTACATTGCCATGCCGCTGTCACTGATCAACGTCCTGGCCTTTGAAGTCAACGCCGACGCGACGGGTGTGCACTACGACATGCTCCTGCCGCTGTGCGTCTTCATCTTTCTTTGGCTCAACGACTCGGGCGCCTACTGCTCGGGCTCGCTCTTTGGCAAGCACAAGCTCTTCCCACGCATCTCTCCAGGTAAGACCTGGGAGGGAAGCATCGGGGGCGGTGTCATCGTGATCATCGCTGCTTTCGCCATTGGGCTCTACGCCAACAACGGGCAGGCCCATCAGCTCAACGAGTGGCAATGGGCTGGACTGGGACTCGTCGTCGTGGTCTTTGGCACATGGGGCGATCTCGTGGAGAGCCTCTTCAAACGCACCTTGGGCATCAAGGACAGCGGCAAGATCCTGCCGGGACACGGCGGCATGCTCGACCGCTTCGACTCCAGTCTGATGGCGATCCCCGCAGCCGTGATGTATCTCTATACACTTGTCTCTTTCTAACGCAGAACCATGATTGACCGCCAGACAGTAGAAAGAATCAAGGAGGCCGCCAACATCGTTGACGTGGTCTCGGAATTTGTCACACTCAAGCGCTCGGGAGCCAACTATAAAGGACTCTGCCCGTTCCACAACGAGAAGACACCGTCGTTCTATGTCTCCCCCGCCCGCGGCACCTGCCACTGCTTCGGCTGTGGCAAGGGTGGCAACGCCGTGTCGTTTATCATGGAGCACGAGCAGATGACCTATCCCGAGGCACTGCGCTGGCTGGCCAACAAATACCACATCGAAATCCACGAGCGCGAGCTCTCCAGCAAGGAGAAGGAGGAGCAGAGCCAGCGCGAGTCGATGTTCATCGTCAACGAATGGGTCTCGAAATACTTCGAGGACTTGCTCCACAACCATGCCGACGGTGTGGCTATCGGCATGCAGTATTTCCGCAGCCGTGGCTTCCGCGACGACATCATCCGAAGATTCCAGTTAGGCTTCGACGTGACGGATCGCCATGCGTTGGCCCGTGCGGCTTTGCAGAAAGGCTATCAAGAAGAGTATCTGCTGAAGACGGGCATCTGCTACCGCAACGACCGTGGTGAGCTCATCGACCGCTATGTCGGCCGCGTGGTCTTCCCATGGATAGGCGTGAGCGGAAAGGTTGTAGGTTTCACGGCCCGCGTGCTCGACAGCCGTACAAAAGGCGTCAACCAGAAATATGTCAACTCGCCCGACAGCGACATCTTTCATAAGGACCACGAGCTCTACGGCATCTGGCAGGCCAAGCGCGCCATCGCCAAGGAAGACCGCGTGTTCATGGTCGAGGGACAGGCTGATGTCATCGCCATGCACCAATGCGGCATCGAGAACGTGGTGGCCAACTCGGGCACGGCACTCAGCCTGCACCAAATCCACACGCTCCACCGCTTCACGTCGAACATCACGCTCATCTATGACGGCGACGCTGCCGGCATACACGCTGCCTTGCGCGGTACCGACATGCTGCTCTCCGAAGGCATGAACCTCAAGGTGTTGCTGCTCCCCGACGGTCAGGACCCCGACGAGTTCTCGCGCTCCCACTCCGCCGCCGACTTCCGGAAATACATCGAGGAGCACTCGGCTGACTTCATCCAGTTCAAGACTGACCTGATGCTGCGTGGCGAGAAGGACCCGAAGAAGCGTGCCGACGCCATCAACTCCATCGTAGAGTCGGTGTCGATGGTGCCCAATCAGATTCTCCGCGACACCTATATCCATGACTGCTCACAGCGCATCGGCATCGGCGAGGCCACCCTCATCAATCAGATGAACAACTTCATCCGTAACCGCAAGAATGGAGCACCGGGGACTGCTGTTCCCGGCGAAATCCCCGCTCCGGCCCAAGCGCCCTCAGCACAGCCGTCGATGCCTGTCACACCGCAGGTGCAGGCTACGCAGGTGGAGAGCATGATCATTCAGCTCATCATCAAACGTGGCGAGCATATCATCCTCAACAACGTGGAGGACGACGAGGGACAGCTCCACTCGCTCACCGTGGCACAGTATATCCATTATAGCTTGTCTACCGACAGCCTCTCCTTTCAGAGCGAGGTCTACAACCGCATTCTCCAAGAGGCAGCACAGAAAAGCACGGAGCCGGGATTCAAGGCCGAGCCTTACTTCCTCCACCACGATGACATCGCCATCGCGCAACTTGCCGCCGACATGACAGCCGACAAGTACCATCTCATCGAGAAGGAGGAAGCACCAAAGAATAAAGAGGAACTGGAGCAGCGCATGGAGAACGAGACCGACGACCTGCGCAACCAGGCCATGCACCTGATGCTCGACTTCCGCAAAGACTATGTCGAGGCACAACTGAAACAGGTGCAGGCTGAAATCACACAAAACGCCAAGGACGTCGGCAAACTCAAAGAGCTGATGGCCCGCTATCAACAACTGCAGACCATGCGCAACGCCCTTGCCAAACAGCTCGGCAGCAACATCATCCTTTAACCAATCTCTTTCATTCGCAATGAGAAGAATAGAGAAAGCACCTGTCACGGTCATGGACTTTTCCAGGGCCTATCAAACGGATAAATGACAAAACAGATACAATAGAGGCGAAAAAGCATAATATTTAGCTTTTTCGCCTCTTGCTTTTAGAAAAATGATTATCTTTGCACTTGGTTTACTATATTACAGAGAAAGCATAAAAACGTAACGCTTATGTCAACATTAACTATCGCAATTGTCGTTGTGTTCTGCGTGGGTTACCTGTTTATCGCCCTGGAGAGCGTGACGAAAGTCAACAAAGCAGCCGTAGCCTTGCTGATGTTTGTGGTCTGCTGGACGTTGTTCATGGTCGACCCGGGCAGCTATCTGCCGGGGTTCAGCGGTCAAGAACTCATCAACAAGGCCGGCAGTGCCATCACCAAGCACTTGGGCGACACCTCCACGACACTGTTCTTCCTCATGGGTGCCATGACCATCGTGGAGATCGTAGACCAGAACGGTGGGTTTAACTGGGTACGTGGTGTGATGAAGAGCAAAAGCAAGCGCACACTGCTGTGGCGCATTGCCTTCCTGACTTTCTTCCTCTCTGCCATCCTCGACAACCTCACCACGAGCATCGTAATGATCATGATCCTGCGCAAACTTGTCAAAGAGCACAAGGATCGTATCATCTACGCTTCGCTCGTCATCATCGCCGCCAACTCCGGCGGCGCATTCTCGCCCATCGGCGACGTGACGACGATCATGCTGTGGAACAAAGGCGTCATCACTGCCTTGGGCGTGCTGTCCGAGATCACGATACCCTCTATCGTGTCGATGGTCATCCCGGCCTTCATCCTGCAGTACTCACTCCACGGCGACCTGGAGGATATTGACAGCCCCGACGCTCCTGTGGAAACCGAAGCGCAGGAACTGGGTCGCCGCCAGCGTGCCGCCGTGTTCTGCATTGGTGTCGGTGGTCTGATGTTCGTTCCCGTCTTCAAGGGCATCACCGGTCTGCCTCCCTTCGTGGGTATCATGCTCGTGCTGAGTGTGCTGTGGATTGCCACCGAGCTGTTCTATCGCAACCTGGCCACTTCCTACGAAACTCACGGAACCAAGAAGCGTGTGGTCAACCTGCTCCACCGCATCGACATGTCCACCATACTCTTCTTCCTCGGCATCCTCATGGCCGTGGCCAGCTTGGAGCAGACAGGCGTGCTGACCTCCATCGGCAAGGGCCTCAACGTAGCTTTCGACGGCAACCACTACGCAGTGACAGGCATCATCGGCGTGTTGTCGAGTATTGTTGACAACGTACCTTTGGTGGCTGGTTGCATGGGCATGTACCCCGTGGCACCGACAGGCGATATGGCCGTCGACGGCATCTTCTGGCAGTTGCTCGCCTACTGTGCCGGTGTGGGTGGTTCCATGCTTATCATTGGTTCTGCTGCCGGCGTCGTGGTCATGGGACTGGAAAAGATCACCTTCGGCTGGTATATGAAGCATGTGAGCTGGATTGCAGCCCTTGGCTACTTAGGCGGTATCTTCTGCTACTGGATCATGCGCACATTCATCATGGTCACGCCAGCATAACCATAGTATTCACCCCTTCTTCATCTCAAGCACTGACAGCGCAGGCTGTCAGTGCTTTTTTGTTTCCCGTAGTCTGCCTCCATGCTTCTATGCAGCAAAAGGATGTTTACAAAAACTTGTTCGGAAAAGCTTTTGTTCTAGAAAAGAAAATGTGCTGAAAAAAAGAAACTGGCGACCGAAAACCATCAGAAAATGATGGTTTCTGAGTCATTTCAGCACAATAGCTTCGTCAAAAAGGCTGTTTTTAGCTCACAGAAAGGCAGTTTCATCATGTAAAACCACTGAGATGATGAAAAATTCTCTAGAGAATTTTTCATCAAAACGGCGTTTTGATAATGAGCCAAAAGCAGTCTGTTTATTAAGCATCTGTTTATCAACAACTTAAGGAAACCGGCCATTTTCGCAAAAATCACGGGCAAAGGGGGGGTCGCTGGCAAAGAAGCGATTCTCATGGCCGGAAAAATGTCAGTTTACAAGACAAAAAAAGAGGCCCCACCACCGCTGTCTCCTGGAAGTGAGACAGCAGGCAGCGGGCCAAAGTGTATGCAATGATGCAAACGAGAAAACTTGTTTTCGTATGTCTTGCCTTAGAGAGGATACTCCTCGAAGGCGTAGAGCACTGTCGAGAGATAGCGTTCACCCGTATCGGGCAGCAGAGCCACAATCGTCTTACCCTTGTTCTCCGGGCGCTTGGCGATCTCCGTGGCAGCGTATGCGGCTGCACCGGAAGAGATACCCACGAGCAGTCCCTCTTGCTGGGCCAGCTGACGGCCGGCGAGGATGGCAGCATCGTTATCCACGTCAAACACCTCGTCGATGACCTTCGGATCGTAGGTCTTTGGCACGAAGCCGGCGCCGATGCCCTGGATCTTATGCGGTCCGGGCTTGCCGCCATTGAGCACCGGTGAGGTCGTAGGCTCCACAGCGATGATCTTCACGTTGGGGTTCTTCTCCTTCAGTCTGCGCCCGATACCGGAGATCGTTCCACCGGTGCCTACGCCAGCCACGAAGATGTCGACCTTGCCGTCTGTGTCGTCCCAGATCTCCACACCCGTCGTCTCATAGTGCTTCTGCGGGTTGGCGGGATTCTCAAACTGCTCAAGGATGACCGAGCCGGGGATGGAGTCGCGCAGTTCCTCTGCTGCCTTGATAGCACCCGGCATGCCGTCCTTGCCACTGGTGAGCTTCACCTGTGCACCGTAAGCCTTCACAAGGTTGCGGCGCTCAATGCTCATCGTCTCGGGCATGGTAAGGATGAGCTTATAGCCCTTCACGGCAGAGACCAGAGCCAGACCTACACCCGTGTTACCACTGGTCGGCTCGATGATCGTTGCTCCCGGCTTCAGCTTGCCGTCGCGCTCTGCGGCCTCGATCATAGCCAAGGCAATGCGGTCCTTCACACTACCGCCGGGGTTAAAGAACTCTACCTTGGCCAGCACCGGAGTCTCCAGGCCACGCTGAGCTGAGTATTTATTGAGTTCGACCAAAGGGGTATGACCAATCAGGTCGGTGATCTGCTTATATATTCTTGCCATAATATGTTTCCTTTCTTATGATTTCTAATTCTTCAATTCTCTAATTCTTGATAAAACATTATTTCAGCTTGAGCTTACTTCTCGTTCTTGACGGCTTCAAAGGCCTGGTCGAGATCAGCGATGAGGTCCTCATAGTGCTCTGTGCCGATGCTCAGACGGATGGTTCCGTCGAAGATGCCCTGCTCAGAAGCCTCCTGCTCGCTCAACTCTGAGTGTGTAGTGCTCTTTGGATGCACGACGAGCGACTTCACGTCAGCCACGTTGGCCAGGTCAGAGAAGATCTTCAGATTGTCGATGAAGTCCCAAGCCTTCTGCTGGCTGCCATCGATCTCAAAGGTGAAGATGCTGCCGGCGCCGTTGGGGAAGTAGCGCTCGTAGAGGTCGTGATTGGGATGATCGGGCAGCGACGGGTGGTTGATCTTCTTCACCTGTGGCTGTGTCTTGAGGTAGTCAACAACCTTCAGCGTGTTGAAAATGTGACGCTCGACACGCAGTGACAGTGTCTCCAGACCTTGCAGCAGCACCCAGGCATTGAAAGGAGAGATGCAGGCACCCTCATCACGAAGCAACAGGGCACGCACACGGGTCACGAAGGGAGCGGGCAGCTTGCCGAAGACGAGGCCATGATAGGAGGCGTCGGGCTTGGTGAAGCCGGGGAACCTGTCGTTCTGGAAATAGTCGAACTTACCGCCGTCGACGATCACACCACCCAGGGATGATCCGTGGCCACCGATGAACTTAGTGGCAGAGTGCACCACGATGTCGGCTCCGTGCTCGATAGGACGAATCAGATAAGGAGTGCCGAAGGTGTTGTCGATCACCAATGGGATGCCATGCTTGTGGGCGATGGCGGCTGAGCGCTCAATGTCGCTGATGTTGGAATTCGGATTTCCGAGGGTCTCAATATATACGAGTTTGGTGTTTGGCTTAATGGCAGCCTCCAAAGCGTCGTAGTCGTCGGGATTGACAAATGTCGTGTCGATACCATACTTGCTCAGTGTGTGCTTCAGCAGGTTATAGGTTCCGCCGTAGATGGTATCGGTTGCCACCACATGATCACCAGTGTATGCCAGATTGGTGATGGCGTAAGTCACAGCAGCAGCACCCGAGGCAACGGCCAGTCCGCCTACGCCGCCTTCCAATGCGGCCACGCGATCCTCAAACACGCCCTGTGTGGTATTAGTCAGACGACCGTAGATATTTCCGGCATCTTTCAGGTGGAAACGGTCACTGGCGTGCTGTGCATTGTGAAACACATAAGAAGTGGTCTGGTAGATAGGCACGGCACGCGCATCGGTTGCGGGGTCGGCCTGCTCCTGACCTACATGAAGTTGCAGTGTCTCGAAATGAAGCTTTTTCTCGTTGCTCATAGTCATTTACTATTTATGCCTCCCTCAACCCTTATAAAGAAGTTGTGTTCAGCGGTTCTACATCTATTATTTTTTCACGATGCAAAGTTACGACGATTTCCCCATCATAGGAATCGCATATTCACGTCATATCGCATACCACAAACGTGGTACAACCACTTTTTCGCACCATAACCGCAGCTTGGTCATCGCATGGGTGCACTCTGTTCTTTCTTTCAAAATAGTTAACAGGATTAAAACGAACATCGCTATCATCTATACAAAAGTTAAATATATGCTAAGGATAAGAATTTTATCGCTTAAAAATTTGGTCGTTTCAAATAAATCGTAGTATCTTTGCAGTGTACTAATCAAGTAGTACACTAATACAGATAACAATTAAACGAAAAAACAATATGATTGATGTAAGAGACCTATGCTTCCATTATCAGGGCAGCAAGCACCAAGTGTTTGACCGCTTCTCTTTGCAGTTGCAACCTGGCAGTGTCTACGGACTGCTGGGCAAGAACGGCACGGGAAAGTCTACCCTACTCTATCTCATCGCCGGACTGCTGCGTCCCAACAGCGGCACAGTCACGGTCAACGACAAGGAGAGCTGGCTGCGACTCCCCGAGATGCTCCAAGAAGTATTCATCGTACCCGAGGAGTATGCCATGCCCGACATGAGTTTTGAAGCCTTCGCAGACATGATGCGCGCCTTCTACCCTCATTTCAGCGACGAGCTCTTGGGTAAATGCCTGGCAGACTTTGAGATGCCGACACATCCCAACCTCAAGGAGCTGTCAATGGGACAAAAGAAAAAGGTGTACATGAGCTTCGCCATTGCCACGGGCACGCGCCTGCTGATGATGGACGAACCGACCAACGGACTCGACATCCCATCGAAAGCACTCTTCCGCAAAGTGGTGGCCAATTACATGGAGGACGACCGCACGCTCATCATCTCCACCCATCAGGTTCACGACATCGAGAGCCTGCTCGACCACGTGGTCATCATCAACCAAAGCCGTGTGCTGCTCAACAGTTCCATTGCGGATCTCTCTCACCGCTACGCCTTCCGCTACGTCTCACCACAAGAGATGGACGACACCGTGCTCTACGCCGAGCCCTCGCTGCAAGGCAACGCAGTCATCATGCCGCGTGGCGACGGTGAGGAGACACAAGTCGACCTGGAGTTGCTCTTCAACGCTGCCATCAGCGGAAAAATCAACAACCGGTAGTTTCGTCACACCTTATTTATATATAAGGTTCCAGGTGTTTACACCTTATTATATATAACACGATACACATCTCATCATAGATATAGAATCACATTATGAACAAGAATAGATTTCTGCAAGTGCTCCGCTGGGAGTTGCTGCTCAGCAAGCGCCAAATGGCCACCATGGCTTTGACCTTCTTCGGACTGGTCGTCATCCCACAGATACTCACGCTTGTCTTCAAATCATCGTCGAGCAGTGCCTACACCATGGGCATCATCAGTTCTGTGGCTTTGTCCGCATATCTGCTATGCAGTGGTGCGCTCATCTTCTCCAGCCTCCGCAGCCGTCAACAGCGCATCAACAGCTTCATGCTCCCGGCCTCGAACAAGGAGAAGTTCATCGCCCGCTATCTCGTGCTCGTCGTTGCCATGCCCTTGGCTGCCATCGCAGGTTTCCTTGTCGGCGACGTGCTGCAGTTCCTCATGAGTATGATAATCAACTGCGACGCTGCACGATGGGCTTCCGTCGCTCTCATGGAAGAACTCAACCACAGCGGCATCTTCAATTTCTACCTTCATCTCAATGGCGAGCCTGCTCCTGTCGAAGGCTTCTTCATGGTTCTCTCAGGTGTCATCACGCAACACGCCAGTTTCCTTCTCTTCGGCAGCATTTACCACAAGCATCCGCTCGTGATGGCCATCCTCACGTGGATGGGCATTGGCATCCTGTTGCTCATGCTCGGTGCTTTAGCAGCGAGCCTACTCACCGAGTTCCTCAACAGTGGCTACACGATCATCCTCTACGACGCATGGTGGAAAGCCCTCTACTACGTCTTGAACATCGCCCTCATCGTCTTCTGCTACTGGTTCGCCTTCCGTCGCTACACCCGGCTGCAGGTCATCAACAACCAGTGGATTAACAAATAAAAGGCGTCCGTTTCGTTTTGTAAGACGCTGCTCAGCAGCATCTCCCAATCATTAAAAAAGTATCACCATGAAAAAGTTAGCATTTATGTTTATCGCCCTTGTGGCCATTCTTTCTGTTTCCGCTTGCCGCATCGAGAAAGTCAACAACAGTGACGAGCCCGCGAAGTCCTTTACCCTCAACTTTAAGGATTTCCAGAGTATCAAGAACTTTTCCAACTGCGACATCCACTTCACGCAGTCCAACACCTACAAAGTGGTGTTGAAAGCCACTCCACAATGGTATAATGCCCATACTATCACTGCCAATAACGGAGAGCTCGTCATCACTGAAAAGGAGGAGAAAAAACAAAAGGGTATCACCGTCCTCAAATTCAACAATATTAGCTCTGGTGCCGAACTCTGGATCAGCGCGCCTAACATCAGCAGCGTAGCAATGGGTGGAAGTGGCGACTTCTACGCCGAGAGCGACATCTCCGGGCAGCACTTCCATCTCTCTATCGCCGGTAGCGGTGACAGCAGACTGAAAAACATCCGTCTCACTGATGACTTCTCCTACAGCGTGAGTGGCAGCGGCGACGTAGAGACTGGTATCATTTTGGCAAAAAACGCCTCTTTCAGCATCAGCGGCAGCGGCGACATCAAGAGCAAGCTTGCCAACGTGGAGAACACCAAACTCACTATAGCCGGCAGTGGCGACGGCTCGCTCAGCTTCGACCAATGCGGATCGGCTGTCATCGGCATAGCGGGCAGCGGCGACATCAACCTCTCCGGCACCTTGCAATCGCTTGACAAACGAGTATCGGGCAGCGGAGATATCAATACGTCAAAACTGCAATTAGGCAAATAACCACACCTCACAACACAAAACACTCACGTATATGGCATTCAACAACGACAAAGCCATCTACCTGCAGATAGCCGACCGCCTGAGCGACGAGATCCTCGCGGGTGTCTACAAGGCTTTTGACCGGATCCCCAGCGTGCGCGAGTATGCCGCCACGCTCGGCATCAACGCCAACACAGCGGTTAAGGCCTACGACCAACTCGCCCAAGAAGGAATCATCTTCAACAAGCGGGGCCTCGGCTATTTCGTAGCGGAAAATGCACAACGGCATATCAAGCAGACACGGCGGCAGGCGTTCCTGAAGACTGTCCTCCCCGAGTTTGCCCGACAGATGAGGCTCCTTGACATCTCTTGGGAAGAGCTCAAGGATGCGTTAACCTCTGTTCAGTAAGACGCTGCTGAGCAGCGTCCCACCAAAAAAAAAACAAGACAATGAAAAACAATATCAAAGGCAAGCAGACTCTTGCCATCACCATCCTCTCGCTCTCCCCTATCGCCGCTCTGGCCCAGACTCCGGCTAACAGCGCCGACAGCCTTAAGCTCCAAGCCATCCAAGACAGCCTCGACCTGCAAGGCGTAGAGGTGGTGGCGCAGAAACCCGTCGTGAAGATGACCACCGATAAGATGACCTACAACGTGCAGCAGGACGCTGACGCCAAGACGATGACACTCCTTGACATGCTGCGCAAGGTGCCCATGATCAACGTTGACGGCCAGGACAACGTAACGGTGAAAGGCTCCGGCAACTTCAAGGTCTATGTCGACGGGAAACCCAACCAGATGTTCCAAAACAACTTCTCACAGGTGGCGAAGTCGATACCAGCCTCGATGGTACAGAGCATCGACGTCATCACCTCACCGGGCGCCAAATACGACGCAGAGGGCACCACCGGTGTTCTCGACATCAAGATGGTGAGACAAAGCGGGGCGCAAGGCAACGACTGCGACAACTGCTACAACGGCAATGTCGAGCTCTCCCTCAGCAACCATGGCGAGCGCGCCAACGTCTACGTTGGTGGACAGCGGGGCAAGTTCACTTACAGTACCATGGGATTTTTCGCTTGGCAGACCATGGACAACATGAAGGTGACCAACACGCGTATCCAGCAGACCACACAGGGCGAATCACGTGAGACCAACGAGATGGAGATGGACGAGCATCGTCCTTTCTCTTTGGGCGAAATCACTCTCGGCTATGCCCTCGACTCTCTGAGCACCATCAACGCCAGTGCCGGCATCAGCGGAGGCAATACTCACCACGATTACAACCCTCGCAACACATTCATCGGAGGTCCCTACGGCAACGGCTTCAGCTATATCTACCGCACTTCGGAGCACAACAAATACTTAGGTGTCAACGCCAGCACCGACTACCAACGATGGCTCAACGCCAATCACACCTCGTCGCTGACGCTTAGCTATCTCTTCGACTACAATCCGGCACGCAACCGTACGCGCACCGCATATAATAATGATGCCACCGATGTGGTAGGGCTGACACTAAGCGACCTCTACTCCGACTCGCAGACTTGGGGCACCAGCCACACAGGCCAGGCCGACCTGACACTGGACCTCGGAAAGGGACAGACGTTGGAGACGGGCGCCAAGTCCATCAGCCGACGCAACAAAAGCGACAGCCGCCTCTATGATGTCATTGACGGTGAGGACATATGCAATGCCGATAACAGTATGCGCTACCGCAACCTGCAGAGCATCGTGGCCGGATATGCTCAATACAAGCTGACCAAGGAGAAGTACAACGCCCGCCTCGGCCTGCGCTATGAGCATACCTTTGAGAGTGTGAAGTATGCGGAACACAGCGACCGCAACTTCCACAAGGACTATGGCAATCTCATTCCTTCGGGAAGCATCGGCTACAACATCACGCCGACATCCAACCTCGGACTGACCTACACCATGCGCATCTCGCGACCAGGCATCAGCCAGCTCAATCCCTACACCGACCGCACCGACCCGACAGCGCTCACCTACGGCAATCCATCGCTCGCCGTGATGAAGTCGCACAACGTGACGCTGGCCTACAACTTCTTCTCACCTAAGCTGATGTTCAATGTCAGCCTCAGCCACGACTACATCGGCAACGAGATAGAGAAATACCAGTTCGTCGACGCTGACAACAAATACAACAGCACCTACGCCAACAACGGTAAAAGCCGAAACACATATATGGATGCCTTCGTACGTTGGGTAGCCACCAAGACCACAACGTTGATGCTCAACGGCAATGTGTCCTACGGCGACTGGAAGGTGAAAGAGCTGGGCTATCATAACTGGGGATGGTCGGGCAGCAGCTATGTCGGACTGGAGCAGCAACTACCCTGGAAGGTCAAGGGGTCGCTGGGACTCTTCGCACAGACCCGCCACTACAATCTCATGGGCTACAACAGTGGCATGCAGTTCTTCAATGCTTCGCTCACCCGCTCTTTCTTCAAGGATCGCTTAGAGCTCTCGGCCCGATATGCCAACCCGCTCCGCAGCCACCTGATCATCAACCAGCACAGTGCCGGTGCCGACTTCAGCAACCACACCCACGTCTCCATCCCCCTGCAGGTCATAGCCCTGTCAGTGAAGTGGAACTTCGGCAACACAAAGAAGCAGTTCGGACAGTACAGTTCGAAGATCAACAACGACTTCAACGACTCACAAAAGAAAGACTCACCGACAAGCAAAATGGGCATGTAGTCCATCCGACTCTATTCAAAACAGCAAAAGCATCCATGGTCTGAAAACGCTCAGACTATGGATGCTCTGTTTGTTCCTTCGATTTGCTTCCGTTATTTCAAAGGCTATGAAACAAAAGCTCGTCAAGAGATGATGAGCTTGTAACCGATGCCGCGTACATTGACGATGCGCAACTGCGGGTCATGCTCTAAGCGATGGCGCAGCTTGGTAATAAACACTTGCAAGCTGCGCCCGTTGAAAAGCGTATCGTCGCCCCACAATGCTAAGAGGATGTCGTGCGACTCCACCACATCATTGACATGCTCGGCTAACATCCGCAGCAGTTCGGCCTCGCGGTGCGACAGCTCTTCCACATGTTCCTGCCAAGCCAATTGTTGTGTGACGGAATTGAGACGATAGGTTCCAATGCCTATCCAGTGGTCATCATCTTCCGGCTCCGATGATGAGGACTGGCGATAAAGCTGCTGCCGCTCAGCCAAACGACTGACACGCGCCATGAACTCCTGCAGGCTAAACGGTTTCTTCAGATAGTCGTCGCCACCCATCTTGAAACCATTGACCACATCGTTGACCGATGAGCGAGCCGTGAGAAAGAGTACGGGCGTCAGCTTGTCTTGCTCACGGATACGCCTCACCATCTCGAAGCCGTCCATACGTGGCATCATCACGTCGGTAACGAGCACGTCGGGCTTGTCGGCAAAAAACGCACGGAGGCCCTCCTCACCGTCGGCGGCAAGAGTGACGCTCATGCCCGTGGGCTCCATCGTGTCCTTCATGATCATGGCCAGCGACTGCTCGTCCTCGACCAACAATACCTTTATCTTTTCCATCTTTCTGTTACTGATTGTTTTGACTGAATAGCAATGTGAACTTCGTGCCACGACCCACCGCACTCCTGACACTGACCTCACCACCCATGCGCTCCATGATGTTGCGAACATAGTAGAGTCCGAGACCATAGCCCTTGACATCGTGGAGGTTGCCCTGCGGCACGCGGTAGAACTTGTCGAAGATATAGTTCTGCTTCTCCTTGGCGATACCTATGCCATTGTCAGCCACTGTGATTTTCCCTGCTTGCAGACCAATGGAGATAGTGACGGTAGCCCCCGAATACTTCAAGGCGTTGTCCAAGAGGTTGCTCACGACGTGCTGCAACTGCGCCGCGTCAGCGTACACGGTAGGATGTTTGTCGGCACCCACTACACGGAAGGTCACGGGCTTATCGGCCTTCAACCGATATTCCTCTATCAGCTTTCCGATGATGGGCACTGCGTCGACTTGTTCCATGTCGAGCTGCAATGTCGCGCGCCGCTCCATGGTCATCTGGAGAATCTGCTCCACGAGCTGCCCGAGCTTCTTGAGTTGCTGCAAAGCAATCTTCAAGTATTCGGTCTGCTTCTCCTTGGGCAGCGACTGGTCGAAGTGTAGCAGGGCGTCGTTGGCGGCATAGGCCACGGAGATGGGCGTCTTCAGTTCGTGCGTCATGTTGTTGACAAAGTCGCTCTTCATCTCGTCGACAGTTTGCAACTCGCGGATGGTACGTCCCAACATCCAGAACACCATCAACAACAAAAGGATGACAACCGCAGACATGCCGATGACGCCCGCCATGTTGCTAAGTACGATCCCCCCCAAAGGTACACAAAACACGCGGTAGCCAAGGGTATGATCGTCTACGTCCCACTGCAACCGGCCAATCTCCACAGCGTGGTTGTGACTGTAGTCTATCCCATCTATATGCGTAATCATCCGATTGTCTTTCCACAGCTCCACGCACATCTTTCCGTCCAAGCCATAAGTAGCCATCTTCGTGTCCAGCAGATTGTAGAAAGTAGCCGCTTCCGGTACAGCGGCAGTGTCCATCACCTGATGCAGTCCTCTACGCATCTCTTTGATGATGGAGGCAAAGGGATGGGACTTGGCAGTATCGAGAGGGAGCGTCTTATTCTTACCGTCCTTGGCACTGTCGGACTTCACCAACTTGTATTTCTCTATAGTGGTCTTCTTGACAAAGTCTCCTTTCCGCTCTGTGTGTATCGCCCTCCACAATTGTTCCCGTTGCTTATCCTGTTCACCAAATGTATACTCCGCCGTCATCTGCTTATGATAGATACGCCGGCCACGGATTAGCAGCTCCCCATAGTCGCATTCGGCGATGGCATCGTCAAGCTGTTGGCGCAACCGCGTGTGCTGCGTGCTGTACTGCCGGAAAAGCCAAAAGCACTGCAGGCCGGTGACGGCCAACAGTGCGATGGCGATGGCGATAAGTATGCTTCTCCACCTCATTGCTTAAACCTCGACGTGTCGACTTCTTTGCTCTTGTCCTTGTATCCTCCAAACTTATAGACCAGCGACACGCCCACCTGCCGGTAGCACGAGAAGTCCATCTTCATATTCTGGTTGCCGTAGCGGATGACAGGGTCGATGCCGAAAGTCTGGAAGATGTCGTTGCAGAACACGTGGAGTGTGGCCCGCTTCTTCCAGAAGATGTATTTCAGTCCCACATCGACATTGCCCGAGGCAGGCAGGTCGTAGATGGCCTGATGGGCCTTGGAGCGTATCATGCCGTCGAGGTTGATATAGAGATGCTCAGGCACAAGCGTGAAGTTGTTGCGCAGGTTGACCATCACCCAAGCGATGTCGCGGTTGAAGGGAATGTCATAAAATGCTGAGCACTTCTCCTTCATCCACACGCCGAGGACACTCAGACGGCTGTCAAGCCAGTTGCCGAAGTGCTGGGGTACGGAAGCCTGCAAGCCCCACTGCTGCGAGTAGTCAAAGTTGAGGTACTTGTATTGCACAGTCAGCCGGTCGTGGCGCTGATAAGGTGTCTGCGTGAAGTAATCGTCGGTGTAGTTGAACCACGCCACGAACTGATATTTATTGTGCAGCACATAGACCAGCTGCGTCTGATAGTCACTCGACGGCTTCAATCCGGGGTTGCCCACCACTTCATTGTAGCCGCCGTTACTGTACGTCGTGAAGCTCTGCAGCGTCCAGTAGTCCGGGAACTTTTTGTCGCTGCTGAAGTTGAGTTGGAGCATGTGACTGCTATTGGGCATGTAGGTCAGAGAGAGCGTGGGATAGACATTCCACTGGTGCCAGACCGGCGAGTGATAGTATTCGGCGGCCAGCGAAGCCTCGAAGTCGAGTTTTTCTCCTATCTTGCCGTTGGTGCCGGCATAGATGTTGACGATGTCCTCGTTCTGACGGCTGTACGAATCGGCGGGATGGGCGGCGGTGTTGTCGCCCGTCGGCGTGAACGTCTGCCAACTGTGGTCATTGGTAAGACTATAACGCACGCCGTAGTTGAGTCCCCATCCGCCCGCAAGGCTGTGCTCCTGCCCGAGGTGGAACTTCCAACGGTTGATGCGCTGGTGCTCATCGGTGTCGAAGTGGAGCTCACCCGTAGGCAGCGTGCTGGTGAGCTGCTGTGTCGAGGGCGTATTATAATAGGTGTATTCCACGTTGACCCTCGTACCCGTAGGCAACTGGTAATCGAGCATCACGTCGTGCATGGTCTTTCTTGTCCGATAAGCATTGGTAGCCATCACGTTACCCATCACGTCCTCGCATGCGTGTTCCGTGTCGTAGTTACCGGTGTAGCTCAGACTCAGCCGATGATTGTCGGTAAAGGCATAGTCAAGCCCCATACGCCACAGATGCTCGTGATCGCGACTGCGCTGCGCCTCATGCGTCTCAATGTCGTGTGTCGTCCCGTCATCGAGATGGTGAAGCGAGGTCTCGTCAGTTATGCTGTAGGTCTTGCCATGATTGAGTTGATAGTTCACATCGAAGTCGAGTTTTCCTTTATGATAGATCAGTCCGGCCTTTTCGCTCCACATCGCCTCATGCTGTTGGTTCCAGGCTCCCGTGAGTTCTCCCTGCCATCCGTCGGGCTGTGAACTGTCGGAGGCGATGTCGAGGTTGATGCTCGCCCCACGCACCTCATAGCGGGCCGGCGTGGTGTACATTACCTCGGCGTGCTTCAGTCTGCTGGCAGGAAGACTCTTCAGCAGTGCGTTGAGTTGAGCGGCATCCATCTGATAGTGCTTGCCGTTGATCAGTACATTAAAGGCATTGCCCGCCAACGTGAGCGAGCCATTGTCGTCAGTCACGCCGGGGATGAGCTTCAGCGCGTCATAGACATTGTCCACGCTCTCCTTCTTGAGCAGCAGTGGCATATCGTAGGTCAGCTTGCTGCCCACTACTTTCACGATGGGGCGATCGCCTTTGACCATCACCTCTGGCAGTGCATGCACAATGCTGTCCATGCGCAGCGAGTCGGCATGGCTGACCGTTGCATTTTGACTCTGTGCATACGTGGTACTGGCTGCAAGGCACAATGCCATCATGAAAGCTATTCTTTTCATCTTTCTTACAACTTAATTGTTATTATAATGCAAAGATAGTAAAAGGTTTCCTGTTTCCTACTATTTTTCGCTTATATAGGCTCAACGAACGTCTTAAATAGTCTTAATGAACAAGCACTCATAACGTTCTTTTCCCTACCTTTGCACCATCATCAATAAACGATTCAACTATGAGTTTACAAGAGATATTGGACCACCGCCGTGCCATCCGGCACTACGATCCAAAGAAGCCACTTGATCCGGAACGGGTGAAAGAATGCATTAAGATGGCAACGCTGGCTCCGACGAGTTCCAACATGCAGTTGTGGGAAGCCTATCATGTGACCGACAAAGTTGTATTAGAGAAGCTCGCCCATGCCTGCCTCGACCAGCTCACAGCACGCTCGGCGCAGGAGATGGTAGTCTTCGTCACACGACAGGATCTCTACAAGCAGCACGCCGAAGCTACCCGGAAGTTTGAAGAGGGCAACCAACGACGTCATGCACCGAAGGAGAAGCAGGAGAAGCGCATCAAGAAATGGGACACTTACTATGGAAAGGTGATGCCCTTCCTCTACTCGCGCGGCTTCGGACTTTGGGGCTTGGTGCGCAAACTGTTGGCTCAGCTCATTGGCCTCAGCCGCCCTATCGTACGTCAAGTGTCGGAAGGTGATGTGCGTGTGGTGGTGCACAAGAGCTGCGCACTAGCCGTACAGACCTTCATGCTGGCCATGAGCGAGACAGGATATGACACTTGTCCGCTGGAAGGCTTCGACAGCCTACTGGTCAAGAAGGCACTCGGCTTGCCCCGTAAGGTAGAGATCAACATGGTCATCACCTGTGGTGTACGTCTACCCGACGGTGTATGGGGCGACCGCTACCGCCAGCCGTTCAGTGAGACCTACCACAGGGTGTAGCAAAATTCGCAGAGGTGGACATTCTCCTTCTCGGGCGTAAGCTATGAAAACAGCAACCATATTGGGCAAGATTAGCAGTAACGAATAACGCCCCCTTTGTCTTCTAAAAGAAGAAATAAGCACCGATGAAAATTGGCGTGGAGCCTACTATAATTATTTACCTTTGTATCCGATATGGATAAGAGATTGAAGAGGATTATCATCCTTGTGGCATCAGTTTTTTTCATAGAGTACGTTGACTCCACCGCTTTGGTTACGGCATTGCCGCAGATGGCGGCAGACTTTCATGTTGCCAGCAGCGACCTGGGTATTGGTGTTACTTCCTACATGATGGCAATGGCGGTATTTATCCCTCTCAGCGGCTGGATGGCAGAGCGTTTCGGCACTCGTGTTATCTTCTCACTGGCGGTCATAGGGTTTGTGTGTTTCTCCATGCTGTGCGCCTTCTGCAGGGATGTGGTCTCCTTTGCCTTGATGCGCTTCCTACAAGGCATGACAGGAGCGATGATGGTGCCTGTGGGACGGCTTGCCGTCTTGGGAAACTGCAAGAAAAAGGAACTTGTAAGTGTCATTGCATGGATAACGACTCCGGGGCTCGTGGCTCCGGTCGTAGGTCCGCTTGTCGGTGGTGCGCTCACAACTTGGCTTTCATGGCATTGGATATTCTTTATCAATGTCCCCGTTGGTATGGCAGTCTTCTTCTTTTCGCTTCGCTATATGCCAAGGCGTTCGCCCGGTATGGTAAGGCGGAAGCTCGATGTGTGGGGATTCCTGCTTAGTGCCATTGCCTTTGCAGCCATCATGTATGGACTTGAGCGAGTGGGCGGTGGTGACAGGGCATGGCTTGAGGGACTGGGGCTGCTGTTGGGCGGAGGATTGCTACTGGTAGTCAATGTGCTTCATTCGCAAAAGATTAGTCAGCCACTCATCAACTATTCTGTGATGCGTGTGCGCAGTTTCGGTATTCCCATGTCGTGGGGATTGCTGTCCGTTATGGTCATTGGGGCTGCCCCTTACCTGCTTCCGTTAATGTTTCAGGATGCTTTACACCTGAATGCCTTCCATTCTGGACTGATGCTGCTGACACTAATGCTGGGCAATCTTCTGACAAAGCCTGCCACGGTGTGGATGATGCGTCGGTGGAGTTTCCGCAACATCCTGTTTTCCAACGCACTGTTGCTCTCTGTCTCTACGGCCTGCTGTGCCTTGGTCGGCAGTGTTCTGCCCCTTACGCTCACATTGCTCTGTCTCTTTCTGATGGGATGCTTCCGTTCGGTTCAGTTCAGTACGCTCCACACACTTGCCTATCAGGAAATGCCGCAGGAGTGGATGAGTTCCGCCAACACGCTCTACAGCACTATGCTTCAGTTGGCATCGGGACTGGGTATCGCCTTCGGGACACTCTCACTGCGTTGCTCGTTGCTGCTCCTTCCTTCCACTCCTGTCCTCACGCATTTTCATGTCGCCTTCCTTCTAACTGGGGGAATCGGACTTGTTGCATTGGTGGGTTATGGCAGACTGGGGAATATAAGGGCGAAATGATGAGCAACGCACACGCTGACACCCATCCATTGCGGCCGACAAGTGCCAAGGACGGCACAGCCACCATGTCAAGCGCGTGCGGCATTGATCAGTATAAAGGCTGAGATACAATGTCTTTACGTCAGTTTCATCCGCAAGAATTCGCCGAGGTGGACATGTTGTATACCTTCAACATTACTGCCACTGGTCCATTCATCCAGACTGACAACATATTTGGGATAGTTGTCGCTGATCGATTTTAGATTGCCGAACTCACGATTGCGTGTAGCCTCGTCCATCATAAGATAAGAAGCTTGTACATAGATTCGACGATCGCTATGAAGCCCGACAAAGTCTATTTCCTTACCATCTGGCATTTGTCCCGTAAACACTTTGAAACGTTGTTGACAGAGATATAGGTAAATGGCATTTTCTATGAGTTTGTTAATGTCTTGCCGGACAGAAGTACTTAGACGGCAGTTGCGCAGTCCCAGGTCCTCAAAATAGTATTTATCTCCAATTTCAAACATACGTAAGCCATTGATGTCCACTCGTCTTACCTTCTGTATCAAAAAAGCATTCTGCATAGCACGCAGATAGTTAATGATTTGTACGGGTGAAGTTTTAACATGCTGAGATTTGAGGTATTTGCTGATGTTATTTGCTGAGAACAGGTCCCCTACATTGTCGGCTGTGTATAGAGCTAAAGTCTCCAAGAACTCAACATTACGGATGCCCTCACGTTTTACCACATCTTTAAGAAGTATGGTATTATAGACATTCTGCAGGTACTCAAAAACGACATCACGCTCAAGAGGCAGATTGGTAAGATAAGGCATACCCCCATACAACAAATAGTCTCTCAACGATTTATTAGAAGGTTCCAGATGATGGAACGTCAAGAACTCTTCGTAGCTGAGACTGTGAATATGAAACTCCACATAACGACCGGAGAGATGTGTAGACAGCTCACTGGAAAACATCTTGGCATTACCGCCAGTGATGTAGATGTCGCAAGCCTCTGAAGCCTGCAGACTTCTAAGCGTAACCTCAAAGTTCTCTATGTCCTGTATTTCATCAATGAAAAGGTAGTTGTCTGCCCCTGCCTTGAGTTGCCCACCCACGTATTTGCTCAGATCTTCATGTGTATGAATGAAAGCGAAGTCCTCCAATTCCTTGTTGATAGATATAATATGGGCATCAGCATTGGTCTGTGCTATTTTGTAGGTCAATTGCTTGAGAATGCAGCTCTTCCCTACTCGGCGTTGGCCTGTCAGAACCTTGATAACGTTCTTTCCGATAAAAGGACGAATCATATTGATATAATACGGACGTTCTATCAGTTTCTCCATCGGTTTAAATCATAATTAAAACTTTATGCAAATATAGCGAATTTATAAATTACGATTTATAAAAAGATCATAATACTCGAAAGTTTTAGTTATGATTAACAAAATCATGGCGCACAGCGCTTGTCCATGTGGCATTATATTATTATAGATTCCTCACGCTACTTGTTCATACGACATATTCACTGCATTCTTCATTCAGGCATCCTACAAAGATTGTATTTTCAACTTCTCTACCAGGATTTTTGTATTTCCTACCCCACCCAAGTGCATGGCTCATCTGTTACCATTTATTTCCCCTTCGGTGCCTCCCACCAAAACACGATTGCGGCAAGTAGTTGGGCGGCAACGCTGACAATGACCATAGCCACGAGCGACTGATCGTAGAGCACACCGAGAAGCCAACTGCCCAAGAACCAAGCTGCACCGAAACAGCACTCAAAGATGCCGTAACCCGTGGCGCGGCTGCGCTTGGGCACCATCGTTGCCACGGCAGCCTTGAGGATGGACTCCTGCGCGCCCATGCCTATACCCCACAGCACTACGCCGGTGACGACACTCGCCACGTCACTGCCCAAGAAAGCGAATACGGCAAAGGGAGCGGCCACTAATGTGGAGACGACCAATGACAAACGGGCATGGCGGTCGAAGAGCCAGCCAAAAACAAAGGCGGAAGCCGCATCGGTGAGCATAGCCAACGCATAGAGCAGCGGCAGGACGGCAGCCGTGAAGAGATGCTGACGCGAGAAGTGCATGACGATGAGCGAATAGTCGGCAAAGCCAAAGGCAAAGAGGCTGATGCCAAGGATATACACCACAAAGCGCTTGCTGACACGAAAGGGAACATACTCCTTCGGCTCCGGCTCAAAGTTCTCGGGATGCGGGAAGCACTTATACGTCAGCCATAATAATAATAAGGTGATGGCACCAGGGATGGCGAGAAAAGCAAAGCACGATCGATAGTCGCTGAACGTGTCGTCGCGGTGTTGAAAGAGCATGATAAGATAGAGCAACAGCGGTCCGAGCACGGCACCAATCTGGTCGAGCAACTCCTGAATGGCGAAACTCTTCCCCACTCCTTCCTGTGAGGCAGCAAAAGACATTACCGTGTCTTTGGCCGGTTTCTTGATAGCCTTGCCCAACCGCTGAATGATGAGCAACGCACACGCCAGTACCCAGCCATTGCGGCCGACAAGCGCCAAGGCCGGCACAGCCACCACGTCGAGCACATAGCCGAAGAGCACCATCGGCCAATAGCGCCTCGTCCGGTCTGTCAGCCGTCCAAAGACATAGCGCAGACCATAGCCTACCAGTTCACCGAGTCCCGACACGAAGCCAATGACTGCTGCCGACGCTCCGGCCAACGAGAGGAACGCTCCACGTATGCTGTTTGCACTCTCGTGGGTCATATCCGAGAACAAGCTCACCATGCTGAAGAGCACAACGAACGTCATCGCTGCTGACATCCGCCTTTTCTTTTCACTCATCTTTCAAACTATTTATCACTCACATTGAATTCTTTCATTATAGCTAAATTCATATGCAAAGTTACTAATTATTGTCTTTTAGCGATACAACTTACCGATATTTTCCTTATATTTGCCAAAAGAAAAGACCGAAACAGCTATGCAGAAATACGCAGACTATATCAAGCAGATAGAGATCGACGCCCTCTGGAGCGGACGCAAGCATATCATTTGGGACCTCGACCGGCAGGTTAACATTCTCAGCGGAGTTAACGGCGTGGGCAAGTCGACCATTCTCAACAAGGTGGTCAAGGGTCTCTCGTCCGGTGGCGACTTCCCCAGCCATCTGCTCAAGGGCGTACATCTGAAAGTGGAGCCGGAGGACGCACGCCTCATCCGCTTCGACATCATCCGCAGCTTCGACCGCCCGATCATCAACTCCGACGCGGTGACGAAGATGGGACTCACCTTGGCCACCGAGATGGACTGGCAAATCTTTCTACTGCAAAGGAAGTATCTCGACTATCAGGTCAATATCGGCAACCGCATCATCGCCACCTTGCAGAGTGGTGAGCCCGACGCCGCCGAGAAAGCACAGGCACTCTCGCAATCGAAGAAGGACTTCCAGGACATCATGGACAGCCTCTTTGCCGAGACCGGTAAGAAGATCATCCGCACGGAAAACGAGATCAAGTTCACGCAGATCGGTGAGACGCTCCTCCCCTACCAGCTCTCCAGCGGCGAGAAGCAGATCCTCGTCATCCTGCTCACCGTGTTGGTGGAGGACCGCAAGAACTACGTGCTTTTCATGGACGAGCCCGAGGTGAGCCTGCACGTGGAATGGCAGAAGCAGCTTATCGACCTCATTCTCCGCCTCAACCCCAACGTGCAGATCATCCTCTCCACCCACTCTCCCGCCGTGATCATGAACGGATGGATGGACAAGGTCACCGAGGTCAGCGACATCACTGTGGAGGACTAAAGTCATGAAAAGATTAAGGGATAACCTCACCTCCAGCTATTTCGAGGCGGCCAACCGGCTGCAATCGAAACGCGCACGCAAGAAAGTCGTCGCTTACGTCGAAAGCTACGACGACGTCTTCTTCTGGCGGCAGATTCTCAGTCAGTTTGAGAGTGACTGTCTTTACTTCGAGATCATGCTGCCATCGAGGATGCAACATCTTGAGCGGGGCAAGAAAGCCGTGCTCATGCGCCTGCTTTCCGGCAAGACAGGACAGAGCATGATTGCCTGTGTCGACGCTGACTACGACTATCTCATCCAGGGCAAGACCGAGACCTCACGCGCTGTCATCTCCAATCCTTACGTTTTCCACACCTACGCCTACGCCATTGAGAACATGCAGTGTTACGCTCCCTCTCTCCACGAGGTTTGCGTTGCCGTAACGCTCAATGATCACAGCATCTTCGACATGGAGGAGTATCTGCGGCAATATTCCCGTGCCGTCTATCCGCTCTTTGTCTGGAACATCTGGTACTACCGCACACCCGACTACAACGAGTTCACGCTCACCGACTTTCTGCGCATCATCGAGCCCGGCGGCTTCTCCCTTTCCCACCCTTGGGAACCCATCAGCAGAGTCAAGCAAAAAGCTGAGAAGAAAGTAGCACAACTGTGGCGCATCCATCCCGATGAGAAGAAAAGCTATCAGCAAGTAGAGGTTAGTCTGACAGAGTTGGGGGTCACGCCCGACAATACCTACATGTATATCCAGGGGCACCACCTCTTCGACAAGGTCGTCGTGCCGATGCTCGGCAAGGTCTGCGACAAACTCGTCAGGCAACGGCAGAGCGAGATCGCACGCGAAAGCGTACACGGCACACAGCGGCGCAATGAGCTCTCGTGCTATACCAACAGCCTGGTCGACATCACCTCCATGCTCAAGAAAAACGCCGGCTTCCTGCGCTCACCGCAATACCACCAGATCGAAAAGGACCTGAAGGCGTTTGTGGAGAACTGCAACAAGCAATCCAACGAATCGTTCTCAAACAACAACGTCAACAACACATCGCTGAACTGATTTCCGAAGTATTCATCCAACATTTTAAACCATACAATGAAAAGAATTCTGATCATCGCGATGGCCATCTGCTGTCTCGCTGTTAAGGCAAACGCCCAACTCCTTTACAAGATCTCCGGCGACAGTCTGAAGCCCTCATACATCATCGCCTCGCATCCCTACATCAATCCTTTAGGTGTCGTGGCCAATGTCAGTGCTGTCAAGGACGCCCTCACCAATACCGAACAGCTCGTTGAGGACATGGACCGCACACCCTATGCCTCGGCCATCAGCGACGCCGAGCGACTGCCGGAGGGCAAGACGCTCTCCTCACTGCTCACGCCCGCACAGGTGAAACTGCTTGACAGCTTCCTCAAGAAATACACTGAAGTTTCCTGGAACAGCCCTTACAACCAGCGACGCTACAATGGCAAGATGCCGTTGGCTGTCCTCTCCGACTTCTACAAACTGCTCTTCGTCGCCAACCACATGGGCGAATACGACCCGACACACTCCTTCAATGAGTATTTCGAAGCGCAGGCCCGCCGCAACGGGGAACCCGTCTACGGACTCACTGAGGCCGACGAATATGTCAACACTCTGAAAGCCATCTCGCCGGAGAAACAGGCTGCTGAGCTCGCAGCCTTTCTTGAGAACACCAATGCTGCACTGTTCAAGGTGGACAAAAGCGTGGCAGCCTTCGACAACAAGGATATGGAAGCCTCTGCCGCCAATGCTTTGACCATCGGCACAAAACCTGACATCAAAGCCTGGACAGCAAAGATGGTGACCTTCATGACCGGCAAGCCTACCTTCTTCGTGCTCCCCGCGTCAGCGTTAGGAGGCAATGATGGCATCCTCGCCACGCTGAAGGCTCAGGGATATACGGTGGAAAGCGTCTATTGACAACCGGCTTTTCGCCTTGCTTCATTGCTGTTTCATGGAATAAAAAAATGATGTTTTCCTTTGATATTCCCAACGTTTGCTGTACCTTTGCAATATGAACATGCCAAATACCCAAAACGTAAAACTTAGCGAAAACATCATTTTGGCCGATGCCGACTACATCGACCTCGTCACCTTCCGCCTGAGCGTACAGTTCGAGCGGATGGTAGGCCGCCGCATCCCTAAGGCTGATCTCAGCCGCTGGGCCGTAGACATTGCCCTCGACGGCGGACTGCGCGAGGACAGCAAGACGCACGAGACGCAGCTGGTCCTGCTCCACGACAAGAGCAAAAAACAGCTCGACAACTTCTCGCCTTCGGTCTACGACACCGAGCTCAACGCGCAGGCCTTCCGCGACGACAAGCTCGGAGAGTTTCTCGTCAACGCCTATCCCACAGGCAGCATGGTCGCCAAGGACGACTACCTGCAAGATGCCATTCGCACGATCCTTGAACACGACGAGGTACGGCGGCTGATGATCATCCCCAACGGCGAGGAGGGGGAAAGCTACGACCTCGTGAGCCATGCCTTGCACGACGCCCCCGACGACAAGCGCATCACCGTTTTCGCCATGCAGCCCATGCCCGGCGGCAACTTCCGCCAGGAGATTCTCGGCTACTCGCTGATGAACGCGCTCGGCATCAAAGCCGACGAGTTGAAGACTGAGGACTAAGCCGACAGCAAGACCGGAGCCTTTGGGCTCACACTAAAGCCAAAACAACAAGAAAAGAATATAACTATGAGTAGAGTATTAATGATTGGAGCCGGAGGTGTGGCTACGGTCTGCGCCTTCAAGATGGTACAGAACCAGGACGTCTTCTCTGAGCTGATGATCGCCAGCCACCACAAGGATAAGTGCGACAAACTCGTCAAGGCTATCCACGACAAAGGATACAAGATGGACATCAAGACTGCTGAGATCGACGCCGATGATGTGGAGCAGCTCAAGCAACTCATCGGCAGCTATAAGCCGGAGTTGGTCATCAACCTCGTCCTGCCCTACCAGGATCTGACCATCATGGACGCCTGTCTGGCCTGCGGCGTCAACTATCTCGACACCGCCAACTACGAGCCAAAGGATGAGGCTCACTTTGAGTACAGCTGGCAGTGGGCTTACCGCGACCGCTTCAAGAAGGCCGGACTCACCGCCATCCTCGGCTGCGGCTTCGACCCGGGCGTGAGCCAGGTGTTCACCGCCTACGCTGCCAAGCATGTCTTCGACGAGATCATTGACCTCGACATCGTGGACTGCAACGCCGGCAACCACCACAAGGCCTTCGCCACCAACTTCAACCCGGAGATCAACATCCGTGAGATCACGCAGAAAGGTCTCTACTACGAGAACGGCAAATGGATTGAGACCGACCCGCTCGCCGTGCACAAGGCACTCACCTACCCCAACATCGGGCCACGTGAGAGCTACCTCATGCACCACGAGGAACTGGAGAGTCTGGTGATCAACTTCCCGACGATCCGCCGCGCACGCTTCTGGATGACCTTCGGACAGCAGTATCTGACTTATCTCGACTGCATTCAGAACCTCGGCATGTCACGCATCGACGAGGTGACCTACGAGGCTCCGCTCGCCGACGGCTCAGGCAAGACTGTGAAGGTGAACATCGTACCTCTGCAGTTCCTCAAGGCCGTGTTGCCCAATCCACAGGATCTCGGCGAGAACTACGACGGCGAGACCTCCATCGGCTGTCGCATCCGTGGCATCAAAGACGGCAAGGAGCACACCTATTATATATATAACAACTGCAAGCATCAGGACGCTTACAAGGAGACAGGCATGCAGGGCGTGAGCTACACCACCGGCGTACCGGCCATGACCGGCGCCATGATGTTCTTAAAAGGCATCTGGCGCAAACCAGGCGTGTACAACGTTGAGGAGTTCGACCCCGATCCGTTCTTGAAGGTGCTCAGTGAGCAGGGATTGCCCTGGCACGAGGTTCACGACGGCGACCTGGAACTGTAAACATTCCATAATACCACAAACAGACAACAACAACAGAAATGGCAAAAACAGAAGAAGAACTGGCTGCAGAGAAGGCAGCACAAGATAAGAAAGAGCGTGAAGGCAAACTGAAATCACTTCAGGAGGCCATGGCAAAGATCGAGAAGGACTTTGGCAAGGGTTCCATCATGCGCATGGGCGACGAGAAGGTGGAGAACGTGGAGGTCATCCCAACAGGATCCATCGGCTTGGACTGTGCCTTAGGCGTTGGCGGCTATCCCCGTGGCCGTATCATCGAGATCTATGGTCCTGAGTCTTCCGGTAAGACGACATTGGCCATCCACGCCATTGCCGAGGCACAGAAGCAGGGCGGCATCGCTGCCTTCATCGACGCTGAGCACGCCTTCGACCGTTTCTATGCCGAGAAACTCGGCGTGGACGTTGACAACCTTTGGATTTCTCAGCCCGATAACGGTGAGCAGGCTCTGCAGATCGCCGACCAGCTCATCAGCTCCTCGGCTGTGGACATCCTCGTCGTGGACTCTGTCGCCGCGCTGACGCCGAAGAAAGAGATTGAGGGCACCATGGGCGACTCTGCCGTCGGCCTGCAGGCCCGACTGATGAGTCAGGCTTTGCGCAAGCTCACCGGCACGATCTCCAAAACCAACACTTGCTGCATCTTCATCAACCAGTTGCGTGAGAAGATCGGTGTGATGTTTGGCAATCCGGAGACCACCACGGGTGGTAATGCGCTGAAGTTCTACGCTTCGGTACGTCTCGACATCCGTCGTACCAGTCAGCTCAAGGACGGCGACGAAGTATATGGCAACCACGTACGTGTGAAGGTGGTGAAGAACAAAGTAGCGCCTCCTTTCCGCAAGGCTGAGTTCGACATCCTCTTCGGCCAGGGTATCAACAAGGCCGGTGAGCTCGTGGACCTCGGTGTGGAATACAACATCATCCAGAAGAGCGGCAGTTGGTTCAGCTACAACGGCAGCCGATTGGCTCAGGGCCGCGACGCTACCATCAAACTGATCAACGACAACCCGGAGCTTTCAGAGGAGATCACCGGACTGGTGATGAAAGCCATCAAGGATCACAAAGAATAATCACCACTTATACAAAGGGAAGAACCAACAGAGTCGGCTCTTCCCTTTGTTGCTTTTTCTGACAGAAAATAGGCTCTGAGAATCGATTCTTTTGGACGAAGACCTCCTTGGCTCTGATTTTTGCGAAAAATAGCGTATTTTTGTATCTGTCAGATAATCAGTAAGTTATGAATATATACGTTTCCTATGATAATTAGGAAGGGCTTTTCTCGCAATATTCTCTAGAGAATTTTTGGTCAGAAAGGCTTTTTGACCCTATCAAACAACCGAGATGATCGGATCATCTAACCGAGATGACCTGGTCATCTAACCGAGATGAGCATGTCAAAGTACCTTTTTCTACCCTTGACTCAACAAAAATTGATGGGAGGCGACGGCATTTTGTGGTTTTGAGGAGAGAAAAACGATTTTCTCTTCTCTAGATTACAAGTTGAAGTGGAAGGTATTTTGTAAAAAGAAATAGCAAGCAGTCCACTCCCTGCTTGCTATTTCGCTATGATCTATCTAATCGTTTTTACGCTTTGCTTACACGTAAGTCTCAATGAGTTTCATTCTTCCCTCGGTCTTGATCTGCTTGGTAGCAGCCGGGAAGATCAGACTGTCGCCGGCCTGCACGTCGATGACGTTGCCCTCGTTGTCGGTGAGCTTGCCACTGCCTTTGGTGACGATGGTGATGACAAAGCTGTCCAGGGCCGAGATGTCAATCGTCACAGGACTGCTCAGATCGTAGAGCAGCGTGTGGAAATAAGGGCACTGCACCAGTGTGATGCCTTTGTTCTTTTCGGGAACATATTCCGTACGGTAGTTGGGCAGCACGGTGTAGCTGATACTCTCGGCAGCCTCCTTGGTGTGGAGCTGACGGTAGTTGCCATTCTTGTCTTTACGCTTGAAATCGTAGATACGGTAGGTGACATCGCTCGTCTGCTGGATCTCGCAGAGGAAGCAGCCCTTGCCGATGCTATGGATGCGGCCGGCAGGAAGGAAGAAACAGTCGCCTTCCTTCACGCCGTAGTGGTCGATGGCGTCCACGATCGTGTCGTTGGCTACCATCTCCTTATACTCCTCCGGGGTGATCTTCTTCTTCAGTCCCACGAGCATGCTGGCGTCAGGATCAGAGTCCATGACATACCACATCTCGGTCTTTCCGTGCTTCTTGCCCTGCTTGTGGGCAATCCCGTCGGTCGGATGCACTTGAATGGACAGAGGCTGAGCGGCATCGATGAACTTGATGAGCAATGGAAACTCGTTGCCGAAACGCTGATAGTTGGCAGCACCCACCAGTTTCTCTTTCATATCTGCCACAACAGCACTCAGCGGCTGACCGGCATATTCTCCTTCGCTGACGACGGTTTCATTACCGGGAACACCGGAGATCTCCCAGCTCTCTCCCACGTTTTCGAGATTATCGTGGAGATGCTTGAACGGGATGATCTTGTTGCCACCCCAAAGTGTCTGCTTCAGCAATGGCTTAAAACGTAATGGCTTCATATCTTATCAGTTTATTAATGTCTATTTGTATATACATTTTTGCACTGCAAAGTTACGTAAATACAAGCGACATCATACAGCCTCAATTATCCAAACGTGACACTATCTTGCTAATTTTTCGTCCAGAACGAGGGAGTGAGACACACGATCACCGAGAAGATCTCCAGACGGCCGAAGAGCATCATGATGGTACAGATCCACTTGGCGAAGTCGGGAAGCATCGACCACGACATCGTAGGCCCTATCTCCAAGCCCAATGTCGGTCCCACATTGCCGATACAGCTCATGGCGATGGTGATGGCGTTGGTGTTGTCGATGCCCGCTGCTATCATCACAAAAGCCGAGATGAAGATGAGCAACAGATAGGCAGTAAAGAACGCCAACAGCGAGACGCGCTGAGGATAGGTGATGTTCACCCCACTGATCTTCAACGGTAGCACGGCATGAGGATGGAGGCGCTGGCGCAACTCATTGCGCAGCACCTTGAAGAGCATGGAGATGCGCACGCATTTCATGCCACCTGCCGTACTGCCAGAGCAACCGCCGACCATCATACACAGGGCCAGAACGACCCACGTGACGTGGGGCCATTTGCCCGCATCGTCGTTGAACAGTCCCGTCGTCGTCATAAACGACACCACGGAGAACAGCGAGGACCGGAAGGCATGCTCCAAACCATAGTGGTTGCGCGCGATAAGCTCCATCATGATGAAGCCGGTGAAAAGTGCAGTGAGCGCCAGATAAAGCCGGAACTCGGTGTCGCGCCACAGCGACTTGACCTTTTGCTTGGCCACAGCACAATAGAACAACGTGAAGTTGACACCCGAGATGAAGCAGAAGAAAGTGGCCGTATACTCCATTCCCAGCGAATGGAAATGCTCGATACTGTCGTTGTAGATCGAGTAGCCACCCGTGGCCGCCGTCGACATAGCGTAGTTGATGCCCTCGAACCAATTCATGCCAAAGAGCATGAAACCGGCCATGCAGCCGAAGGTGATGAACAGATAGACGAGCCAGATCCATTTGGCACTCGTCGAAAGTCGTGGACTGAGCTTGCTCTTGATCGGTCCGGTGGCCTCTGCGGCAAACACCTTCGTGCTTCCACCGACCACCTGCGGCAGCACGGCAATGGTGAAGAACACGATTCCCAAACCGCCTATCCAGTGGGTCAACGACCGCCAGAACAGGATGCCGTGGGGCAAAATCTCCACATCATCGATGATCGTGGCTCCTGTCGTGGTGAAGCCCGACATCGTCTCGAAGTAGGCGTCAGTGAAACTGTGGAGGTAACCACCCACCAGAAAAGGTATCGTACCAAAGAGTGAGAACAGTGTCCACGTGAGCGTGACGACCAGATAAGAGTCACGGCGCGACATGATGTTCTCGGCATTGCGTCCCTTATATCCGAGGAGGATACCACACAGCACGGTGACGACAATAGAGACGAGGAAGGCAAAGGTGTCTTCCTCACCAAAGTACAGAGCGATGCCCAGACACGTGAGCATCATCAACGCTTCCAGGAAAAGCAGCGAGCCCAGTATCTTGTAAATGATTTTAAAGTTAATCACACCTGCAGTCTCCTATTTTTTATAGCTTTTCTAAAGACATCCAAAAGATGAAGTCCATCAATTGAAGAACTTCTCGATCTTCTTCATGTTGACGTTGTGGCAGAACACCACCACGTCGTCGCCGGCCTGTATCTGTGTATTGCCCGACACCAGCATACCCTCTCCGTCTCTGACGAGGCCACCGATGGTCATACCCTGCGGCAGTCCGAGATCCTTGACAGGTTTCCGCGTCACCTTGGAATCGGGTTTGGGGATAAACTCCGCCACGTCAGCATTGGCCGACAGCAGGAAGGTGACGTTCATCACGTCGGCATCGAGCATGAGCTGATAGATGCGGCTGGCAGCGATAGCCTTCTTGTTGATGATCGTACCAATGTCGAGGCTCTCAGCCATACTGGCGTAGTCCATGCTTTCGACCATGGCCACGGTCTTGCGCACACCCATGCGCTTGGCGGCAAGGCAGGCCAGAATATTGGTCTCAGCATTGCCGGTGAGCGACACGAAAGCCTGGGTATTGTAGATGCCCTCATCGGTCAGCACACCCATATCACGAGGATCGGCATTGATGACCAGTGCCTGATCGTTGAGCAACTGGTTGAGTTCGTCACAGCGGTCAGGGTTCACTTCAAAAACCTTCGTATTCATATATTCCGGCATACTCAGCACGGCACGCACGGCAGTGGCGCCGCCTCCCATGATCATCACGTTTTTCACGTCGACATAGTGTTCCTTGCCGACGATCTTGCGGATGTAGGGGATATATTGCTTCGTGGTCATGAAATAAGCCAGGTCGTAGCATTTCAGCTCGTCGTTACCGCCGGGGATGATCGTCTCGCCCTTGCGCTTGATGGCTACCACATGGTAAGGGTCATCGGGACCGCAAAGGTCTTTCAGAGGGCGGTTGAGGATTTCGCACGACTCCCGCAACTTGATGCCAAGCATCACCAGCGCTCCGTTGTGCACATCCCAACGCTGACGAACCCACGACATGCGCAATCCGTTGATGATGTCGCGCGCCGCGAGCATCTCAGGATAGATGAGCTCGTCAACACCCAACTCCTTATAAAACTGCTGGATGTCGGGCTCCATATACTCGCTGTCGTCGATCTTTGCCACCGTCTTGCGGGCGTGGAGGGCGTGAGCAAGTATACAGCTGTTGATATTCTCATTATCATCGGGTGTCACGGCAATAAACAAGTCCGCGTCACCGGCATTGGCCTCCTTGAGGGTCTTCACGCTGGAAGGAGAACCGCGGAGTGTCAGCAAGTCATAGTCACTGCCTATGCGGGCCAGCCGGTCCTCGTCGTCATCGATCACGGTGATCTCTTCCTGATTGCGGGAGAGAAGCCGTGCCAAATAGGTACCAATGGCGTATGCGCCGGAAATGATGATCTTCATAAGTCTATTTCAAACTTTCTTCTATCGTCTTTTTAATACTTGGGACGTCCAGTCCCCACTTTTCCCGCAACTGTGCCACGGTGCCATGCTCGACAAAGCAATCGGGCAGTCCCAGCCTGACGACATCGGGATGATAGCCGTGATCGCCCATCCACTCAAGCACTGCCGATCCCATGCCGCCGTCGCGCACGCCGTCTTCCACGGTGATAACACGTCTGAACCTCGAGCCGATCTCGTCGAGCAGATGGTCGTCGAGTGGTTTGAGGAAGCGAAGATCGTAATGCGCCACACGGTTTTTGCGGCTTGGCTCTTCGTTTTCTATTTGCCGGATGGCGCTCCCCACGTCGCAGCCCATCGGCCCGATGGTGATCACAGCCACGTCACTGCCCTCACGGATGACACGGCCGGTGCCCACGGCAACCTCGTCAAGCGGGCATTGCCAGTCGACCAGATGACCACGACCACGCGGATAGCGGATCACGAAGGTGCCCATTCCGGGCTGCTGAGCAGTATACATCAGCCTGCGCAACTCGTGCTCATCCATCGGCGAGACAATGGTGAGGTTGGGGATCGGACGCAGGGCCGCCATGTCGAAAGCGCCATGATGCGTCGGACCGTCCTCGCCGACAAGGCCGGCACGGTCGAGACAAAGCACCACCGGCAGGTTAAGGATAGCCAGATCGTGGATGATATTGTCGTAGGCGCGCTGGGCAAAAGCGCTGTAGATATTGCAAAAAGGCAACAGCCCGTCCTTGGCCATGCCACCGGAGAACGTCACGGCATGACCCTCGGCGATACCGACATCAAAGACGCGGTCGGGCATCTCCTTCATCATGATGTTCATCGAGCAACCCGTAGGCATGGCCGGAGTCACGCCGACAATCTTGGGGTTGCGCCTTGCCAGTTCCAACAGCGTATTGCCGAAGACCTCCTGGAACTTTGGAGGCTCGTTGCTCGTATCGGGTACGATGCGCTCGCCCGTTTCCGCATCGAAGCGTCCGGGAGCATGCCAGATGGTGGCAGACTTCTCGGCGGGCTCGTAGCCCTTGCCTTTGACCGTATGGAGATGCAGCAGTTTGGGGCCTCGCATATCCTTGAGCTGACGCATGATCCTTACCACTTCCTTCACGTCGTGCCCGTCAAAGGGCCCGAAGTAGCGGATGTTCATGCCCTCAAAGATATTCTGTTGATGGCTGATGGCGCTCTTCAAAGCATTGTTGAGTCGGATGATTCCTTTCCGACGGTCGTCGTTGAGATAGCCCTTGGCGTGGAGCCATTGCGAAGCTTTGAAGCGCAACCGGTTGTAGGTTTCGTTGGTGTCGAGATTGAGCAGGTATTTCTCCATGCCACCGACAGCATGGTCGATGCTCATATCGTTGTCGTTGAGAACAATGAGCAGGTCATTGGGCGTGGAGCTGACGTTGTTGAGTCCCTCAAAGGCCAGCCCGCCACTCATGGCACCGTCGCCGATGACGGCTACCACATGGCGCTCAGGATGCCCCGTCTTGCGGGCAGCCACCGCCATGCCCAGCGCAGCGGAGATGCTGTTCGACGCATGGCCACAGGTGAAGGTATCGTATGGACTTTCTTCCGGAGAGGGGAAAGGACGCACACCGCCCATCATGCGGTTGGTGCAGAAGGTATCCTTTCTGCCTGTCAGAATCTTATGGCCGTAAGCCTGATGGCCCACATCCCATACGATACGGTCATCGGGCGTGTCAAAGACATAGTGCAATGCCACCGTGATCTCCACCACACCAAGACTGGACGCGAAATGTCCGGGGTTTACCGACACTTCGTCGATAATATCCTGTCTGAGTTCTCGGCACACCTCTGGCAACTGATCGACGCAGAGTCTCCTCAAGTCGGAAGGATATTTGATCTGACTAAGAAGTCCGTATTTATTCTTATCCATTCACATTCGTTTGCTATAGCCTTGCAAAGGTACAATATTTAATTGATAATATAGTGAAAAGACCATAATTTTTGCTACCTTTGCAATGAACAATGTCATTGCATGAACATCAACCATAATCTCATAAATATGAAGAAAAGAACGATCCTGGCCGTGCTCCTCGTGGCTGTCTCCAGCTCCATGCTGGCTCAGACACACGACGGCGGCATCTCTGCTTCGATGCTGCAACAGATCGAGCAGTCTCAAAGCAAGAACCCCGCATACAAGGCTTTGGCCAATGCCATCGCGTCAAACAAGATCGACGACCTGGCAAAGAACTACAAAAACTTAGGTGAGGTCGACACCTATTTCAGTGTGGAGACACTCAAGCAAAATATCGAGGATCAGAAGAGCTCAGGCCGATGCTGGATGTTCTCGGGTCTCAACGTGCTGCGCGCCAACTTTGCCAAGGCTCACGGCGACTCGGTGCGCGTGGAGTTCTCTCATTCTTATCTGTTCTTCTATGATCAGTTGGAAAAGGCCAACCTCATGTTGCAAGGGGTCATCGACTGTGCACGTAAGCCAATGGACGACACGCGTGTGCAATTTTTCTTCCGCAACCCCATCGGCGACGGTGGAACTTTCTGCGGTGTAGCTGACTTGAGCGAGAAATACGGACTGGTGCCAATGAACGTCATGCCGGAGACCTTCTCCAGCGACAACACCTCCCAGATGCAGAAGATGGTGTCGTCGAAGCTGCGCGAGTTTGGACTGGAGCTGCGTCGTATGGTCACTGACGGTAAGAAGCCGGCCGACATTAAGAAACGCAAGACCGAGATGCTCGGCACGATCTATCACATTCTTACGCTGACACTGGGTGATCCGGTCAGGGAGTTCTCCTATACCTTCCGCGACAAAAACGGCAAGGCCGTGGGTTCCGCAAAGACCTACACACCGAAGTCGTTCTATCAGGCTACGGTGGGCGGACCGCTCAACGGTACGTTTATCATGGTGATGAACGACCCGCGCCGGCCTTATCACAAGACTTACGAAGTGGAGTATGACCGACACACCTACGACGGACACAACTGGAAATACCTCAACCTGCCGATGGACGAGATTGAGAGCCTCGCCATCGCCTCACTCAAAGACGGACACAAGATGTACTCCAGCTACGACGTGGGCAAGCAGCTCGACCGCAAGCGCGGATATCTCGACACCGATAACTTTGACTATGGTTCGCTGCTGGGTACTACCTTTGGCATGAACAAGGCTCAGCGCATCGAGACTTTCGACAGTGGTTCCACGCACGCCATGACGCTCACCGCCGTCGACCTCAATGCTGAAGGCAAGCCGCTGAAGTGGAAAGTAGAGAACAGCTGGGGAACAGATTATGGGCAGAACGGCTATCTGATCATGACCGACAACTGGTTCCGAAACTATATGTTCCGTCTCGTGGTCAACAAGCGCTATGTGCCAGAAACGCTCCTCAAGCAATTCGAGCAGAAGCCGACGATGGTGACGCCGGAAGACCCGCTGTTCCTGGAGGACGAATAGAAAGAAAGACTCTCCCTAACCCTACAGACTTCCCTAACCCTACAGCCCTCCCTACCCCCCCAAGGGAGGGAGGAAGTCAGTGTTGGATAGGTCAACACTCATCATTCAACATTGGAATAACTCAACATTCTTCACTCAACATTCAACATTAAGACATGTATCTGCTCATCTGTCTGTTCACCTTTGTGGAGCTGAACTGCGAGAATCTTTTCGACACGCAGCACGACAGCCTCAAGCACGACGAGGAGTTCCTGCCTACCTCCGCGATGCACTGGACGCCATCACGCTACTGGCACAAGCTCAACCGCATTGGGCAGGATATCCTCTCTTGTGGTGAACTGGACTCCACGACGGTGATCCCCGACATGGTGGTTCTCACCGAGGTGGAAAACGACAGTGTGATGCGTGATCTGACCAAGCGGTCACTGCTCCGCAACGCAGGCTATGAATATGTGATGACCGACAGCCCCGACGAGCGTGGCATTGACGTAGCCCTACTCTACTCTCCTTTCTCGTTTGCCCTGATCAGCTATCACGCCATCCGCATCGCACCACCGAAAGAATTTCTTCCCACACGTGACATTCTCTATGCTTGCGGGCAGGTGATGACAGGCGACACACTGCATGTCTTCGCCATACATGCACCCAGCCGCCGTGGTGGAGAACAGGCTTCCCGGCCCTACCGGCTGAAAGTCATTAATCGTTTGTTGCAGTCTGTTGATTCTGTCAGAGCCTTGTCGCCCCAAGCCCGCATCATCATTGCAGGCGATTTCAACGACTATTCTTCTGATCCTACGCTCCAACTGCTCGTCCGTCATGGTCTCGTGGAGGTGTCGGAAAAAGCACGGGGCAGTCACGGGGCTAAAGGCACCTATCGCTATCATGGGCTGTGGGGCAGCCTCGACCATATCCTCTGTGACGCAACATCAGCCAAACTACTCGTCGACTGCCACATCCACGACGCGCCCTTCCTGCTGGAGCCCGACGAGAAATATGGCGGGGTGAAACCACGCCGCAACTACCTCGGCCCACGCTATCTCAATGGTTTCAGCGATCATCTGCCGCTCGTTGCCACGTTTAAATAATTCATCATTGAAAATGCATCTTCGTCACAACACATTCATGCGCTTAGTCTACGGGTTGGTGCTTATCATCGGCATACCAGGACTGTTGTTCCTGGCACTATGGCCTTTTGTGGGCTGGCGATGGGCATTGCTGTTACCCATTGTCTGGAATATGCTGGCCGCCTACGGTTTCTTCTTTGGCTGGCGTCACATCGTGGTGAAGACTGCCACCTGCACGTCTCCCCTGCTGCCTAAGTCGTTCGACGGCTACCGCATCGTACAACTCAGCGACATCCATATCGGTACATTTCTGCGCAACCGGTGCTTCATCGACAAGATGGTACGGATCGTCAACGAGCAGCATCCCGACCTTGTGATGTTTACCGGTGATCTCGTCAATGTCAGTGCCGAGGAAGTCATTCCCTTCCAGCATATATTAAAAGAGGTGTGTGCCCGCGACGGTGTGTATTCCGTCATGGGTAACCACGACTATTGTGAATATGGCGAGGATAAAAGCAAGTATAACATCCGTCGCAACCAAAACGTACTGAAATACTTGGAAGAGAAAGCTGGCTGGCATTTGCTGCTCAACGACCACGTAGTCATCCATCGTGGCGGCGATGCCATCGGACTCATCGGAGTAGAGAATATCAGTCGTCCGCCCTTCCCCGACTATGGCGATCTGCATAAGGCGCTTGGAGACTTACCTAAAGGCATGTTCAAGATTCTGCTTAGTCATGACCCGAGTCATTGGCGGCGCGGTGTACTCCATCAGACCGACATAGCGCTGACACTATCCGGCCATACCCATGCGGGACAGATACGTCTGGGGCGCCTCTCACCTGCCAAATGGGCTTACAACGAATGGGGAGGAAAATATGTCGAGAATAGGTCAATGCTCTATGTATCGCTCGGCATTGGTGGGACGGTGCCCTTCCGCTTTGGGGCTTGGCCGGAAGTAAACGTCATCAAGCTGTGTTGTCAAAAGCAATAGGGCAAAGTCTTCTAAAGCAAAGAAGGAGAATCTTCTAAAACAAAAGAGTAAAGTCCTTGAACGCGAAAGGAGTAGAGTCCTCGAAAACAAAGGGGCAAAAACAATAAAGTCTATTATGCACGACTGGCATAATAGACTTTATTGTTTTTGCCCGAATAGGCTAAAGATCAGACGAGCGTAGCTACTACTTCCTCACGTGTTCCCGGCAACATGTCGATGACAGGAATCTCAGGCATAGTGTAGCATCCCGGCTGCAAACGCATAGAGGCACGCGCTACGTTGACAAGCACCTGACCGGTAAGTGCCGGGTTGTTGATGCTCATGTCGAAAGAGAAGCGCTGGTTCTGTGTCTTGCCGCTCACGCCCTTACGCGTCATGTGCACGCCGTGACCCATGTCACGCACATCGTCGACACTCTTCACAGCGAAGACATGCAACTCATCGTGAGCAAAGTAGTCGTCGGCTTTGAGCTCGTCATAGACTTGCTCCACCGTGTAACCGTCTTCCAACTCCACATAGACCATACGGCGATGAATGCCCTCTCCCAATGGAATGGTCATGGACAAAGCGTTCTTCACGCCCTTCTTGGAGCGCGCCACCACGCTGTGTCCCATCGACATACCCGGACCGAAGTTGGTGTAGCTGAGCCCCTTAGGAGCAAGGCTCTCCAACAGTACGCGTACGATGGAGTCCGAACCCGGATCCCATCCTGCAGAGATGACGCTCACGCGGCCTGCCTTCTTGCAGTTCTCCATCTGGCGTGTACGATAGTCGAGGATAGACGTGTGGATGTCGAAGCTGTCAACAGTGTTGATGCCCAGAGCCACGATCTTCTCCGCAAGGCCGGGGCAGGCACGTGTCGGTGTAGCAAGGATAGCCACATCAACATCTTTCAATTTGGCGATGTCGTCGACCACCTCGTAGGCAACCAACTCGGCTGGCTTATCCTTGTCGCCCTGACGGCGTACGATGCCGGCAATCTCAAAATCAGGCGCAGCCTCAAGCGCCTGTACGCTGTAGTGGCCAATATTGCCATAGCCCACAACAGCAGCTCTGATCTTCTTCATTTCTCTTATTGGTTGTATTATTGGTTATATATCTCACGAATGCTTACCGTCGTGCCTTGCAAAGGTAACAATATTTTCTAAGAAACAGTGTTTTCCTTGCAATTTATTGGTATTTATTAATCATTCTGTTGCTTACCGCTTTCCCATTCATTCCATTCTTCCATGGCTTTCTTCCAGTCGGTCTGCTCACCGCTTTCCACGGCAGCCTGCTCTCGAGCAGCCTCATCCCGAGCTTTGTCACGGGCATGCTTGGCCTTCATCGCCTCGATGGTAGCATCATCAAAAATCTGAATGGCACCACGCTTCACGGCATCCTGCAACTCTTCCTCGCCGAAGGCTTTCCCCGGCTCATTGAAGTCTGAGATGTTGAACTCATAATCCACCCTCAGCTCATGGCGTATGAGCTTTTGCTTACCGCGGTTGACCGAGTTCTTCAGTCTCAACAGCTTACCGATCTTGTCTATCTCTTTTTGTGAAAACTTGTTTCTTCCCATAATTGCCTGCAAATTTACGTTTTTCCTTTCATCTGCCCAAACTTCTAAAGGGAAATTTACGCTGCTTAGCTTTTACCCTCGTTCTCTTTTTTTGTTGCTGGGTTCTGTTCACTGCTGCTTTGCAGCAGCTTCCCCTCTTTCCGATGCAATAATCCCCCGCCTCTCACGTTATCTTATCATCACACATTAATATATATAAGAAAACGATCGAAAAATGATAGAATATATCCATGGTCAGCTGACCGAGCTGACACCAGCTCTTGCCGTTGTGGAGGCAGCCGGCGTAGGCTATGCACTGAATATTTCCCTCAACACTTACACAGCCATTCAGGGCAAGAAAGAGGTGAAGCTCCTCGTCCACGAATCGCTCCAAACCGGTGGCCGCGACGACAACTTCACGCTCTACGGCTTTGCCACACGTCAGGAGCGCGAGCTCTATCGCATGCTCGTCAGCGTCAGCGGTGTAGGTGCCAACACAGCCCGTATGATGCTGTCTTCCATCACCCCCGCTGAACTTTGCGACGCCATTGCCAGTGGCAATGAGAAGCTCATCAAAGGCGTGAAAGGCATCGGACTGAAGACAGCCCAACGTATCATCGTCGACTTGAAAGACAAGATCGCAGCATCGGGTATCGCTGATGAACTCCATGTGGCATCGGGCCGCACCGAGTCTCCGGCCGTGAACAATGCCGTGAAGGACGAAGCCGTTGCCGCTCTGACAATGCTGGGATTCTCGCCTGCACCGGCAGCGAAGGTTGTCGTCGCCATCCTCACCGAGCAGCCCGACCTCGCCGTGGAGATGGTTGTCAAGGAAGCTTTAAAAAGAATTAAGTAGTTTGCGACATCGTCAATACCATATTGTAGTCTTGCTTGTGCTGGCTGTCATCACGGTCAGCTATGCCTTGGCTATGCCCCGGTCGCCACAAGTGGTAAAGACGCCGCAAAACCAAAACAGACAAAGCCGGAGAGGGCAAAACGTCGGAAACAAGCAAGACAACATCCATGCGCAGGCACAGCCACTGTTAGCCGATGAGGATTCCATCCCCGACTCTCTGCTCCACCCGCGCTGGAAGATCCAACGCACCATGCCTGTCACCTACGATGACCTGAACCAAGGTGCCCTCGACTTAAAGCGCCCCGACGGACTGAAATATGATGTAACCTACAACGACAGCCTCAATGTCTACATCATTGGCACGAAGATGGGATCGACCTATCTCGCCGCTCCCATCATGATGACGCCCGAGGAATATATGAAGTGGAGCGAGAAGAACTGGCGCAACGCTTATTACCGCGGCAAGAATGACGAAATCTACAAAGCCAAAGGCAAGGAGAAGTTCGACTTCACCGACATGCACTTCGACTTGGGATCGGCAGAGAAAATCTTCGGTCCAGGTGGTGTGCGCATCAAGACACAAGGATCTGCCGAGCTGAAGTTCGGCGCTACATTCAAGAATATCGACAACCCGTCGCTGCCAATCCGCAACCGTAAGACCACCACAATGGACTTCGACGAGAAGATCAACCTCAACGTCAACGGTAAGGTCGGCGACAAGGTAAACCTCAACCTCAACTACAACACTGACGCCACGTTTGACTTCGATGCGCAGAATATGAAGTTGAAATACGACGGCAAGGAAGATGAGATCATCAAACTCGTCGAGGCCGGAAATGTATCCTTCCCCTCCAACTCTTCGCTCATCCAAGGCTCAAGCAGCCTCTTCGGTATCCGCACAGACATGCAGTTTGGCAAATTGAAACTGCAAACGGTTGCATCGCAGAAGAAGAGTACATCCAAGAGCGTCTCCAGTTCAGGCGGAAAGCAGCTCACTCCCTTTGAGATAGACGCCTCGGACTACGAAGAGAACCGCCACTTCTTCCTCGCCCGCTACTTCCATGACCACTACGACGCGGCCATGAAAACGTTGCCCAACCTCACCACGGGCGTCACTATCAACCGTGTGGAGATTTGGGTGACAAACAAAAGTGGCAACACGGCCAACACCCGTAACATCATAGCACTGACCGATCTCGGTGAGAACAGCAAGGTGAGCAGCAACAAATGGACAACAACGGGACAGCCCGTACCGTCGAATGAAGCCAACACGGAGTACAGCACGCTGACGAGTCAATATGCCAATGCACGTGACATCGACCAGACATCTTCGGTACTTGACGGTGCCGGTCTTGTGGGCGGCAACGACTATGAAAAGCTGCAAAGTGCACGCTTGCTCTCCTCATCGGAATACACCATCAACAATGCGATGGGCTATGTCTCGTTGAAGACAGCCTTGCAGACCGACCAAGTGCTCGCCATCGCCTATGAGTATACCTACGGCGGACGCACTTATCAGGTTGGTGAGTTCGCCAGCGACATCACCGATGCCTCCAAAGCGCTCTTCGTCAAATCGCTTAAGAACACCAGCAACAATCCCTCACAGGGCAACTGGCCGTTGATGATGAAGAACGTCTACTACCTGGCTTCCTCAGTAGAGAAAGACAAGTTCCGCCTTGACGTGAAATACCAAAGCGACACCACTGGTGTCTATCTTTCTTACATCCCCGAGCCGCAGGTAAAGAGCCGGACGCTCATCAAGGTACTTGGTGCTGACCGTCTTGACAATAACAACAAGGCACACTCCAACGGCTACTTCGACTTCGTTGAGGGTTACACCGTCAGCGACGGACGTGTCTTCTTCCCGGTCGCTGAGCCTTTCGGCAGCTATCTCTATAACTATCTCGTAAGCAAAGGTGTCCCTGCTGCCACTGCGTCTAAATATGCTTTTACCGAACTCTACGACTCCACGAAGACCATTGCCAAGCAGATTGCCGAGAAAGACAAATACATATTGCAGGGGCAGTTCCGTGGTACACAAGCCAACATCATCTCTCTCGGCGCGTATAACGTGCCACAAGGTTCTGTCGTTGTCACTGCCGGTGGCGTGAAGCTGACCGAAGGTTCTGACTATAGCGTAGACTACAGTGCCGGCGAGGTAACCATCCTCAACCAAAGCATCATCGATGCAGGTACCGCTGTCAACGTATCGTTGGAGAGCCAAAGCGACTATGCCCAAGAGCGGAAAACGATGTTCGGCATAAACTGGGAGTATGACTTCTCCAAGAACTTCCAACTCTCGGGAACGCTTCAGCACCTCTCCGAGCAGGCACTCACCACAAAGGTATCGATGGGCGCCGAACCTGTCAACAACACCCTGTGGGGACTTAATATCAACTGGAAGCATGAAAGCCAGTGGCTCACCAACATGCTCGACAAACTGCCTTTGCTCCATCTGACACAGCCTTCACAGATCTCTTTCACCGGTGAGTTTGCCCAGCTCATCGCCGGACAGAGCCATGGCACGCAGGACAACGCATCCTATCTCGACGACTTTGAGAACACAACGGACAAGATTGATGTCTCCACATCTTACAACTGGCAACTGTCAAGCGTGCCTTCGATGTTCCCAGAGCACACCGACAACACTACGCTGCGCTCAGGCTTTAACCGTTCACAGCTTGCCTGGTACACCATCGATCCGCTCTTCACCCGACTGAGTTCTTCGCTCACTCCGGGACACATCAAGAGTGACCTCAACCAACTCAGCGATCCCTACGTGCGTGAGGTATACGTCAAGGAACTCTATCCCAACCGCGACCAAAGTACTTACAACGGAGCCACATCTACAATATCCGTCCTCAACCTTGCCTACTACCCCAACGAGCGTGGTCCTTACAACTTCAACCCAGACCTCGCCGCCGACGGTTCGCTCAACAATCCTACGCGCCACTGGGGCGGCATGATGCGTAAGCTTGACACCAACGACTTCCAAACAGCCAACATCGAGTATGTGGAGTTTTGGATGATGGATCCCTTTATCCACACACGCCAAGCCGGCAATGCCAGCGACTACGGCGGTGACTTCTATATCGATCTCGGCGAGGTATCGGAAGACGTGCTCCACGACGGCAAGAAGTTTGCCGAGAGCAGTATGCCTGTCGACGGCTCCAACAGTTTCGTCACCACGCAGTGGGGAAAGGTGCCAACGACGACGAATGTCACCTATGCCTTCGCCACCAGCAAGGGCAGTCGTGCTTTGCAGGACGTAGGTCTCAACGGACTCAACGACAGCGAAGAGCAGACCTTTGACTCGTATCAGGACTTCCTCAAGGCTGTGCAGGGAAAGGTCAACCAAGCAGTATGGGACTCCATCTGGGCTGACCCGGCTCACGACGACTACCATTATTTCCGTGGCTCTGACTACGACGACATGAAGGCCAGCATCCTCCGCCGATATAAGTATATCAACAACCCGCAGGGCAACTCTCCCGACAGCGACGGACGCACCGAGCGCTACGACACCTCTATTAAGAGTACGCCTGACGTGGAGGACATCAATCAGGACTACACACTCAACGAATACGAGAAATACTTCCAGTACCACGTCTCCATCCGTCCCGAGGATTTGGAGATTGGCAAGAACTACATCGTCGACAAGCGTGAGACCAAGCCCACGCTGCGCAATGGTAAGAACGACACCGAGATCGACTGGTATCTCTTCCGCATCCCGCTCAAGGAGTTTGAGCAGCGTGTAGGCAACATCAACGATTTTACGAGCATCCGCTTCATGCGCATGTTCCTCACGGGTTTCAAGCATCCTGTCATTCTTCGTTTCGGTAGTCTCGACCTCGTACGTGGCACCTGGCGTGTCTATGAGCAGAACCTCGACAACAGCGGAGCACAGACAGGTACAATGACGACTGCATCCGTCAACATCGAGGAGAACAGCGATAAGAAACCGGTCAACTATGTGCTGCCGCCGGGCATCAAACGCGGACAGGATCCCAACAACACCCAACTCGTACAAGACAATGAGCAGGCCCTTGATATCAATGTCAACCAGCTCTCCCCGGGCGAGTCGAAGTGTGTCTATAAGAATACGACGCTCGACCTGCGCCAATATAAGCGATTGCAGATGTTTGTGCATGCCAACGCCAATGAACAGAACATCACCAACCTGCAGGACAACCAGCTCGCCGTATTCATCCGACTGGGCTCTGACTATAAGAGCAACTACTATGAATACGAGATTCCTCTGAAACTCACCGCCCCGGGCTCGTACAGTCGCTTCTCGGCAGAAGGAGCACGTGCGGTATGGCCTGAGGACAACATGCTCGACATCCCGCTCTCGCTTTTCACGAAGATCAAGAAAGAGCGCAACCTACAGAAGGCTCAGGGACTGGCTTCGTTTGTCCGTCCTTACACCGGTTATGACAGTGACCATCCGCAAAACAAGGTCACTGTGATGGGCAACCCGACACTCGGCGAGGTGAAGACGATGATCATCGGTGTGCGCAACCTCAGCGCCGAACAGAAGAGCGGTGAGGTGTGGGTCAATGAGCTAAGACTGAGAGAATACAACAACACAGGCGGATGGGCTGCCAACGGCAACCTCAACGTGCAGCTCTCTGACCTTGGAACCATGAACATGCAAGGCAGATATGTCTCACAAGGCTTCGGCGGACTGGAGAGTGGTGTCAGCGAGCGCACCACCGACGATCAAAGCGATGTGGCTTTTACCACCAACATCGAGCTCGGAAAGTTCTTCCCCGACAAGGCGAAGGTGTCAGCACCGCTCTACTACAGTGTCACCAAGCAGGTCACACGACCCAAATACAACCCGCTCGACACCGACATGCTCCTCAAGGATGCGCTTGAAAGCACGGCCAACAAGCAGGAGCACGACTCCATCGAGAACATTGCTGTGACGAAAGCCATCACCACCAACTTCTCGATTTCCAATGCCCGCATCGGCATTCAGAACCAACGGCATCCGACACCCATTGATCCGGCCAACTTCTCTTTCTCCTACAGCCACTCCCACTCTCACAAGCAGGGCGAGACAACAGTCTACGAGAATGAGGACAACTGGCGTGGCGCATTGGACTATGCTTGGACTCCCGTGTACAAGACTTGGGAACCCTTCCGCAAGATGAAAAGCAAGAGCAAGTGGCTCGACCTGCCCAAGCGACTGGGACTGAACTACCTGCCACAAAGCGTAAGCTTCAACTCTGAGATGACGCGCTCATACTATGAGTTCCAAGAGCGTGACATGGAGACAACGGAAAACAATCAGCTGCCGCTGACGTTCTCCGAGCAGTTCCTTTGGAACCGTGAGTTCCAACTCCGCTGGGACTTCACCAAGAACATCCACATGAGTTTCCAAAGCGCCACACATGCTGAGATCGAGGAACCATATACAGCAATTAACAAAGACCTCTACCCCACGCAGTATCAGGCGTGGAAGGACAGCGTATGGCAGAGCATCAGACACTTCGGCACGCCGCTCGACTATCAGCAAAACTTCAACCTCTCGTATCAGCTGCCGCTCAATCTCATCCCTATCTTCGACTGGGTGACTTCCAATGCCACGTACAACTCCAACTACAGTTGGGTACGCGGCACGATGCTTGAAGACAGCACATCGTTGGGCAATACGATTCAGAACAATCGTCAGCTCAACGTCACAGGCAACTTCGATCTCGTGAAGCTCTACAACCACATTCCCTTCCTCAGGAAAGCCAATGAGCGCTTCAATCGTGAGACAAATCAGTATCAGACTAACCAGCAGAAGAAGCAGAAAGAGCAGGCCAAGGCGAACAGACAGAAACAGCAGAAGGCTGAAGAGGAAGCACGCAAGAAAGCTGTCGCCGAGGGAAAAGATCCCGACCTGGCAGTGAAAGAGTTGCGCGCCAAGAACAAAGCCGAAGAAGAAAAGAAGAAGCAACTGCCCCGCAACCGTAACACCTATGAGAAGGAGATCACGTTGTGCCCTGACACTACCCTCATCGTCAGCCACGGCAAACATACCAAGCGGCTCATCGTCGCAGCAAAAGATGAGAAAGGGCATAAGGTGAAGCTTCACTACCGCAAGCTCGACGACAACCGTATACGTATTATAAATAAGGTGGACTCTGTCACCAAGCTAAAGATCTCTGTGATGGCTAAGCCTGCACTCGACGAAAAAGGATGGTACAAGACCGCACAAGTGTTGGCCCGCGTAGCCATGATGGTGCGCAGTGTCAGCGTTTCTTATCGCAATCAATACTCAATGGCACTGCCCGGCTTCATGCCGAATATCGGTGACGCCTTTGGACAGACCAAAAACACCAATGCAGGCGTACTCTCGCCAGGACTGGACTTTGCCTTTGGCTTGATGGGCGACAGCTACATTGACAAGGCAAAGAGCCGCGGTTGGCTACTGATGGCTGACAGCGTGGCTACACCGGCCACCACCAACAAGACCGAGGACTTGCAGTTGAGAATGACACTTGAACCCATCAAGACCTTGAAGATCGACCTCAATGCCAGCCGCACCAACACCACGGCGAAGAGCATACAATATATGTATGTGGGCAATCCCACTACACAGACAGGTACCTTCACGATGACTACGCTCTCCCTGGGCTCAGCCTTCGAGGGCATGGGCAACGCCAACAATGGCTTCCGCAGCAAGACCTTTGAGAAGTTCTGCGCCTCGCTCGACGGTTTCCGCCAGCGCGTGGAGAACCGCTATGCAGGTACTGTCTATCCTGAGGGCACGGCGCTTGCGGGCAAGACTTTCGACGCGGCCAACGGTGGAGTGAACGGTTACAGTGCTGATGTGATGATTCCGGCTTTCCTCAAAGCCTACACGAGCATGAGCAGTGGACTCGACCTCTTCCCGTCACTGACCCACATGCTGCCCAACTGGACACTGCGCTACAGTGGACTGGGCAAGTTGCCATGGCTACGAGACATCTTCAAGAGCGTGAATCTGAACCATAGCTATAAGAGCATTTTTGCCATCGGCTCTTATCAGAGCTACTCCACGTTCATGGCACTCATGGGACCGGGCATAGGCTTCATCACCGACGCTACGACGGGCAATCCTGTCCCCAGCTCAATGTACAACATCTCTACGGTGAGCATCAACGAAGCCTTTGCCCCGTTGCTCGGTGTCGACGTGACGCTGCAAAACAACCTCACGGCCAAATTAGAGTACAGTCAGACCCGCGTTCTCGCCCTTTCAATGACAAGTGCACAGATCAACGAGGCGGTAAGCAAAGACTGGACCTTCGGCTTGGGCTATCGTATCAACAACTTCAATCTCTTTGGCGGCGGTGGCTCTAACCGCAGCGTGAAGAACAAAGGAGAAGGCAACAACAGCCGCAATAACAACAATCAGGAAAGCGGCAACAATACTCGTAGTCGTGCCAACCACGATTTGAACATACGCCTCGACCTCTCCTATCGCAAGCAAGCGAGCATTCTACGCGACATCGCCACAGTAAGTTCCACGGCCAGCAGCGGTAACACGGCCTTCAAGTTCTCGCTCATGGCAGACTACACGCTGTCGAAGCTTCTCACCATGAGCTTCTATCTCGATCGTCAGACCAACACGCCGTTGCTCTCGTCTAACAGTTACCCGACGACAACGCAGGACTTCGGCCTGAGTGTCAAGTTCAGCCTGACAAGATAGACGATCCTCCCTAACCCTCCCTAAAAGAGAGGGGCTTTATCCTCCCTCTTAGGGAGGCCGGGAGGGTCTTGATCTTATTTCTTATCGTACGCGTGCAGCGGATAGTCGATGGTGTAGTGCAGACCGCGGCACTCCTTGCGCTCGATGGCCATGCGGGTGATGAGATAACCCACATTGATCATGTTGCGGAGCTCACAGAGGTCACGCGAGATCTTCACACGCTTGAAGAGCGACTCGGTTTCCTCATAGAGCAAGTCAAGGCGGTCCCACGCACGTTTCAGTCGCAAGTCGGAGCGCACGATGCCCACATAGTTCGACATGATCTCACCCACCTCTTTATTAGCCTGCGTGATGAGCACGTGCTCCTCGTTGGTAAGCGTACCCTCATCGTTCCACTCCGGCACCTTATCGTTGAAGTCATAGTCATCAACATGCTCTATGCTGTGCTTGGCAGCGGCATCGGCATAGACGACAGCCTCGATGAGCGAGTTGCTGGCCAGTCGGTTGCCACCATGCAGACCTGTGCATGAGCACTCACCGATGGCGTAGAGGCGCTCGATACTTGAGCAACCGTTGAGGTCCACCCTGATGCCACCGCACATATAGTGGGCAGCAGGACGTACGGGAATCATCTCCTTGGTGATATCGATGCCGATGGACAGACATTTCTTATAGATATTGGGGAAGTGGTGCTTGGTCTCCTCCGGGTCTTTGTGCGTCACGTCGAGATAGACATGGTCAATGCCGTTTTTCTTCATCTCCTTGTCGATGGCGCGTGCCACGATGTCGCGTGGAGCCAAAGAACCACGCTCGTCATACTTCTTCATAAACGCCTCACCGTTGGGCAACTTCAGGATACCACCGTAGCCACGCATTGCTTCAGTAATAAGATAGGCAGGATGCGTCTCGCCAGGATGATAGAGTGAAGTAGGATGGAACTGCACAAACTCCATGTCCTTCACCGTACCCTTGGCACGATAGACCATTGCCTCACCGTCGCCGGTAGCGATCACGGGGTTAGTGGTTGTCTGGTAGACAGCGCCACAACCGCCGGTACACATCACCGTGACCTTGCTCAGATAGGTGTCGACTTTATTTTCCGGGTTGAGCACATAGGCACCGTAGCAATAAATATAAGGAGAGCGGCGGGTGACACGTGCACCGAGATGGTGCTGGGTGATGATCTCCACGGCGAAGTGGTTCTCCTTAATCTCAATGTCGGGGTTTGCTCTCACGGCAGTCATCAGCGCACGCTGTATCTCCGCGCCTGTGTCGTCGGCGTGGTGGAGGATACGGAATTCCGAGTGACCGCCCTCGCGGTGGAGGTCATAATCGCCGTCGGTCTTCTTGTCGAAGTTAGTACCCCACTCCACCAAAGCCTTGATCTGCTCGGGCGCCTTGGTGACAACCTGCTTGACAGCATCGATGTCGTTGATATAGTCACCGGCGACGATGGTGTCATGGATATGCTTGTCGAAATTGTCAAGCTCTAAATTAGTAACAGAGGCCACACCGCCTTGTGCAAACCGGGTGTTGGCCTCGTCGAGTGTGGTCTTGCAGATGATACACACTTTTCCTTTCTTTGCTTTCGCCACTTTCAGGGCATAACTCATGCCGGCAATACCGGCACCGATAATCAGAAAGTCATATTTGTAAGTCATGACGCGTAATGATTTGACTGTGATAGTCTTGCAACTATTAATTGGTGCAAAATTACTAAATATTATCTAAATGGATGCAATCGCATTATAATAATCTTTGTAATTTTGCATTTTGAAAGAATTTATAGGCGAAAGCATACTTTTTCCTCAAGATTATGGACCGTACTTTTCAACACCGTTTCACCTTGGGCGCCAAGAGTGGCATCATCATTCTGTCGCTGCTTGCCTTTTATCTGTTTTGGAGAAAGGGCATCCTTGCAGCACTGATTGTCGTCGTGGCGCTGGTAGCTGTCATTGAGCGGGTGCTCCACTCGTGCTATATCGTGCGCGACCATGACATGATCATCCACCGGGGACGTTTTCTCCACGACATACGGGTGCCGCTGAGCAGCATCCGCGCCATCCGCCCGATGACGACAACATGGGGACTGGTGCACTATCTGCTCATCGAGTACGGCGACGGCAAACTGACCAGTGCGGAGCCCCACGACGAGGATTCGTTTCTCAGATGCCTGCGCAAACGCATCCACGACGGGCACCAAGATGTCAAAGAAGACAAGGAGGATATTGACTAAACAACATGAGAGTATTGAAGACAAACAGCAAGACTACAACGAAATATTTGGGCCTGCTCCTCGCATGGCTCTTCACGCTGACGCTCGCCCTGCCTGCCAAGGCACAGGTAGCCAACTCCGAGATAGAGAAAGAAAACGACAGCACGGCCGTGGACTCCCTTTGGAGCGACTCGGCCGTGGTGAAAAACGATACGCTGCCCTGGCCGAAAAATGTACAGATGGCCATCGACGAACTGCTCCGAAGCGACATGTTTCAGACTTCGCAAGTGGGACTGATGATCTATGACCTCGACGCCGACTCTGCTATCTATCGCCACAACGAGCGGCAGCTCATGCGTCCGGCTTCCACGCTGAAGGTCATCACGGCCATCACCGCCTTGGATCGTCTCGGCGGCAGTTACCAGTTCAAGACCGAACTGTGCTACACGGGCAAGGTCGACTCTTGTGTTTTGCGGGGCAATGTCTATTGTGTGGGCGGCTTCGATCCGCGGTTCAACAGCGATGACCTGCGAGCACTCGTCGAGGCACTGCGCAAGATGGGCGTGGACACCATCTGCGGCAATGTCTATGCCGACAAGACGATGAAGGACCGTGACAGCCTCGGCGAGGGATGGTGCTGGGACGACGACAACCCGACACTCTCGCCTCTGCTCATCGGGCGCAAGAATGTATTCATGGATCGCTTCAGCGCTGAACTGCGCAAGGCTGGTATTGTCGTGACGGGCGTCTTCGGTGAGGCTTGCAAACCCCAAGACGCCTACTGCATCGTCAGCCGCTTCCACACCATCGACCAAGTACTCATGCGCATGCTCAAACAGAGCGACAACCTCTACGCCGAATCGATGTTCTATCAGATAGCCGCCTCCACGGGCAACCGCCCGGCGACGGCCCGCGACGCCCGCTCGGTCATCCGCCAGCTCGTCAGTAAGGTGGGACTCAACCCCTCCAACTATCAGTTTGCCGACGGCTCTGGGCTCTCGCTCTACAACTATGTCAGCCCTGAGCTGGAGGTGCGCTTCCTGCGCTATGCCTACGGCAACGCCATCATCTATAACCATCTCTATCAGGCGCTGCCCATCGCCGGGCGCGACGGCACGCTGCGCAGCCGTATGCAGGGCTCCTTCACCCGCGACAACGTTCACGCAAAGACGGGTACCGTGACGGGCATCAGCTCGCTCTGCGGCTATCTCACCGCTGCCAACGGGCATCACATCTGTTTCTCTATCATCAACCAAGGACTCCTCCACGGCATCAACGGCCGACGTTTCCAAGACAAGGTCTGCAACATTCTGTGCGGAAACTGATACGACGGTCAGGCCGCATCATAATTTTCCTACAACTAAAAACACTACACCATGAACATTTTCACTCCGTTTATTTCCGAACATCTTCATATCCGTGCCGAGCAGGTCGACGCTACTCTCGACCTTCTCGACGCGGGCTGTACTATTCCCTTCATCAGCCGCTACCGCAAAGAGGCTACCGGCAACCTCAACGAGGTGCAGGTGGCTGCCATCAGCGATCTCAACGACAAGTTCAAAGAGATGCAGAAGCGCAAGGACACCATCCTCAAAACTATCGAGGAGCAGGGCAAGCTCACCGATGAGCTGCGCGACCGTATCACGGCAAGTTGGAACGCCACGGAACTCGAAGATCTCTATCTGCCCTTCAAACCCAAGCGCCGCACACGGGCTCAGGTGGCCCGCGAGCGTGGACTGGAGCCGCTGGCCAACACGCTGATGATGCAGTTTGAGCGTCATCCCGAGGAAGTTGCCAAGCGTTTTGTCAAAGGTGAGGTGGAGGATACGGCCGAGGCCATCAAAGGAGCACAGGACATCATCGCCGAGCGCATCAGCGAGGATGAGGGCTCGCGCCAGGCCATCCGTGGCATCTTCCGCCGCGAGGCTGCCATCGCCTCACGCGTGGTACCGAAGATGCGCGACGAGGACGAGGCACAGAAATATTCCGATTACTTCTTCTTCAGTGAGGAGTTGCGCCGCTGCTCTTCCCATCGCCTGCTGGCCATGCGCCGTGGCGAGGCCGAGGGAGTGCTGCGCGTGACCATCAGTGCCGACGACGAGGAGTGCACCGACAAGCTCAAGCGCCACTATATCCACGGAACGGGTCCCTGCCAGACCATCGTCGGCGAGGCGATCGACAACGCTTTCAAACGTCTCCTCGGCCCGCAGATGGAGACGGAGTTTGCCGCACTGAGCAAGGAAAAAGCCGACGACGAGGCCATCAAGGTGTTTCGTGAGAACCTGCGCCAGCTGCTGCTTGCCGCACCACTCGGGCAGAAGCGTGTCATGGGCGTGGACCCGGGCATCCGCACAGGCTGCAAGGTGGTGATGCTCGACGCGCAGGGCAACCTGCTCTACCACGACGTGGTCTTCGCCACCGGACACATCGCTGACAGCAAGGGGGGCAGTGAGGCTGCGCTCCGTCGCTTCACCGACATCGCCCACCGCTTCCAGGCTGAGGCCATCGCCGTGGGCAACGGCACGGCATCGCGCGAGACAGCCGATATCCTACGGCAGATTCCCGGCATCCCCGTCTATGTGGTCAGTGAGGATGGTGCCAGCATCTACTCGGCCTCAGCGACAGCACGTGAGGAGTTTCCCAACGAGGATGTCACGGTGCGCGGCGCCGTGAGCATCGGCCGTAGACTCATGGATCCGCTGGCTGAACTGGTGAAGATTGACCCGAAGAGCATCGGTGTGGGCCAGTACCAGCACGACGTGGACCAGACCAAACTCAAGCACAGCCTTGACCAGACCGTCGAGCTCTGTGTCAACGCAGTGGGTGTGAACCTCAACACAGCGAGCAAAAACCTGCTCACCTACGTCAGCGGACTCGGTCCGGCGTTAGCTCAGAACATTGTGGACTACCGCAAGGAGCACGGTGCCTTCACCTCGCGTGCCCAACTGAAGAAAGTGCCACGTCTCGGTCCGGCTGCCTATCAGCAGTGCGCGGGCTTCCTGCGCATTCCGGGAGCAAAAAATCCGCTCGATGCCAGTGCCGTGCATCCCGAGAGCTATCCTATCGTGGAGCAGATGGCCAAGGACTGCGGTTGTCGTGTCATCGACTTGATAAAGGATCCTGAAGAGCGCAAGAAGATCGACCTCAACCGCTATAAGACGGCCACCGTGGGACTGCCTACGCTGCGCGACATCATGAAGGAGTTGGAGAAACCGGGCCTCGACCCGCGCGACAAGATAGAGACCTTTGAGTTCGACCCACGCGTGAAGACGCCCGACGACTTGATACCCGGTATGGAGTTGCCCGGCATTGTGACCAACATCACCAATTTCGGTGCCTTTGTCGACATCGGCGTACACCAGGATGGATTGGTGCATATCTCTCAGCTCGCCAACCGTTATGTCAAGGATCCCAACGATGTGATCAAGCTCCATCAGCACGTCAGAGTGAAGGTGCTTGAAGTTGATAAGCGCCGCCATCGTATCGCGCTGACGATGAAAGGGGTGGGACAGTAAAAACGGCCTCACCCCCTAACCTACAGCCTCACCCCCTAACCCCTCTCCAAAGGGAGAGGGGAATGGAATGCTTCAAGGGGTGACTGCTGCAGAAGGCTGCTGATAAAGTATTGAACAACCATCAAATTGAGGGCAAAGAACTTTTGGTTGGCTCATGTCCCTGAAAGTGACATGAGCCTGTCAAAAGCTCTCATCTTTAATTTCTAAAACGATCTATCTTTCTTATAACCCTTTTTCAGACTATACTTTTGTTGGTTATACAAAAGTATGATGCTCTTGAGACAGGCTCTACGACGACGGTGGCATCTCCTATGACTACGACAAAAGGGCACTATCAGCTCACACGCCTCGTGTGGAACGACAAACAAAGAAAGATGACCGTAAAAGGACCGAAAAAGATAGAGTGGCAGATTCTGGCACCATAAGTTCACCGCATTTCTGTGAGAACCGTTATTGAACCTGTGGCAGAATCAGCCTTTGTAGCAAAAACAAACGATCTGTTTAGAAAAGTGACAAGAAACGAGCCAAATACAGACGATTTTCTGAACGAGAGGGCATGTTGCTCTCAATTTTTCGAATTTTACGAGTATTTTTATAAACTATTGACAATCAGTATATTATAATCAAAATAGCGTGATTTACAAATAAAATCACTCGAAGCTGAGTACAAAAGTGCCCATTTCTCACAAAATTCTCTAGAGAATTTTCGGTCATCTCGGTAGTTTGACCCTATCAGAAAGCCTTCTTGAGGAGGTCAAACTACCGAGATGACCGAGTAAACACGCCATTTTCTCACCCTCAAAGTCCGTTTCTGACATTCAACTCCTTATTTCCCTGATTTCTCATTCTCTAGATTGCAAGTTCCCGCGGAGGTGTTTTTGTCGGAATAATTCTTCGCTTATCGATTCCTTACATTCTAACCTATCATTAACAAAATACATTTTTCTCACACAGAGTCGCAGAGCCACAAAGAAGGCTACGCCTTTTGGAGTACTCAGAGGAAAGCTCTCTAATCCCTGTTGACCCCTTGCAGCATTTCACTCCCCGTCTCCTTGGGAGAGGGGGCGAGGGGGGTGAGGCCGCCGGCGAGGCCTTTGGTGAGGCGCCTTACCACCAGTTTCCCACCCTCAGCTTGGAACTTGATGTCGAGTCCGGCGAAGGGCATGCCATAGACCTTGTCCTCGTCACGCTGTATCTGCGGACGGGGATCCTCCTCAAGCACAGCACGCAAGGCCGTAATATCTTCCTCCGTGAGCCCAGCTGTCCGCAGTTGGCCGAGGACATCCTTGGGTATCTCCACCTCTGCCTTCTGCCACTGTCGCCGGTCAACGAAGCCACTGCGTGCCTCGGGATGGCTGTCGGCATAGGTCACATAAGGTTTGATGTCGTAGATGGGCGTGCCGTCCATCAGATCCGCACCGAGCACATGGAGCACCGGACCGCGCGGCGTGTCCCAGTCGACATGGTCGAGGCGTACCGACGACATCCCGAGACCATTCGGTCGGAAAGGACTGCGACTGGCAAAGACACCCACCCGCTCATTGCCGCCAAGGCGCGGAGGCCGCACGGTGAGGCTGGTAGGCGCATGACGGTTGGCCGAGAAGCCCCACACGAGCCACAGATAGTCAAAGTCCTCGATGCCGCGCAGGGCATCGGGGTTGCGGTAGGCCTTCTCCAAAACGATCTCTCCTCGCAGTTCCGGCACGATACCGCTCTGCTTGGGAATGCCAAACTTACTGCCGAAAGGCGAATGAAATGTTGCGATCTTCTCTATTTCCATACTGCAATGCGGATTGATGATGTGAATGCAAAGGTACGAAAAAAAAACGGAAATAGAGAGTTGAAAGAAAAAACATGGAAACAGAATGTATTCTCAAATATTTATCGTAAATTTGCGTGATAAATAGGAACTATGCCCGATATATTTAACAACGACATCATCAAAGACTTTGGCAGGGATGCTTTAGAACTACTGCTCGTTGATCAGTCTGTCACTGTTGCCAAGAACGACGGTAAGACGCATCATATCTTTTGGGCTACCAACGACTATGAGGCCCGCGGAGAGGGCTATGGCTTCTTCGACGAGATCAATATCAATGCCATTACGGGTGAGAACAGCAATGTCGTTATCCCACGCGTGTTGAAGCGGGAGGAACTGCAGAAGAAGCGTATCAAGGCGAAGGCTGAGATTTTTACACCCTCGTGGATGTGCAACTTCATGGTCAACAACCTTGACGAGCTATTCTTCGGCAATCGTGAAGTCTTCAACAAGGAAATTAACGACCGCCACAACTGGGTTGTCAACCCTGGCAAGATTCAGATGCCGGAGGGCAAGACGTGGCAGGAGTATGTCAAGATAAGATGGATGGAGTATTGCTGTGGCGAGGCACCGTTCATCGTCAGCCGTTACGACACCACTACGGGTGAGGCCATTCCCATCGAGAGCCGCATAGGATTTCTCGACCGCAAGCTCCGCATCGTCAGCGAGAACACCGAGAGTGAGGAAGCATGGCTGAGGGGAGCGCAAATGGCTTATCAAAACACGCTCGGCAATGAATGGGCCGGTGACAGTCTGTTGCTGGCTCGTGAGAACCTGCTCTATACGTTTGCCGACTATTTCGTCGACCGCTTTGGCCATCAGCCGACGATGGAATGGATGAAGACGATCGCTGACATCATCTCGTGGAACATCATGCAGATGGACGGTCTGAAACTTGTCGTCCCCTGTACGTGCCACGACGAGGTGACCACCAATCTCTTGGGTGAAAAGGAAGTGCACCCTTGTCCGGGCTGCAAGGCTAACGATGCCAGAAAGCACAACGGCATACCCGCCTTGGTGAAGTCATGGAGCACAGGACTGGCTGTGCCCCTACGCATGTGTCTTAAAAGCAATAAGAAATGATGGAGACAAACGTTATTGACCAGTTTATCATCGGACGTGTGGAGCCACAGATATATGCGTTTTCCACCGAGACGGTGCCCAACTACTTAAAGGTCGGTGACACCTATCGCCCCATAGAGCAGCGATTGCAGGAATGGCGCCGCTATTTCCCCGACCTGAAAAAACATTACGAGGCCGTGGCCAAGGTGGGCAAGGACACTTACTTCCGTGACTTCGCCATTCACTATTTTCTGGAGCATGACCGGCAGTTGCACCGTCTGACTCCATCTGACTTGGAGGAGCTGCCTTATTTCTCTCGGGAGTTTTTCCGCCATGCCACAGAAAAAGACGTTGCGGATGCCATAGAAGATATCCGTCATGACTATGAAGACAATAGAGGCAAATACCATTTCTATACCTTTGACAGCCGCCCGACAGCTCTCACCTATACTTACCGGCGAGAGGCTGGTCCTTATGCCCTTCGCCCCAACCAAAAAGCTACGGTGAAAAATTATATCCGTGCTGTGCGCCATGGCCGTACCAATCTGCTGATGTATGCCGTGATGCGCTTTGGCAAAACTTTCACTGCCCTCAGTTGCGCCCAGGCCGACAGCCACTGCCGGGCCATTCTTGTGGTGTCGGGTAAAGCCGATGTCAAGCAGGAATGGAAGAAGACGGTGGAAAACCTTAAGAACTTCGAGGGCTTCGACTTTATCGACACCGAATCATTAGCCCGCGACAAGAACATTGTTGAAAGCACCCTGCAGGCTGGCCACCGTGCCGTGGTGTTCCTCACCTTGCAAGACTTGAGTGGAAAGCAAGTGAAGAGAAGGCATCAGGACATCTTCCAAAGACGATGGGACTTGCTCATCATTGATGAGACACATTACGGTGCCCGTGCTGAGGAATACGGCAAAGTGCTCAAACTGAACAAGGATGAGGAAAAGACGGAAGCTAAGTACAACGAAACGGCTGAGGACTATGATAATAACAAAGAGATGAAACGCCTTCGAACCGCTGTACGCCTTCATCTCTCGGGTACACCTTACCGCATCCTGATGAGCAGTGAGTTCCAGCAAGACGATATCATCGCTTTCTATCAGTTCACCGACATCGTGAGGGACAAAGAGCAGTGGGATGCGCAGCATCTACACGAGGACGATGTCAACGAATGGGACAATCCCTACTTCGGATTTCCTCAGATGGTGAGATTTGCCTTCAACGTCAACGAGAGCTCTATGCATAGGTTGGAGCAGTTGAAGAAAGACGGCATAGAATATGCGCTTAACGAACTGCTCCGACCGCTGTCTACACAAAAGACAGAGGACGGCAAGCATCTGAAGTTCCGCCATGAAAAAGAAGTGCTTGAACTGCTGATGGCTATCGACGGCAGTAAGGAAGACGCGAACATCTTTAGTTTCCTCAACTACGACCGCATCAAGCAGGGCAAGCTTTGCCGGCATATTGTCTGTGTGTTGCCTTATCGGGCCTCGTGCGACGCCATGGAAGTGCTTATCACTGTCAACAAGGATAGATTTAAGAATCTTGGTCAGTATAAGCTGTTGAATATTGCCGGTGTGGAGCATGAAGACGGCTATCCTCGAAACATCGATGTCACCAATCAGATATCAGCGTGTGAGGCGAAAGAACTGAAGACCCTTACACTGACGGTGAACCGTATGCTCACCGGTGCTACGGTGCCTGAGTGGGACACGATGATCTATCTGAAGGACACGGCTTCGCCCCAGGAATACGACCAGGCCATCTTCCGGTTGCAAAACCAGTATGTACGTGAGATGACGGACGGCAAGGGCAACACCATCAGATATTGCATGAAGCCCCAGACGCTCTTGGTCGACTTTGAGCCCGGAAGGATGTTCCGTATGCAGGAGGCTAAGTCACAGATATATAATGTGAACACCGACAAGCGTGGCAACAGCAAGCTCGCCACTCGCATTGCAGAGGAGCTGCGTATTTCGCCCATCATCGTGGTCAACAAGGACAGAATGCAGCAGGTCGAGCCCAACGACATCTTGGAGCAGGTGAGGGCATATACGGCCAACAAGAGCATCAAGGACGAAGCAAGAGAGGTGCCTGTTGACGACGGGCTGCTGGAGCAGGCCGACGTGCTGAATGCCTTGAAATCGATAGAGCCTATCGATTCCGACAAAGGCATTCGTACCCCTGCATACAAAGGCGAAGGTGATGATTTGGACGTAAACGATCCTGATAGTTTACCCAAGGAAAAACAAGAGCAGAAGACGGAAACAGACGGGATGACGACAGGAGAGAGGAAGGAATGGTTGCAGCTACAGAAAAAGCTGAAGACCTATTACTCACTCATTCTGTCCTTCGCTTTCCTGACCGAAGACAAGGCAGACTCTTTGGAAGACATTCTCCGTGTCATCAATGCCAATGCCGACAACCAGCGCATCGCCAAGAACTTAGGTCTCAAGGTCGAAGTGCTTCGCACCATACAGGGCAAGACCAACCCCTTCGTCCTTTGTGACCTGGACTATAAGATTTCAAATATGAGCCAACTGTCACGTGACCCAAGCCTGCCGCCTGTGGAAAGGGCAGAGCACGCCATGAAAAAGTTGGGGCGCATATCCAGCTCTGAAATTGTCACTCCCTCGTGGATGGCAGAGCGCATGGTGAACTACCTGCCTAAAGAGAAGATAAAGCAGGGAACTCCTATCCTCGACATCGCCGCCAAGCAGGGCGAGTTTGCCAGCGCGCTCTATCGCGTCTATGGTGAAAAAATAAAGAACAGTGTTTACTCGTTGCCCACCTCATCCCTTGCCTATGAGTTCACCCGCAAGGTTTATGCCCTGCTCGGTATGCCGGTGGGCAACGTGATAGAGAACTATAATAGTTACGACTTGATACACAACGAAAAGAAAGACAAACTCATGCAAATACTTCAGGATATTCACCCGACAATCGTCATCAGCAATCCGCCTTATCAGAACAATGCGGTGGGCGAGCAGAAAACGTTTAATGAGCCTATCTATAATCAGTTTATGGATTTGAGCTATGACTTGTCGGGCGTAGTAGAAATGGTTCACCCCGCACGATTTCTGTCCAACGCCGGCAGTACGCCCAAGGCATGGAACCGCAAGATGTTGGCTGACCCACATCTAAAAATTGTCGACTACCGTCAGGCAAGCAGTAAGGTATTTACTGATACTGATATCAAAGGCGGTGTGGCCGTGAGCCTGCGCAATACCGATGTGGAGCAAGCCCCTATAGGCTTGTTCACGCCCTATGCAGAGCTGAATGCAATCATGGAGAAGGTCTGTGCCCGAAAGGACTTTATACCTATGAGTAACATCGTCGTGAGCCGTACTGCCTATCGTTTTACGCCCTTGATGCATGAGGAGCATCCCGAAGCCCTTGCCCAGCTCAGTGAGGGACATCCCTATGATGTCTCCACCAATATCTTCGAGCGTCTGCCTCAGATCTTCTTCGACGAGAAGCCCGGCGACGGGCAAAACTATATCCGCATCCTTGGGCGTACTGACAACAACCGTGTCTATAAATATGTACGACGTGACTATATCAGGCCGGTGAACAATCTTGACTATTATAAGGTCTTTCTCTCCAAAGCCAATGGCACTGGAGAGTATGGCGAGATTATCACTTCTCCTTTTGTCGGTGAGCCAGGAACGGGCAATACCGAGACGTTTATCAGCATTGGCAAGTTAGGCTCTCGCTATGAAGGTGAAGCGTTGGTTAAGTATATTAAAACACGTTTTCTACGTAGCATTTTAGGTGCTCTGAAAACTACTCAGGATATTACGCCTGAGAAATGGCAGTACGTCCCTCTACAGAATTTCACACCAATGTCTGACATTGACTGGTCATTGTCTGTGGATGATATTGACGAACTGCTCTATACAAAGTATGAACTGACAGCAGGTGAGCGGGACTTCATCCATAGGAAAGTACAGAAGATGGAGTAAGCGTGAAGACTTATAAATAAAAGCCCCATGCAATGTTTTGCCAGTTCGGCAACCCATTGCATGGGGTTGATTGTATTCTGCTATTAGATTTAGCAGTTGCCTCCTTACATGCCTTATTGCTTACTTGCCGCAAAGTATCTCTTTCGCCCTTGCCACCTGTTCCTTGCTGGGTGTGGGCACGTCTTTGAGCGTATAAGGAATGCCAAGTTCCTCCCACTTATAGACACCGAGGGTATGATAGGGCAGCACCTCGACGCAATCCACATTGCTGAGCGTGTCGATGAAGGCACGCAGGCAGCGCAGCTGATCATCGTCGTCGGTGATTCCCGGCACGAGCACGTGGCGGATCCATACCGGCACGCCAAGGTCGGAGAGACAACGGGCACAGTCGAGAATGTTCTCATTGCCATGACCGGTGAGCTGCCGGTGCGCTTCGCTGTCAATATGCTTCAAGTCAAGCAGCACCGTGTCGGTACACTTCATCAGTCGCACGAACTTGCCGTAGAAGGGCTCGCGACGTGTGAACGGCTGGCCCGCCGTGTCGAGACACGTGTTGATGCCGCGCTGATGAGCTTCCTCAAAGAGCGCAAAGAGCCCGTCGATCTGCAGCAGCGCCTCACCGCCACTGACGGTGATGCCACCCTTGTCGCCCCAGTAGGCACGGTAGCGCTCCGCCTGGTCGAGCAGCTCGGTGACTGAAGTGGGCTTCTCCTCTTTCCCTGCCATGAGCCACGTATCGGGGTTATGGCAATAGCGGCAACGCATGTGGCAGCCTTTGAGAAAGATGATGAAGCGGATGCCCGGACCGTCGACAGAGCCAAACGACTCGATGGAATGCACATACAAAGAAGCCTCGCCTCCCGGCTGGGAGGTAGGGCTTTGTTGCTTAGAGTCGCTCATGAGCCTGGCGGGCGATAACGTCGAGCTGCTGCTCACGGGTCAAGTCGATGAACTTCACGGCATAGCCGCTCACACGGATGGTGAAGTTGGCATACTCGGGCTTCTCAGGATGCTCCTTGGCGTCCTTGAGTTTGTCCACGCCGAAGACGTTGACATTGAGGTGGTGTGCACCCTTGTCGAAGTAGCCGTCCATAACGCTCACGAGCGTCTCAGCGCGCTGGTCATCGTCGTGGCCGAGAGCACTGGGGCTGATGGTCTGCGTGTTGGAGATGCCGTCGAGTGCATACTTGTAAGGCAACTTCGTCAGAGAGTTGAGCGAAGCCAGCAGTCCGCTCTTCTCAGCACCGTAAGATGGATTGGCACCCGGAGAGAGCGGAGCACCGGCCTTACGGCCGTCGGGCATGTTGCTCGTATACTTACCGTAGACCACATTGGAGGTGATGGTCAGGATAGACGTTGTCGGCTCGGAGTTGCGATAGGTGTGATGCTTCTTCACCATGCCGATGAAAGTCTTGAGCAACCACACCGCGATGCTGTCAGCACGGTCGTCGTCGTTGCCATAGCGGGGGAAGTCACCCTCGGTCTTGAACTCCAAGGGGAAGCCCGTCTCGTCACGCACGATGTTGACCTTGGCATATTTGATCGCCGAGATAGAGTCAACAACATGAGAGAAGCCGGCAATACCCGTAGCGAAGGTGCGGCGCACATCGGTGTCGATGAGAGCCATCTCCTCAGCCTCGTAGAAGTATTTGTCGTGCATGTAGTGGATGAGGTTCAGCGTCTTGACATAGACAGCGGCCAGCCACTCCATCATATCCATGAAGCGCGGCATGAACTCGTCATAGGTCACCACATCACCCTCGACAGGACGGTAGGCGGGTCCCACCTGCTCACGTGTCTTGCTGTCCACACCGCCGCTGATGGCGTAGGTGAGGCACTTGGCGAGGTTGGCACGGGCACCGAAGAACTGCATCTCCTTACCGGTCTGTGTAGCACTCACGCAGCAGCAGATGCTGTAGTCGTCACCCCAGATAGGACGCATGACGTCATCGTTCTCGTACTGGATAGAGCTGGTCTTCACCGAGATGAAGGCAGCATAGCGCTTGAACGCCTTGGGCAGACGGCTGCTGTAGAGCACGGTGAGATTCGGCTCAGGCGACGGACCCATGTTCTCTAAAGTGTGGAGGAAGCGGAAGTCGTTCTTGGTCACCATGTGGTGGCCGTCCTGTCCGATACCAGCCACCTCAAGCGTAGCCCACACAGGGTCGCCGGAGAAGAGCTCGTTGTAAGAAGGGATACGGGCGAACTTCACCATGCGGAACTTCATCACCAGGTGGTCGATGAGCTCCTGGGCATCCTCTTCGGTCAGCGTGCCCTCGTTGAGGTCGCGCGTGATGTAGATGTCGAGGAAGGTAGACACGCGACCCACTGACATGGCAGCACCGTTCTGTGTCTTCACGGCTCCCAGGTAACCGAAGTAGAGCCACTGCACAGCCTCACGGGCATTGGTGGCAGGCTGGGAGATGTCGAAACCATACTGTGCGGCCATCTCTTTAAGGCCCTTGAGCGCCTTGATCTGCATGGACACCTCCTCGCGCAGGCGGATGACCTCGTCGATCATCTCGCACTCGCCCATGTTGGCGAGATCGTTCTGTTTCTCCTCGATGAGACGGTCGATACCGTAGAGGGCAACACGACGGTAGTCACCCACGATGCGGCCACGGCCATAGGTGTCAGGCAGACCGGTGAGGATATGGTTGTGGCGCACGTGCTTCATTTCCGGCGTGTAAGCGTCGAAGACACCGTCGTTGTGCGTCTTCACATATTTGTGGAAGATATTGTGGAGCTCCTCGGAAGGCTGGTAGCCGTAAGTGGTGCAAGCCTGCTCAGCCATCTTGATGCCACCGTAAGGCATGAAAGCGCGCTTCAGCGGCTTGTCGGTCTGAAGGCCTACGACACGTTCGAGGTCTTTGGTCTTCTCGTTGATGTAGCCGGGACCGTAGGCTGTGAGTCCGGAGACCACCTCTGTCTCCATGTCAAGGACGCCACCTTTGGCTCGTTCCTCCTTTTGCAGCTTTTGCAGCTCGCCCCAAAGGGTGTTGGTAGCGTCAGTAGGACCGACGAGGAAACTCTCGTCACCGTCGTACTGGATGTAGTTATTCTGAATGAAATCTCTGAGATTGATCTCTTCCGTCCACAAAGTGCCACGGAAGTTGCGCCATGCGTTGCTCATAAAGCGTGGTTGTATATTATAGGTATGAATAAATAAGAAGCGGCGTTTACGCACACACTCCCCGTGATTAGGCCTGCAAAGGTAGTCATTTTCCATGGAATACACAAATTAACGGCATCATAAGAAATGATGAGTAGTGCTATTCTTGCTCAATCAATATAAAAGTCTTACCTTTGTAGATTCATAATAGAATGCATCAAAATCATTAAGCACTATGGTTTCTTTTGAAAGCGATTATAACAATGGAGTGCAGCCCGAAATCCTGCACCGTCTCATCGACACCAACGACGAGCAGACCAGCGGCTACGGCAACGACCCCTACTGTGAGCTGGCCAAGGAGAAGATCCGACACGCCTGTCAGATGGGTAACGCTGAGATTTACTTTCTCATCGGCGGCACACAGACCAACACCACGATGATCGACGCACTGCTCGCTCCGGGCGAGGGCGTCATCGCCGCCGACACGGCCCACATCAATGTCCACGAAGCAGGAGCCGTGGAGGCTTTCGGACATAAGGTGCTCACCCTGCCATCGTCCGACACGAAGCTCACGGCGCAGCAGGTGGCTGACTATATGGAGCGTTTCCTCGCCGATCCCAGCCATGAGCATGAGGTGCAACCGGGGATGGTCTACATCACGCTGCCCACCGAGATGGGACTCGTCTACTCCCAGAAGGAGCTTGGTGCGCTCTATGATGTGGTCCGCCGCTACCACCTTTCTCTGTATGTTGACGGCGCCCGCTTAGGCTACGGGCTGGCAGCTGAGGACACCGACATGACACTGCCTTTCCTGGCTCACCACTGCGATGCCTTCTACATCGGTGGCACAAAAGTAGGTGCGATGTTTGGCGAAGCCGTGGTCTTCTCACAGCAGCGGTCACCACACGGTTTCTTCACTACTATCAAACGTCACGGAGCACTGCTCGCCAAGGGACGTATGCTCGGATTGCAGTTCGACACGCTCTTCACCGACGACCTCTATGGACGCATCTCACGCCACGCCATCGACATGGCCATGCGCATGAAGGCGCTCTTCCGAAAATACGGTATCAAGCTCGCCATCGACTCGCCTACCAACCAGCAGTTTGTCATCCTCACGCCCGAACAGCAGCAGCGGCTGGCCCAAAGCATCGTCTTTGAGGTGTGGGAACAGAAGGACGACAAGCAACTCATCTGCCGCTTTGTGACCAGTTGGGCAACTACCGACGAAGATCTCACGGCCTTGGAGAAAGCACTCGCCAATGGATAGCCTTGCTCTGCTCATCGGTCCGCTCGGCTTTTGGAATCTTTACACCCTGCGGTTGCGGCATGTTCATGCGGAAGGAGAGGAATACGCCGGCGGTGACTTCATCGACAAGGCAGTAGGCATCGACGACAAGGAATTCCGACGTCTCGTAGAACTGTGTCTTTGGACGCAATCCGACAACCTCTTTGCCAAGGCCGGACGCAACTTCAGCAACAAGAGAGCATTCTTCGAGAAAGCCGACAAGATCACTCAACGATATGTCATCTCGCAAGTGGATCAGCATATCACCGGGGCGATAGCCATTGCCTCGCGCCTCGGTGTGCACATATTCTTTGCCCCCAAGCCCGGTGAATGGCTGAAGCAGCAGGATGAGCTGCACTTCGATGCGGAGCCATTGAAGTTGCATGCGGCCTTCACCAAGACTGATGACGGCATCGACTATCAGCTCACACTCGGTCAAGACATCATCCCCTCAGCTCACCGCACGCAGGTTCTCTGCAATAATCCTTCGCTCTTCGTCATCGACCACAGCCTCCGACAACTCGACGAGGGACTCGGCGGCAAACTGCTCACGCCCTTTCTAAAGAAGGAGATCTATCATATCCCGGCTTCCATCCAGGCAAAGTATTTCCGGCAATTCATCCTAAAGATCGTCAAGAAGATCGACATTTCCTCCGATGGTTTCGATGTCGACAACCTGCATCCTCAGGGAAAGGCGGTGCTAACGTTGCAAGCCACTATCAACGGTCTCTATACGCTCGAGACGCAGTTTGTCTACGACACGGCGACGTTCTCCATTTCCGACCGCCGTGAGAAGAGTGTCACTCTCCACGACAACGGCAAGGGCGTGACCTTTGTCTGCATCTGGCGCAACCGAGAATGGGAAACATCGGTCATCCGTCTGCTTGATGATCAGCTTCACAGACCACAGACAGCATCTTTACAAGAGATGATGCTGTGGCTGACAAAGAATGAGGAAGCGCTGAGCCGGCATGAAGTTGAAATCATGCAACGCACCACCCACCACTATGTCATCGGTGATGTGAAGAAGATCCACGATGACCGCTGGACAGGCGACTGGTTTCAGATGCACGTCACCCTTGTCTTTCCCGATGGTACACGCATGGCACTTACCGACTTCCGCGATGCCATCATCAACGGCGACCGTGAGGTAAGGCTGCCCTCGGGCAACTGGTTTGTCATTCCCGACGAATGGTATGCCCAGTATAGCGCCGTCATGCTCTTCGGACTGATGAAGAATCGGGGCACGCTTACCTTGCACCGCTCCCAGCAATCGGTACTGCCCACTGAAGATCTCTTGCCGCCTACACTGAAAGCTCCCGCAGCCAGCGACAAAGAAGAAAAGGCATTGCCGCCACACGGACTGAAGGCCACGCTGCGCCCTTATCAGCTCGAAGGCTACCAATGGATGCTCAGCCATCAGCATGGAGGCACAGGCTGTCTGCTCGGTGACGACATGGGGTTGGGTAAGACGGTACAGACAATTGCCGTCATCCTCCACTATTTCGAAAGTACGGCTTCCGCTTCAACTGCCACAACAAAAGATGATCATGCCAAGGAAAACTTGGCAAACAGCAGTCTCTCTACGCAAGCAGTGGATCTTGATCATCAGACAGGCTATAATATAATAAGGAGTATGCCAACCAGCACTCCCGTTCAGATGAGTCTGTTCTCTGAAGAGGAGATGAGTGGCCACGCAGCTAAAGCTATGCCCTCGGCAAGCTCTTCCCAACCCGATCTGCGTCAGCAGTCCGGTCACCGCCCTGTGCTTGTTGCCGCTCCATCTTCGGTCGTCTTCAACTGGCACGACGAGCTTCGGCGCTTCGCTCCCTCCCTGCGTGTGGTGGAGTACACGGGCAATGCCCACGAACGTGCTGTCAAACAGTCTCAACTTGCCAACGCCGACGTGGTGCTCACCTCCTACCCCATGCTCCGCAACGACATTGGCATGCTCAGCCGTCTGTCCTTCGCCATTGCTGTCTATGACGAGGCTCATGCCTTCCGCAACAACACATCGCTGCTCTATCAAGCCGTACTGAAGATTCATGCCGACTTCCCCATTGCGCTCACCGGTACGCCGATGGTCAACGCGCTCGACGAACTGTGGACGCTGATGAGCGTGCTCAACCCTGCTCTGTTAGGAGACTACGAGACCTTCCAAAACAATTTCATCCATCCCATCAACGTCAACTTGCAGGACGAGCACACGGCGATCCTACGAAAACTTGTCGCTCCCTATTTCCTACGCCGACTGCGCGGTGACGTGCTCGACAGCTTGCCTGAGCGACAAGACGAGCAGGTATGGTGCGATATGACCGAGGTGCAAGCCGCATGCTACGAAGAGGAACAGAGCAAGATGCGCAACCTGCTTATGGATGCGGAACAAGCCAACAACCGTATCGTGGTGCTTGCTGCCATCACTCGCCTGCGCCGATTGGCTTGTAGTCCTAAGTTGGAGCATAAGGAAGGCGACTCGGGGAAGGTGCAGGAAGTCTTCGACCGACTGGAGGAGTTGCGTGGTACTGACCACAAGGTGCTACTCTTCAGTGAGTTCACCTCTTTCCTCGACGTGATCGCTGAGGAGATGGAGCAGCGCGGATGGACTTATGACTTGCTCACCGGACAGAGCCGTGACCGTGAGTCTATCGTGAAGCATTTCCAGCAGACGCCCTCCTGCCAGTTTTTCCTCGTCTCGCTCAAGGCGGGTGGCGAGGGCCTCAACCTCACCGAGGCCGACTATGTCTTCCTCCTTGACCCATGGTGGAACCATGCTGCTGAGGAGCAAGCCATCGCCCGTGCCCATCGCTCGGGCCAACGACGCTCAGTCATGGTCTACCGCTTCATCACCCGCGACTCATTGGAAGAACAAATACAAAAGGTGCAGGACAAGAAAGACGACCTTGTCAATGCAATCATACATAATGTATAGTGTATAAATGATGGACACAAAAGCAGACAAGAGAAGAGAGTTTGTGGAGGCTGTCTACGACATTGTCAGACAGATACCCTCCGGGCGCGTGCTCACCTACGGTCAAGTAGCCACCTTGGCCGGTTGTCCTCATCATGCCCGCCAAGTAGGCTTTTGGCTCAGTCGCGTACCACAGGAATTGTATCTTCCCTGCCACCGTGTTGTCAACAGCGCAGGTCGCCTCTCCCCCGTCTTCCCAGAACAACGTGAGCGACTCCTCCACGAAGACGTCCTCTTCAAGTCCAACGGTTGTGTAGACATGAACCGCTGCCAATGGAAACTTTGAGGCTGTCTGCTAAGCTATATGTTTACTTTGTTACTCTGTCTTTAAAGCCCTTACTCTGTCTTTTCCAAGTACAGCAGCCGGCGATGATAGAAATGGTAGTAGAGTGCTCCCGCAAGGGTGAGTCCGAAGGGGAAGGAGAACCACACGCCCACCAAGCCGCCATGCAGGCTGATGCCAAAGAGATAGGCTAAAGGCAGCGACACCACGAAATAAGAGAGAAAAGCCACGAGCATCACCGGCTTGACATAAGCCAGTCCACGCATCGCATTGCTGAAAGTACACTGCAAGCCATCGCTGAACTGATAGATGATCAGCGGTACGATGGCACTGGCAACCTCTGCAGCTACCTTGGGCGAACTGGTGAAAAGAAAGCCCATGCGCTCGCGGAAGATGATCACAGGCACCGATACGAGGATGGCGATCATGAAGTTGAGATGACATCCAGCCCATGCCGTACGCCGGATAGCTGTGTAGTCGTGCTGTCCATGGAAATGGCTCACACGGATAGATACCGCCGAGGCAAGTGCATAATAGAACTGAAAGAAGAGCTGACTGATGGTGAGCATGATCTGATGTCCGGCCAGCGCATTGGTACCGATCCATCCCACGATGATGCTGCACAACGACCAGGCACCGCTCTCCATACCCATCTGTAAGCTGATAGGCGTACCCAAGACGATGAGTGAGCGCATCTCACCACGCCTCACCCGACACTTCCGGAAGGCTGCGCGCTCAGCACGATGACGACCCGAGAACGTAAAGCATAGCGCGATGGCAATGAACATAAGTACGCGGGCAACCAGCGTGGAAAGACCCGCACCGGTGATACCCATCTCTGGCAAACCCCAATGACCATAGATGAGCAGCCAGTTGCCCAAGATGTTCAGTGCGTTACCACCGAGGAGTATCCACATCGGTGTCTTCGTGTCAGTGGTAGCGTCGAAGAGTTGTTTCAACCCGTTGACCCAGCAGACAAAGGGAATGGACACCAGGTTGATGAGATAGTAAGAGCGCACATAGGGCAAGAGCTCGTCAGGCTGTCCGAGTTTGTCAAGAAAGAAATAAAGAATTGTGTAGACCGCCATGAGCACGAGAGCAGCCAGCGTGTTCACCACCAGTCCGTTTTTCACCGTCGATCCAATGATGTCAACGTTCCCCTGTCCATAGGCCTTGCCAATGAGCGGTGTCATGCACAGGGCAAAGCCCATGGCCATGAGCAGTCCCAGGATGAAGATGTTGCTCACCAGTGACGCCGCAGCAAGTTCCACAGTAGTGTGGTGACCGATCATCAGCGTGTCGGCAAAGTTCTGAAGCACCACACCGATCTGTCCGATGATCAGTGGTGTGCCCAACATGATGAGCGCACGGTAATGGCTTAAGTATTTCCTCATTGGTGTCTGTTTTTAGTGCAAAGTTACGAAGAATATTTTGCTTTCTTCTTCTTTTTTATTAACTTTGCAAGAAACATACGCCAATCACTTTTATGGACGACGACAAGACTATAGACAAAGATAAAGAGCTGAAAGATAGCAGCAGCAACAATCCCAACGAGGGCGAACAGCCATCAGACGACAACGAGCTCACCGAGGACCAGCACTCCGACTACAAGCCCGCCGACCGTTTCGATGCCTCTGCCGTGCATCATCTCAGCGGCATGTACAAGAACTGGTTCCTGGACTATGCTTCCTATGTCATCCTTGAGCGCGCTGTGCCGCAGATCGAGGATGGACTGAAACCTGTGCAACGCCGTATCTTACACTCGATGAAACGCATGGACGACGGACGCTACAACAAAGTGGCCAATATCGTGGGACATACCATGCAGTTCCACCCTCACGGCGATGCCTCCATCGGCGACGCTCTCGTACAGCTTGGACAGAAGAATCTGCTCATTGACACGCAAGGCAACTGGGGCAACATCCTTACCGGTGACCGCGCTGCCGCTCCCCGATATATCGAGGCGCGCCTCTCGAAGTTTGCCATTGAGACGGTCTTCAACCCGAAGACCACGGAGTGGCAGATGAGCTACGACGGCCGCAACAAAGAGCCGGTGACACTGCCCGTAAAGTTCCCGCTGCTGTTGGCACAGGGTGCTGACGGTATCGCCGTGGGACTCTCCAGCAAGGTACTGCCCCATAACTTCAACGAGATCTGCGATGCTGCCATCCACTACCTCAAAGGTGAGGAGTTTCATCTCTATCCCGACTTCCCCACCGGCGGTGCCATCGACGTAAGCAAATACAACGACGGACAGCGTGGCGGCGTGGTGCGCGTCAGAGCAAAGATCGACAAACTCGACAACAAGACGCTCGTCATCCGTGAGGTACCCTACACCAAGACGGCTGCCACCCTGCAGGACTCCATCACCAAAGCCATTGAGAAAGGTAAGATCAAGGCCCGCCGCGTCATCGACATGACGGCCCGCGACGTGGAGATTCAGGTACAGCTCACCCCGGGCACATCGTCGGACAAGACCATCGACGCCCTCTATGCTTTCACTGACTGTGAGATCAACATCTCGCCCAACTGCTGTGTCATCGAGGACAACAAGCCATGCTTCCTCACTGTGAGCGACGTGCTGCGCCACAGCACCGACCGCACGATGGGACTGCTGCGCAAGGAACTGCTCATCCGCAAGGGAGAGTTGCAGGAACAGCTGTTCTTCTCTTCACTGGAACGTATCTTCATCGAGGAGCGTATGTATAAGGAGCGCCGTTTCGAGCAGGCCGCCAACCAGGATGCAGTAGTGAAGTTCCTCGACGAGAAGTTCACACCCTATAAAGAGCAGCTGCTGCGTGACATCACACGCGACGACTATCTGCGACTGCTCGAAATCAAGATGCAGCGTATCCTTAAATACAATAAGGAAAAGGCCGACCAGCTCATGGCGAAGATCAAGGCTGAGATCAAGGGCATCGACCATGACCTGGCCCACATGACCGACGTCACCATCGCCTGGTTCCAACATCTCAAGGAGACCTACGGCAAGGATCATCCGCGCCGCACCGAGATACGCAGCTTCGAGAACATCGACTCCACCAAGGTGGTAGAGGCCAACGAAAAGCTCTATATCAACCGCCAGGACGGCTTTGTCGGCACGGGACTGAAGAAAGACGAGTTCGTCTGCAACTGCTCCGACCTCGACGACATCATCATCTTCTATCGCGACGGCAAGTACAAAGTGATCCGTGTAGCGGACAAGATCTTCGTAGGCAAGAACATCCTATGGGTACAGGTATTCAAGCGTAACGACAAGCGCACGGTCTACAACGTTGTCTACCGCGACGGACGCATGGGCAAATACTACATCAAGCGCTTCAACATCACCGGTATCATCCGCGACCGCGACTACGACCTCACGCAGGGCAAGCCTGGCTCGCGTGTGCTTTATTTCACCGCCAACCCCAATGGTGAGGCTGAGATCATCAAGGTGACACTCGACCCCGATCCTACCAAGAAGAAACAAAACATCTTCATGGACAAAGACTTCGCCGAGGTGCCTATCAAGGGACGCACTGCGCACGGCAACCTGCTTTCCAAGCAGAGCATCCACCGTATCTCGCTCAAGAGCCACGGACACTCTACTCTCGGCGGCCGCAAGGTATGGTTCGACCCCGATGTCAACCGCATCAACTACGAGGAGCACGGGCGGCTGCTCGGTGAGTTCTATGACGACGACAGCATCCTCGTGGTGCTCGACAACAATGAGTTCTACATCACCGACTTCGACCAGAACAACCACTACGAGGACAACATCCGCATCATCGAGAAGTGGAAGCCCAACAAGGTATGGACGGCAGTGCTCTTCGATGCCGACAACAACGGCTACGCTTATATCAAACGTTTCCAGATGGAGGCCAGCCGCAAGCATCAGAACTTCCTTGGTGACAACCCCGACAACCAGTTGCTATTGCTCACCGACACCGTCTATCCACAAGTACGCGTGACCTTCGGCGGTGCTGACGAAGCGCGTGCACCAATGGACATCGACGTGGACAGCTTCATTGCCGTGAAAGGCTTCAAGGCCAAGGGCAAGCGCATCGCCACATGGCAGGTCGACAAGGTGGAAGAGCTCGAACCGCTCAGACAACCTGACCCTGAGCCGGAGGACAACAATCCCGAGGACAACGGACCGGAGGAAAACCTCGATCCTGACGCCGGCAAATCGCAGCAACAAGTCATCGATGAGATCACGGGACAACTCAACCTATTCCCGGAATAGAAACCAAAGCCCACCTTTAGCAGCCCCCAAGGAGGGAGTTAGTGGAGGGCCTCTATTATTACATATATGACAATCATCAGTAGACTAGCCACAACCATTGCCCTCGCCGCCATCGCTACAAGCCTTGCGGCACAGGAGAGCCAGTACGCCCAACATACCATGGATCGTGAGCGGGTCGGACAACTGAGTGTAGGCTACACCGACATCCTCGATACCTATCTTTCACAGGAGAAGTTCACAGGCACTGAGTTCGGTTATCTCACCCAAAGTCTTTGGCGGCGCGACAGCAGTCGGATAGTCAGAGAGGCCGTACATCACGTATTGGTGTCTGTGGCGGGTACACGCGGCAACGACAACTCGCTGCTCACCCTGCTCTACAATCTCCGGCTCGGATGGATGTACCGCTGGCACTGGGCAGCTCCACGACTGACGCTGCTCGCCGGAGGAGCTATCGACGGCACATTGGGCGGAGCCTATGACACACGCAACAACAACAACCCGGCGCAAGCACGCATAGCGCTGAGTATCGACCCGACAGCCCGACTGACGTGGCAACTCCACACCGGACGGCGGCCACTCGCCTTGCACTACGACGTTACAATGCCGCTCATCGGCATGGCCTTCTCACCCAACTACGGGCAGTCGTACTACGAGATCTTCTCACGCGGCGACTATGACCATAACATCGTATGCACTTCGCCTTTCAGTGCTCCGCAGTTCTATCAGCATCTGAGCGTGGACTTCCGTCTGCGGCGCACCACCTTCCGCATGGGCTACCTCGGCGAATACCGGCAGATGAAAGCCAACAACCTCAAATACCACCAATACACTCACAGTATCACCCTCGGCTGGTGCTATTGATCTATCCCAACTATGAAAATCATCGTCCGTCATCTTCTTCCTTTCCTATCCGCCCTGCTGCTCTGCACAGCCTGCGTCGACGAGGATCAGTTTGCTGACAACCCCAAAGGCAACTTTGAGGCTTTGTGGAAAATCATGGACGAGCACTATTGCTTCTTCCAGGAGAAAGGCGTGGACTGGGACTCCATCCACACAGTCTATGCACGGCAGATCAACAGTCAGATGACCGACGAACAACTACTTGAGGTGCTCGGCAACATGCTCGCCACGCTCAAGGACGGACACGTCAACCTCTTTGCCTCCTTTGACTACACCCGTTACTGGGGTTTCTACGAGGACTATCCCAGCAACTACAGCGACACGCTTGTCAACCGATACCTCGGCACCGACTACCGCATCGCCAGCGGCATGAAGTATCGCATCCTCAACGATCAAATCGGATATCTGCGCTGCTCCACCTTTGAAAACAACATCGGCAGCGGCAATCTCGATGACATTCTTCTCTACCTCGCTCCCTGCCGTGGACTGATCATCGACCTGCGTGACAATGGCGGCGGCATGATCACCAGTGCTGAGGAACTCGCAGCCCGCTTCACCAATAAAAGCATCCTCGTAGGCCATATCCGCCACAAGACGGGAAAAGGCCACAACGACTTCTCGTCGATGCAGGAACAATGGCTGAAGCCCGGCAAGGGTCTGCGTTGGCAGAAACCCGTCGTGGTGCTCACCAACCGGCAGATATACTCCGCTGCCAACGAGTTTGTGAAATACATGCGCTGCTGTCCCAACGTCAAAGTGGTGGGCGACCGCACCGGCGGCGGTGCCGGCCTGCCCTTCTCCAGCGAGCTGCCCAACGGGTGGAGCATCCGTTTCTCCTCCTGTCCCATGTTTGACCGTGACCGGCAGAGCACCGAGAATGGCATTGCACCCGACGTCAGTGTGTCGCTCACCATGGAGGACTTCTACCGCAACCGTGACACCATCATTGAGGCAGCAAGGAAAATTCTTGGTGGAAAGAGGAAATAACGGGGAGAAAAGAATCATGATTTTTTCCGCTCATACCACCTCTGCTATACGCATGGCACGATAAGGCAAAAGTGCGAAAAAGGTGAAAGGATGAGATCAATAACAATAACACTACAAAGCCCCAATCACACAAAGATGCTCCATCTGTGTGATTGGGGCTTTTCTTGTTACTTCTTTCCGACTCGTCTGCTTTTGTCTCCTAATCTGACAAAAAACAGCCTCTAAAATGGCGATTTTTTCGACCAAGACATCCTTTGGCCGGATTTTTGCGAATTTCAGGCCGTTTTTGTAAAATACTGATTATCAATAAAATAGAGAAACGCCGCAATTTTCTGCAAATGAAAGTGCCGAGATGATGAGAAATTCTCTAGAGAATTTCTCGTCAAAGTGCCTTTCTGATGCTATCAAACTACCTTTCTGATGCTGTCAAAACGCCTTTCTGACACCATCAAACTACCGAGATGACAGCATCAACTCGCCTTTTTTACTCCTTCCTTCCCCAAAACACTTTCAATCATCAGCCAAAAGTCAGTTTTCCATCCCTCCACGTTCTCTAGAATGATCGACATCGGTGACAAGGCTTTGTCAATGGTTTTGACTATAAAACTTTTCTTTGCAAACTACCCCTAAGCGCATTTTACCCTTCTTTCGGCAGGCTTCTGAGAATGAAATAGTACTCAGCGGGTGTCACACCCGGCGGACAAGCTGCCTTGCGCTCCTCCGCCGTGGCATTCTCGGGCAACTGCTCGATGGCATGGCGGATGGCCTTCACCTTCTCACCGTCGATGATCTTGTCGGCGCTGATCTGACCTGAACTCACATAAGGAGCCAGATGACTGAGGATGGTGCTGAGGGCCAGGTGACGCTCATCAGCAATCTGCTGCGGTGTCTTGCCTTGGCGGAAGAGTGTATAGGTCTGTACATAGGTAGACACACGGGGCGCCTTGGCGGACTTGGGGGCGGCGCGCTCCGCTGAAGAAGTCGGAACGGGCGAGGCTATGCTACTCTTTCTCTTCCGTGGCCTGCTGCCCGGCATCACCACATCCATGGCGTCGAGCATAGCCTCCTGCTTGGCTTGCATATAGGCCGAGACCGTGAAGGGAGTCTCTTCCATGGCCCGCAGCAACCGGTCTTTGGACAGATAAGCCAGCCAAAGATCTTTATAGCGCTCATCGAAGAGCTGCATGCCCCGCTTGTTGTTGGTGCTGGCCATCTTAGTCTTCTCGATGGCGTCGGGCAGCATTTCCTCCAATCCTGTGACGAAGTAAGCCGCACTGCGCTTCACCCTTTCGAGGAAAGCAGGAGCGTGCAAGCCCTCGGCAGATGTCTGCTGGATGACCGTGCGCCAGCGCAGAGCCACGTCGATGACCTTCTGCTTCAACTGGTCGATGACCGTACCATGATAGTTGGTGAGCTTGGGGAACTGCCGGAAATACTCCAGCAAAAGGCGGTGGAGCTGCTGCTCTGCGGCAAAGAGCGTCATGAAGTTAAAGAGATCGTAGAGTTGTGTGCGATAGTATTCCTCCTTGAGGGCGGGCAGCGCTTCAATGCTCTTCTCGGCCTCACTCTGCTGCCGGGCGATATAGTCGTTGACACGTGCGTCGCCGATGATGTTGCGGGGCTTTATCTGCGAGGCAAGCACGAGCCCCTCCAGACTCTTGCAGCGGCTCAGTGCCACATAGACTTGACCTGAGGCGAAGGAAGCACTCGCGTCGATGATGGCGTGCTCAAAGGTCAGGCCCTGACTCTTGTGGATGGTGATGGCCCAGGCCAGACGCAAAGGATATTGCCGGAAGACACCGAGCACCTGCGGTTCGATGACCTTTGTATCCTCATTGATGGCGTAGCGTGTGTTCTCCCATTCGGCAGGCTCCACGCTGATGGTGTAGTCGTCGCCGGGGCACTTCACCACGACCTTTCCATCCTCGAAACCAACGACATGACCGATACGTCCATTATAATATAGGTGTGAGGGAGAAGGATCATTCTTGATGAACATCACCTGGGCGCCCTGCTTCAGTTCAAGGTTGACGTCGGCAGGATAGCTGCTCTCGGGAAACTCTTTCTCTATCTCTGCCTTAAAGACATAGCGTTTGCCGGACAGTTTATGCAACTCATTGTCATTGTAGCTGTCGGCCATGCGGTTGTGAGTGGTCAGTCTTATATATCCTTCCTCAGCCTTCGGTATGAACATCGGCTTGCAGCGGGCGTTGAGACGGGCGAGGTCTTCAGCCGTCGGCACGCCGTCGCGCACATGGTTGAGGATGTCGATAAACGCCTGGTCCTGCTGACGGTAGACATGGGTGAGCTGTATGGTGACGTAGCTTGTCTGCTGAAGCGCATGACTGCCAAAGAAATAAGGCGTGTCGTAGTAAGGGCGCAACAGTTCCCCGTCGCGTGGCGTAACCACCGGCGTGAGCTGGTGCAGATCACCGATCATCAGCAGCTGCACACCGCCGAAGGGCAGTGTCGGATCGCGGTAGCGCCGCAGCACATTGTCGATGGCGTCGAGCAAGTCGCTGCGCACCATGGAGATCTCATCAATGACGAGCATGTCGAGCGTACGGATAATGCGCCGCTTCTCCTTGCCAAAGTCGTAGCGGTCCTTAAACGTAGTGCCCGGGACATAGGGTGAGAGCGGCAATTGGAAAAAACTGTGGATGGTCACGCCGCCTGCATTGATGGCCGCCACGCCGGTAGGTGCCACGACGATGATGCGCTTGGAGGAATGCTCCTTGAGCGCCTTAAGGAAGGTCGTCTTACCCGTTCCGGCCTTTCCTGTGAGAAAGATGCTGATGCCGGCGTGCTCGGCGAATTCCCATGCGTTGCGCAACTCTTTGTTTTCCATAATGTCTGCTGTAATCGGTTTGTTCTTACAAATTTAATGTAAATCAGCGAAACAGCCAAAGGATGTGCCGTTTTCTTTGCTTTTAATATTTGCAAATATGGAAAGAAAGACGTATATTTACAGAAAAGATTCATAGCAGTCAACGATGAGCAACGATTTCAAGCGCATTCCCTACGGCATCTCCGACTTTAAGCAGGTGCGGAAGGAAAAATAAAAAAGTAAAAAGAGTAAGCAACCCTTTCTATCAGTTCCTGCCGATAATACCTGTTTGCGTGTCCTTATTGTTGAGTTTGCGCTGCGCTTCTTTGTAATTCCTGCCACGTCCGAGCTTCCACGTGAAGTTGAGGGTAATCAGGTTGCCGAGGGTCTTGCTGCGGAGCTCATAGTCCTTGTGCATATAGCGGTTGAGCAGATGGGAGGACATCGCCTTGGGATTGGCCATGAAGCAATGGTCCCACGTCACGGATAAGGAGCAGGGACCCGCCTGATAGCTGCATTGCAATTCCGGCATGCCATAGTTCCATCCGAGGTTCTCACCTTCGAGAAAGCGGAAGCCATTGTCGGCCTGCACCGTGAGTGTCCAGTGCCCCAGATAAGCTTGCAGACTGCCGCCTACCATCCAGAAGTTATGAAGATGGGTGTAGTCGTCGCCGAAGTTGAAGTAACGGAAGAAGCCACCATTAGCATTGGCCACAAGACGGTCAGAGATGATGGTGTAGGAGAGGTTGTCGGTGAAATAGATCATCTTGATGCCCCGTTGATTGCGCTGGGTGTAGACAAACCGGTTGTCATCAGTACGGAAATACGCAGCCATGTTGCAATGGGAATGGTCGCGGTAGTCAGCCATCAGCGTGTTGTTCCATCGTGACGAGGAATAGTTGAAACGCAGCGTATGCTCGTCACAGCGGTTGGGCTTCAGGTTGGGAGCGCCCATCGTCCACTCGCGTCCGTTGGTGCGGATGGTGGCGTCGCCAATCATTGCTATACGACTGAAAAATCCATACTGCTCAAAGACATAGCTCAGACTCAGTCCATGACCGAAGTCATAGACTAACGTGGCTTTGGGACGGAAGAGATTGAAATTGTAGTGTGCCTCACCCTGACTGTAGCGTTGGCTGCTCATGCCGAGGCCTGCAACATAGGTAAGTGACCCGAGGCGGCCCTTGAGTTGGGCGAAGCCATAGACATACTGATTGTGAAGACGGTTGACGACATCGACGTCACCGGTGTAGCTATTGCGCGTGTATTTGAGTTGGTAGTTGGCACCCAAGGAAAGCGTGAAGGGCCTGAGCCGGTTCTCATATATGGCTTCCCCGATGAGTGACGACGTGTTGCCCTTGACATGGTAAGCGTAAGGCCCGTCCTCATCCATATAGTTATAGGAACGTGTATGGATGTGCGTGCCCACTACATTGGCCGTGATACACTGGCTTCGGCCCAGCTTCCTGACAAGATAGAGGTCGAGGACAGGAGAGAAAGAACGGTCGCGTGAGAAGTTCTTCACATCCGTGCCATTGACGTCGGTGCGCACATCGTCGCCCGGGCAATGGTTGAAGTCGACAGTTAACTTGGCCTGCAAGACATTGCCGAGCGTGTCAGTCCGATTATATTTCAGTGCTACTGTGTGGCCAACCGCTCTACTCCTGTGCTGCTTATCCACACGCGAGACAATGTCGTGCGTGCCGTCGGTGAGCAGGTAATCGGTAAGAGTGCGTGCTTTCTTGTTGCGGTTGTCCTTATAGAAGAAGTTGTAAGTCAGCACCCACTCCGACTTTCCCCGGTTGACCTTGGCATAGACCATGTCGTCACTATAGCGGGCCAGTGCCTGCGTGAGGTCGGTGCCAAGCTCATATCCTGCGTCACTGCGCCGTGTGTGGATGTCAATGACGAAGGCTATGCCCTGACCATAGCGCACGCCGGGATTGTCGATATAGTCAATGGAGGTAACGCGCTTGGGATCGAGTGCCATCAGGTCGGACTTCGACGCAATGGCACCGTTGATGCGCAGTTGCACCTCACCACGGTTGAGACGGTCGGCAATGGTATGGTGCACGACATCCACCTGAAGTTGAGGGAGACTGAGAAGACGGAGAAGAGCATAGCCATTGGAGGCTCTCTCACGCTGAGCCACCGACAGGATAATATGGCGTCCGTCGGGACGGAAGGTCACACGTGCCGCCTCCACGGTAACGCCCTTGAGCACTACCGCCGTGTCTGCCGGAGAGGATGAGGAAGGCTTGGCGCTGCCGTGATCCTGTGCATAGACCACTGTCACCGCGCCAAACATAAGCATAAGAAGAAAGAAAATCTGCTTCATATCTTTGCTGTTTGTTTTTGTTGCAAAGATAGGAAGCTAATGGCTAAGCACCTAAGAATGAGACTGACATCTGTCTGACAATTGATATTTACCGCCTCTTTCCGTCGTAATGGTGAGGTTACTGCTCTTGTCGAGTACAGGCTTCAACCGTCGGATGAGCGTGTAGAGCGTGTCGCTGGCATCGGGCTTCTTCGGCCAAAGCGCCTCGCAGATGTCCTCCTTGCACAAGCTGTGCTGCTCATCGGCAAAGAACATCAGCATCAGTTGGCGCTGCATGGCGGTGAAGTGGACGGGTTCCTGACGCTCATCGTAGAATGTCTGTGTGGCTTCATCAAGACGCAGACCGCCAAAGCCTCCGGCAATCGCCACGACCCGACGGCGCATCCACATCAGTGAGCCTGCCAGCCAAAGTAGCGACAAGGCGAACAGCGACAGCGGCATACGCTGGTCAGAGAGGGCCAGCACTGAAGCCACGGAACAGTTGGCATAGCCCCGGAAGGCTATGCGGCGCTCTCCCCTGCCCCATGTCATCTCACTGCTGGCAACCGTCTTCGGGTCCGCGTCCTCGGCATAGCACACCAAGGAATGACGACGGAGCACCGCCAGCCGCAGATTGCTGCGATAGTCGCGGATGGTGTCGGGGGTGATCCACGCCTCCTGCTTATGGCGCAATGTCTGAGCCAAAGCTTGATTCATGTCGGCCACCATCTCTTCTTCGGCACAACGATAGCTGTGCATGCCTGCCCACACGGAGCAACACAGCAGGGTCACAAAGACCACAATGGTATAGAACGGTTTCATCGCAGAAATATCAAATTAGTGTTTCAATGATACAAAAGTAAAGAAAAAAAAGCAAAAACACAAGAAGATAGCTATATTATAATGAGAAAAACGTATCTTTGCAACAACAACACGATCAATCCAACAAACATGAAAAAGATATTATTCGTCATTGGCTCACTGCGCAAGCAAAGCTTCAACAGAGAACTGAGTGAGATGGTCAAGGGCATGCTCCAAAGCAAAGCCGAAGTAACAGAACTGGACTATTTCCAAGTACCATTTATCAACCAAGACGATGAATATCCGGCTCCGCAGGCCGTCACCGACGCACGCAAGGCTGTAGCAGAGGCTGACGGCGTCTGGATCTTCTCGCCGGAGTATAACTATTCCTATCCCGGCCACGTGAAGAACCTCATCGACTGGCTCTCGCGCCCCGTTGATCCTGCTGACCGCAACGCGCCGACAGTGCTCGCCGGAAAGAAGTTCACGCTCACAGGAGCTAGCGGTAAAGCTGCCACAGCCGGATGCCGTAAGCTACTCACTACGCTGCTCACCGTGCTGAAAGCCGACGTGATGACAGAGGAACAGACGGGCATCGCACTCAACACAGAGGCTTGGACCGAAGGCCGCATGATCCTCACTGAAGAACAGAAAACACAGCTCGCCAAGCAAGCAGAGCTGTTCCTGGAGTTCATAGAAAAATAAAGGACCCCAATAAAGGCAATGGCAACAAAACCATCAGAACAACAGTTTGCCAAACTCGTCAAGGAGCAGAAGAGCACCATCTACACGGTTTGCTATATATTCTCCAAGGACGAGGCTTTCATGGGCGACCATCTCATCCCCACAGCTCTAAGGCTACAGCGGGCCAAGCGACTGAGCACCCTACAGATGATGGTCAGCATACCTTTTAGCATTCTCTTGCCTGGCTGGTTCCTCTTCGATTTCTTCCAAAGTATTAATTATGAAAATGAGCTGCTCACCTCCGCGGCATGGGGAGGTATCGTAGGCGGATGCATAGGACTGGTATGCGGTCTTATCTTTTCCTTCCTACTCTACCACAAGCAGCAAAAGACACGTCAGCAGGTCATTGACCAAATCAATGACCTGACGGCGGGAAACACTCCGGAGAGTTAGTATTTGCTTCTGCGATTGTAGCGCATATAGAAGTTCATGTCGGCAAGGCGCTGCCCATGCGTGCTGTGCTGACTGAACGCATAATGTTGCTCGGCATCGGGAAGCAGCTCATGGTCGATGAGATAGTTGACCATGTTGGACGTAGCGCCGTCGGCATTCCACAAGATGTTGACGGCGTCTTCTTTTGCCTTCTCCGCATCGTAGTAGGGATTGTCGGGGTCCTTGATACACTGCTCCAAGTTCTGTGCAAAGAACTGCGGGTCGACTTTGTCGACGGTATCGATGAACATGCAGGGACTCTCCATTGTGGTCAGCGGGCTGTCTTTGAAAAGGCTATCGGGATATTTTAACTTCTCCTGAAGATACTGCTGCATCTCTGCTGCATCCTTGAAGTAAACGAGCTGACGGCCATCTGTATCTTTCAGCAACATCTCAGCCGTCATCAGTTTCATACCGGGAAGGAGAATATCACGTTGTCTTGCCTTAGCCTTCTCGAAATCGTCATCGGTAAGCTGCACGGGCACCAGCACGCCGTTGAGCCGCCACGCTCCTTTATAGAAGATAAATCCAGCCACGCAGCCATTATGCTGCTTGAGCACCTCCGGCTTGAGATTGAGTTCTTCAAGTGAAACCTTGATGACTTTGCCATGGGTGTTTTCCATCGTCAACGGGTCGGCGTCGCTCGGTATATATTTATAGGTGTCCATTGGGAGCACCTCGATTTCCTTCAACACTGAAGCGACGTCGTCGTGTCCTGTCGTCACTGCCAACTGCTGCAGCCACTCACAGGGCTTCAGCGCCAATGGGCCTATGCGATCCTCAAACTTAATGCCGGTGATAATGAAATACTGCTTCATAGAGGGCGTCATGCTTTCGAAGAGCTTCACACGCTTCATCTCCTTGGCCTTCTCCCCCATCAGCTTGTTGATCCAACTGCCCGAGGTGATATAGCATCCGCCAAGTACCCAGTCGAGCACATTGCGCAGTTCGTTGAAACCCTCGGTGGCATAGTGGAGCATATCCTCCATCATCTTCTTAGCATCCACGTTGATCGGTGCCTGCTCAAAGGCATCACTGAGCAAGCGATAAGCCTCCGACCCCATCTCCTGCAACAGGCGGTCGGTTTCAAAGATACGGTCGGGGAACATCTCGTTGGCCACGTCCCACACAAGGTAGCGCACGGCATCGAGACTGGGCTCGTCGGGATAATATTCCTCATCAGCGTGGTACATGGGCACGGGATAGCCGTAGAGCTTCATGCACAGATCAGAGAACGAGTGCCACACGCCCATGTCGGCGACGATGTCCTCGAAATAATTGGTCAACTTGCGGGCCAACACTCTTGTGAAGTTCTTGTCGGGCAGATCCTTGCCGACAAAGCTCCGCAGACTGTCGAAGAGGCGGTTGGCAAAACGAGTATAATAGGTATCAGTGGCACAGTCACACATACCGGGATGTGCCAAACGGATCTCTTGGGTAGTAATGATTCCTTTCATGGTTTTGGATTGATTTCTGTTTGCTGCACAAAGATAATATAAAAACATGAGAAGGGAACCAAAATACTCCAAAAAGGTAAGCAAATATTTACGTAACAGGAACTTTTATTTTATTTTTGCATTGCATTAAAAGAAAGGAAACATATATGACCACATCTCAAATCAGCGCAGGGATATACCGTAATCTGAGGTATCTTCCCGACAGCGAGAACTATATGAACAAAGTACTCAGCCTACTTGAAAGTCGTGAGTATTAACAAGGATGATTGATTGGTGCCTTGAACGCCAGTAATTTCAAGGATCTTGAAGACAGCAATTAATATCATTCGAAGAAAAGGATAAATCTATCCATTTCTGTACTCTTGCGGTGTGCAGCCAGTGTGCTCACGGAAGTAGCGACAGAAGAAGCTGCTGGTGGGAAAACCGAGTGTATCAGCCACCTCTGCCACTTGACGATCGGTGTGCCGCAACATTACCTTGGCCTTGCTCACCAGTGCACGGTCTATCCATGCTTTGGCCGTCTCACCACTGATACTCTTGACAATAGCGCCAAGATAGCGTGCGGTGAGACAGAGATGGTCGGCATAGTAGTCGAGGGTGTGCGCCTCCTGGACATGCTCATTGACCAATCTGACAAAACGATTGAACACCTCACGACGATGTGACACTTGTTCGGGCCTACGCTCTTCCTGGTGCTCCAGGCACAGCTCGAAGAGCGAGAGCAGCGGTCCTACACTCTGCCCTGCCAGACGGCGCGTGTCGTAAGGGAGCTGGGTGATGGCCCACAGCGCATCCATGTAGCGGCTGAAGATGTCATGCTCTTCTTTCGAGGCGTGGAGGACGCGGTGGCAGGCATACTGCTGGAAGAGCGAAGGTGGCCGACCGTTGAAAGCAACGTTGAGCTGATCATCGTCAAAGGCAACGCCTGTGACATCGAAGTCTTCAGTCATGCTGCCTATCTGAAGGATGCTGCCCCGTCCGATATACACCACATCACCTTCGTTGAGATCCGTTTCCATAAGATTGAGTAAGTGGCGGCACCCTCCTTTACGCACAATGCCCAAGCGTGCATCGTCTAAATAAAACGGTTCCTCGCTGCCAAAGGTCTTGATAAGAGATTTGACACTGCGTACCATGGCAATGTCGTTTTTCAAGAAGACGCCATCAAGGGTTTCCTGTCCGTGCTCATCCATTAGCGTACGCATCGTCTCGAAACTGAGACGGCGCATGGGCTTTGTGTCTGTTTTTCCTTTCATGCTCATCAATGTCGTTACATTCTGATTGGGTCTCACAGCCATCATTCTCCTTTTATGTACGCAAAGATAACCATTTCCCGTTATAAATGATTCATTTTTCTTCATAATTGTACAAACAGAACATTTGTTATTGATAATCGGTAACGGACAAAGGAAAGAAACGCCGTAACTTTGCAGCCGTAAACAAAACCTGAGAAAAGATGAAGATACGACAACTCTTAGCCATGGCCATGCTAATGACCCCCCTCGCCCTGCGAGCCCAGCTCACATTGGACAGCTGCAGACAGAAGGCACACGACAACTATCCGATGATCAAGCAGTATACCCTGATCAACCGCAGCCGTGACTACACCATCGGCAACATCGGCAAGGCATGGCTGCCACAGGTAAACGCCATGGCTGGTGCTGCCGCCTATACCGATATGCTGGACATCCCTGCACAAGCAAGGATGCTTACGGGGGAAACAAAGAACTGGACTGCCGGCGCCATGATCAGCCTGCAGCAGCAAATCTATGATGGAGGACAGACAGCAGCCCAAAAGAACACCGCACGGGCCGAGACAGAGGTGAGCCGCCGCAACGTCGACGTATCGATGTATGCCGTCAACGACCGCATAGAGCAACTTTTCTTCGGCATTCTGCTTATCGACGAACAGCTGAAACAAAACCGATTGTTGCAAAACGACCTTGGCATCAATGAGCGGCAAGTGGCCGACATGATGAAAGGAGGGCTCGCCAACGCCACCGACATCGATGCTGTCAAGGTAGAAGAGGTGAAGTGCCGACAGAGCGAGGCCTCACTCACGGTCACACGCCAGGCCTACCTGCGTATGCTTGGCTACTTCATCGGTGAACAACTCAACGAAACGACGACGCTTGTGGCTCCTAACGAAACGGCAACGACAAGGATTGATGCTATCACCCGTCCCGAATTGCAATGGTATGCCGCCCGGCAGTCGCTGCTCGGTAAGCAGCGCAAGCAACTTGACACACAGCTGATGCCCACTGTCAAAGCCTTCGGCGCAGCGATAGCCCACACCTCTCTCGCCGACATGATGCACAACACGTTTGCCGCAGCCGGCGTGACGGTCAGTTGGAACATCGGAGCACTTTACACCCGCAAGAACGACCTGTACAAGTTGCAAGTGGAGGCAGACCGCATCGATGCTGAGCAACAGACCTTTCTCTTCAACAACCACCTGCAAACCGAGGAGACACAGGGACAGATAACCGCATTGAAGAAACAGCTCGACCTCGACCGTGAAACGGTGAGACTGCGTGAGGACATCTACAGCAAGAGCATGAAGAAAGTGAAGTTAGGCACCGAGACGGTCAATGAGATGCTCCGTGATGCCATCGCCGTAAGTCAGGCCCGTCAGCAGCAGAGCCTGCACAATATACAACTGCAACAGGCCATTAACCACCAAAACACACTGCAAGGTCGCTGATACATTGCCATCGGCCTACACATTATTAATATAGCAACACAACAACACCTTTTATATATATAACAACAATATCACACAAGACTATGAACAGACATCATACAAAGAAATATCTCTTGTTCTTCCTCGCCGCTCCGCTCCTTGCTGCCTGTGACGAAGGCGACAAAGAGTATGACGCCACCGGTAACTTTGAAGCTACCGAAGTGACGGTGTCAGCCCAGCAAAACGGCCAACTGCTCTACCTCAATGCAGAGGAAGGCAGCCTACTCGATGCAGGTGAAGAAGTGGGGCTTGTCGATACCACACAGCTCTGGCTCAAAGCCCGGCAACTCGGAGCCACACGAAACATCTACGCCACACAGCGACCCGACATCGAGAAGCAGGTCGCCTCGCTGCGTCAGCAACTTGACAAAGCCGAACAAGAGCAACGCCGCTATGCAGGGCTCACTGCCGATGGGGCTGCCAACCGCAAGCTTCTCGATGACGCCACTGCACAGGTGAAAGTGCTGCGCCGGGAGATTGCCGCCACACTCTCATCACTCAACAGCAGCACGCAGAGCCTCAACGCACAGATGAGCCAGACAGACATACAACGCTACGAGGTGCTTGACAACCTCAGCAAATGCCATGTCAAGGCACCTCTCAGCGGCATCGTGCTGGAGAAGTATGCCGAGAGTGGCGAATACGCCACTGTTGCCAAACCGTTGTTCAAGATGGCTGATATGAAGCACATCTTCCTGCGCGCCTATCTCACATCGGCACAGCTCTGCAAGGTACGAGTGGGACAGACCGTCAAGGTTTTCGCCGACTATGGCAATGGGAAACGCAAGGAATACAAGGGCCGGGTGACATGGATCAGTGATCAGAGCGAGTTCACGCCAAAGACCATCCTCACCGATGACGAGCGGGCCGACCTGGTCTATGCCGTGAAGATTGCTATCAACAACGACGGCGGCATCAAGACCGGCATGTATGGAGAGGTGAAGTTATGAACGGAAGGATGAACCTTGGAACGACCGTCCCATCAGTGGGGAAGCTCCCGCAGGATGAGAACACAGCAGAGAGCATCGTGGTCGCGGATGTCAGCAAGCACTATGGCCGGGTGAAGGCCCTGGACCACGTATCGCTTTCGGTGCGTCGCGGCGAGCGTTTCGGTCTCATCGGCCCCGACGGATCAGGCAAGACATCACTTTTCCGCATCATGGCCACCCTGTTGTTGCCCGACACGGGCCACGTGACGGTGGAAAGCTATGACACGGTAAAGGACATGCGTGCCATCCGCAACATTGTGGGCTACATGCCCGGCAAGTTCTCGCTCTACGAGGATCTTACCGTGGAAGAGAACTTGAAGTTCTTCGCCACGCTCTTCGGCACGACCATCGAGGAGGGCTATGACACCATCAAGGACATCTACGGACTGATAGAGCGGTTTCGCCACCGCCGTGCCGGTGCACTCTCCGGGGGCATGAAACAAAAGCTTGCGCTCTCGTGTGCCCTCGTCCACCAGCCTAAGGTGTTGCTCCTCGATGAGCCGACGACAGGTGTGGACCCTGTCAGTCGCAAAGACTTGTGGGACATGCTCGGGCAATTGGAGGAGCAGGGCATCACCATCGTGGCCGCCACACCTTACCTCGACGAGATACGGCGGTGCCAACGTGTGGCCTATCTCAGCGAGGGACAACTGCGCGATGTGGATACACCAGACAACATCCTGAGCGAGTTCAGTGATGTCTTCACGCCCACAGCACTGTCCGAGGCTGACAAGCCTGTCATCGGCGCAGAGCGTGAGAAGGTCATCACGGTACAGCATCTCGTCAAGGCCTTTGGTTCTTTCCGTGCCGTCGACGACATCTCATTTGATGTCTACCGTGGCGAGATATTTGGATTTCTCGGAGCCAATGGTGCCGGAAAGAGCACAGCCATGCATATTCTTACAGGACTCAACCGACCGACAAGTGGCGAGGGACAGGTGGCCGGCTACGACATCAACACCGAGAGCGAGCTCATCAAGCGCCACATCGGATACATGAGCCAACGCTTCTCGCTTTACAATGACCTCACTGTCAAGGAGAACATACGACTCTTCGGCGGCATCTACGGCATGAGCGATCGCTCTATCAAAACGGAGACAGAGCGCCTGCTCGACAGCCTGCACTTTGCCGACCATGCCGACGACATCGTGGGCAGCCTGCCTCTGGGCTGGAAGCAAAAGTTGGCATTCTCGGTGAGCATCTTTCATCATCCCGAAGTGGTCTTTCTTGATGAGCCTACAGGTGGTGTGGACCCGTCCACACGCCAAGAGTTCTGGAATCTCATCTACAAGGCGGCACACCGTGGCATCACGGTCTTCGTCACCACGCACTACATGGAGGAGGCGGAATACTGCAACCGCATCTCCATCATGGTCGACGGGAAGATACGCACCATGGGCTCGCCCGCAGAACTGAAAGCGAAATACCATGAGCCAGACATGGACAGTGTGTTCACCTTGTTGGCCAGAAAAGGAAAGAGAACATGATACGAATGATAAATGATGAATGATAGAAAGATGAAATCTCCATTCTTATCTTTTATAGCCAAGGAGACCAAGCACATTGTCCGCGACAAGCGCACGCTGCTCATCCTGCTTGGCATGCCGATGGTGATGATGCTGCTCTTCGGCTTTGCCATCCGCACCGACGTGAAGAACGTGAGGACAGTGCTGGTGACGGCCTCGCATGACGCGGCCACACAGCGTGTCGCCCATGAGGTGGATGCCTCTCCTTATTTCTCCGTAGTGCGGACGGTGCCTACCGCTGAGGCTGCCGAGCATCTCATGCGACAGCAGAAAGCCGACATTGCCTTGGTATTCTCGTCCAACTATGGACGCCATCTCACCGACGGCACAGCACGCATACAGCTCATCGCCGATGCCACCGACCCGAACATGGCGCAACAGTATGTGGCCTATGCCCAGCAGGTCATCGCCCATACGGCAACCACACCTGTCAACATCAAGTATCTCTACAATCCAGAGATGGAGAGCTCCTACAACTTTGTACCGGGTATCATGGGCATGCTTCTGCTGCTCATCTGTGCACTGATGACTTCCATCAGTATCGTCAGGGAGAAGGAGCGTGGCAGCATGGAGGTGCTCCTCGTCAGTCCCGTGCGACCCTTATTGGTCATCATAGCCAAGATGGTGCCTTATATGGTCATGGGCTTTGTCATCCTCACTGCCATCCTACTCATGGCTTACTATCTGCTGCAAGTACCGCTCTCGGGCAGCATCGCACTCATCTATCTGCTCTCCATGCTATACATCCTATTAGCCCTATCGCTGGGCCTGCTCATCTCCACGGTATCCAATACGCAGATGACAGCCCTGCTCTTTTCGGCCATGGTACTGCTCATGCCCTGCCTGTTGTTCTCGGGCATGATATTCCCCATCGAGAGCATGCCGCGCGTGCTGCAATGGATTACCTATATCGTCCCGCCCCGTTATTATGTCGAGGCGATGCGCAAACTGATGATTATGGGCACGGGATTCAGCAGCATCCACACCGACTTCTTCGTCCTACTTGCCATGACCGTTACTTTCATGGCACTGGCACTAAAGAACTATAAGCAGAGATTAGAATGAATATTGAATGATAGATGATGAATGTTAAGTGATAAATGTTGAGTGATTATATGATAAATATAAGATTATTAAGGCATTTGCTCCACAAGGAGTTCTTGCAGATATGGCGTAACCCCTTTCTGCCCCGTCTCATTGTGGTATTCCCCATCATCATGATGTGCGTCATGCCGTGGGTGATGAACATGGAAGTGAAGGATGTGCATGTCGACGTGGTGGACAATGACCGGTCACCGTCATCCCAACGACTGGTACACCGCATCGAGCAGTCACCCTACTTCTACTTCAACGGACAGCCGGGCACCTACACCGAGGCCATGAGCGACATCACCGGTTCGAAAGCCGATCTCATCCTCATCATTCCGCATCATGCCGAGCGGGATGCCGTACGAGGCCAGCAGCCTCAGCTGCTCATCGCTGCCAATGCCGTAAATGGCACGAAAGGCTCGCTCGGTGCGTCCTATCTCTCGCAGACAGCGGCATTAGAGGCTGCTCGGATGGCACAGACAAGCGGTAGCAAAGAAGCTTTCGCCCCTCTCTACTTGTATAATAAGAACCTGAACTACAAAGTCTATATGATACCGGCACTGATGACCATCCTCGTCATTCTCTTCTGCGGTTTCCTGCCGGCCCTGAACATCGTCAGTGAGAAGGAGACGGGTACCATCGACCAAATCAACGTCACGCCGGTGGGTAAGGGTGTATTCATTCTCTCCAAACTCATCCCCTACTGGATTATCGGCTTGGGCGTGATGACAGTGTGTTTCCTGCTCTCATGGATCGTCTACGGCATCACCTGTCAGGGTAACATCACATGGATGTATGTGCTCGCCCTCTTGCTCATCTTCACCATCAGCGGGCTGGGGCTCATTGTGTCCAACTACAGCGACACCCTGCAACAGTCCATGTTCGTGATGTGGTTCATCATCGTCTGTCTCATCCTGCTCTCAGGACTCATCACCCCCGTTGCCTCCATGCCCCGTTGGGCACAGCAACTGACCATCATCAATCCCTGCCGGTGGTTCATCGACGGGGTGCGCACGGTGTTTGTCCGTGGAGGTGGCTTCATGGACTTCACGCCACAGACTTGCACCCTTAGCATTTTTGCCGTCGTCATGGACTGCTGGGCAGCATGGAGCTATAAGAAGCGGGGATGATCTTATAATATAAGATGACAGAGAATGCCTTCACTCATGACAAAGAAAAAATGTAAAGCTACCTTCCCCTGTAAGACACAAGTTAACTACCCACACCGAGGTCATCTTATGTTACAGACCAGCCTTCCCAAAGGCATCATGGCATTGATAAGGCTCACCTGCCGAAAGTGATCCCAGTCCTCGGCCTTGGTGTCTTGTTCCGTCAGCTCACCGGCATCGAGCAATGACTGAAGCATAGTGCCACGGAGCAAAGGCAGACGTGGCGTCACCCAATGATATCCGTCGAAAAGGGCTATATTGGAATAGGTGGTGTCGGTGAGCAGTCCGTTCTTAACGATAATCACCTCATCGGCCGTTCCCCGCTGAGCCGCCAAAGCCTTCAGGTGGCGACGGTCTGTACTCTTATAAGCATAGTCGATGTCATCGCAGACGACAAGATGCAGACGCGTGATGTGGCGGATATGATACTCGTCAGCCTTGACAAGAGTAATGCCGCTTGCGTCGTATTCCACATGCACTTTCCACGTAATGTCGGCAGGCCACTTGCGAGCAGCCAACACCGTGGCAAGCGAGGGAACGGGGGCGTCGGGAAAGAAACGCCTCATGGTTCTGGCCATACGCTGCTGATGATAACCAATATTGTGGGGCACGCCCTCCTCTACTCTGATGGTTTCAACAAATGGGTACATAGGTCTTCTCTTTGATTTCCTGATATTCTTTTTGCCAGTCACTCTTGGCCGTAATGCCTCCTCCTGCCTTGAAAAACAGTCGACCATCTTCCTTGTCGATGAACCGGATGAGCACGCAGCTGTCCATCTGTCCACGGTCGCAGATGCCGGCCACTCCCGTGTAGAAGCCACGGTCGTAGCCTTCTGCCTCGCTGATGATGGCCATGGTCTTGGGCTTAGGCGCTCCCGTGATCGACCCGGCGGGCAACTGAGCCATGAGGATGTCGCCAAGATGACGGCGATAGTCACCGGGTAGCTGCCCGACAATCTCTGAACTCGTCTGCAAGATGGGACCATTGCAAGTCTCCAAACGCTCTACGTAGCGATAGCGACGCACGCTCACATGGTCGGCTATGCGACTGAGGTCATTGCGAATCAAATCCACGATCGTCGCGTGCTCGGCCGCCTCCTTGACATTGTTGAGAAGTGTCTGCTCGGCATTGGGCACGTTGCAGCTGATAGTACCTTTCATGGGATAGCTGCTGATGATACCATCTTGGATACGCACAAACGTCTCGGGAGAGAAACATACGAAAGTGTCCTTGACCCACAACCGGTATCGTGCTTGGGAAAGCAGGAAGATGTCGTGCAGCGAGAGATTGGTGTCCAAAGGAATGCGGCACGTCAAATTAGCCAGATAACTATTGCCTGCCAGCATATTGCGATGGACAATCTCGAACTTCTCTCGATAGGCTTCGGGAGTGAGCAGATGGGATTGCCAAACAAGTGACACGGCCTTCGCCTTTTCATCGGACGCATTGCTGTGTCCGGGAAAAGCATAGAGCAGCTCGTCAGCAGACAGTTCATCAACAGGCTCCACCAGCCATCGCCGATGGAGATAGTCGGTCAGAAAGAAGAACGAGCAGTCGTCTGCCCCCCACGCGTTGAGCCTCGCAACCGCCGTGTCCATATCAATCCAGCGCAAGTTCATCCTTCTTATTTATAATAGCAGCCAGCAGATGTCGGCAGACATCCTCTATCAAGTCCAGCGCCAACTCAAAGTCAGAACCATCGCCATAGTATGGATCAGGAACAGAATGCGCGGTGGGATGGTCGATGAGATAGTCCGACATCCTAATGATTTTCCCACGATCAGCTTCAGACGTAGCCTTGGATGCGATGGCGCGATAGTTGTCCTCGTCCATGACCACAATACGGTCGAAAGTCTGGAAATCGGTCTTGGCATTGAACTGCCGTGCAATATGACAGATGTCCAACCCTTGCCGAGCACCATGCTGCCGCATACGACGGTCGGGCAGATCGCCCACATGCCAAGGGCCTATGCCGGCCGAATCAATGAAAAAACGGTCTGACAACCCTGCCTCGTCGACATCGCGCTGCATAATGGCATGGGCAGCCGGGGAACGGCATATATTACCCAAACAGATAAACAGCAATGCTATTTTCCTCTTTTCGTGATTCTCTTTTGCCATGATTCTTATTGCGATTCTCTATTCTGATGGTTTTACGGCTGCAAAGGTAGGCATTTATTTCGGTTCAGCCACCCTTCCATGCTTGCTTTTGAACGATTTTAAACTTCAAAGGACTCCATATCTCTCCGTACATTTAGAAAGCATCGATATGATAGTCTATTTTTCTAAAATAGTAACTTCCGAAATATTTTTATGCAAAAAAGTTCCGTTTTGTTTTGCTCGTATTGTTTTTTCTCTTATCTTTGCAACCGAGAAACAATAATATGAGTAAGAGAGATGAGAAGGTTTTATTTTGACACATTCACAAAACAAGCCCTGTCGGAACTACACCGATACAGAGCCGTTATGTTTAGTCCTACAGTGGTCGCATAAGCGCTGAACCCAAAGAATAGGGTGACAGCATTCTCCGACCTTGCAAAAAGTACACGTTGATGTGTACACCTTATCATATATATCAGACAATCACTAAATATGATTACTATGGAAAAACCGACCATTCAAGAAGTAGAGACTTGGCTCATGAAACTCTACACCACAAGTCAGGAGAGCATCACACCGGTTGAGCGTCGCGAGCAGAACATGTATGCCACCATGGTGGAAAAGCCCAGTGACAAGAAGTTCCTCGTGAAGATGCTCGACGAGAGCTCACAGATTCGTGACGACCGTAAGCTGGCCAAGCGCATCAAAGTGCTCATTGACGAATATGGTGTTCCGGAGTTTCTCAATGCCCGCGACCGTCTGCTCTTCAAGATATATCAGTCGTTTGGTTACCACTTCTATCCCATTGCCATCCCCATCATCAAGAAGCGGTTGCGTATGGATACCTCACGCGTCATCCTCGATGCCGCGCGACCGGCTCTGACCAAGCACTTGGCTGAGCGCAACCAGGAGGATATCGGACAGAACGTCAACCTGCTCGGTGAGGTGGTGCTCGGAAACAAAGAGGCCGACCAACGATACTACAACACCATCGAGGCACTCAAACAGCCCGACATCAACTACATCTCGGTGAAAATCTCAGGTATCTATGCACAGACCCACGCACTGAACTACGAGGAGGCTTTCCCTGAGCTGGTGCGACGTATGTCCACGCTCTATCAGACAGCCATCGACTATCCCTACATCACGCCCGAGGGCAAGAAGGAGCCGAAGTTCGTCAACCTTGACATGGAAGAGTACAAGGACTTTGATATGACCATCCGCGTGTTCCTCACCACTCTGTCCAAGCCCGAGTTCCTGCACTATTCTGCCGGTATCGTGGTTCAGGCTTATCTGCCCGATGCCTACGGTTTCCAGACCAAACTGCTGGAGTTTGCCAAAGAGCGTGTGGCCCGTGGCGGCGCATGGATTAAGATGCGTATCGTGAAAGGCTGTAACCTCGACATGGAGACCGTCACCTCGTCGCTCCACAGCTGGCCGTCACCGGTCCGCCCCAACAAGACCGAAGTCGATGCCAACTATCTCCATATCATCGAACGCGGTCTGCTGCCCGAGAACTCACGGTGCCTCCACATTGGTATGGCATCGCACAACCTCTATACCATTTCCTACGCTTATCTGCTGACACAGAAATACCAGACGCCAAAGGACACCTTCTGCTTCGAGATGCTTGAGGGTATGGCCGACCACGTGTGGCGTGCACAGTCCAAACTCGGCAACCACGTCGTGCTCTACGCTCCGGTTGTCCACGACAAGGAGTTCCTCTATGCCGTGTCATACCTTGTCCGCCGTATGGACGAGAACACGGCACCGGACAACTTCCTCACCCACTCGTTCAACCTCAAACCGGGCACAGAGACGTGGGAGTTCCTGCGCAAGCAGTTCGAGGACGCCTATGCCATCAAGGACAAGCTCAGCCACACGCCGACCCGAACACAGGACCGTCGCAAACCTTACATCCCCATCCCTCCACAAGACGTGATGGTCAACGAGCAAGATACCGACTTCGACCGTGAGTGCAACCAGGAGTGGCAGCGCGACATCTTCAAGAAGTGGAAGAAGAGTCCTGCCGACAAGCCTGACGTCATCCCCACACAGATAGGCAGCAAGACCGTCGTCAACGACAGCCGCTATAAATACTACGACCGCTCGCAGGACGAGGATGTAGAGATCTGCGAGATGTCAAAGGCTAACGCTGCTCAGGTGGAAGAGATCGTGAAGATTGCTGCCGCTGATCCGGGTCACTGGCGCGACACGACGATAGAGGAGCGCCACAAAATCATGTACGATGCCGCCAACCGCATGGGCGGCCTGCGCGGCGACCTCATCGGTGCCATGTGCGCCATCACCGGCAAGACGGTCGTAGAGGGCGACGTGGAGGTATCGGAAGGTATTGACTACTGCCGCTTCTACACCACTTCAATGAAAAAGTTCTATGCGCTGCAAGATGTCGATATCAAGGCCAAGGGCACCGTGCTCGTCATCTCACCGTGGAACTTCCCGTGCGCCATTCCTTGTGGCGGTGCCGTGGCCGGGCTGGCTGCCGGCAACACGGTCATCCTGAAGCCCGCCTCTGTCGCTGCTCCTGTAGCCTGGCTCTTTGCCAAAGCCTTCTGGGATGCCGGTGTGCCGAAAGAGGCTTTGCAAGTCATCATCACTGAGCGCAACGCTCTCGACAAGCTCACACAGGCTCCCGAGATCAAGCATATCATCCTCACCGGAGGCACCGACACCGCACAGTTGATCCTGCGCGCTAAGCCAACTACTCCGCTGTCGGCAGAGACCGGTGGTAAGAACGCCATCGTCTGCACGGCATCGGCCGACATGGATCACGCCATCATGAGCGCCTGCCACTCAGCCTTCAGCAATGCAGGGCAGAAGTGCTCTGCCTGCTCGCTCTTCCTTGTGGAGCGCTCGGTCTACGAGCGTGAGGACTTCCGCGAGAAGCTCCGCGACTGCGCCACAAGCATGAAAGTAGGCGGAGTATGGAACGCCGGCAACGTAGTAGGTCCGATGATCACCAACCACAACGACAAACTGCTCCACGCCATCAACAACCTGGAACCGGGCGAGTTCTGGCTCGTGCCGCCTCACTTTGTCGACAAGCGAAGCTATATCCTCGCCCCGTCGGTGAAGATGGGAGTAAGCCCGCAGAACTATTCCTTCCGCACCGAGCTCTTCGGCCCTATGCTCTCCGTGGCTCCGTTCGACACCTTGGAGGAGGCCATCAGCCTGGTCAATGGTCTTGACTATGGTCTGACCTCAGGTATCCAGACACTCGATGAGAATGAGCGCCGCCTGTGGCGTGACTCCATCATGGCCGGCAACCTCTATATCAACCGTGGCATCACGGGCGCCATTGTTAACCGTCAGCCCTTCGGTGGCATGAAGCTCTCAGCCTTTGGTTCCGGCATCAAGGCCGGTGGTCCGAACTACTGCCAGCAGTTTACTATCATCACCGACAAGCCGGGCTCAAAGACCGACTATCGTACAAGCTATGCCGAGGCATGGGAAAGCGAGTTCCGTCATCCGCGCGACTGGAACCATATCAGCGGTGAGGAAAATGTGTTCCGCTACCTGCCGCTCAAGGGTGGCATGGGACTGCGACTGTTCAAGAAAGACTCTGACGAGCAGGCGCTGCTCATGGTGGCCTTGGCCGCTCACATCTGTGGCACTCCGCTCACAGTGAGCTGCGACGCCGACGACAAGCGCCCCGACCTGCAGGATAAGCTCGCAAAGTTAGGAGCACGCCTCAAGCGTGAGACACTCGACAACTTCATCGATTCCATCCCCGATTATGAGCGCATCCGCACTTGCTCGCCCGACATTCCTGAGAAGATATATCAGCGCGCCGCCGACACCAACAAGTTCATCGCCACCGATGTTCCCGTGAAGGACGGCCGTGTGGAGCTCATCCACTACCTCAAGGAGCAGAGCATTGCTTTCGAGTATCATCGCTATGGCAGTGGGCAGGACAAGGCTCCAAAGATTGAAGAAGAATTCCAGACCAGATAGATAAACCAAGAAGGCCTATAGATCCATAACTACCCCGATCCTTAGGTTCATAAACTTCCGCCCCCTCTAACTCTTCCTTTTTAGGAGGGAGTCAGAGGGGGGATCTGTAGATTTATAACAGGGAGTCCTTGCATCTTTCATAACAATAGCAGGCCACACTAACGCCGGAGCGTTAACACAGTCTGCTACTCTGCTACTTTGAGGGGCCGATGCACCGCCCTGGCAATCAAAAAGAATATAATCAACGAATGGCCATAATGCACTCCTATAAGTTGAACTTATAACCGAAAGTGAACTGGAACACGCTGTTCTTGCAGTCGGTGTTCTCAATGGCGTCGGTCACCCCCCAATTATAGCGCATATCCCACACAAAGCGGCGATATTCATACGACATACCAAGAGGAATAGAGAGCCCGCAACTGCTTGTGTTCCAACCATCGTCACTGACGTTGAAGTCTGGCTGCAGACCTACTTTCATAGCCAAACCCGGTGCTACATAAAAATTGGCCATAGCCGGAATATTGATGTAGTTGAGCTCGATACCATCGCATCCCTGCATGGAAAAGAGAGCGCCTGCGGTAAAACTAAACTTGCGGTTGACAGGGAACTCAAACTCGACTCCTGTAGCCAGTCCAACACGCGATCCTCTGCCGCTGACATCAGTCAGGTCGGCCACATTGAGTCCTATTTTAGGCTGAATGGTAATGTTGTTAGTGCGACGTTGCGCTAACATAGGCACTGAAAGCAGTAGTATCAGCAGTGATAAAATTATTTTCTTCATAAAAGTTCATTTTATGTTATCTTCCATGCGAGCAAATATACGAAAAAACATCCAAGACCCCTTCTTTTGTTGTGACAAATTAACAAATAAGTTGCTTTCCTCTTCTGTAGTAGCCTTGTCATTTTCTTTTTCTGGTGACACACCCCACTCATCTCATTTCTCACCGCCCCATCCTTTGCCTGGCATCCGCCATCATCTTCCTCAGTTCTTTGTTGGGCTCCTCCACCTTCACTGCCCGCTGCAGGAAACGCTGATAGGCTGCCTTGGCCTCCTGTTTCTTGCCGAGAGCTTCAGAACAAATGCCTATATAATAAGGTGTACTGATAGAGTTCGGATCATAGTCTTCTGCCTGAACGAAGTCATCGAGTGCCCGATGATAGTCCTGCCCGGCATATTCGCCTTCCGCCAAACCACGATAGCAGGAAAACATCACAGCACTGTCAGGTCTCAGCAATTTCAGGGCACGACGGAAGCAGTCCATCGATGCTTTGTAATCGCCCAAGGCACCGAGTACCACTCCTTGATGATAGAGCGGAGCGGCTACTGAGGAGTCAGACATGGCGATGGCCACATCCAAAGCCTTCCGCGCCTCTGCCGGATGCTCCAGTCGCTCGTAGCTCACGCCAAGGTTGAGCATGTTCTTATAGGTGGAGTCGCCCTGTTGCAAAAGCAGCAGATAGCTGTCCTTGGCCAATACCCATTGCCGCTGGGCCATATACACGTCGGCCATGATATCATTGACAGCCATGCAGGTCTCGTCTTTCAGCCAAAATCTGTTACAGACGATTTCCGCTTTGTCTGTCAATCCCGAAAGCAAGTATTCCTTAGCCAGCTTGGCCACAGCCTCGCCGTCCATCGGCCACCGCTTGATAATAGCCTCGCCCCATCCTATTGTCCGCTGGTTGAGTCCGAGTGCCTTGCAGCAGTCAAACAGATGGTGCATGGTATCATGGTCGAGCGAATCAGCGGGCAGTCTATTGACAATATCAAGGCTCTTGGTATAGTTGCTTTGACGATAATAGGCGTTGGCGATCTTCATGCGCAAGGCGGCACTGCCGTCACTGGGCAAAGCTTTGAGATAATACTCCAGGGCATGTCTCAGATCATAGTCCACCATGCAGGAGTCACCCCGCCGGATGTTGTCGTTAGACTGATTGTTGGCACTCACCGTCAGGACCATCGCCATGACCAGTAGTAAAAGGGTAGTAAATCTCTTCATCTCTCTGAATGATTAAGTTTTTAATACGTTGTTGCAAAGATAATATTTTTATGGCATACTCAGAAGCCTTCCAAGTAAAAAGAATACATTTGTTTGATAAACTGACAAAAAAGCGGCCACGAGAAGGCGTTCTTTTCGAGCAAGCACGTCTTTGGCCGTAATTTTTCGATTCTCGTCGATATTCTTAACTATCTAACTACTAATGACTTGAATAAACATTACATTTTTTCATCTTGCAAAAATACCTTTCTGATAGAAAATTCTCTAGAGAATTTTCTATCAAACTACCTTTTTCACTCGGTCATCTCGGTAGTTTTACAGTGAGAAAAAGCCGAGATGACACTATAATCATGCTATTTTCGCATTCAGCCACCCATTTTTGCTCTTTGCAAACATGGTTTTCCCTCAAAAAGCTCCTCTGCTTCTCTCTGGAAGCGAAGTAAACCGTGACAGTCTTTTGTTGTGTATCTTTACCCATTCGAAAGAAGTATTCCATTATCTTTCTACCTTCTGTCGTACAGCTGAGCATATCCAAGGGTGTCAGCACACAGCAGACTTTTTTTAACAGACAATAAACGCTTTCTCTCCTATCGAAAGACACCTTCAACAAAAAGAGCAGGTGATAAATTCCAGAAATTCTTGTCCATCTCAGATAATTTTGCGATATTTGCAAGAGATATGCATGCCCTACTACGTAAATAGGGGGAACAAAAAATGAAAGACAAAAGACATGACCCTACAGCAACTGGAATATATCTTAGCCCTCAACCGCTTAGGCAACTTCGCCAAGGCTGCTGACTATTGCGATGTCACGCAACCGACGCTCAGCTCCATGATTCAGAAACTGGAAAACGAGTTGGGCATCAAGATCTTTGACCGGCGCCGACAGCCCATCGTCACCACCAAAGCTGGACAGGCTGTCATCCGACAAGCCAAAGAGGTGCTCTATCAGTCCCGGCGCCTCAAGGAGATCGTCGAGGAAGAGAAGGATACTTATCTCGGGACATTCACCATCGGCGTGCTTCCGACCATCGCTCCCTACCTCATCCCCCACTTCTTTCCGCAGTTGATGAAGGAGCATCCCGAGATGGATCTGCGCATCACTGAGATGAAAACCAAGGACATGAAGCAGGCCCTGCTCAATGGTGACATCGATGTCGGCATTCTGGCTAAGATCGAAGGACTGGAGATGTTCAACAGCACGCATCTCTATACAGAGAAGTACTTTGCCTATATCTCAAAAAACGATCCCCTGTTTGCCAAAGAGAGAATAAAAACTACCGACCTCAACGGGGAGTTTCTATGGCTACTTGACGAGGGGCACTGTTTCCGCGACCAGCTCGTGAAGTTCTGTCATTTGAAATCAGCTGCGGCCAGCAAGAAAGCCTATACCTTGGGGAGTATCGAGACGTTTATGAGAATCGTGGAGAATGGCAAGGGCGTGACTTTCATCCCCGAGATGGCTATCTCACAGTTGGAAGACTCACAAAAACGACTGGTAAGGCCCTTCGCCTTGCCGGAGCCTCAACGCGAGATCGTCATGATCACCGCCGACAACTTCATTCGCCACAAGATGCTCGACATGATCGTGAAGCGCATCCAAGACTGTGCCAAGCCATTGCTGTGTCCTTATAATAAATAGACGACAGGAAGAAACAAATCTCTTGCTTCGTCGCTACAACCATTCAACAACCATGAAAGACTTTGCAGCTATAGACTTTGAGACCGCCAACTTCGAGCGCACTAGTGTTTGCGCCGTGGGTGTGGTGATCGTAAGAAACGGAGAGGCGGTCGATTCGTTCTACTCACTCATCCATCCCGAGCCCAACTACTACAACTGGCGTTGCTCCAGCGTTAACGGCCTCTGTCAGGAAGACACAGAGGACGCGCCTGTCTTCCCCGACGTGTGGAAGCAGATAGAGCCCATGATCGAGGGCTTGCCACTCGTGGCTCACAACAAGGCTTTCGACGAAAACCGTCTGAAAGCTGTCTTCCGCATGTATGACATGGACTATCCCGACTATCCATTCTACTGCACGCTCATCGCCTCACGCAGAGTATGGCCCGGCGGACACCACAACCTCGACATCATCGCCGCACGCTGCGGCTATGATCTCAAGAACCATCACCATGCCCTTGCTGATGCTGAAGCCTGTGCTGCTATCGCGTTGGAGATCCTTTAGTGACATAGTTCACGGATGTTGGAGGCCACGTCACGCGCGAAGAAATAGAGACAAGCGAAGATGATGACCGAGAACACGGCCTGTACGGCCAATAAGCCATCATCCATGCCGTGGGGTGCTGAATCCTGCCTATGGCAAGCAGGTGGAAAACATAGACGCACAGGCCCATGGACAATGCACAGGGGATGAGTGCGCACAATCTACAATAAGTATCTTAGTCATGGCTTACTTGCAATAGATATGGTCGATGACGATGTTGAAGATATAGCCGGGATAGACCTTGCGGATGGCCTGAAGGAGCTGATACTGAAAGGCATTGTCATCGTGAATCGAGTCGTCGGGCACCACGTCGAAGGTGACCGTGCGCTTCTCCTCAAGATAGAAGTAGCCATGTACCTGCTCGATATGGGGGTAGCTCTTCAGGAAAGCCATCACACCCTTTTGCAGTTCGCTCTCCTTGCCATGGTCGCAAACGGCATAGATGCCCACCGTGACGATGACATGGTATTTGTCATAGAGCAGCTTGGTGATGGACCGTGTGAGCCCGTGGATGCGGTTGGCCGTCATGGATTCTGGCACACTGACGTGGAGCGAGCCGATGATGGCATTGGGACCGTAGTAGTTGAGGATGATGTCGTAGACACCGAGCACACCGGCAAACTGTTTTACGTCGCTCTTGATATTGAGCATCATCTCCTTGGAAATGCTCTCGCCGAGCAACTGGCCCACGGGAGCTCCGACCATCTCTATGCCAGCCTTGATGATGACAAGCGAGATAATCGAACCAAGGATGCCATCAAGGTTGAGCCCCGTGAAGAGCATGATACCGGCGGAGACAAGTGTGGAGAGCGTCACCACGGCATCAAAGGTGGCATCAGCACCGCTGGCTTCCAAGGCATTGCTCTTCAGCTGCCGTCCTTGTTTCTTCACGTACCAGCCGAGGACAAGCTTCACGGCAATGGCTACGATGATGATCGTCAACGTGACGGCGGTGTAGGATGGATGCGTGGGATTGAAAATCTTCTTCACGCTCTCCACCAACGAGAGAATACCCGTGGAGAGGACGATAACCGAGATGATGATGGCACTGAAATACTCCACGCGGCCGTAGCCAAAGGGATGGTCGCGGTCAGCAGGTTTCTCCGACAGCTTGGTGCCCACAATAGTGATGACCGACGAGAGCGCATCGCTCAGGTTGTTGACCGCATCCATGATGATGGCCACCGAACCGGCTGCCCATCCTGCCACAGCCTTGAAGGCGGCAAGGAAGAGATTCGCGGCAATACCTACCAGACTCGTGCGGATGATTTGTTGATTTCTATTCATTGTACATTATATATTATTCATGTACCTCACGCCAAAGAAGAGACGAGAAGCCAGATATTCAAAACCGTAACGATACCAGCCAGACTATAGAGGAAGACAGTGTTCCACGGCTTGTTGACGTATTTGCCCATGACACGCTTCGATGAGGTGAGACTCACCTGCAAGAACACGGTGAACGGCAGTTGCAGGCTCAGCACCATCTGCGAGATGATCAGCCCTTGGAAAGGATTGCCGATGAAGAAAATCAGCAGCAAGGCTGCGCCCAACGACAGCGCCACGCCTACTGCTGAGTGCGGATCCTTGGCATTGTACGACTCACCGAAGAGTCCCGAGAAGATACTTCCGGCTGCCATACCACTGGTGATGGTGCTGGAGATGCCGGCTAAGAGCAGTGCCAGCGCAAAGATGTTGGAAGCATTGCTGCCTAAGAGTGGTGCCAGCATGGCATTGGCCTGCGCCAAATCGTCGACATGTTCGCCGTGAGTATAGAACGTGGAGGCGGCCAGAAGAATCATGGCCGAGTTGATGGCCCAGCCGACAAGCATGGAAAAGAGTGTGTCGGCAAATTCATATTTGAGCATGTGACGGATACGCTCGTCACCCTTGAGGTTGATCTCGCGGCTCTGTATCACCTCGGAATGAAGGAAGAGATTGTGGGGCATGACCACGGCACCAAGAACACTCGTCACGATGAGCAAGGAACCTTGCGGCACTGATGGTACCACAGCAGCGCACGCGGCCCCGCCCCAGTCGATATGTACCAGGAAAAGCTCGTAGATAAACGACAGTCCGATGATGGAGACAAAACCGATGACCGCCCGCTCTATCTTCCGATAGGAATTGGTAAAGAGCAGGATGAGCACGGCGACTGTCACCAGTAGCGCACCTACCGGAATAGATATGCCGAAAAGCATCTGCAAGGCGATGGCTCCACCAAGGATCTCGGCCAGTGACGTGGAGATGCTGGCAAGGATAGCGCTCACTACGATAGGACGACCCACCCACCGGGGCGTGTACTTCACGGCGGCCTCACTCAGACAGAGACCGGTGACGATGCCTAAGTGAGCCACGTTGTGCTGCAGGGCAATAAGCATGATCGTCGACAGTGTCACCACCCACAGCAGTGCATAGCCGTATTCCGACCCGGCGGCAAAGTTACTGGCCCAGTTGCCGGGATCGATGAAGCCGACGGTGACAAGGAGTCCGGGACCGATATACTTAAAGATATCAAGAGCACCCAATACATGAGGGTGCCGCTTGTTTCTCAGTTCTTTTAATATGTTCATTACAGATCGTTGATTTTGCGGGCATAAATAAAACTAATGCAAATATACGATAGTTTTTCGTAAAACCGTCCCACTGAGGCGAGAAAATAAAAGGGGCGCACGCAAAGTCCACCCCTTTTTGTCAGAAATCGATATGACGGCATCTTTCCAGTGCCGTATATTCATTGTCTGTGTCATTTTAAGTGGAGATTTTCCACAAATTCTTTTAGATTCATAAGATCCTCATGTTTGACAACTCTGTTGCGAGGAACTGTAAAGCCTCGATTGATTTCTTCTTATCCGTTGTATGTTTTAATTGTTTGTAATTCTTTGTTTCCTTTTGACGGTGCAAAGGTACGGACTTTAAAACCAAAGACACTTAAGATTACCTTAACTGTTCCTTAAGATTTCCTTAAGACTTTTTTCTCCTCACAAAATCATTTCGTCATCTCTTCGTATTCCGCCAACCGCAACTGATAGGCGGCAACTGCCTCCACCCAACTGTCGCGGCTCTGCTGAACCTGTCGCTGAGCCTCAAGCAGGTCGGTCATCTTACCCGTTCCGGCGTGGTAGAACTGCTGGTTGAGACGCAGGTTCTCACAGCTCTGTTCTATGCTCTTTCGGGCTATGAGTGTCTTACGGTAGGCCACAGTGACGTCGTCCCATTCCTTCTCAACCTTAATGCTGAGCAACTGTTGCTTGTCGGCCAACTGCTCACGGGCTTCCTGCTCCTCTATCTTCCGCCGTTTGATGGCGTGGCTGCCACCCCACCAACTTGAGATAGGGATGGAGACCGTGGCAAAGACCATGCCGAAAGTGTTATCCTTATGAACCAGCCGCACATAGTCATAGCCAGCACCGACGGCCACAGAGGGCAGGTTCTTGCCCACCTCCAACTTGCGATTGAGTACAGTCCCCCTGCACGTTTTGCTCCAATAGCCGGCTCTCTGTCATGTTCGCTGCGGCCACTGAAGGGTCTCTACGCATGGCAACAGGCAACACGAAGGTACTGTCCTTAGCCTCCAATCCGCTGACCACAAAAGCAGAGTCAGACAAGCCAATGTACTGTCCTAACACTTGGCGGCTCGCCTTCATGCCTTTGTTCACCTCAAGCAGAGCCGCTTCTACTTGATTTTCCTGGAGCTGTACCTGCAAGAGATCGTTGCGGAGGACAACGCCAGTCTTAACAGCGGTGTTCACATCTTTCTCCAGCGACCGCAACATCTGCTGTGTCTGTTGAAGCGTATGTAATTTTTCCTGGAGTGTCACCACGTTCCAGTAATACTGATTGGTGGTGAGTCTCACTTCGCGCTCCGACAACTGGCGTTGCAGGTCGGCGGCGGTCACACCCACCTTGGCGAGCTTGTTGCCATTGACAATCTGCCCGCCCATGAACACGGGCTGTACGGCCGTAATGCCTGCTGCCGTGCCATTACGCATCAGACCAACGGGTACCGATGAGGGAATCATTGTAGCGATAGCCTCGGGGATGGACGAGGCAATGGAGGATGGAATGACATCAGAAGTATTGATGTCGCCGCGAACCACGTCCTTGGAGGAATGGTAGGTGAAGCCCGCTGCCGCCACGGTGGGAAAAATATTTGGTAAAGGCTTCTTTCTTCTGTTCCTGAGCCTTCTCCAAAGAGCGGTTGGCCGAGCGTACGGCGATATTGTGGTTGATGGCCGCGTCGCGGCACTGCTCCAGAGTCAGCACACGCTGGGCGTGGAGCGAAAGGCAGCCCAAGAGCAGGGCTGTGGATAACATGGTTTTCTGCATAGCGTTCTTTGCTTTGATGTTTTTTCTATTCTCTATAGCGTCTATAGCCTCTATGGTCTCTATTCTTTCTCTATGTTTTCCGAGGCGAGTCTCTTCTTTGTGGACCCGCTCATCATCAGCCAGTAGGCCACGGGCAGTACGGTGAGGATGAGCACCATGGTGATGAGCGTACCGAAGAAGATGACTACCCCCATGGGCATCCACAGTCCGCTGCCACCGAGAATCATCGGTATGACGCCCATCGACGCGGCTGCTGAGGTGAGAAAGATAGGACGCATACGACGTTTGGCACTCTCGAAGATGGCCTCATGAGCCGTAAGCTGCTCGTTGGTGCGCAATTCCTCGGCATAGTCAAACATGATGATGGCATTTCTGACGAGGATGCCCATCAGCGAGATGAAACCGAGGAAACACGTCAGTGAGAAGTCGATACCCGTCACCCATACGCCGACGGCCGCGCCGAAGAGTGTCATCGCCAACGACAGCAATACAAGCACCGAAGTGCTGATGCGCTGGAAATGGCCGAGAAGGATGAAGAAGATGATGACCACGGCGATGGCCAAAGCACCGACAATCTGTGGCATCGTCTCGCCCGACATATCGTATTCGCCGCCCCACTTCATAGTGACGCCCTCAGGTATCTTGTCTTGTGTAAACTGCTTCTGCAACGCTTGGGTGAGATTCATGACGTTCACGCCGTCAGCCACGTCGGCCATGACAGTGATGGTGCGCACCCCATTGCAGTGGCATATCTGTCCGTCTTCCTGCGTCTTTTCTATTTTAGCCACATCGCGCAGTGGTACCGTCTTCACCCCACCGAGCACGGGGATAGGCTCATCCTCCACGTCGGTCATTGATGCGCCATTGGCCTTGCTGCCTTTCATGACCACGTTGGTACCATAGTCGCCCTGCCATATCGTGCCGAGGGGAAGGCCGTCGGAGCTATAGCGTGTGGCCATGGTTAACTCCACCTGTGCGTTGGTAATGCCAAGGCGGTTGCCCTTGCTCTCGTCAAGGATAATATGGTCCTTATAAAGTGGCTCACGCACGTCGTTGCGCACAATCAGCAGTTGCGGGCACTTGCGCATCTCGCGTGTCACCGAGTCGGCCACATGCTTGAGCTGTTCCCAGTCGGATCCGCTCAGGCGTATCTCCACACTGTTGTCCTCATTGCTGTAGTTGAGCTGTTTGAAACGGATGTAGGCATTGGGGAAGGCTTCGGAGTATTTCATGCGATAGTCCTTGAGTACAGCCTCGGTAGCTTTGTCGTCAGTGGTGTTGACGATGAACTGCGCAAAGTTCTTACCACCCATTTGTGGCGCGTACGTCGTTTGGAAGCGGGGTGACGAAGTGCCTTTGAACGAAGCCACCGACACCACGCGCTTGTCCTGTCGGAGGATATGCTCCAGACTGTCGGCTACCTGAGCCGTGCGCTGAAACGAGGTGCCCGTGGGCAGGAACATCTCCACGGCAAACTGGTTGCGCTCGGCGGTGGGCATGAGCTTCTGTGGCAACTTGTCCATCAGTATGAAGCCGCCAAGGGTGCAGACCACGGCAGCGGCGAGAGTGCCATAGTAGTGGCGGAAGCAGAAAGAGATGAGCTGGTCGTAGTAGCGCTGCATCAGCCCAAGGAAAGAGAAGCTGGGCTTGCCGTCCTTGCCCTTTTTCACCTCCATGGGCTTGCGGATGAACCAGAACTGCATGAAGGGCACGATGAGCTCGGCCACCAAGAGCGAGACCATGAGCACGATGGTAATGGCCCAGGGGAAATAGAGGATGAAGTCATGAAACATGCCTTGCAGTGTCAGCAGGAAGGGGAAAAACGTGATACTGATGGCGAGGGTGGCCGAGAATATAGACTTGAAGAAATGAGTAGCGCTCTGGATGGAGGCTCCCCAGCGGCTCATACCCTGGCCGAGCAGCTCGACATAGTTGTCGATGATGACAATGGAGTTGTCGACAATCATACCCAATGTAACGATAAGTGCCGCCAAGGTCACGGTGTTGAGTTCAATGCCGAAAGCATAGAACAGTCCCAACGAGATGAAGATGGTCACGGGAATGGTACTCGACGCCACGAGGGCCACGCGCATGGGCATGAGCAGCAGCACGACGACAACCACGGCGATGATGGCGATGAGCAACTCGCGCAGGAAGTTGATGATGCTGTCACCCACGACTTTGCTCTGATTGGTGATGGTGAACATCGTCACATCCTTGGGCAGTGTCTGCTGAAACGCGCTGAGCTGCTCATCAATCTGTTCACCCATGTCAGTGATGTTCTTGCCTTTCTTCATCTCCACGCTGAGCAGAATGCACTTGCGCCCGTTGTTGGTGATGTAGCTCGACGGTGCCGGGTATTCGCGTCGCACGTCGGCGATGTCCTTCAGCCGCACCACATGTCCGGCAGCATCGCTCCACACAACAGTTTGTTCCACGTCACCCACCACATTGAGCGCAGGCCTCACATCGATGGGGTACTCATAGTCAGGTGTACGTTGCGTGCCCGCCGTGGTGATGAAGCCCTTGGACAGCAGTTGTGTAGCCACGAGCGTCGGTGAGATACCATACTCAGAGAGCCCGCTTGTTGTCGATATACACCGCTACCTGCTCCTGTTGCAGTCCATAGACATTGAGCCGTCCGACACTCTCAACAGGCCGTAGCCGATCCTTAAGATCGTTCATATATTCTTTCAGCTCGCGGTAAGTCTTGTCCTTGCTCTCCATGGTGATGAGCAGAGCCGAAGTGTCGCCGAAATCGTCCTGCACCTGCAGGGCCACTACGCCCATGGGCAGAGAGGCCTTAAACGTCTTCAGCCCGTCCTTAATCTTGCTCCAGAAATTGTCTTTCTCTTCGCTGTCAATGTCTTTGTTCAGTTCTATCTGTATGATGGCAAGTCCGTTGCGGGTGAACGACTTTGTCTTGGTCTTGTCCACCTCTTTATAGGTGAAGATATAGTTCTCCAACGGTTTAGTCATCTGCTGCTCCACATCGCTGACACTGGCCCCCGGATAGGCGGCAATGACGAGACCCTGCCGGATAGTGAAGTCGGGAAACTCGTTCTTGTTGATCTTCACCAAAGCGAACACGCCAAAGGCCAACAGACACGAGGTGATAAGGATGACGATCTGCCGGTAGTGCATCGCCCATTCCACCATATTTCGTTTCTTATTCATAATTCGTAATTCATCATTCAATATTCAACATTGAACCCAATTCAACATTCATCACTCAATATTCCTCACTTTACTTCCTTCGCTCACCTTCTGCTGTCCCACGCAGATGACTTGACTCTCGGGCGACAGTCCTCCCGTCACCACAACAACATCTCCGATGTTCTCGCCAAGTGTCAGCAGTTGCTTATGTGCCTTCCCGTCAACAACCGTCCACACAAAGGGATGGTTGTCGTCGTCGATTTGTATCAAGTTGGCAGGCAATGTATTTTGCTGTGAGCCTCGCTGTTGGAAGTAAGCCTCACAGACCATACCCGGCAGCAGCTCATGTTTCGGGTTGCTGACCAAGGCACTGACATCATAGGTATGGGCCAATGGATCTGCGGTGACGCTTTTCTCAGTGACACGTCCCACAAAGATAGTACCATTAAGACTTGCTACGCGGAAACGCATTACCTCGCCCACACGCACGCGGCTGATGTCGCCCTCGGGCACGCTGACCTTCACCTTCACGCGGTCAATCGTCACCAGCGTCGCCACGGGCACATCCGGCGCAGTGTTCTGTCCCACCTCTGCCGTCTTCTTCGAGATATAACCGCTAAAGGGTGCTATGAGCCGGGTATCCGGTCATACCTTTGCGGGCGATGGCCTCAGCAGCACGGGTCTGTCGCACCAGCGCACGTGCCTGACTCAACTTAGTCTGGGCATCCACCCACTGGATGTCAGGCAGCGAGCCCGCTGTGTGAAGCTGTTTCATTCTGCGATAAGCGTCCTCGGCCTGCGAGAGGGCGTCCACAGCCTGTTGTGTCGTGGCGTGCGCGGCGAGCAGTGCATTGCCCGTGGTCGTGGCATCAACGGTGCCGAGCAGCTGACCGCGACTGACCGACTGACCCTCACTGATGTTCAGTCGCTGGATAGTGCCCGCTGCCGAAAAGCTCAGCGCTACGGCATTGGTGCCCTCAATGGAACCTGCATAACTGTTGCCCTGCGTGGCCAAGGCCTCACTGGCGGTCGTCGTCTCCACGCTGACGGCTTTCTCACCTACCGGCGTCTTCTTGTCATGACAACTGGTCAGCAGCAACGTGGTCAAGGCCAGAGCCACTGAAAAACATACATTTCTTTTCTTTTTGATGTCCTATTATTCGTTTCCTATATTCTGAATTCGCCTGCAAAGTAACTGGCTTTTTACGACATTCCGATGTTCTATAAGGCCTGCTAAGCGTTCGATTTCTATTTCATATTCCTTATTGAACATTATTTATCCATTAGAGGACATTGTTAACTCGAAAAAAATAGCCACCTTTGCAGTCGAAACGTATCACCATAACATATACACAGCAAGATGAAAAAGGCCATCGAACTTAACAGCCATCAGGTTCTGCCCATCGGTCCTTCCGACAAAGATGCAAAGGTGTCGGTAGAAGTAGACTATTCCGATGAGGACATCATATTAATAGACAATGCCAGCGAGATGGTGAAAAACTATACGGTAAGAATGAAGATGAATGCCGTTCTTGTATGCTTCAATGGGTCTGCCCAAGCTGATTTCAATGGCAAGACGCTAACCATCAGTCGCAACCAGATGCTCCTCGTACCCTCCTACGTCAAGATTAATCATTTCTTGTTTAGCGTAGACTTTAAGTTCAAAGCCCTGCTGCTGACCGACAATATAATCCAGCGCCTGCTGCATCCGGCCATAGGCATTTGGAATCATGCAATGTATGTCAACCAGATGAAGGTGAGACTGTTGAGCGACAACGATATCAGTATGGCCAACAAACTGTGCGAGACGATACAATTCGGTCTCGACTACACCTCAAATCCTTATCAAAAGGAGATTGTGCAGTCGTTTATCCAAGGAGCACTGCTTGGGCTCTGTGGCATTCTCTCTGAGGAGAATCTCATTGATCACACCCCGAAGCCTCAGACCGGCGACCTCTTCCCACGCTTCCTCGATCTGCTGCAGAACAGCAAGATCAAGCACCGGCCGGTGGCAGACTACGCATCCCCGCTCTTCGTCTCACCAAAATATATCTCCATCGTCTGCAAGCAGAATTCGGGCAAGACGGCCCTGCAATGGATCGAAGAGTACACGCTGGCCGACGTGGACTATTACCTCCGCTCCACCGACCGCTCCATCAAGGAGATCGCCAACCTCCTCGGCTTCCCCAATGCCTCATTCTTCGGCAAATATGTCAAGCAACATCTCGGCTGCACACCGATGGAACACCGCAATAAGAAAAAGAAATAGGCCCGAAGATAAAAGCCGACCTTTATTTTGCGTTATGATTATTTTCTGTTATCTTTGCAAAGGAATTAACAGCAATGAAAAGGTTGACAGGTTTCTTTTTAAGGGCATTGCCTCAAAACGACGACGGCAACTGGCTACAGGCAGGACTGATAGCCGGTGGCATCGTGTTCTTCCTTCTCTACTTTCTCAGGCCCTTTGGCCTTGGGCAGTATGAAGGGAATATCTTCTTCGTGACCCTCTGCTTCTCCATGCTGTCCGTAGCCGTGACATGGTGCTATGGTACGTGTGTATTCAAACCCTGGGTGCGGCGTGTCAAGACGTGGCGGGTGTGGCATGAGTGCGCTGCTATTCTGTTGCTATTCTGCTGCGTCAGCTTAGGCAACAGCATACTCAGCATCCTCTGGTTTCCCAACCCTGTTTCTCTCCTGCTTTTCCTGGCCTATCTCTATGTCACCCTGCTCTTCGGCATTCCCATCACGCTCACCATCGTAGCCTTGGAATATCAGAAGCGTCTGCGCACGCGTCTGGCTGAACTGTTGCCTAAAGACATAGACGCACAAACCACGCAAACGGTGACTTTTCACGACACATCTGTGCGTGGCAACGATCTCACGCTGCACCTCTCCGACTTTCTCTACGCCGAAGCACAGAAGAACTTCGTCGACATCTACTTCCTCCATGAGAGTCTTGTCGAGCACCGACAGCTACGCACCACACTGACTTCAGTCCTTGCCGACACCAACGAGAAGAGCATCTTCCAATGCCATCGTTCGTTCATCGTCAACCTCAACAACATTCTCTCCGCCCATGGCAACTCCAACGGCTATCAGCTCACCGTGGGCGACGAACACCACACAGTACCCGTATCGAGGAGCTATGTGACTAAGCTGCGGTCGTTCGTGGGGTGATTCGTTCCTTATGCACTCAACAGGTCCTTGCCAAACTGATGCAAGGCATCACGAATCTGCTGTACACGTTTCTCACTTGGTTTGGATATACCGTAGATATAACGTGCCATCAGACTTTTATTAATGCCGATGGCACGGGCTACTTCCGACACGTTCAGCCACGGATAATGGGCGAACATCTGTGCTATCTCGTTGTCCTTAGGCTCAGTCACCTCATGGAAACTGCTGATGTGCATGTCGGCATCAATGCTTTCCCATCTAATGTCTTCTCCATCATCACCTATGACATAGTCATTGCGTTGCTCAACGGTGGCATCCTTTAGTTCGGGATATGCCTCCAAAGGGCGACTATACACCTTACCTTCCTGTGTCTTCATATAGATGCGGTCTGCATCAAACCAAATGGTTTTAATCTTCTCCATATCGTTGTCTCCTTGATTATTAGTCATTGCCAAAGCATTTGTGCCATTCCGCAATAAACTCATCTCTATAATTATTGCATGTGTTGAGTGCCTTCTTCACGACCTGGTCTTTTATTCCATGATTATAAACAACCTTTACGGCAGGCATTAATTCTATCTTTGCCTTCTTCCCACCATAGCTGATATGTACATGGATAGGCTCGTGCTCATCCATATAAAAGAAGAAGCGTATTCCAAAGGCAATAAGCAATGTTGGCATTTCTTTTTTTGCAAAGATAGGTATAAACTTTTATACCTGCAAGCAAATTCACTGATTTCTGCTTAGTCATTCGTCCCTAATCCTTGCATTTCGTCTTGGCGCTTAGGCATATAGCCCTGTAGATAGCTGTCTGTCCCGCAAATTTGCAACACCGCGTTTCATGTACTAACTTTGTCGGCATGAAACGCAACATTCTCATCCTCATTCTCCTGTTGGCAGGCAACGGTCTTGTCCGAGCACAGCAGGTGGTATCGGGCACGGTGACCGACGGTCGCCATCCGATAGCCGGAGCCAACGTCTTTGTCAAAGGTACGACGGACGGCTGTCTCACCGACTCGCTCGGCCGTTTCTCCTTCTCAACGCTGAAAGCCGACAGCGCACAGCTGATGATCACCTGTATAGGATATGACAACGCGGAACGGGATTGGCAAAAAGGACACAAGCCGCTCGCCATCCGGTTGCATGAGCGCACAACCACCATTGACGAGGTCGTCGTCACCGGCAGCACCTTCCAGTTCGGGCAGGCCAATGGCGTGAAACAGATGGGCGCCCTCGACGTAGTACTCGACGGAGGCAGCTGCGGTGACATCGTATCGGCGCTGCAGAGCCTGCCGGGCACACAAAAGGTAGGCGAAGATGGAAAACTTTACGTCAGAGGCGGCAGCAGCGAAGAGTGCCAGACCTATATCAACGGCATGCACGTGTTGCGGCCTTATTCCACTACAGCCCCCAACAGTCCGTCACGCGGCCGCTTCTCTCCTTTTCTTTTCAAGGGCATCGCCTTTTCCCTCGGAGGCTACGACGCGGAATATGGCCAGGCCCTCTCGTCGGTACTGCCCATGGAGACTACCGACGCACCGGTCTCGGACAAATTGGGCGTGAGCGCGTCGCTGATCGACTGGAACATCGGAGGAACAAAGGCAACTAAGCAAGGCTGTTGGTCGATGAATGCCACCTACATGGACTTGGGGATGTACAACCGCCTTTTCCCCGACCGCTGGAATTGGCGCAAGCCCTACCGACAGCTGTCATTCGAGACGCAATGGAAGACACAGCCCACACCATCGAGCGTGTGGAAGAGCTATCTCGGCTTCGACCGCACGACGCTGAGCCTCGACACAGACGGGCGGACGCTCCGTCTTGAGGAAAACAACCTCTATCTCAACAGCGTGGCGAAAGGCTCCGCCAAAGGTCGCGTCACTTGGTTCGCTGGGCTCGCCGCCGGCATGGTGTGGCAAGACATCAGTGACGCGTTGCTCCATGGCGACCGCTATCGTCACCGCACGGGCGAGCTCCACGTCAAGACGAAAGCATCGAAGACACTGACTGCATGGATGAAAGGCACCATCGGCATGGAGAGTTTCTTCCGATATCAGTGGCTCGACTATCGCCTCCATGACCGTCTGCACGATTCCAAAGGTTATCTGTTGCCAGCACTCTTCGCCATGATGCAATACAAGCTCTTCAAAGGTTGCTCTGCCGAAGCCTCGCTGCGTACGGAATATTCCAGCCTTTCCCACCGTTGGACAATACTGCCCCGCCTGCTGCTCAACTACAATCCCTCACGCCGCTGGCTGCTCTCGCTCTCTGCCGGAAGCTATACCCAAGAAGCCGCCGACACCATCCTGGTACGTAGCCTTGCGCCATCCCGATCCTCACTGGCCCGTCACTACATCGCCGGACTGCAATACAGTTTTGGCAACACGCTCGTACGCATAGAGTCCTACTACAAGCGATACTCTCGTCTGCCGCTCCTCCGTCAAGGGCTCTACACTGCCGACGGTCACGGCAAGAGCCAAGGATTTGACCTCTTCATCGACGACCGGTCACTGATGCCCAACCTCTACACAATGCTCAGCTATAGCTACAATGACTCACGCCGACGCTACCTCGATTACCTCACCGAACAGCAGCCTCAATACGTCTCGCGTCACAACCTGCGTCTCGCGCTGAAATATAGTATCGGCATCTTCGGCCTCGGACTCACCGAGTCGTTTGCCTCTGGACGAAAGAGCGAGGGGCGCACCACACCTTATTATAATAGTCTTGATGCCAGCATCACCTGTCTTGCGAGCAAGCACGTCATCGTCTATACCTCACTGAGCAATCTGCTCGGACGCCAAAACATCTATGGCTACCGTGGCGGCGAGCCCATCACCAACGGCTCCGACCGCTTCCTTTATATCGGAATTTTTGTTTCACTTAAAAGTAATAAAGCTTATGACATTGCAAATTTCTAAGGCACTGGCCTCCGTCGCCTGCCGCCGCATGATGGTCCTCATCCTCATCGTTGTTTCCTTCCTCAGTCTCCATGCCCAGCAAAGTCAGCCCACGGTGGAGCAGCAACTCGCTTCGCTGCAACGCCTGGAAGCCATGCAGCCCGACAGCATCCAGCCGAAATACCAGCAGGCTGTGCTCCTGCTCGGCTCGGTCTGTTCGCAACCTCAAAGCGGCAAGGCCCAGCAGTATATCGACGAGGCCCAGCGTGTGATCCAACGCATCGAAGCGCTGCGGCCCACCAAAGCCACCGACCGCTCTGACCTCGCCACGCTACACGGCTTCTACTACACGGCGCTCATCGTAACCAACCCACAGCAAAACGGACCGCGCTACTATCGTCAGGCGCTCGACAGCTTTGACGAGGCGCTGAAACTCAACCCGAAGAACGAGATGGCCAAAATACTTCAAGCAAAATTCAAGGAGGGGATGAACAGCAATAGATAAGAAATCATCGTTCCAAGAGCTTTGCCATATCACCAGATCCCATCATCTTCGTATGACGAACTTTTCGTAACGTTGTCTTCGGTCATCCATATGTAGGTTTGCACTCCCTCGTAGCAGTTTTCGGATTCCGTCCTTGCTCCACACGGGCAGTCATTGCCTTGAGACAAGCCTTGCGCAGAGAGTTAAAGAAAAATGCAATACAAGAAGGGTTACAAGGCTATTTGATTCTTTCCACTTCCAATCCTCCTTGTTGTCCGGGCTGAATCTTGAACTCTGTTTCCTCGAGTTTTCCGTCCTTGACCGTGAGCCAGAAGAGGTCGCCGGGCTGGTCGGAGAGATAGACCTGATAGGCGCGCGTGGCATCCTTGCCGGCGGCGAGGCCTGTAAACTGCACGATGCCGGGCGTGAAGTGCGCCGACCGTTCATACTCGGCTATCATTGTCTTGAGCCGTTTCAGTTCCTCGGCGTGCGAGCCGATTTGCGACTTGCCGCCCTTGGCTGCGGAGGGCTTCTTGGCATTCACCGTGCGCCGTGCTGCCAGCACCATCTTCATGCGGTCGATATGCGCGTTCACGGGTTCGATGAACGCCATGTAGGGTTCCGCGCCGTTCACGATGGCAAGGGCATTTACCATGTCGGTGAGCGTGCGGCAGGCGGCATCGGCGGCCACACGCGACAGTTTGATGATGCCCACCTCCACGGCTCCCTCCTGCACGGCGCGCTCGTCGGCGGCCGCGAGGTATTCGTTCTCGCATTGGCGCAGATGGTCGAACAGCGGCGTGAAGTTGGCAGCGGTCATGCGCCCGCCGTCCACGGCCGAGAGGTCCTGCAGCAGGTTGTGCAGCCGGCCGGTCTCCTCGGTCTGCGGCAGCGTGGCAAGGTCGCCGTATTTCTTGAACAATGCATACACCTCCTGTGCCGTGGCGACTATCTCGGCGACGGGAAACGCCATCGCCGCTTTGGCATACTCGCGCATCGTGCGCCATGCCTCGTCGCGCAGCGCGTCCTTCTCGGCAGCCGTCTTGGCGGCGGGCACGGTGGCCGATGCTTTCAGCGCGTCGTCGAATTTCCCGTAAGCTTGCTTGAAGGCCTCGACGGCGGTCTTCAGGCCCAGGGTGTAGCCGGGCTTGCTGTCGGCGAGCGGAAGTTTGTCAACTTCTGCGATGATGAGTTTCTGAAAGCCGAAGTCCTCCTCCACGCGGAGCGGATGAAGTGACATGTTCTTGATTCTTTCCATTGTCTTGTATGTTTGGGTTTATAATCTGACCGTACAAAAGCGGGACCATGTTTTTTCTGCCGTAGAACCACTGTCCCGATGCGGGACACGGCGTTTTCCTGTGTGCAAGTATTTTCCCGGTTCGGGACAGTACATTTTCTGCCATATCTGCCTTTTCCCGGCATGGGACGGCGCATTTTCCTGCGGGCAGAATCGTTTCCGCCTGCAATCGAGTGACGATTCTTATTCTGCCACGGGGCGGACAGAGAACCCGTACGACCGATAGTTTTCGTTCCGCGGAGCCACGTGCCACCGGTAGAAGTCCAGGTTGCAACCGCTGTACGTGTCGTTGAACGGGACGGCCGACCAATATTTGCCGCTGGAGCCCACGTTGGTCAGCGAACCGTCGCCGAGGTCGCGATAGCCCGAGGCGGGGAAATATACAGTGGCATCAGGACTGCTGACCTTGTTGTTGAAGTTCCAACCGTTGTCCCAGGCACCGTTGGTATTCATTGAACCGGTGCCTTGTCCGTTGGTGGTGAAACCCGTGAAGGCATTGGAGGCGGGCATCTTGAAACCGGCAGGACAGGGGTCGTAGACGGTCTTGACCACGGCGTTGTCGTTGTAGCTGGTTTCAGTATTCTCCATCGACCAGAGGTTGTACAGGTTGTAACCATTATACCAACTTGTGCCCCAAGTGTAGAAAATCTCCGGATGCTGGATGCCGTTCTAGATGGACATGTTGTTGCCGCCGTTCTGCGTGAAAGAGCCGTCACTGACGGTCTTCACGCCTGGCATGGCGTCCTTGCGGCCGAACTGGTAGAACGTGGAGGAAATCTCCTTGACGCTGCCGGGATTCTGTGTGATGTCGATATGGGCACGCTGCTTCACCCCACCATTGGAGATGGTCTGTTCAACAATGACGCGCGCCACGCGAACTTTGTCATAAGTGGAACCCACCCATTTGCGATAGGCGAAGCCAAGCGTCTGTTTGGTGAATTTGTAGGTATAGCCTGTATGATTGGTACAGGCAATGGTGTTGAGCACGTCATCGTGGTCGAACCAAAGATGCCATGACCACATGACGGTACCCGAAGCGTTCTTGACGGCGATGACGGCGTTGCCGTTCTTGATCTTGTCGGCAGGAACGTGGAAGTTAACAAAAGAGTTGGCACCGGCGTTGGTTACCGACAGATTGTCCACGATACCGCTCTGGTCAGTCCACACGATGCTTGCCTGTGTGGCAGGATTGCCTGAGTTCTGCACATTGATGTAGGGCGAGTTGATGTTGTTGCCTGCATGGTCCTCGAAATGCTGGAGAATGTAAGTGCCAGTGTTAGAGGTCTGATAGGAGCTGCTGTTGGTTGCACCACCCTTGATGGCATTGCCGTAAACCAGCGGGATACGATAGTAGCCCGGAGCGGAAATGAGATAGGAGTTGGCAGTGTTTTGGACCGTGGCAATACCTGCGGGGTTGGAGAGATTCCAGTAGTTGCCTGCAGAGCCTTTTTGTGTGGCAGTTTTCAGTACGTCATTATAGGTGGCCAGGCGGTCAGTAATACTCGTGGTAAGGGTGGCCGTTCCGCTTTCAGCAGCCGTGCCGCCATTGCCGCTCTCCAAAGACAGGGCGGTGAGCCATGTCGGCTTGGTTGCGGTCTCCGGTCCGAAAGTTGCCCCACCGTCGGTGCTTTCCTGATAGCCCACAACCTTCCACTTTACGGGCTGCTGCACATGGGTCACGGGGTCTTCACGGTAGCTTTGCACGGTATAGCTGGCCGCGGTGGTGGAGGTGTAGGCAGCGGCGGCAGGATTGCCCACCGTGAGCTGGTACTGCCATGTGGAGGTGTTCTGCGACAGGGCGTAGGTCTTGGTCGTACCGGGCTTCCAAGTGCCGGAGAGGTTGACGCTGATGGCGGTGCCGTCGGAGAAGTGGATCTTCACGCTCACACCTGAAAGGCTCTGCGGGATCATGTAGAAGGTGTAGTTGTCGCCCGTGTTGCCCATGATGATCTGGTTCACGGCCTGCGAGGTGCTCACGCTGATCCCGTCGAGGGTGAAGGTGGCGGGAGCGGAAAGGTTGCTCCATGCGGCATCTGCGCCAGTCTCGTCGGTCGCCATGGTGTAGCGGCCTTTGCTCATGGCACCGATGATCTCGACCTTGTTGATGGTCTTGTTCCACGAGAGGTTCTGGCCCACCTTGAAGCGCACGGCAGTGAGGGCGTGGCGGAAGGCGAGGTTGGTGGTGGGAGCGACATTGCGGGTGGCGTAGTGTACCACGCCCGAGCAGGCGGTCATGAGGTCCTTCTGCTTCTTCACGTCCGTCTCCGCCTCGAACTCGACGTAGGGCGTGGAGGTGTAGCTCTCACTGGAGAGCGTGAGCTTGGGGTAGGAAGCGTCCACAAACGGGTATACGCCGTAGAAGCGGGCGAAACGGTTACCGTTCCAGTTCCAGTAGCGCATGTTGTAGAGTTCGCCGGTCTTCTTTGTCTTCTCGTTGTGGAACCAGTCGGGGGTGGCGGAGATGCTTGTCGCGGCGGCACCGCTGTAACCCATCGAGGTGAAGTCGCCCAGCGTTGCCGGGTCGGTGATGTCGGCGCGGGTCCGTGCACCGCCCTGCACGGGGTTGACGCCCGCCACGGTGGTCTCGATGAGGCAGGTGTTGCCGTCTCCGCCCTCAACGGGGAGCTTCTGCGTGGTGAGATCCCCGGGGGTGAGGCTCTGCAGGGCGAGGTTGTCGGCAAAGGCCGCACGGGTCAGCGTGCCGCCGGAAGCGGCTGACCTGGCTGCCGCCTGCGCTGCGGCATCCTGCGTCTCAGAGACAGTGAAGGTGACGGCTGCGCCGCGGTCGCCGCCGGTGTCGCCACCATCGATGTCGGTATCGGCGCACGAGCCGAGCATGCACAGTACGACGAGGATGCCCGGCAATAACAATAGCTTTGTTGTTTTCATTGTCTTGTTGTCTTTAATTGTTGATTCATTACGTTTCTTTTGTCCGTTTCCGGATTTCCAAAGAACGCATTACCGTCCTCGGGGGATGTCAATTCTCATCCCACTTGTCCCACATGCTGAAACGCTTGGCGCCGGAGAGTTCGGTGTCGTCATCGTCCTCGCTCGGGGGTACCACGATGACACTGCCTCCGCCGCCTCCACCGGGCTGCACGATGGGGCTGCCGACCAGGATTCGGGTGTCGGCTTTTACTTTGATTACTTCCATGGAAGGCCTGACATAGCGCCTTCTCTTGAGTTCTTCCTTCTTCATGATTTTTTTCATTTATGCTACGTTTCGTTGTCTTTTTCTGATGATATCTGCCGCAAGCTGCTCTATGGGTGGACAGACTCGGTCGTGGTTCCGTGTCACGTCCGTTCCGTCGCTGTATTTCTCGTTCATCTCCTTGCAAGCGTGTTTGTACGGTTTCGTTTCAATCCTCCCAGACTGGGGCGCCTGCCTCCTTCGTCTTTCCGCTTCGGGCGACGGGAAGCCTCGGTGGCAGGCAAGGTGTTTTCAGTGCCAGTTGCCACAACTTTGATCTGAGGTTTTTCATAAGCCTATTCTCGTTTTGTATTCTGTTCATTGATAATCCTTCATAAAATGAAGTCTACCTCTTGGCAAGAGGGGATGAAGGATATAGCGGATGCTCGTGACAAGGTATGGTGGTGTACAGACCGGCATTTTACTGATAAAGGGGGGTGGCAAGCCATAAGCAGGAAAATGCCAAAGCAGGCGTGATAGTACAGATTAGTTTTTTACAGGGCTCTCCCAAGGGAAATTTCCGTCCAATTTGCCGACTTCGTGCCAGGCAAAGAAAAAAATATTTTGCCAAATAGTTGATAATTAGAAATAAAATGTCTAAATTCGCAGTCGGTTATAGATTCTATTTCCCCCTCTTGCCAAGAGGTGGTGCCAAAATTTCCGACAACAGTTTCTTGTTGGCCTTAGCCACCTGCCGGTCGTCTATGCTGCGGATATAGATGAGCGTGGTGTGGGTGTCGCCGTGTCCCAGGGCCTGTGAGATGACGGGCAGGGACACATCGTGGCGGTAGGCCATGCTCGCCCACGAGTGGCGGGGCACATAGGAGGAGAGGTGGCTCTTGATGCCCGTCTTTCGGGCAAGCGTTTGCAGGAGATGGTTGTAGTCGCGCAGTGCCGTGGAGTAGCAGCGCGGCCGGAGGCGCTTGCCAGCAACCCCGTAGAGTATCGGGAAGAGATAGTCGCTGTCCTCACGGGCGTACTGGTCGAGGATGTCCCGCATGGGCCCCTCTATCTTCACCCGAACCTGCCGGCCCGTCTTGCGGCGGCAGTAAGTGAGCACACCCTCCTTTATCTGCCTGCGACGGAGCCGGGCCATGTCGGCAAAGGGCATGCCCATAGCACAGAAGGAGAAGACGAACAGGTCACGTGCCAGGGCCAGTCGGGAGCCCGCGGGCAGTTCGGCAGTGTGCAGTTTGCGGATGTCAGCCGCGCCGATGCTCCGCTTCACGGTGCGGTCGTTGCCCGTGAAGGCGTTTCGGAACGGCTTGCGGTCCTTTACCTGCCGATGTCGGACAGCTTTGTTGTAGATGGCACGGAGCGAGCGCAGGTAGCACGACGAGGTGTTGGGGCACACGCCCTGCTCCCGCAGCCACCGCTCGTAGCGGGCCACAAGGTGGCAGTCGATGCCCGCCAGCGGCATGTCCTTCCCGCCGCCGTTGAAACGGATGAACGACCGCACGGCGGTGTGGTAGTTCTCCACCGTGGAGGAACCCATGCCCCGCGAGGCGGCGGGGAGGAAGGAGGAGAAGGTCGCCTGTCTCTTCCAGTCCTGTCTTTCCCTTTTCTTTTCTCTCTTCTGAACTCTGTCTGCGTGCAAAACGCGCTTCCCTGCTTTTCCAAGAAATGAAAGCATCTTCCTGATTGTCATAATAACTTATCGAATATCCAATGAATTATATGCATGATTAAGAAAGAAAATAATAATAGCGTACAAGCGAATTCTGTGATTCTAATCCACACAGTCTCTGAATATCTTAGTCCGCCTTATCAAGGACATCGCTAAAAATGGATTTGACCAATAGCGAAGAATAAGATTAAAAGAGGTAGTGCCCTTAAACGGAGGAGCACTATTTACCTATCTATATGGATCTTTAAGGTCTTTATCTTCTCACGGATCTTCGCATCGGTGACCTGGCGGCCATCGTCTCCCAAACGAGAGTTCATCAGTCGGGCAACGACTACATCGGGTTGGATATCCTGCGTGTTTTGACTCAGGGTATAGATCTTGTCATGACGGTGGCGTGACGGTGAAGCATAGACGATGCCGCAGACTTCCATCCGGGCGAGACATTGCAAGAGTTCGGGACGAGAAAAATGGGTTCGCTGTCGTAGCTGAGTGAAACGGAGTGGACTATAGCCCTTCTGCTGCCGGTCGATGAGTAGGTCAAGGATGATGAGGCACTGAGCGATGATCTCATTCATCGTGTACTCTGCGGTTTTATCAACGTTGCCTATCGCCAGATCCTGATTGGCATGCGTGAGTTCCGCACATCCGATACTGATGTACCAAGATATCTGCAACCATAACAGGAGAAGAGGAATGGCAGCCAGACTGCCATAGATGATGCTATAACTCGAGACCAGAACCTGCAGATGGATATAGGCCATCTGGAGCAGCATGATGCAGAAGCTGGCTAAAAGTGACGGCCACAAGGCATGCCTGACGGGCACGGGCGTATGGGGGATGCAGGTATAAAGGCACAAGAAAAACAGCCACATCAGCAGAACGGGGACGATGATGCCTGTTGCCCAGTGCATGACAGGAGTGATGTAACGGATGACAGGCAGATAGTCGAGGAGTAAGTAGCTGTAGATAGTGAAAGAACTGCAGAGGATAATGACGATCGGTACACAGAAGATAATCGCGATATAATAGATCAACCGTTTCTGCAATGGGCGGTCTTCCTTGACGCCCCAGATGTCGTTGAATACGCTCTCGATATCCATGAAGAGACTTATCACGCTCCAAAGCATGACGGCAATGCCGGCGATGACAAAGACCCGGGTATGAACATATTGGATGTAGGACTCTGAAAGACTCACGATGGCGTTGTATACTTGCGGTTGAGCCGAGAAGACATACTTGCACCAAGAAAGAATATAGCCTTCAAATCCCAGTCCCTTGCCGATGGCGAAGATGATGGCAAAGGCAGGAATAAGAGCCATGAAGGTGTTGAAAGTGAGTTGGGCAGCGAAGCCCCAGTGACGCTTGATAAAAAGATTTTGATAGAGCAGATAACCGCGCTGGAGCAGATACCCTCCGAAGTCTTCCCGCCAAGGCAGACTGTAGCTGGTCTCCATCTTGTCCTTAAGCTTACGGATGGTGTTGTGAATGGTCATATTCAACATCTTCATACAGGTTTAGTTACTATTGCAAGAGCAGGGATGCACTTAATATCCTGTGGCAAAGAGTGGGGCCACGATCTGGGCTATCGTCTCCAAGCCGCGTTTGTCTTCCTCGTCGAAAGCATCAACGTCTTCGCTGTCCACATCGATGACAGCGACGACCTCTCCGCCATGGAAGACCGGCACGACAATCTCGGAATTGGAGCGTGAGGAGCAGGCAATATGACCGGGGAACTGATGCACGTCGGGCACCACAAGGGTTTGGGCTTTTTCCCAAGCCGCACCACATACGCCCCTTCCCCTCTCAATGCCGTAGCAGGCGACCGGACCTTGGAAGGGTCCTAACTGCAGGCGCCCATCCTTAACCACATAGAAGCCGACCCAAAAGAAAGATGGAAGCTCTTCTTTCAACAGGGCTGTCACATTGCCCAAGGCGCCTACCACGTTGTCCACGCCATCGACCAGACTCTTTGCCTGTGCCGCCAGCTGCTGATAAAATTGATCTTTGTTCATGGCTGTCATACATAAGATTCTATCTTTGGCAAAGATACGACTTTTCTTGGTCATACCCGAATCTTCCTGTCCTTTTTCTCTCACAAGGCCGAAAGGAAGATCGCCAAGAGACATTTCTTTCCCCTTTCCTTTGGACTTTGGAATAAAAACACTATCTTTGCAACCACCAAACGTCTTAGATTATGCTATTATCCACCACACCGACCATCGAAGGTCATTCCATTAGAGAGTACAAGGGCATCGTGACAGGCGAGACCATCATCGGTGCCAACTTCATGAAAGATTTCTTTGCCGGCATCCGCGACATCATCGGCGGACGGTCGGGCAGCTACGAGAAAGTGCTGCGCGAGGCAAAAGGCACGGCACTGGACGAGATGCGGCAACGCGCCGCCGACCTCGGTGCCAACGCTGTCGTTGGCATCGACATCGACTACGAGACCGTGGGCCAAAGCGGTTCCATGCTCATGGTGGCAGTGAGCGGAACGGCCGTCGTCATATAGAAATAAACAAATGGTGAGTCGCCTTCGGCAGAGAGGATTATTCTCTGCCATCCTTCTTTTCTTGGTGCCGCTCTGATGAACAAAATCAAGGCAAGCGCCTACTGGATGCTGCTTAGACCGGCAAAGGAATAAAAAATCATACACCTTATTATATATAGTAACCATGAACAACATCAGAAAAGGGTTGCTTGCCCTAAGCACAGCTACATTGCTTTGTCTTCCTGCTATCGGACAGGGAAAGCGCATCGAGCACAACTTCTATATCGGTTTGGGCTATGCAACCGAATTTGCCGATGAAGAAGCCCCTATCGCTTTTCATGTCGGCTACGGTCTGAACTACTATCTCACACGCCATTGGTCCGTCATGCCGGGCATCGGCTACCGTGCGAAGTTTGAAGTAGGTGATGTCACTGGTAAAGAAGGTGCCTACGACTGCTCGTACATCGACATTCCAGTCCTCATCCAATACCATCTCTCCAACCCACGTAAGAGCGGACTTGTGGTGGAATGCGGCCCCGTATTCTCCTTCATTGCTTCCAACAACCAGTATTATAATGGTGCCGATCCCAATTATCCATTGAACGATAGGGATATCTACCGGCCGTTCGACTTTGGTCTGCAGCCCGGTATATACTACCAAATGGGCAAGCACTGGCGACTGGGACTGCAAGGGCACGTCGGACTGCTCAATCTGGAAAAAGACTACCCTGGGGTATCCGGATCCTACCACTTCCACGACTTGACCACCACGCTCAACTTCCACTTCTAAGTCTTCCGCATCTCGTCTTCGGGGGGCAGGACTAATTTTGCTTTACACGTTCTATCTTTCTTGTCCGGACCACAAGCGGGACGGTCTCCACAAAGACATTACTGGTGCTCAAGCCCATCGCCTTAGGGGCGCTCTGCTTGAGATGGTGTACAAGATTATAAATGGTCATGATGAAACGGGCCTTGGGAGTGAACACGTTGAACTCAGCATATACCCGCTTGATAAACACAAAAATGAAGTTACCCGCCACATGATGGCGACGCAACGAGTCGTAGCCACTCTCAGAAGTAAAGCTGCCTTTCTCCACCTGATCCTCGATGACTTGCCGGAGATAGAGGTTGACATAGGGTTGCACGCGGAACCCTAAGTGGAGGTTGATGCGGTAGAGCGTACCCGGTATCAGTTCATAGAAGTCATAGCTGCGCTCATTGGGCGTGTCCTCGTAATCAGTATGCAACAAGATATAGTGATCGGCACGCATGGGATGTTTGTTGATGATGGAGTACAGCACCTTCTGCTCCACATCGTATTTGCCACCAAACCGGCTCATATACACGACGTTGGTGGCGAACTTTGAGATGGACGTGTCGGCCTTGATATCCGACAGTATGTCATAGTACTTACGGATGTCGCGGTGCTCCACAAAGGTGCTTCTGATCTTATCGGCATTGTACCACACATACATCACAAGACAGATGGTCCCGGCCAACAGCATTGTCACCCAACCGCCGTGCATGAACTTAGCTAAGTTGGCGACAAAGAAGATGCTCTCCAAGACCACAAAAAAGCTGATGACGGGAATCACGATACTCCGCCGCATCTTGTTTTGCTTAAGATAGCAACCCAGCAGCAAGGTGGTCATCAGCATCGTCACCGTGATAGCCAGTCCGTAGGCTGCTTCCATATTGCTGGAAGTCTGGAAAAACAAAATGACGATGATGCACAACACGTAAAGGCTGATATTAATAAACGGTATATACAACTGTCCCTTGATATCGGTAGGATACTTGATGCGCTGCCGTGGCCAAAAGTGAAGGTTCATGGCCTCGCTGAAGATGGTAAACGACCCGCTGATCAGTGCCTGACTAGCCACGATAGCCGCTATCGTAGCCATCGTAATACCTACGGGCAGGAAAGCATGCGACATGATGGCGTAGAAAGGATTCGTGCCGGGAGCAAGCTGCCCGGCATGGGCGATGATCCAAGCACCCTGACCGAGGTAGTTGCAGATGAGCATTGTCTTGACGAAGACCCAGCTCACCCGGATGTTTTGCTTGCCACAGTGACCCAAATCGGAATAGAGCGCCTCCGCACCGGTTGTACAAAGAAACACGGCACCTAAGATGAGAAACCATTCCGGACTGGTGGCTAACAAACGAACGGCATACCAAGGATTGAAAGCCTTGAGTATCACCCAACTGTCACCCACATGGGCAAGTCCCAACAGGCCAATCATTGAGAACCACAACAACATCAATGGGCCGAAAAGCTTGCCGATGGCGCTGGTACCGTACTGCTGGATGAAGAACAGCACCGTGAGAATGGCAATGGCAATAGGGATGACAGGCGTGGAAGGCTCATAGGTGCGCAAGCCCTCTATGGCTGACAAAACAGTAATGGAGGGTGTGATGACTCCATCGGCAACGAGCGTGCTCGCCCCGATGATGGCAAGGAGATAGAGCCACCTCCTGCCATGTTTCCTCACAAGCGCATAGAGTGCCAAGATACCACCCTCACCATTATTATCGGCGCGCAGCGCCAATACCACATATTTCAATGTTGTCTGAATAGTGAGTGTCCAGATGATGCACGACACTGCGCCTATAATGTAGTCGGCGGTCACAACAGGGGTGGCACCGATAATTGCTCTCATGACATAGAGAGGCGACGTTCCTATGTCGCCATAAACGATACCTAAAGTCACTAACAGACTCATTACACTGAGTCGATGAGCCACGCTTCCCGAAGGAACTATCTTTGAGGTCATATATGTTATTCTAAACAAGAAACGGCTGCAATATTACAAAAAGCCTATGATATAGAGTTGCTCTTTACTACATTATTTAGAATAATTAACCCCTATCACTCCACCATTTTCCTTGGCATCATCCGCTCCTGCAGCCACTGGAAGATGAAGAACAAGGCGGGCACAAGGAAGAGCAGGGCGAGGATGCCCAACGTCATGCCTCCCACCACGCAGGAGGCTAACGAACGGCCGCCATTGGCCCCGGCTCCCGTAGCCATCATCAGCGGCAACATGCCAAGGAGCATGGTGAGCACCGTCATGAGAAGCAGCAGGGCAAAGAGTGCCGGCGAGAGCGTGAAGGCATTGATGGCCGAGATGCCCACAGCGGCCGCCATGGTCAATCCAAACTGTCGGTAGAAGGCTCCCGACGTACCGCCAATCATGCTCACGGGGATGAAGACCGCCATAAACACGATCGTGGAGGTGAGCAGTGCCATGGCCACGTTGTGCATGGCATCGGTGGAGGACAGATAAGGCGAGCGGTAGCCACGGTCAAAGTTGGCCTGCACGGCCTCCACCACGATGATGGCATCGTCGACCACCGTGCTGATGGCGAGCACAAGGGCAAAGAGTGTCAGCAGATTGAGACTGAAGCCCATAAGCTGCATGAAGGCAAAGGTACCGATGAGCGACACCACGATGCTCACCGAGGGAATGAACGTGGAATGAAGGTCTTGCAGGAACACCCATACCACGAGTATGACAAGCAGGATGGCCTCGAAGAGCGTCTCCAACACGGTGTGGATGGAAGCGTCGAGATAGAGTTTGGCATCGTTGATCTTCTGGAAATGGATGCCCTCGGACAGGTCACCGCTCATCTGCTTCACGGCGGCATTGATCTCGTTGATGATGGACGAGGCGTTGCTGCCATAGAGGCGTTCATGGTGGCAGGATAGCCTACCGTGGTCATCAGGTCACGGGGCTTCACCGTCATGGTTTCTATTTTTGCAGTCGTGTTGCTCTCGTCGTCAGCCGTTGGCCGTTTAAAGCTGCCCGTCAGCAAGACAGCGACGACCAAGGCTGCGGTTATCCATCTGTTCATATTTTTGTTTCCTTATAACGATAACTGTTTTATTGGCTGCAAAGGTACGATGAATAGCCGCCCAAACGATCCGCAAGATGGCTGAAACGGAAAAGTAGAGGGATGAAGCGTATCGGCCTATTGCTGACAGGGAGTCTTATAGATAGGGTGTCCAGTTCGTTGTGCCAATTTTAGCTCACTTTTCTGAGCGTCTTGGTT